>Ga0078972_1007028_pt1 | contig 25718 bp, 24 predicted proteins | sample YelNatPaOPGAMG01_FD_67568 | JGI IMG/M metagenome (GOLD analysis project Ga0078972, IMG submission 67568) | Hot spring thermophilic microbial communities from Obsidian Pool, Yellowstone National Park, USA - OP-RAMG-01 (SPADES assembly) (version 2) | ecosystem: Environmental > Aquatic > Thermal...
GGGGTCCAGGGGGCGAAGCCCCCATGGCAGGGGATTTGGGGGATGTGCCCCCAGAACAAAAAGAGGGGGCAAGTAGCCCACCTTAGCAAACCCGGCCACGAGTGGGGCCCAAAACCCTGGCGAACCCTCAGCCCACGGGGGTGGGCAAAACTGGGGTCCAGGGGGGCGAAGCCCCCATGGCAGGGGGTCTGGGGGATGTGCCCCCAGAACAAAAAGAGGGGGCAAGTAGCCCACCTTAGCAAACCCGGCCACGAGTGGGGCCCAGAACTCTGGCGAACCCTCAGCCTACGGGGGTGGGCAAAACGGGGGTCCAGGGAGACAAAACCTCCTGCCAGGGAATTTGGGGGTGTCCTCCTCAGAGCTTTAAAAATGGGGCTGGGCAAAACCTCGCTAAGCGAACGGTAGAAAGCCAAAACTTTTGTGAGTTTAGGCCGGATGTGGTAAGATAAAAACGCACACACCCTTAAAGCGAGGTAGCGATGGGAAAGAAACCAGCTTGGTTCAAAGGCATTTTCCCGGCTTTAGTTACACCATTCCGAAGCGATGGCTCCTTAGACGAGGAAGCCTACCGCGAACTTATCCGCTTCCTCCTCCCCCACGTAGACGGCTTCTTGGCTGCCGGCACCACGGGGGAATTCGTCTACCTCTCCTCAGAAGAAAGGAAGAGGGTCATTGAGATAACTTTGGAAGAAGCCGGCGGCAAAGTCCCAGTCATAGCCGGAACCGGAGCCCCCTCCACAAGAGAAACACTGGAGCTAACCCGCTTCGCCAAAGCCGCCGGAGCCGATGCAGCCCTCGTAGTCACACCTTTCTACCTCAAGCCTACTTACAACGAAATATACGACCACTATCGGGCCGTGGACAAAGTCGGGATTCCCATCATCATCTACAACATACCACAGTGCGCTGGCACCCACCACGAATGGTGGACGGCCGAGGGGTCGCTCCTGGACCTGGAAAACGTCATAGGGATAAAGGACTCCTCAGGCGATATCCCCTTCCTCATGGCCCTCATTGAAAAAGTATGGGGAGAAGTCGGAATATTCACCGGCCACGATGAAACGGTAGTAGCAGCTCTGGCCGCCGGCGCCGATGGGGCAATTTTGGCCTCCGCCAACCTGGTGCCCGATATATGGCAGAAAATATACCAAGCCGTAAAAGCAGGAGACCTTGACACCGCCAGAGAATGGCAAAGGAAGATACAGAAGATAATCCGCATTGTGGTCAGGCAAGGTTCAACCCAAGCGGTGAAAGAAGGCCTAATGATGATGGGGCTAAAAGTAGGCAACTCGCGCTTCCCGATGATGCCAGGCGATGCTTTCCGCCGGGAAGACCGTGAGGAAATACGCTTTGAACTGGAAGCCTTGGGTAAGATACCGCGCCGCGAAGTAGAATACCACTTGGGCAATGAAACGGTAAAGGCCTCCTTTCCAGTAGCTTACCAGGTAAACAAAAGAACTTTTGACCTGACTTTTGCCGTTGGTGAAGGGTTTTCGGGGCCGCCTTTCCACGAAATAGCTCACATAGACTTAGTGATGGGGGTAAAAGATGGCCCCGTAGGCAGAGCTGCCGAGCGAGCTCTCAAAGAAGAGCGCCCCGGCCACGAGTTGGCCGTAATCAGAGAAAGGCCTAAAGTCATCTTGGTCCCGACTGTGACCGTCCGCACCGCCCGCCAGCGCCACCAGATTTACGAGGTAGCGGCCAGAGGGATAAACAAAGCTATTGACTGGATGATTAATGATGGGACCCTGCCCGAAGCTATCTTGGACAAAATCGTCATGATAGTGAACGCTTTCGTGCATCCCTCGGCAGCTATTGAGAGAAGGATTGAGCTGAACAACTTCAAAGCTATGCGCGCTGCCATCCGTAAAGCTATTGAGGGTCGCCCAGTGCTGGAAGAGATTCTGAATGAAAAAGACGCTGCTCGCCATCCCTTCAAATATGCGCCTTAAAATCCGAGAAGCGGGGAAGGAAGACGCCAAAGCGGCTTGGAAATTAATTGCACAACTTCAGGAGTTCATAGATTTAGAAATCACCCCTTACGAGGAGTTTGCAGCGCGCTGGGAAAAGGCCATTGCCTCGGAGAACTTCAAGGCCTTCATCGCTGAAGAGGGTGAGGAAGCCAAAGGCTTAGCCACCGTTTGGCTCCGGGAAAGCTTGTCGCATGGAGGCCTCGTCGCCTTAATTGATGAGCTCGTAGTGGCAGAAGGCGAACGGGGAAAAGGCATAGGGACTCACCTTTTAAAGCATGTTGTTGATAATTGCTTCCAGATGGGATGCATTGAAGTAGAAGTCTCAACCGAAGCGGACAATTTTGCCGCCAGAGGTTTTTACCATAAACTTGGCTTTGGAGAGGTCGGTGTCCTTCTGGAGAGAGAAAAAGAACAAGCCGGAGGGGAACATGAAGAAAGTTGAGATACCGCTCTCTCAAGCCTTGAGGCTGATAAATGCCGGTGGGGTAGTGCTTGTGACCTCCCGTTACAAGGATAGAGAAAACGTCATGAGTGCGGCCTGGTTGACCCCTTTGAGCTTCTCCCCGCCATTGGTTGGGGTAGCAATACATCCGGCCCGCTTCACCCACGATTTAATCAAAAAGAGCGAGCAGTTTGCAATAAACATCCCCAACATCTCTCTCCTCAAGGCCGTGGAAATATGCGGGACTTATTCCGGCCGCGATGTGGATAAGTTTGCTAAGGCTAAGATAACGCCTGTTGACGCTTTAGAGCTTGATGTGCCTTTGGTGGAAGAGTGCATAGGGCACATAGAGTGCGTCCTTACCGATGCTTTCACCACTGGGGACCACACTCTATTTGTGGGGCAAGTAGTAGCGGCTCAGGTTGTAGAGGGGGCTTTTGATAAAGTCTGGAAGCTGGAGGAAGAAGAATTAAAGCCACTCCATCACCTTGGCGGGCAATTTTATGCCGTCCTTAACAAGCCAATAAAAAGCCCGCCGATTGAAGAAGGAGAGCAAGAGGAAGAAGAGTAACGGCTGTGCTTTGGGCTTCTCATTTTCCCCGCCTTCGTTGGTTAACGGCTTGCCAATGTTTTAGGTCCTACTCCTGGCTGGTTTGCTAATGGTGGCTGCTCGTCTCTTTTTGGTTTCGTTGGGGACACCCCTACAACCCCCGCCAGGGGGGCTTCGCCCCCTGGACCCCCCGTTTGCCCACCCCCGTAGGCTTAGGGTTCGCCAGAGTTCTGGGCCCCACTCGTGGCGGGGTTGCTAATGCGGGCTACTCGCCCCTTCTTTTTTATTTTGGGGGCACATCCCCCAAACCCCCTGCCATGGGGGCTTCGCCCCCCTGGACCCCCCATTTGCCCACCCCCGTGAGCTTTGGGTTCGCCAGCGTTTTGGGTCCCACTCGTGGCGGAGTTGCTAATGTGGGCAACTCTCCCCCTTCTTAAGGTTCTTGGGGCACATCCCCCAAACCCCCTGCCATGGGGGCTTCGCCCCCCTGGACCCCCCATTTGCCCACCCCCCGTAGGCTTAGGGTTCGCCAGCGTTTTTTGGGGGGTTAACCTCTCCCCAGGTCCTCCGCCAAATTTTCCCCCTCCCCTCGCAGGGAAGGGGGTCAGGGGGTTAGGTCGGAAAGGCACAGTCCCCCGCCAGGGGGCTTCGCCCCCTTGGGCCCCCCAAAAATTTTCGCCATCCTCGCAAAGGTTATAAGGGGTGAGCGAAGCCTTTTCCAGACGAAATTGGGCCAAACCTAAAAGCAATTATCCACCTGCTACCGGCGGGAAAATTCCTACCCTATCGCCATCGTTGAGGATTTGGTTCATTTCGGCGTGTTTGCCGTTGACGAAAACTACTTTTACGGCTTCGGCTGGGATTTTGAGGTAGTTTTCTATAAGCTCTCCCACCGTGGTTCCCTCAGGCAAGATAAATTCCAAATCGTTATCGGCCTTGCCTTCGGGCAAGTAACGCTTTAAAGTCGCATAAACCCTGGCCAAAACCTTCATCTTCCTGCCTCCTCAGTTCATCCTTTCCCAACGCAGCAAGAACACGACCATTAAGACAGTGCCTATGGTTATGAAGCTATCGGCTACGTTGAAGACGGGCCAGAACTTGAAGTCCAGGAAATCCACCACGTAACCGTAGCGGATTCTGTCCAAAAGGTTTCCTAAGGCGCCGCCAAGCTGCATCCCGAAGCAAAGGTAAAGTAAAGGTGGCGCTCCTTTGAGACGGTAGTGGTATAGGATGAGGAAGAAAACAACTACGAGGCCGATGTAAAGGAAGTAATCGCCCCACTCCGGAAGCAAGCCAAAAGCTATCCCGCGGTTAATGATGTGAGTGAAGGAAAAAAACTTTTCCGCACCCTTAAAGGGGGTCCATGAAGCCCCCAAGGGTATGTAAGCCTTCACCATTGCCTTAGAGAGCTGGTCAAGCCCGAGAATGGCCAGAGCTACCGCAGGCGTTATCCAGCGATAGGATACACTCATTAACCCCTCCTGGGGTTCATCTCATAACGGTATTGGCACTCCAGGCAGTAAAGGGCCTGCGGCAAGGTTTCCAAGCGCGTTTCCTCAATCGGCTGGCCACACTTCTCGCATATCCCGTAGGTTCCCTTCTCAAACTTGGAGAGAGCGTATTCTATTTCCTGAAGGAGCTTCTCCAAGTGCCTTTCCAGGGACTGGCCACAAGCTTGGTCAAAGGCATCGGTAGCGACCTCGGCCATGTGGTCGGTGTGGCTCACGGCGCCGGAAACCTTCTGGCTCTTGAGGACTTCCAGCTCCCTGAGGAGCTTCTCCCGTTCCTCTTCCAGCATCCTCCTGAAGAACTCCAATCCTTTCGCCATCCGACTGCCTCCGTTGTGGTTAAAACAATTTTACCATGCTTCCCCATTTTCACAAAAATGCATCTTTTGTAATTCCATTGCAACCCTCCGAAAGTGGCAAAGCATCGCTTCACCCCAACGCTCGCCGGGAGATTGCTTCAGCGGCTATCATGATACTGCCACGAGCGGGGCCCAGGACACCCACAACCTCCTGGCTTATAGGGCAGGAGAAATTATTTCACGCCGATTGGAACCAGCTCCTTTGGGCTTTCGGCCTTGCTGGCCTGGACAAGAAGCGGATTCAAAGTATAATAAAGCCGTGAGCTTGAAACGCTTGCTGGCAATTTCCTTGAAAGAGCTGAAGCACATAACCAGGGACATAAGGACCATCCTCCTGGTTATAATTTCGCCCCCTTTCCTCTTGGTAATCATGAGCTCAATATTCGGCCTGGAAGTAAAGAGCATAAACTACGGAGTGATGGACTTAGACCGGACAGAACTATCGCGCCGGTTCGTGCAAAAGATATCCGCTGTAAGGGGCTATCAGTATAGAGGCGAGGTCGGAAGTTACCAGGGGGCTTACGAGCTTTTGCGCAAAGGCTCTTTGGATTTGGTCCTGGTAATAGGGCCAGGCTTCTCCTCCCGGATAGAGAGAGGGGAAGAAGCTACTATCCAGGCCTTGGTGGACGGGATGGACCCAATTGAAGCCATAGGGACCTTCTATGACCTACAAGGCATAGTTAAGGCTTACGAGGAGGGGCTTTCTTCCGAGTCAGCCTCTGCCTTTAAACCCCTTCAGCTCCTTTACCGAGCCCGCTACAATCCCGGGCTTGATTCCACGACTTCCCTTATACCTGGCCTCATGGCTATTGTCCTAACTTTGCCAGCCATGGCCTTGGCCCTTTCGCTATCCAAGGAGTGGGAGACAGGCACTTTTGAGGCTTTGGCAGCCTCACCGCTTAAAGGCTTGGAATACCTATTTGGGAAACTATTGGCTTATTTGGCCGTCGGTTTGGTAAGCGCCTTTATAACTTTGGGCGTAGCCGTAGTGTGGTTCAAAGTCCCATTTAAAGGCAGCTTAGCGGATTTCTTACTATTTTGCCTGGATTTCTTCCTGGCCAGCATGGGGGTAGGCTTGTTCATAGGGCAGAGCGTGAAAAGCCAGCAATCTACCATGTTCCTGACCTTGCTATACTTTATAGTGCCCAGCTTCTTCATCGCTGGCCTCGTTTTACCTCTAAGCATAAAGGAAGGGGCGCAACTTGAGCTTTTAGCTTCGTATGCTTTATGCACTACCCACTTCATCAAGGCCTGCCGCGGCATAATGCTTAAGGGGCTTGGTATCACCCAAATGGCGGATTCAGCTTTGGCCCTGGCAGCTATTGGCCTAATCTCCATAGGCATCGGATTCGCCTCCTTCCGCAAGAGGATAGGGTGAGGCTATGAGAATTCTCAGCCTTGTGTGGAAAGAGTTCATACAGTTGCGCCGCAATATCCTCCTCTCTTTCTTCATCCTCCTCATCCCCATGTTTGAATTTGCCCTTATGTCCAGAGTTACGGGCAGCGAGATTAAAGATATAACCGTAGCCGTGCTGGACTTAGACCGTTCCAAAGCGAGCCGGGAATTGATAAGGGTAGTGGATGAAACCCGCCGGCTCAAAGTAGCCTTTTATCCACGAAGCCAGACAGAGCTTGAGGAGTTGATTTCCAGAGGCGAGGCAACCATAGGGCTTATAATCCCGCAAGGGTTCAGTTCTGAACTTTCTCAAATTTATGCCATTTTAGACGGCTCTTTTTCCACACCGGCCTCTCTGGGACTTTCCGGGCTTTACGAGGCTATTGAAGCTTTCTCCAATAAGAAGCTGCGCGAAGCCGGAGTAGAAGCCAAAAGCAAAGTTAACTTGGAAACTCGCATCCTCTTCAACCCCACTTATGATGTCCGCCACTTCACCCTGCCGGCGATGGTAGGGTTCATAGTGTACCAGATTACAATTGCCATTGCCTCCCTTAGTTTGGTGAGGGAACGCGAGTTGGGCACTATAGAGCAGCTTTTGGTTAGCCCCCTGCGGCGGGAGGAGATTATCTTAGGCAAAGGGCTTGTAGCTTTCCTGGCAGGCTTTGTAAACTTCTGGCTAATTTTACTTTTGGCCACGAAAATCTACCATGTTCCGTTCAGAGGTTCCATACTCCTCCTTGGAGCCATCACCGCTTTGTTCTTAGTAGTTGAATCGGGCTGGGGGCTTGCCCTCTCAACCCTCGCCCGCAACCCTCAGCAAGCTATCCTTTTCGTCTTCATCCAGGTCATGGTAGACGTAGCTTTCTCCGGCTTTATAGTCCCGGTGAAAAATCTACCAGCTCACCTCAGGTTCATAGCCTTCTTCGTCCCCCTTCAGCATTACCTATTCATCATAAGGAGCATAATGCTCAAGGGTGCAAGCTTCTTTGACCTGCTTCCGAGGATAGGGGTCCTTCTGCTGTTAGGGGCTTTTATGCTTATTACCGCTTCCCTGAACTTGAGGCGGAGCTTGGAGTAGAAGCAAGGCAACGAGGAGAAGGAACGGAAGGGGCAAATACATGGGCGGCTGCTCAAAATCGCCTTTCACGGTTAGCGCGAAAAGGGTCCAAAAAGCGGGGAGGCTCAGGATTTGTCCCAAAGCAACCCATAGATAATGGCGTGTAAGGGCAAAGAGGAAAACGATGGGGATGAGGAAAACCACATAGTTAGTGGTAGCAGTGCGCGGGGCTATCAAGTTGGTAATCACAAGGGTAAGGCCAAGAGCCTTGTAGAAGGAGAAATCTGCGCCGTCTTTAAGAGCTCGAGCCCAGAAATAACTCAGTAAGGATAGCAAAATGGCAGTTGAGATGAGTTCAACTGGCTTCCCCAGAGCCGGGAAATAGTATGAGGTCAAAATCCAGATAGGGGAGCCGAAAGCGGTGTAAGTGGGGTAAGCTCGCACTTGGTGCAGGAAGCCTTGAAACCAAGACGGTTCCACCGCCCAGGAAAGTCCCAGGAGCATAGCCATCGTCGCTAAAAATGAGCCTATAAAGCGCCAACGCTTCTGCAAGGCAGACCGCAGGATTAGGAAGGGTATGACTAAGAAGACCATCTGGGGCTTGAAAGTGGTCAGGGCCAAAGAAGAACCCCCTAAGAAATCCCTTCGCTTGACCGTAGCCCAAAGGGAAAGGGCGAGGAAGAAAAAGACTACTACTGCAAATTGGCCCAATATTATGGCGCGGGCTTGGTGATAAAATAGAATCGCCCAGAGGTTAGTCAAGGCTAAGAGGAGCACTGGTGGTCGCCATTGGAAAAGGTCAATGCACAGCCAGAGGCCAGCCAATATCAGGCATTCTAAAAAGACCATCCACAAAGCTTGGGCCCAGGGATATGGAAGCCAGACCAATGGGAAGAGGAAGAAGACGGTGTAAAATGGGTAAGCGAATAAGCATTGGTCCTCATCGGGGCGAGCTGGCCTTCCATATATCCCTTGCTGGATGGAAAGCGTTGCTTCCTGGGAATAGGGACTCAATCCCTTTTGCCAGAAAACCCTTGCTCCTTCCCAGCGGGGGAAAAAGTCATTGGCTCCCGGGATGCGGGAGGTGAAGAAGCGATAAGTGAGGATAACGTTCAGGGCAATTGTAAGCCCAAGGAGTAGGAGAAATGCTATGATTTTGCTTAGCCTTTTGCTCATAGTAACAGCCCTCACTATCATGGGTTTTGTGCTTTGGAAAAGGAAAGCCCTGGGGTTGCCCAGGGGGCAACTTATAAGCGCTGATTCGGAGAAGTGGAGCCGGTGTGAGAGGGAACTTTTCTCCCCTCACTACCGCCTTGTAGGCCGACCCGATTACCTTTTCCAGGAGAAAGGTGGATTTATCCCTGTAGAAGTCAAATCCAGCCTTTCCCCGCACTCCCCTTACCGTTCTCATGTCTTGCAGCTCGTAGCTTATTGCCTATTGGTGGAGGAGGTTACAGGCTTTGCACCCCCCTATGGCGTAATAGCCTACAAGGACCGCCGCTTTTCAGTTAATTATACCCCAACTCTCAAGGCTGAGCTCCTCAGGATTTTAGAGGAAATGCGGGAAACGCTTGTTTCTGGCTCTGAGCCTGGGGTCAGGGAAAGCCAGAAGTGCTTAAATTGTGGGTATAGGCGCATATGTTTTGGGTGAAGAATACCCCTTGCGGGGATTATGGCCCCATTTTCCCACTTCTGCTGGCCGAGGGTTTGCTTTACAGCCATGGGGTTTCGCCCCTTTGGACTCCCATTTGCCCACCCTCGTTGGCTTAGGGTTTGCCGGCGTTTTGGGTCCCACTCGTAGCGGGGTGGTAAGAGTTAGCTGCTCGCCCCTTCTTTGAAAATTTTGGGGGCACATCCCCCTTGCCCCCTGGGAGGGGGCTCCGCCCCCTCCACCCCCGTTTTCCCACCCTCGTTGGCTTTGGGCTTGCCGGCGTTTTGGGTCCCACTCGTGGCGGGGTTGCTAAGGTGGGCAGCTCGCCCCCCTTTTTGTTCTGGGGGCACATCCCCCAGACCCTTGCCATGGGGGCTTCGCCCCCATGGCCCCTCATTTGCCCACCCTCGTTGGCTTAGGGTTTGCCAGCGTTTTGGGCCCCACTCGTGGCGGGGTTGCTAATGCGGGCTACTCGCCCCTTCTTTTTTTATTTTGGGGGCACATCCCCCAAACCCCCTGGGATGGGGCTGCGCCTCCTCCACCCCTGCTTTAATCAAGGTCGGCGAAGGCCGACCTTTTTCAAAGAGGCTGACTTCAGTTGGCGTAAAGGGCACACACCAGGCCCCCCGCCATGGGGGCTCCGTCCCCCTGGCCCCCCATTTGCCCACCCTCGTTGGCTTAGGGTTTGCCAACGTTTTGTCCTTCCCCGAGGCGGAGAACCCCGCCAAATTTTCCCGGAGGCTTGCGCCCCCCTGGACCCCCCTTATTTTTCCCACCCTCGTTGGCTTTGGGTTTGCCAGAGTTCTGGGCCCAATCGTGGCGGGGGAGGAGGCCCCGCCCTTTTTCAAAATTGCCTCCACCACCCGGTAAAAGGGGCTTGACAAATCGGGAAAAAGGTGCTACTATTTAATTAGCACTCTTACTTCGTGAGTGCTAAAAAGCCATGGGCGAGCTGAGCAAGCGAGCAGAGCTAATCCTTTCCTTGGTCATAAAAGAACACATAGCCACGGCCCAGCCGGTGGGCTCTCTTACCCTTGTGCAAAAATACAACCTTAACGTGAGCCCGGCTACGGTCCGGAATGAAATGGCTTCATTGGAAGCTAAGGGCTACCTCACCCACCCCCATACCTCGGCAGGGAGAGTGCCCACCGAAAAGGGTTACCGTTACTTTGTGGAAAAACTGCTGGAAACTATACCTTTGCCCCCTTCCGAAAGACTAACCATCCAACACCAATTCTACCAGGTCCAGATGGACGTGGAGCAATGGGGGCGCTTGGCCGCTTCGGTCTTGGCCAAGTTCACCAATTACCCTTCCCTGGCAACTGCCCCCGCTCCGCCAAGACACCGACTAAAGCACATTGACCTTATACCATATCAAGAAAACACTGCCCTCTTAGTCCTGGCACTGAGCGGCGGAGTAATCCGCCAAACCTGGATACCTATCCCCCCCTACATCGGGGGAACGGAACTGGTGCGCACGGCTGAAATCTTGGAGGAATTTCTCTACGGCCTTTCGGCTCCGGAGATTGAATGGATTGCTTCCAGACTGGAGCCGTTCGCCTCCAAAATAGCCCTGAAAGTGGCCGAAATAATGAATGCCCTTGACCAGAGAATTGAAGAGCCAATATACCGAGAGGGAATTGAAGAATTGACCCGCGAGCCAGAGTTTTCTTCACCTGCTAAGATGCGGGAACTCTTCCGCTTCTTCTACGACGATTCCTCAATCCGCTCAATCTTGGATGAAACCCGCCTAACGAACGGAATACAGGTCATAATAGGCGGGGAAGGAAGGTGGGAAGAACTGAAAGATTGTAGCCTAATCTTGACTCGCTACGGGGTTCGCGAAAAGGCCTTGGGGGTCCTCGGGGTCCTCGGGCCTATGAGGATGACTTACGAAAGAGCAATATCCGTGGTTAGCTATGTGGCTAACCTCATGAGCGAATTGGTCAATAGACTCTTCTGAAGAAGGAGGCCGAAGATGAACGAGGAGAACCTGGAAGAAAAGGTTAAGGAGCTGGAAGCTAAAGTCTCTGAACTCCAAAGCAAAGCTGAAGAATACCTTGACCAATGGCGACGCACGGCTGCCGACTTCGCCAATTACCGAAAGCGAGTTGAAAAGGAACAGGCCGAGCAAACTAAATACGCCAACGCAGCCCTCATCGCCAAACTCCTTCCAATTTTGGATGACTTTGAAAGGGCTTTCCAAACAATCCCACCGGCCCTTTCCAAACTCACCTGGCTTGACGGAATCTTCCTAATCCATCGCAAATTCCAATACATCCTGGAACAAGAAGGGCTTAAGCCCATAGAAACGCAAGGCCAGTTCTTTGACCCTTACTACCACGAAGCTATATCCTACGAGGAAACAGACCACTACGAGGATGGCCAAATAATTGGCGAAATCCAAAAAGGTTATATGCTTCACGACAAAGTCCTGAGGCCGGCTCTGGTAAAGGTGGCTAAGAAAAAGCTACCCCCTGAGCCGCAGCCTCAGCAAGAACAACAAGAAAAAAGAGTAGAGGAGGGGAGCTATGCCGGAGAGGATACTGGGAATTGATTTGGGAACTACTAACTCTGTAATGGCGGTAATAGAGGGAGGCGAGCCTGTTGTAATCCCTAACGCTGAAGGGGATAGGCTTACACCTTCCGTAGTGGCAATAAACCCCAAAACTGGGGAGCGCTTGGTGGGGAAACTGGCCAAACGCCAGGCCATAACTAACCCCGAAAACACCATCTTCTCTATAAAGCGCCTGATGGGGCGCAAATTCAACGACCCCGAAGTCCAGAAAGCCCGCCGTATCCTCCCTTACAAAATCATTGAGAAGCCCAACGGCGATGCCTGGGTGGTAATGGGGGACCGAGAATACTCCCCACCCGAAATCTCGGCCATGATCCTTCAAAAACTCAAGCAAGACGCCGAAGCTTACCTCGGAGAGAAAATAACAAAGGCCGTGATTACCGTCCCCGCTTACTTCAACGATGCCCAGCGCCAAGCCACAAAAGATGCCGGGAGGATTGCGGGCCTTGAAGTCCTAAGGATAATAAACGAACCAACCGCTTCCGCCCTGGCTTATGGCATGGACAAGAAGAAAGAGGGGCTTATCGCCGTCTACGACCTTGGCGGAGGAACCTTTGATATCTCCATCCTGGAAATCGCCGAAGGCGTCTTCCAAGTAAGGTCCACCGCTGGTGATACATTCCTGGGCGGGGACGACATAGACCAGCTCATAATCAACTGGATATGTGAAGAATTCAAGAAAGAGCATGGGATTGACCTCCGCCAGGACCGGATGGCCCTTCAGCGCCTTAAGGAGGCCGCCGAAAAAGCTAAAATTGAACTTTCCACCGTGATGGAAACTGAAATCAACCTGCCCTTCATTACGGCCGATGCCTCTGGCCCCAAACACCTCCAAATGACCCTAACCAGGGCCAAACTTGAGCAACTGGCTCACGACATCATCCAGAGGACTCTCGGCCCTGTGAAGCAAGCCCTTGCCGACGCCAAAATCACCCCTGCCGACATCTCCGAAGTCATCTTAGTAGGGGGCCAGACCAGAATGCCGGCTATCCAGCGCTTAGTAAGGGAATTCTTCGGCAAGGAACCTCACAAGGGCATAAACCCCGATGAAGTTGTAGCCATCGGGGCGGCAATTCAAGCTGGGGTCCTGGCCGGAGAGATTAAAGACATACTCCTTCTGGACGTCACGCCTCTTACCCTGAGCGTGGAGACACTCGGGGGAATCGCTACCCCTATAATCCCCCGCAACACCACAATACCTGTGCGCAAGAGCCAAATCTTCTCCACCGCCACCGATAACCAAACCCAGGTAGAAATACACGTAGTTCAAGGGGAGCGCCCCATGGCCGCCGACAACAAAACCCTTGGGCGGTTCATCCTGGACGGTATACCTCCAGCCCCGCGTGGCGTTCCCAAGATAGAGGTAACATTTGACATTGACGCCGATGGAATCTTACACGTATCGGCCAAGGACTTGGCCACAGGGCGGGAGCAGAAGATAACCATAACGGCCAGCTCTGGCCTTACCGAGCAAGAAATCCAACGCATGATTAAAGAGGCCGAACAATACGCCGAGCAAGACCGCCGCAAGAAAGAGCTGGCCGAAGCCCGCAACCAGGCCGATGCCGTAATCTACACTGCCGAAAAGAGTCTGCGGGAATTCGGCGACCGCATCCCATACGACCTCAAGAGCCGTATAGAGGCCAAGATAAACGAGGTCCGTTCTGCGATGCAGGGGACCGAAATACACACCATCCGCCGCCTGACCCAGGAACTTGGGGAGCTAATCCAGCAAATAGGGGCAAGCATGTATGGTCAAGGTCCTGGCGGAACAACCCCGCCAGGGGACCAAGGCGGTGGGGACACAGTAGAAGGGGAGTACCGGCAAGTATAAAAGCCAACTTAGCCAGAATCCCTAAGAGCCGGGCTTCTTTGGCCCGGCTCTTTTTATTCTGTGGGAGAAACTCCCATGGGTAATGTCCACTCGCAAATTCAAAACAAGTGGCCAGTAGCTAACTCTTGCCAACCCACCACAAGTGCGCCCCAAAAACCCTGACGAACCTTCAGCCAACGAGGTGGACAAAACGGGGGTCCAAGGGAGCAGCCCCTGGCGGAGGGTCTGGGGGTGTGCCTTTTACGACCTAACCCCCTGCCCCCCTTCCCTGCGAGGGAAGGGAGAAATTTGGCGGAGTTCTTTCTTCCCCGCTCCGAAGAGGGCCGCGGGGAAAGTTAACCCCAAAACGCCGGCGAATCCTAAGCCCACGAGGGTGGGCAAACTGGGGGGTCCAGGGAGGCGGAGCCCCTCTGGCGGGGAGCTTGGGGGGTGTCCCCCCACAAAATCAAAAGGGGGGCGAGTTGCCCACCTTAGCAACCTGCCCACGAGTGGGGCCCAAAACGCTGGCGAACCTTTAGCTCACGGGGGTGGGCAAACCGGGAGTGGAGGGGGCGCAGTCCCCTCCCAGGGGGTTTGGGGGATGTGCCCCCAAGAACCTTAAGAAGGGGGAGAGTTGCCCTCATCAGCAACCCCGCCACGAGTGGGACCCAAAACGCCGGCTAACCCTAAGCCTACGGGGGCGGGCAAACGGAGGTCCAGGGGGCGAAGCCCCCTGGCAGGGGATCTGGGGCTATCGGTAAACTTCATCCAACACAAGGCCTGAACTTGTAACCGTAATGGATTACCCCTCCTTCGCCTTCCTCGTAAAGCTTACGGGTTACCATCTCCACCGGCATCCCAATCCTCACTTCCTCGGGGTCCACATCGGTAAGCTGAGCCGTTACCATGGGGCCTTCTTCCAGCTTGACCATGGCTACAGTGTAAGGAACATACTCCTCAAATTCCTCCGAGGCCTGGTAAACAACAGCAAAGCTGTAGACCACCCCACGCCCGCTAAAAGAGTAAGGGGTCTGGGCAGGCTTTGAGCACTCAGGGCATAGGTCGCGCGGAGGGAAGATTTTGGCTCCGCATTTGGAGCATACTTCTCCTACAAGGCTATATCGCTGCTTCCTCGTCCTCCATACGGCCGGCAAACTCATAACTCCACCTCCTTATAAATTTTAATCCGGGCCCTCCAAGACGTGGGTCACCACCGTGCCACCTACTCCCCCTATGCTTTGGACGAGGGCCCAGTGAGCGTCCTTTACTTGATTTTGGCCAGCCTCGTGGCGAAGCTGCAGGACTGCTTCCACCACTTGGTAGACCCCTGTCGCCCCCAAGGGGTTGCCACGAGCTTTAAGGCCCCCCATGGTAGACACGGGAATGCGGCCATCAAGGGAAATCTGGCCTTCCATGGCCAGCTTTACCCCTTGCCCCCTTTCGGCAAAGCCCGCCGCCTCTAAAGAGAGAGCAGCCATGATGGCGAAGGAGTCGTAAAGCTCAAATAAATCCACATCCTCCGGCTTAATCCCGGCAACCTCGTAAGCTCGCCTGGCCGAAAGGTAAGCTGCCTCCAAGAACAAAGGGTCCTTTCGGTCGTGAAGAGCAAGGGTATCGGTAGCGGCAGCGGAAGAAGCAATCCTCACCGGTTTGGCTTGGAAATCCTTAGCCATATCCATAGGGCAAAGCACTACTGCTGCAGCCCCATCGGCCACCGGAGAGGAGTCAAGCAAATTTATCGGTTCTACCACCATGCGCGCTTCAACGAATGCCTTTTCCGTTATGGGATTGCGGAACATGGCGTATGGGTTGTGGGCCGCATTCTTATGGGAATTCACCGAAAAGCCGGCGAAGTCCTTGAGTTCGTAGCCATACTCATGCATGTAGCGGCGCATTATGAGGGCGTTTAGGGCAATGAAGGAGAGGCCAAGCTCCCGTTCGTATTCCCCATCAATCCCCAACGATAAGGCAGAATTGACCCTTTCGGTCGGGGCATCGGTTACCTTCTCCACGCCGCAGACTAAGACGAAATCGGCTAAGCCGCCGGCTACGGCCAAGTAACCCAACCGCAGCGCCGCTGCCCCTGATGCCCCCGCTGCTTCCACTTTGTAAGCTTCAACAGTGCGGAGGCCAGCAAAGTCGGCTATTGCTGCCCCAAGGTGCTCCTGCAGGGCCAATTCCCCCGAAAGAGCATTGCCCACGTAGAGGATATCAACCCTCTCTATCTTCGCATCCTTGACAGCGCTCAGGATGGCCTCAGCAGCCAATTGCCTTATGGACTTATCCCAATGTTCCCCTACCTTCGTTTGGCCAACCCCTATTATGGCTACCTCCCTCTTGCGCATCACTCCATCTCCAGCTTCCGGCGGTATCGGACATAGAGCGCGTAGTCTATTTCTTTGCGTCGTGCGATGTAAGCCCGTGTGGAAGGGGCCAGGGCTTGCCTTTCGGGCAATTTGCCAGTGGTAAGGATGGAGAAAGCATCGCTTCCAGCCCCGGAGCCGAACGAGACCAGGAGAATCCTTTGGCCAGGTTTGGCCACATCCAAAATGGCGGTTAAGCCCATGAGGGAAGAAGCAGCATAGGTGTTGCCGATTTCCCCAACCAAAAGGCCTTCCTTTATCTGCTCAGGGGCAAAGCCAAGCTTCCTGGCTATGGTCTGGGGGAATTTCAGGTTAGGTTGATGGAACACGGCGTAGGAGAAATCTTGAGGTTTGTATCCCATCCCTTCCATGAGGGTTCGGGCAGCCATTTCTATGTGGTGGAAGTAGGCGGGCTCACCGGTGAAGCGGGCTCCGTGGCTTGGGTAATTTTTATTCGGACGGCGGAAGAAATCGGGGGTATCGGTAACGTAGGAGCAGGAGGCTTCAATTATGGCCACGCTTTCTTCAGCTGGGCCTACGATTAAAGCGGCTCCGCCGGCCGCTGCGGTATATTCCAAAGCATCGCCAGGTCGCCCCTGAGCCGTATCAGCCCCGATTACCAAGGCATAATCGGCCATCCCTGAGCCGACTAAACCCAGGGCAGCCTGGAGCGCTTCAGTTCCGGCTTTGCAGGCGAATTCCCAATCGCCAGCCTGAACGTATGGCGTAGCCCCGATAGCCTCGGCCACGATTGTGCCTGTAGGCTTTACGGCGTAGGGATGGGATTCGCTTCCCACCCAGACCGCTTTTATGAGTTCAGGGTGTATGCGTGCCCGGGCCAAGGCGTTGCGGGCAGCTTCCAGGGCAATGGTCACAGCGTCTTCGTCAAGGCTGGGGACAGATTTTTCTCTTACTGGCGGTTCCACATTGCCCCCGGTCCAGACCCGTGCTATCTCTTCGGCCTTTATGCGGTACCTTGGCACGTATGCCCCGTAGCCTACTATCCCGACAGGCCTGGCTGTTTTAAGTAGCATAAAATTCTCCCGTTTGGATTTAGCCCAATCTTAGAGGGGAAGCCTTGCCAAGAGGTATCAATTTGCTCTCATACACTATCAACTGAGCCTGTCAATGCGCGAAGCAATCTCTGGTCGCCGGTGGGAGAGTGCTTTGGAGGCTTGCGCTGCCTTGCAATGAAGCCTAAAAGTGGAGGCAGCTTTTGTGTGGGGGACATCCCCTGCCAGGGGGCTCCGCCCCCTGGACCCCCGTTTGCCCACCCTCGTGGGCTTTGGGTTTGCCAGCGTTTTGGGTCCCCCTCGTGGCGGGGTTGCTAATGTGGGCAACTCGTCCCCTATTTTCTGTTTCTGGGGGCACATCCCCCAGACCCCCTGCCAGGGGGCCTTGCCCCCTGGACCCCCATTTGCCCACCCTCGTTGGCTTTGAGTTTGCCGGCGTTTTGGGCCCCACTCGTGGTGGGTTCGCTAATGTGGGCAACTCGTTCCCTTTTTGTCTTTGTGGGGGGACACCCCCCATGCCCCCCGCCATGGGTGCTTCGCCCCCTGGACCCCCCGTTTGCCCACCCCCGTTGGCTTAGGGTTTGCCAGCGTTTTGGGCCACACTCGTGGCGGGTTCGCTAATGTGGGCAACTTGCCCCTATTTTCTGTTTCTGGGGGCACATCCCCCAAACCCCCTGCCAGGGGGCTCCGCCCCCGGACCCCTGTAGGCTTAGAGTTTGCCAGCGTCTCGGGGGGTTAACCTCTCCCCCAGCCCTTCGCTGAGGCGGAGGGGAGAGAACCCCGCCAAATTTTCCCCCTTCCCTCGCAGGGAAAGGGGTCAGGGGGTTAGGTCAGAAAGGCCCTCATGCCCCCGCCAGGGGGCTTCGCCCCCCTGGCCCCCCCGTTTCCCACCCTCGCAGGGGGTTAGGGCGGTGATTTAGGGGCGGCGCTTTTTGATGGCTTCTTCAGGGGGAAGGGTGGTGCGGTCAAAGATTTCGCGGATGTGGGGCTTGGAATAGTGGGCATAAACTCGCTTCGTCGTGCTTATATCCGCATGGCCAAGGATGTCCTGAATGGCCTCTAAAGGGGCACCCTCTTCCAACATTTGAGTGGCACGATAGTGACGGAAATCGTGCGGGGTGACATGAAGGCCAAGGGCCTTGGCCGCTTTCTTTACCGTAGCCCAGATGCTTACAGAGCTCAATCGGCTACCATAATCCCGACCGTGGGAGATGAATAAGGGTTCGTAATCATCTTGCCTTTCTTCAATGTAGGCCCTGATTGCTTCCTGAGCCTCCGGCGTCAGGAAGATGAAGCGCTGTTTCTGCCCTTTTCCCGTTACTACCACTTCCCGACGGCGGCCATCGGCCACATCTTTGCGGTTGAGGGAGGCAATTTCGGCTATCCTCCCCGCAGAGGCATAAAGGGTGTGGACTATGGCTCTGCTCCGGAGGAGACGTAGACGCTCAAGCCGGTCCTGAGGAAGCGGCTGCTGATCGTAGAAAATGACAATTTGGGGAAGGTCGGGGTCGGGCATGGGGATGGGATAAGAGCCGCGGGGGATTATGGCCCTCAGCTTTTCCTTGGCCCTCTCTATGGAAAAATCCTCGGGAAGGAAATGATGTCGGAACAAGTAGCGGAGGAAAGCAGTAGCAGCGGCAAGGTAAGTTTGCTCGGTAAAGCGGGAAAAGCCTTTTTTATCAAGCCAGAGGAAAAATTCCTCCAAAGCTTCTTCACCAATGGAAGAAACCGTAGGGTTTGGGGAATCGCTCTTTTCGGCCAAGAATTCCAGGAAGGCCTTGAGGCCGGTGGAGTAAGTTTTGTAGGTGTGAGGACTTGCCCCTAAGCCCCGGAGGAACTTTTCGGTAGCTTCGTCCAAGAGCAAATCCACCATCAGGCTGTTTCCTTAAGCTTATCCCACCAGGCTATGGGGATTCCACGGCTGTTAAGGAGAATCGGCCGCCCTTTGCCTCGGATGGCATCGGCGTTGACAATGCAGCGCGTGACATCGGGCATGGATGGTATTTCGTACATGACGTCCAGGAGAGTTTCTTCAATGATGGTGCGCAAGCCTCTGGCCCCGGTCTTGCGCTTGAGGGCTTCTTCGGCAGCGGCTTCCAAAGCCTCGGGAGTGAAGATAAGCTCCACATTGTCCAGGGCAAAGAGCTGCTGGAATTGTTTCACAATGGCATTTTTAGGCTTGGTGAGGATATCAATCATTGCCTGCTTATCCAGTGGGTCAACGCTAACGATAACGGGCAGGCGGCCAACAAATTCCGGGATAAAGCCGAACTTCATGAGGTCATCGGGGATTACCTGACGCAAGAGCTCGGCCGTCTCCATCTCTCGGCTTTTTGTTTCTTCCCCCTTTAAAAAGCCTACCCTGCCCTTTAACCCAATGCGTTCGGCTACGATTTTATCCAGGCCTTCAAAAGCTCCCCCACAGATGAAGAGGATATCGGTGGTGTCAATTTGGATAAATTCCTGGTAGGGATGCTTGCGTCCTCCCTGTGGCGGGACATTGGCTACCGTGCCCTCAATGATTTTGAGGAGAGCTTGCTGCACCCCCTCCCCCGAGACATCCCGCGTGATAGAGGGATTATCCCCCGACTTGCGGGCGATTTTGTCTATCTCATCAATGTAGACAATGCCCTTCTGAGCCCTGGCGATGTCGTAATCGGCGGCTTGGATAAGGCGCAGGAGGATGTTTTCCACGTCCTCCCCCACGTATCCGGCCTCGGTGAGGGAAGTGGCATCAGCTATGGCGAAGGGGACATCCAGGATTTTGGCCAAGGTCTGGGCCAGGAGAGTCTTTCCGCAGCCTGTGGGGCCGATGAGGAGTATGTTGGACTTCTGGATTTCCACTTCGGCCGTCCTCTGGCGGTTCAGGATGCGCTTGTAGTGATTGTAAACGGCTACGGAAAGGACTTTCTTAGCCCTGTCTTGTCCTACAACATATTGGTTGAGGGCTTCGTAGATTTCTTTTGGGGAAGGGACGTGGGGGAGAAATTCTTCCTCCTCGGAGTTGCCCTTTTCCTCAAAGATTCGCACACAGAGTTCGGCACAATCCCGGCAAATGTAGACGTTGTTAGGGCCGGCAATGAGTTTCCCGGCTATCGTTTCCGGCCTTCCGCAAAAGGAACATTGGGGGAAGAACATAGGGTTAACCCTTTTCGGCGGAAGTTCCGGGCGCTCCCCTCTTCTTGCCCGGAGGGACTTCCAGCACTTCGTCAATTATCCCGTATTCCACAGCGCCTTTAGCGTCCATGTAGTAATCTCGGTCAAAGTCCTGGATGATTTTCTCCAATGGCTGGCCGGTGTGGTAAGCCAGGAGCTCTTGGATTATCCTTTGGACCCTCAAGAGCTCTTTGGCCTGGATTTCAATATCGGGGGCATAGCCTTGGATTCCTCCCCCTGCCGGGTGCATGTGGATAGTGGCATGGGGGAGAGCATATCGCTTGCCCTTAGTCCCTGCCGCCAATAGGACTGTCCCCATGCTGGCAGTCCAGCCTACGGCTATAGTGGAGACGGGAGCCCTTATCAGCTGCATGGTATCGTAGATAGCGAGGCCAGGGTATATGGCCCCGCCTGGGCAATTTATGTAAAGGTAAATGTCCCTTTCCGGGTCCTCACGGTCCAAGTAAAGCAGCTGGGCTACGATGAGGTTTGCCACCTGGTCGGTTATGGGTGTGCCGAGGAAAATTATCCTTTCCTTGAGGAGCAGGGAGTAGATATCGTAAACCCGCTCTCCCCTTCCAGTGGACTCAATCACCATTGGGATTATTGCCTTTGGCTTCATCATCCTCCTCCTCTACCATCAATTCCAGAATCCGGTCCTTGACCTTGGCTCTTAGCAAGGCCTCGGCCACTTCCTCCTTAAGCGCGGGGGTGGGAAATCGCTTCTTGGTTTTTCCCCCAGTTAACCACGACTCGTAGGCCTTTATGAACTCCTCCACCTCGCTTTCCGGGACTTCTATTTTTTCTTCCTGGATGAACTTAATCAGAGCGAGGCGGTTCTTCAGCCTTTCCTCAGCTGCTGGCCTAATCTCCTGGCGATACTGCTCAATGGTTTTGCCTTCTATTTTCAAGAATTGTTCCAAAGAGAACCCATTTTTACGGAGGGCCTTATCTTGTTCACGCAGAATCCTTTCTATTTCCTCTTCCAAAAGCAGCGGTGGAAATTCCACTTTGGCATTGGCGAAGAGGGCATCCAGGGCTTCGTAGAAGGCCTCTTCTCTGGCGATACGTTCCTTTTCTTCCCTGAGCCCTTTCCGGATATTCTCCTTCAGCTCCTCAAGGGAGTTGAAATTTCCCCAGGAGCGGGCAAATTCATCATCAAGAGGAGGCAATTGCTTTTCCTTCACTTCGTGCACTTTAAAGTGAAAGAGCGTTTCACCTTTTTCATCGGACAAGGAAAAGCTTTTTTCCTGGCCAGCCTCAATGCCTTCCACATTTTGTATAAATTCAGGCTTAAGGTCTGGGCTCAGGAGAAGAGCGACATTTTCGTACCGCTTTGTCTGCGAGCCAACCTGGACGGTCAAATCGGCCACTATAAGGTCGCCTACGGAAGTAGCGCGCTCCACGGTAACCCAGGTTGCGCTTTCTTCCTGGAGCTTCTTCAGGAACTCGTTGACATCTTCCTCGCTAACTTCTACCTTTTTCTTTTTAACTTTCAGGCGGCGGTAATCTCCCAGTTCAACAATTGGCTTAAGTGGCACTTTGAAGGTTATTGAGAAGGGTTCTACAGAAGTTTCCTGGACCTGTCCTGGCCCTACCGGGTCAAGGTTGAGGGTGGAGATAAGTTTGGGGTAAATTTTGTAAGATAGATTTTCCAGGGCCACGTTGTAAATTGTCCTTTCTCCTACCAAGCGTCGGACAACATCGTATGGGGCTTTTCCCTTTCGGAAGCCTGGTATTGTCAGCTCTTCGGAGATAACCTGGGCAGCCTCTTTTAGGGCTTTAGCTTTTTCATCCTCATCAAATTCAACTTTTATCAGGACCTCACGGCTGCCCAGCTCTTCGGTAGTAACCTTCATTTCCTCCTCCTTTCGTCAAAGTGAAGGCATTATACCATGTGAAGGCCAAAATTAAAAGCGCCCGAAGGCGCTTCTTAATGGGGAAGGAGGGACTCGAACCCTCACGGGCAAAGCCCACGTGATCCTAAGTCACGCTCGTCTGCCAGTTCCGACACTTCCCCTCTTTTTAGTATTATACCAATCATCCGGCTCAAAGGCAAACTTAATCAGCACTTGCGCCAGATGCCCTTTCTTAGTTGTTAGCGGCGCTATGTCCCAAGAGGTGCAGAAAACCGGGGGTAGAGAGGACAGTGCCCATGCCCAGAGGCTTGGGGTAAAAATAAGGGGCGAGCAGCTAACACCTTTAATCCCGCTGCGAGTGGGGCCTAAGACACAGCGAGGGCGGAGGAGGGAATCCGGGGGCGAAGCCTATTGCCTCCTAATTGAACATTTCGCTTAACGTTTTACAGATGCATGAAGTCCTGAACGATGCAGGGATTTTGGAAAGCATAAGCGAGCCGTATGTTTGCTGTTATACGCCGTTGCCATGAGTATCTCTACCATGGGCATCTCAGGTGACCTTGGGTTAGGTATCACTCTCTGAGTGCTTGGGTCAACTATAAGGTCTAATTGCTCAAGTATTATTTGCCCTACGAGAGGTTGAGCTCCTCCTGGTTCCCCCAAAACATTGAATTCTCCCGCCCTCCCGCACATTTCCACAGTTACAACGCCGTAAATTGTTTTAGTTTCCGTTTTGTTATTTGCGTATCTTACTTTTACTTCCCTCATCTTTTTCAAGCCAAGTTCGTCAATGATAAATAACGGCTTCTACTTCAACTGACTTTGTTGGGTCAAACAAATTTGTTAACTTTATTTTCTCCGTCACCTTTCCCATCTCATCCCCTCCCCTAACGCTCTCGGCTTTGCAATGGCGCCTAAATTGGGAATGCGCCTTACTATCCTCATACCACGCACGGCTATATGATACTACCTTTTTGTAGAAAGTCAAAGGGCCGCCTTTTTCCTCATCCTGGTAATGGGGTATAATTTACTCAGGAGGCTGAAATGGAAGAGAGGGTAGTTTCTCCGAAAGCAAGAGGGGATGAAGCCAGGGCAGAAATTTCCTTGCGCCCAAGGACGCTGGATGAATACATAGGCCAGGAGCAGATAAAGGAGAACTTGCGGATTGCCATCCAGGCAGCCAAAGAGAGGGGCGAGCCCTTGGACCATGTCCTCCTATACGGCCCGCCAGGCTTGGGCAAAACCACTTTGGCCTACGTAATCGCCCACGAGATGGGTGCCGATATCCACATAACCGCCGGCCCAGCCATTGAGCGGACGGGAGATTTGGCTTCCATCCTTTCCAACCTCAAAAGGGGGGATGTCCTTTTCATAGACGAAGTGCACCGCCTGGCCAGGCCAGTAGAGGAGCTACTTTACCCAGCAATGGAAGAATTCTGCCTGGATATAGTGATAGGCAAGGGGCCTGCCGCCCGAAGCATAAGGCTTCCATTGCCTCGCTTTACCGTAATCGGGGCCACTACCAGGCTTGCCCTCATGACCTCACCCTTGCGCTCGCGCTTTGGCTTGGTCTACAGGCTTGATTTCTACAGCCTGGAGGCTATGCAGCAAATTGTCCGCCGTGCAGCCGGCTTGCTGGGGGTGGAGATAGACGAAGGCGGGGTTGAAGAGATAGCCCGAAGGTCAAGGGGAACCCCAAGGGTAGCTAATAGGCTGTTGCGCCGGGTCAGGGACTATGCCCAGGTGAAAGCGGATGGGAAGATAACCGCAGAGGTAGCTCGGGAAGCGCTGAACTTGCTTGAGGTGGACGAGATTGGCCTTGATTCCCTGGACCGGAAAATCCTGCTGACCATAATTGAAAAATTTGATGGTGGGCCTGTGGGGGCCGAAGCCATAGCTGCAGCTGTGGGCGAAGAACCTGATACTATAGCCGATGTAGTTGAGCCTTACCTCATGCGCCTTGGTTTCTTGGAAAGGACCCCACGGGGCCGGGTTGTCACCCGCAAGGCTTACGAACATTTGGGAATACCTTACCCTGAGGAGCCTGTGCAACCGCGGCTTTTTTAGGGATGGCTTTGCCTAAATTCATAAGCGAAGAGATAGAAGTGAAATTTGCCGATAAGCCCGGCTTGCCCCAGAGCTTTATCTGGCGGGGGAAGGAGTATAAGATTTCAGAAATCAAGGGGGTTCAACGTTTTGTGGATTTCAGGAAACCTTGGTGGCGCCGCAGGCACAGGGATTACTTTTTGGTTAAAACTGAGGCCGGAGAAACCTTTGAAATCTACTTCCACCGTGGCCCAGGAAGACAGTATTGGGTCCTGTTTAAAGCTTACCAAGAGGATAACGAAAGTGGCTTTTAAAATTCAGGCAATCTCACTCTTGCCTATCATTACCTTTAGCTTAACGTTCCAAGAGTGCGTTCTAACTTGGCTTTTATTCCTCTTTTTGCCGTTCTGGGTTTTAGCCGGCCGCTTAAGCGGTTTAATTGTTTCTGCTGTGCTTCTGTTCCGCCGCAGGGAGCTGTGGCTAAGCTTAGCAGTTATCTCATTCGCGCTGCCCGTTATCTTGAGCGGAGTTGAAATAGCAGCACTTACCTTTGGCTTGCGGGTAATCCCTTCTGTTGCAGCCTTTTAGACTTGTTCGGCTGGGGCATTTTAGGCGCCGGGCTATTTAAGCGGAGGTAGCTTTTATTCCACAATAATGCGAGCCCCTTTGGGTGGAGTATGCTCCCGAATCCACTCCTCAAACCATTCCCGGTCCAGGATCTGAATCAAAAGCGCGGCCCGGTCGCTCCGCTGGTTAAGAATGTGGCGCAGTTCGGTAATCTTCTGGTAACATTCCTCAAAGGCCTGCTCTACTTCAGCCGAAGATATTTCCCCTGCCTTCCACTTTTCTAACTTGCGGCACATCGGCTCCATCAACTGCCGCCAGCGGTACTCCCGATAGTCTGCCACCAGTTTCTCTTCCCACCACTTGGGGGAAGATGGTTCGCGTGGGTCCATTTTGCACCTCCTCAGGTGACTGTCACCTGATGGCTACAATACCAGCGCATCGGCGATTAGGTCCACTACACCTTTAATCTCCACGCCCAGGCTGTAGCGCTCGTTAAGGTCGCTCAGCTGGGTCTTGCAGTTCTCGCAGGCGGTGACGACCCATTTGGCTCCGGTGCGCTGAATCTGTTCCACCTTCTTGCGTCCGGCCTTCATCCGGACCTCAAACATCTCCGGCTCGGCGATCAGACCGCCGCCACCGCCGCAGCACCAGTTCAGTTCCCGGTTCGGCGTCAGTTCCCGGAAGTCCGTGGCGACGGCGCGGATGAGCATGCGCGGCTCCTCAAAGATGCCCGCGTTCCGGCCCAGGTTGCAGGGGTCGTGATACGTGAGGGGGACATCAAACTTCCCCGGCTGGACCCGGATGCGCCCCTCCTGCAGGTACGACGCGACCAGTTGTACCACGCTGACCCGCTGGATGCCCGCGATTTCGTCCCCGAACCAGTGGTCCCAGAAGTTGAGAAGCGTCCGGGTGGCGTGGCCGCACTCGGCGTAGGCGATGACCTGCGCGCCCAGACGGCGGGCCTCCTGCACAATCCAGTGGGCAGCCTTCTTCGCCTTCTCCATATCGCCGACGAAGAAGGAGTGGTTGGTGGCGGTGAACAGGCTCAGCGTCCAGGACTCCTTCGCGGCGTAGAAAATTTTCGCCAGCGGGATGATAGCGTGCTCGCCGACCACCGGCACGTAGAGGACACGCGCTGGCTCGTCCACCGGAATGCGCAGGTCGGGGATGCCCCACTCCTGCCGCAGCCGCCCCTCCAGTTCCTGAATCTGGCCCACGTAGAACTCCTTGAGGGCGTCAATGATTTCCCCTTTGCTGACCTCGGCCTTGCCGATTTCGGCGACCATATTCATTCCCAACCCCTCCTGCAGGAGGGCGTAGCGAGCCGTGCTGACCAGAAGTCCGGTGTCCAGGTGGAAGGGGCAGATCAGCGTGCAACGCCGGCAGC
>Ga0078972_1007029_pt1 | contig 25716 bp, 12 predicted proteins | sample YelNatPaOPGAMG01_FD_67568 | JGI IMG/M metagenome (GOLD analysis project Ga0078972, IMG submission 67568) | Hot spring thermophilic microbial communities from Obsidian Pool, Yellowstone National Park, USA - OP-RAMG-01 (SPADES assembly) (version 2) | ecosystem: Environmental > Aquatic > Thermal...
TAATCTGTTGGTGCGGGAAAAACACCCTGTTGATTCTGCATCCGGCGGGCAGAGGACTGCCCGCCCTACCTGAGATCGCGCTTTGAGGAAGCAAAACCCTCTAACCCGGCTGTTTCACGTGTTTTCGTGGCGCAGACGACCAAGTCTGCTGTGTCGCGTCCCGCCGCTGCGGGATAAACTTACGCCTCACAAATCGCAGCTAACATCCCGGCTGCTGTGAAATCGGCGATACAGCCGGTTTGTCCCGCAATGCGAGATTCGCCACAATGATTTCGCCGCGCCAGCACTGCAAGCGTGTGAAATATCCGGGTTAGGTTTCTGCCCGATCATAAGAACCCACACACAAGCTCATCCACTGCACCGCGACTTTGGCCTCAGGAAAGCGCTCTTTAGTTCGCAAACAATCCAGTTTTGCCGGCGATAATTTCGGCTCGGCGACAACGCCTTTCACATGCTTCTGCGCCGGCGCGTTGCACCGGATTCGTTGTACCGCGGAAGACACGCCACATTCGGGTCGTGTGTTAAAACGGCAGTGCCGAGTTAAAAAGCAACCGCCAAACACCATTCATCTCTGCGCCATCTGGCTCCAGAATAAAAAATGACTCACGGGAAGTTCTAGTCCCCCATCAAATATCGGTTGCATTCGCGGGCGGCCTCGCGGCCTTCGCGCAATGCCCACACAACAAGGCTCTGGCCCCTCCGACAATCGCCACAGGCAAACACACCCGGTATGTTAGTGGCGTAACTTCGTGCTGGGGTGTAAATGTTCGAGCGGGTATCACGCTCGATTCGTAGCGTGTTCAGCAACGGTTGTTCCGGGCCAAGAAACCCGAGCGCCAACAACACAAGCTGCGCAGACATAACCCGCTCCGTGCCGGGCAAGGGCCTCGGCACAGAGCGGTTGTTTGCATCACGTTCCCATTGCACACGCACGGTATGAACGGCTTTTACATGCCCGGCGTTGTCGCTCTCGAATTTTGTCGCGGTGGACTCGAAAATGCGCGGGTCTTCGCCAAACAGTTCGGCGACTTCTTCGTGACCGTAGTCGAGCCTGTACACACGCGGCCATTCCGGCCACGGGTTGCCCGGCACACGTTTGTCCGGTGGACGCGGCAATATCTCAAGTTGCACCACGCTTTTGCATCCTTGCCGCAGCGCAGTTGCAACACAGTCCGTGCCCGTATCGCCCCCGCCGATGACAACAACGTCTTTGCCGGTTGCACGAAGCGACTCGGGCAGTTCCACACCGTCCAAGAGCCGTTTCGTGGCTGCACCGAGAAATTCCAGGGCAAAGTGTACACCGGCAAGGTTTCTGCCTTCGATAGGGAGATCGCGTGGCCTCGATGCGCCAATTGCGATCACCACAGCATGAAATTCCTTGAGCAGTTTGCTTGGCGGATAATCTGAGCCAACATCGGTATTGCAAACGAATTTGATTCCCTCGGCCTCCATCAGCCTGATACGGCGCAGCACAAGTTGCTTGTCCAGCTTCATGTTTGGTATGCCGTACATCAACAGTCCGCCGGGCCGATCTGCGCGTTCGAACACGGTCACCGAATGCCCGGCTCGATTCAGTTGTGCTGCCGCAGCCAAACCGGCCGGGCCAGAACCAATCACAGCGACTCTTTTGCCGGTGCGTCTGGCGGGCTTGCACGGGATAACCCAGCCTTCGTCCCATGCCTTGTCAATTATGGCGCATTCGATGGCTTTGATCGTTACAGGTGGCGCATTTATGCCAAGCACGCACGAACCTTCGCACGGCGCGGGACACACCCGACCGGTGAATTCCGGAAAGTCGTTCGTTCTATTGAGGCGATCGAGAGCTTCTCGCCAGAGGCCGCGGTAAACCAAGTCATTCCACTCCGGAATGAGGTTGTTCAACGGACAGCCCGATGCCGCACCTGCAAGCACCATGCCGGTGTGACAGAACGATGTGCCACAGTCCATGCACCGTGCGGCCTGTTCACGTAATTGCTCCTCAGGCAGGTGCAGGCTAAACTCGCGCCAATCACGCACGCGTTCGCCTGCAGGCCGCTCAGGAGGTTCAACACGCTCGTACTCGAGAAATCCGGTTGGTTTGCCCATCGTTTTTCAGCGGTTGTACGTTTCGCCAGCACCCGTGAATTGCGGTTCCGAATATCGAAATCCGAACTCTGCAACAGTCGCCAAAGTCAAAAATTCAAATGCTGACACTCGTGCCTTTGGCGGTTTTGTATTTTTGTCATTGCGCATTGGATTGGTCATAAACTTCGAGATTCAAGTTTCGCGTTTTTGATTCAGCCACCACCGATGCGGGCGAGATCACGCGCGTTTTCCTCGAAAGCGGCAAGCACGGCTTCTTCGCCACTCAGCCCGCGTGCGGCGGCGTTTTTAATCGCCTGCAGCATGCGTTTATAATCCCTGGGCATCACCTTGATAAACAACGGCACGTACCTGTCCCATTGTTCCAGCACTTTCTCAGCACGCGTGCTGCTGGTGTAACTCTGATGCCGCTGGATCAGTTTCCACAGCTCCTCAATCTCATTGGGGTCTGTAAGCCGTTCCAACTCGACCATCTGCATATTGCACCGGGCAGGGAATTCGCCCGTCTCATCCAGCACATACGCAATCCCGCCGGACATGCCGGCTGCAAAGTTCCGGCCCGTACGCCCCAAAACAACAACACGCCCGCCGGTCATATACTCGCATCCGTGGTCGCCGACACCCTCAACAACCGCATTTGCACCGCTGTTGCGCACTGCGAATCGTTCACCTGCAACCCCGCGTGCAAACAGCTCGCCGCTTGTGGCACCGTAAAGCGCAACGTTGCCGATTATGACGTTTTCCTCGGGCACAAACCGTGACACCGCAGGCGGGTAAACAATTATCCTGCCGCCGCTCAAACCCTTTGCGATGTAATCGTTTGCATCACCCTCAAGTTCAAGTGTAACACCGCGTGGGAGAAATGCGCCGAAACTTTGCCCAGCACTGCCGTTAAACTTTAGATGGATTGTGTCGTCAGCCAACCCTGCCGGCCCCCATTTCTTGGTGATCTCGCTGCCGATAATCGTGCCAACTGCCCTGTGCACATTGCGTATGGGCAATTCGGCATAAACGCGGTCGCAGTTCTCAATTGCGTCCTGGCAGACCTTCATCAGGCAGGTCATATCGAGTGTGTGTGCGATTGACTCGTCGTTCAACCGCTCCGGCCCGGGTACAAACTCGAGGCTTGCCTGTGGCTGATGCAAAATTGGCGACAGATCAAGTGCCTTGGCTTTCCAATGCGAGATATCACGCCGAACATAAAGCAGGTCACTGCGCCCGATCATCTCGTTGAGTGTGCGGAACCCGAGCTGCGCCATGATTTCGCGCAATTCCTGCGCAACAAACCGCATGTAATTAACAACGTGCTCAGGGTTACCTTTGAATCGTTTTCGCAATCGTTCATCCTGTGTGGCTATGCCTACGGGACACGTGTTTGCGTGGCACTGGCGCATCATCACGCAGCCCAGCACAACCAACGGCGCGGTGGCAAAACCGAACTCTTCAGCACCTAGCAGGGCCGCAATTGCAACATCGCGCCCTGTGCGTAGTTGACCGTCAACTTCAAGCCGAACACGCTCTCGTAGCTTGTTAAGCACCAAAGTTTGGTGCGTCTCCGCAAGGCCGAGTTCCCACGGCAGACCCGAATGTTTTATCGAAGACCAGGGCGATGCGCCCGTGCCGCCATCGTGCCCGCTTATGAGAATCACGTCTGCCCCAGCCTTGGCCACACCGGCGGCAACTGTACCCACACCAACCTCGGCCACCAGCTTGACGCTGATTCGGGCCGCGCGGTTTGCGCAGCGCAAGTCGTAGATCAGTTCCGCAAGGTCTTCAATCGAGTAAATGTCATGATGCGGTGGCGGCGAGATCAGTCCCACCCCGGGCGTTGTGTGTCTTGTCTTTGCAATCCAAGGATATACCTTGCGTCCGGGTAGTTCACCGCCTTCACCCGGTTTTGCGCCCTGAGCGATTTTGATCTGCAGTTCTTTTGCATTGACCAGGTAGTAACTGGTCACGCCAAATCTGCCTGAGGCAACTTGTTTTATCGCGCTGTTTTTCGAGTCGCCACGTTCGTTTGTCCAGACATACCGGGCCGGGTCTTCACCACCCTCACCTGTGTTGCTTTTGCCCCCAAGCCGGTTCATTGCAATTGCAAGAGCTTCATGCGCTTCCTGGCTGATCGAGCCGTAACTCATCGCGCCGGTCTTGAATCGTTTTACGATTTCCTCGACCGGTTCAACCTCTTCCAACGGTACAGGCCGGAGCGCGGATGACACTGGGTGACGCACCGTGTGCGCGCCGGCTGTTGCCGTAGGTACCAGCTCGGCCCGACTGCCGTGCAACCAGCCACCTTCAGCCTCTTCGTGAGCCGATGGCTCGCGCGCAAATTTGAAGTCCAACAAGGCACGTAATGTGCACAGGTTCCGGGCCTGGTCGTTTATAAGCGCGCTGAACTCTTTGTAAAGGGCGTAGTTGTTAGTGCGGCAGGCAAGTTGTAGCTTGTGGATTGTTGCAGGATTAAACAGGTGAAACTCGCCATCAGCACGCCACTGGTATTGTCCGCCTGAATCAAGAGTCGCACCTGACTGTTCGCCTGCTGCAAATGCCGATTTGTGTCGGGCGAGGGCTTCTTCAGCCAGCACATCCAACTCGACCCCGTCGAGGCGCGAGACCGTGCCGGTGAAATACTTGTCAATGACACTGTGGTCCAGCCCGATTGCCTCAAAAATCTGTGCGCCGCGATAACTTTGGATGGCCGAGATTCCCATCTTTGCCATGGTCTTGACCACCCCTCTGACCGCTGCTTTGACGTAGTTGTTTATGGCCGTACAAAGGTCAATGCCTGAGACAAGGCCGCGCCTGAGCATGTCCTCGATTGTCTCGAACGCAAGGTACGGATTTATTGCGTTGCATCCGTACCCGATCAAGAGTGCGAAATGATGTACCTCACGCGGTTCACCGGACTCGAGTATGATACTTGCGCGCGTCCGAGTGCCTTTGCGAATCAGATGATGATGTACCGCCCCAACAGCAAGCAAAGCCGGTATAGCCACGTTTTCGGCATTCACATCGCGGTCCGACAGGATCAAAATGTTTGCGCCATTGGCAATTGCATTGTCTGCAGCAGCCAGAAGCTCGTCCACGGCCTTTTCCAGCCCGCCCGGGCCATCGCCGGCCTTGAACAGAATCGGTAATGTAACCGACCTGAAGCCAGGCCGATCCAAGTGCCGCAACTTTTCGAGTTCGTCATCGCGCAATATCGGGTGTTTTAGCTTGATCATCCGGCAGTTTTCGGGACCGGGTTTGAGCAGGTTACCTTCAGAACCGAGCATTGTAATTGTTGAGGTGACAATCTCTTCGCGAATCGGATCAATAGGTGGATTTGTCACCTGCGCAAACAGTTGTTTGAAGTAGTTGTAGAGCAGTTGCGGTTTGTTGGATAAAACGGCCAGCGGCGTGTCATTGCCCATCGAGCCGATCGGCTGCACACCGTCGGTTGCCATCGGCCCGATAATAAAGCGCAGCTCCTCATATGTGTATCCGAAGGCGCGCTGGCGCTGTACAAGCGGCAAATCGGTTGCACGCTTAACCGCGCTTGCAGCAGGCAACTGCTCAAATGGGATAATGTGTTGCTCGACCCATGTGCGGTACGGCCGGCGTGCAGCCGCAGTTGATTTCAATTCTTCGTCCGGGACAATCCTGCCCGAGGCGGTGTCAACCAACAGCATTTGACCCGGTTGCAACCTGCCCTTGTGCACAACCAGCTCAGGCGGTATGTCCAGCACACCAACTTCACTCGCCAAAACAACGCGGTCATCTGCAGTGACGTAATACCGTGACGGACGCAGGCCGTTTCGATCCAACACCGCCCCCACATAGACACCGTCGGTAAACACAATCGAGGCCGGTCCATCCCATGGTTCCTGCAAACACGCGTGGTATTCGTAAAACGCACGTTTGGCAGGTTCCATCTCCGACGCGTTTTCCCACGGCTCGGGTATCAACATCATTATGACCTCGGGTAGCGGCCTGCCGGCCAATGTCAAGAACTCGACCAAGTTGTCCAGCATGGCCGAGTCGCTGCCCGTCTCGTCAATGACCGGAAACAGCTTTTTCAGCTCAGCGCCGAACACGTCCGACTCGAGCATCGCTTGGCGTGCTTTGAACCAGTTAATATTCCCACGTAAGGTGTTTATTTCGCCGTTGTGTGCCAGGTACCGGTACGGATGCGCGCGTTCCCAACTCGGGAACGTATTTGTGCTGAAGCGCGAATGCACAACCGCAACTGCGCTCACAAAAGCTGGGTCGGTCAGGTCGGGATAATATCTTGCCAACTGACACGGCGTCAGCATCCCCTTGTAAACAAGTGTGCGTGAAGAAAGACTGCACACGTAAAAGGTGTCTCGCGACTTTAGCCCCAGTGCATGCACACCGCGCTCGACGAGGCGCCGCACAAGATAAAGCTTGCGCTCGAAGGCAAGTGGATCGGTCAGCTCACCCGTTGTGGCAACGAACACTTGCCGAACAATTGGCTCGCCTGCAACTGCGCCGGGCCCAAGCATTCGATGTTCCGTTGGCACAGTCCGCCAGCCGAGCAATTCCAATCCTTCAGTCTCAACAACCTCATCGAAAATTGTCTCACACTTGTAACGCGCGCTCGGATCGGCAGGCAAAAAGACCATCCCAACACCGTACCGACCAGGCTGGGGAAGTTGGATACCAATGTTTTTGCAAGCCTGCCTCAAGAAGTCATGAGGCATCTGTACCAGGATTCCCGCACCGTCACCTGTATTCGGCTCGGTAAGCGCACCGCGGTGCTGTAGATTGCTCAAAACCTGCAATGCCTGCTGAACAATCCCGTGCGAAGGAACGCCCTTGATGTTAACAACAAACCCAACGCCACAGCTTTCATGCTCGAACTCGGGCGCATACAAACCGCGCCGCCGCTGCGGTTCGGCGAGCTCCGAAACGCCTCCGCCACTTTGACCAGTTTCTGTACCGCATCTGCTCATTTGTAGCAAAACTTACACTCGCCATAAATACTTCAAATACAAGCTAGATGCAAGTTTTTTCTGTTGCACCCGCAAAACCGAAGGCCCGGACCGACGTGACACGGAGCGTCCTGTACATGTTGAATGTGCGAGACTGGGTATCAATTGATGCAGTCAAATGCTGGGATTTTAGGTCAAACGAAGCGGTTCGGTACTGGCACTGTACCGGTACGTCGGGTTGGCCAGTTTGCGAGGGTGGTTCGGTGACAGTGACCCTTTGCGCAATCGTACTTACGAGACGCCCTAGGGCCTCGGGTTTTCAAACGCTATAACACGACTCTGTACCAACAGCCTGTTTACGGTTTAATTTGGCAGAACACACGCAAACTTGCCTGCGGCACACATTTGGACCACGTGCTTATCGCGGTCCGGTTACATGGTAATTCGCCTAAAAACTTGCAGGCGCGACAAACGCGATTCTTGTCCGCAGCTAGGATGCAGGTCGGCCTGCAGTGGCCTGCAATGGCCGAAGCCGGGACAGGATTCCGCCCGGCCAACGAATCCTTAACTGTTCAATACTTTGAGCGCTTTTTTGATGTCGGACACACGTAAAATGAGCAACCCACGTTTCGCTCGCGGGCTGGTGGCCGAATAGCAATATTCAATATTGACATTTGCGTTGGCGAGCTTGTGCGCAATCTTGGCGAGCGTACCGGGTTTGTTTGTCCCCTCAATCATGAGCACATCGTCTTCGACCACCAACGTGTTGTGCGTCTCGAACACATGAAGCGCTTTACGATAGTCGCTCACAATTAGCCGCACGACTGAATAGTCAATTGTGTCAGTCGTACAAATAGCGTGGATGTTGATCTCTGCTTCAGCAAGAGCGTCACACACACGCGCAAGTGTACCAGGCCGGTTGTCGAGAAAGATCGCGATCTGTTTTGTGATGTGCATATGTTAGGTTTCAATTTCGTTACCGGGCAAAAAGCCATCGGCCAGTTCACTCTATGCCAGACACACAATTGTGCCAAGGCAATTTCGCGCCTCGCCGCAATATTCCCAGAATAAGCCCCTAATCTGTGAACGCGACCAGCCACCCGCGCAAGCCTTCAAAAATTTCCAAAAGCTTGTCGCATCTACGCAAGATTCATTTTTACTGCCGCTTTCGCGGGCCAAATGCTGTGCGTCCAACAAGTTCGGTTTTGTAAAAATATTTCCGGGCGAGGCTCACAAGCCGTTAACCAGAAATTTCAAACGTCTTTCGTACCGCAGACTTCCAAGTCTGCTGTGTTGCACCCCGCCGCTGCGACAAATCTGCGAGGTGCCTGCCAACGCAGCATGTCTCGAAGCTGCCCATACCGCACCGAATTGTGAATTGGCGATGGAGCAAGTTTTTCCCGCAATTCGGGATGTGCCACAGTAGGTTCGCAGCGCCAGCACTGCAAGTTTGTGTATTATCCGGGCGAAGGCGGTGTCGCGCTCACTGGCGCTCGCTTTGTCACCGCACTCCAAAACTGTGACGAAATACCAAGAGCATCCCTTGTCACCGATGCGTGAACAAACACGCCAAAAACCCAACCCATAGCTCAAGCCCGTCAGGACGACAGACTACAGCCACCATGCAAAAGATGGCGCGATGCTGGCTTTGGACTCATCCGACTGTTTTGATAACGAAGTTCCGGCGCGAGAACAGATTGCCCAGGATATGTACGTTTTCGTGTAGCCGAAGTACACCACAGAAACACAGCGCTAGGTAGGGCGCGTCCCGCATGTGCGGGACGCGCCGCAATCCATACGCCCGAAAACGTCCGGCGGGCAGAGGACTGCCCGCCCTACCCGCGATCAGGTTTTGACGAAGCAAAAACCTCTAAACCCGGATATTTCACGCGTCTTTCGTAATGCAGGCTTTCCGGGTCTGTCACCTGCCTGCCGTGTGTCTGCGTGCAACGCAGAGGCAGGCGCTCGCCTTGGCGCAAAATAGGTATCGCGTCCCGCTCTGGGGGGCAAATCCGCCAATGCCGGGCGGCTGCATACAAGTTGCTGACTTGGGAATCGGTGACACAGCAGGTTTGGCCTGCAACGAGGTTTGAGCCACGATGATTTCGTCGCGCCGGCACTGCAAGTTTTGAAATATCTGGCCCAAAGCGGCGACGCACTCGCCCGCGCTCGCTTTGTCACCGCACTCCAAAACTGTGGAACGCGACCACAGAATGTCACAACTCGTGCTGAAACAGGTGACAAATGCCATCAGTTGCGCCTGTAGCAAAACGGTTTCGTCAAGACACACAAGAGTCGCGTGACAACGAGCCATTCACACGGGTTTTGGCATCCGACCCAACTTGCCAATGCAGCTTTTTCTTGTGCATTCCGAAGCTGCAGCGGTGAACGTTGTAACAACAGCACACTGGCCGAAATTTCCAACCCGGGAATGAACCGGACCTCGCAACGTGCGCCAAACTTGCACGGCTACGGCTGTAAAACGGCGCGGCCTGCCTCTGGCACGTAGGTCAAGTCCAATTAGAGACGTACATTTGCCTGGATGCGCGGCGACTGTGCAGCCACTTTTGAAAAGCAAGCGATTCAAGCCTGGTCAGAGAAATACATTTACGCCGAGTTTTTGAGCGTAGTCGGAAGCTACGCTAAAACCCTTGATTAGGTTTGGCTAATTTGTTGACGTGGCCGGTTTTGAACTTTAGAGTCACTGCCGGTCATGGCACATGAACGCTGCGAGATTGGTTCTTGAAGATGGGTCGGTGTTCAATGGCGTCGCATTCGGCGCGGCGGCCGACGCCGTATTCGAGCTTGTTTTTAACACCGCAATGACAGGGTACCAAGAGGTGATTACCGACCCATCTTACCGCGGCCAAGGCGTGTTGTTCACCTGCCCGCATATTGGCAATGTGGGCGTCAATCCGGAAGACGTTGAAGCCGAAGTGCCACAGGTCTCCGCCGTGGTAGTCCGCGCCATCAGCCCTGTAACATCGAACTGGCGTGCCACAGGGTCTTTGTCTGAGTGGCTAAGAACGCATGGTGTACCCGGGATTTCGGAGATTGATACCCGGCTCATCACACGCAAACTGCGTCAAGGGGGTACAATGCGCGCGGCCATTTCAACCAAAGACACGCCAGCAGACAAGTTACTCGATATGGCGCGTTCCTGGCCTGGGTTGGACGGCGTTGACACTGTCAAACTTGTCACATGCACAACACCTTACGAATGGACAGGCGACCCCGGACAACGTTGGGTGAGTGCGCCCGGCGCCGTTGAGTCTGCGCGTGGCCACAATGCCAGGCCGCATGTTGTAGTGCTGGATTTCGGTGTTAAACGCAGCATCTTGCGGCATTTACATGCTCGAGGCGCAAAACTGACTGTAGTGCCGGCCACAACTTCGGCCCAGCAAGTACTGGCCCTGAAACCAAATGGGATAATGCTGTCCAACGGGCCTGGCGATCCCGCCGGCGTACCGTACGCAGTGCAAACAATAATGAGGCTGCTTGACAGTGGCGTGCCAATGCTCGGGATTTGTCTTGGGCATCAGTTGATCGGACTTGCATTAGGAGGGAAAACACGGCGCCTTAAGTTCGGTCACCACGGCAGCAACCACCCCGTGAAAGACATCCGTACCGGGAAAGTTTGGATCACCGCACAAAACCACAATTTCCATGTTGACATCGAGACGTTGCCCGGGACGGTCGAGCTGACACATTTCAGTCTCAACGACGGGTCACTCGAAGGAATGGAATTTCGGGATCGGCCAGTGTTTAGTGTGCAGTTTCACCCTGAAGCTGGGCCGGGGCCGCACGACGCTTTTGGCATTTTTGCCAGATTTTTCAATCTGATCAACAAATTCACTCAGACGCGCTGAATGCCGAAACGTACCGATATAAAGTCAGTATTGGTGATTGGGTCGGGGCCGATCGTTATCGGACAAGCTGCCGAGTTCGATTATTCCGGCACCCAGGCAATTAAAGTGCTTCGGGCGGAGGGGTTCCGTGTAATCCTTGTTAACTCGAATCCGGCAACGATCATGACAGACCCTGAGCTTGCCGATGCAACTTACATCGAGCCTTTGGTGCCTGAGGCACTTGAGGCAATTATTGCACAGGAACGGCCCGAGGCGCTTCTGCCGACCGTGGGCGGGCAGACCGGTCTAAATCTGGCAGCGGATTTGGCCGATCGCGGCGTGCTGGCACGGTACGGTGTACGTTTGATCGGCGCATCGGTGGACTCGATCCGAATTGCGGAAGACCGCGCGTTGTTCCGCCGGACAATGCTCGAGCATGGCATTCCTGTACCCGATGGCGATGAAGCGGGTTCGATTGAAGAAGCCATGGCGTTGGCTGAGAAAATCGGTTATCCGTTGATTGTCCGGTCTTCATTTGCACTGGGCGGCACCGGCGCAAGTTGGGTGAACACGCCTGCAGAGCTTGAGCCGGCCATTAAAAAGGCACTTGGCTCGTCGCCGATACAGCGTGCATGGCTGGAGGCATCTGTTTTGGGGTGGAAAGAATTCGAGCTTGAGGTCATGCGCGACAGCGCAGACAACTTTGTTGTCGTGTGCAGCATCGAGAACCTGGACCCGATGGGTGTGCACACCGGCGACAGCATAACTATTGCACCTGCACAAACCCTTACCGACCGCGAATACCAGGTGCTACGTAATCTTGCCAGGCGCGTTATGAGTGCCGTGGGCGTCGAGACTGGGGGTGCAAATGTCCAGTTTGCCGTTAACCCAAAAGATGGTCGCGTGTTCGTGATCGAAATGAACCCGCGCGTGTCGCGGTCGTCTGCGCTAGCTTCAAAAGCAACCGGCTTTGCAATTGCCAAGGTCGCAACCCTAGTTGCAATCGGGTACACGCTCGACGAAATCACAAACGATATCACGCGCCAGACTAAGGTCGCGTTTGAACCGTCGCTTGACTATGTTGTTGTGAAAATCCCGCGTTGGGCATTTGAAAAGTTCCCAGGAGCTGACCGCACACTCGGCCCGCAGATGAAATCTGTGGGCGAGGTAATGGCATTAGGCCGCACATTTATCGAAGCACTGCACAAGGCCGTCCAATCACTCGAAATTGGTGTGGATGCGTTGGACGGTTCGGGCGAAAAGAGACCCGCGCCGGCCCATATTCCATCTTTGGACGAACTTGCCGTGCCGGAGCCGGGCAGGTTATTTGGCGTATATCGCGCGTTGCGTGCAGGTGTGGATGTTGACGCCATTGCCAGGGTGACAGGGTACGACCCATGGTTTTTGCATCAGATGCTTCAAGTTGTTGCGTTGGAACGTGAGCTGGGCGCATTGCACCCGGACGTTTCAAGCCGTTCGTTTGCAGAAGCACTTCATCGCGCCAAGCGAATGGGTATGGCAGACGGACATATTGCGCGGTTGATATCGCGCCCGGGCAAACGGCTGGATGCAATGGCGGTACGCGCACTCCGGAAACAACTTGGCATAACGGCTACGTTCCTGCGAGTTGACACTTGCGCTGCCGAGTTCGAGGCAATCACGCCCTACTTGTACAGCACGTACGAAACCAGCGACGAAGCCCAACCGACATCACAACGCAAAATTGTCATCCTGGGCAGTGGCCCAAACCGAATCGGCCAAGGCATCGAGTTTGACTACTGCTGTTGCCAGGCTGTATTCGCGCTGCATGAACTCGGTTACGAGACGATCATGATCAATTGCAATCCCGAAACCGTCTCGACCGATTACGATACAGCCGACCGATTGTATTTCGAGCCGCTAACACTCGAACATGTGCTCAACGTGATCGAACGCGAACAACCTGAGGGTGTGATTGTGCAACTTGGCGGTCAAACACCGCTCAACCTTGCACGCGCACTTGCGGCAGCAGGTGCACCGATCATTGGCACGTCGCCGGATGCAATTGACCTTGCCGAAGACAGACAACGGTTCGCAGAAGTGTTGGCACGGCTTGACATTCCACAACCTGAAAATGGAATCGCGCGCTCCGTTGAAGAAGCGCGTGCAATAGCAAACCGGCTCGGTTACCCGCTGCTCGTGCGCCCGTCGTACGTGCTGGGCGGTCGCGCAATGCGGATTGTCGAGGAAGATTCACAACTTGACCAAGTGCTCCACGACGCAATGATGGCTGCGCCCGAGCAGGCGATACTCCTCGACCGGTTCGTCGAAGACGCATACGAAATTGATGTTGACGCACTGGGCGACGGCGAACGCGTTGTTATTGGCGCAATCATGCAGCATATCGAGGAAGCCGGCATTCACTCGGGCGATTCGGCCTGTGTATTGCCCCCATACCGCGTAAGCGCGTTTCACCTCGAGACAATCCGTGAGTACGTCCACAAGCTCGGTCTGGCCCTGCATGTGCGCGGGTTGATGAACGCACAGTTCGCAATCAAAGACGATATTGTTTATGTGCTTGAAGTGAACCCGCGCGCCTCCAGAACAATCCCCTACGCCAGCAAGGCCGTCGGTGTGCCGCTCGCGCGGATTGCAACCAAGATAATGGTCGGTCACAAGCTTGCCGAACTCGGGTTCACCACTGAGCCGCGTGTGCCCGGGTTCTATGTGAAGGAGGTTGTTTTACCATTTCGCAAATTGCCCGGAAGCGATGCATTACTCGGCCCAGAAATGCGCAGCACAGGTGAAGTGATGGGGTGCGCGTCGAACTTCGGTCATGCTTTTGCCAAGTCACAGCTTGCCGCAGGGTCTGCTCTGCCGTTACACGGTACGGCGTTAATCAGTGTCAATGACTTCGACAAGGGCGCCGCATTAAAGATTGCCCGGGACCTTCACCGGATGGGGTTCAAGCTGTGTGCAACGCCCGGCACAGCCGAGTATTTGCGTAGGGCTGGCTTGCCTGTTGAAGCTGTAAACAAAGTTTCACAAGGCTCGCCACATGTTGCTGACCTGATCCGCGCCGGCAAGGTGCAATTGATCCTCAACACGCCGCGCGGCAGACAGGCACACGCCGACGGCGTGCAAATTCGTCAGGCTGCAATTGCAATGGATGTACCGCTACTGACCACGCTTTCTGCCGCAGCGGCTGCGGTGTCTGCCATTCAAGCATTGCGGAACAAAGCACTGGAATATCAAAGCCTGCAGGCAATGCACGGCAACTCGACCCAGGGCAAAACCATCCCTATTGCCCACCAAACAGGCCTTCACCGGACGGGACTACATCAGACAAGTCACACGTAATCGGCCAACCAAGTTCCGTTGACAAAGCTTTCCAACCACAATATTGGGCTCGAGCATTTGCCAACATGCTTTGGTGTGCTTTGGTGCGAGCGCTTGCAATACCCCGGCGAGGGCACACAACCGACACGATGTCATTGCGCTCCGATTAAACTGCTCACGAGCCACATGCACAACTGAGGTTCAGATGCGTTGGTTGTCACCAATCTTCAGGCGAGGCCATTGCGTCCAGATTTTTCTGGGCTGTTGGTTTTTGTTTCCCAACTCGCACCAAGCAGTTGATAATCTGGCCCATGGCCGCATCAGTACAAAAGCAGTTGCGCCGGTGCAGCCTCGTTCTGCTGGCTTCGGTACTGGCGATGTTGGTTAGTGGCCTGAGCTTTCTAAAACCGCACTTGGTCGGCTGGATATTTGTTGTGTACTGGTTGGTCTGCCTGGCGCTGACGTGCACGGTGATCATTGTCACGCTGCTTGAGCTGCGGGCAATCCGACGCAATGCACAACGCGCGCACCTGGAATTGTTCCTGGAATCACTGGGTGACATTAAATCGAGCGAGCCAAAAATTACGGACAACAAGAATAACGACAAAAACTTACCGTGAGCGCGTGAATTTGGGATTGATTTTTTGCCGGACTTTTGTAAAAATCTGCACCAAACCGGGTTAGGTTATGAACCCATCGGCTGAAGTAAAAGTTGCAGCACAGCTTTCCGATACACAGAAAGCGGCGTTAATCAGTTTGTTGGCTGACGATGATCCAGCCGTTTATAAATCGGTACGTGCACAGCTCCTTTCATTCGGCCCGGTGGTACGCGACTGGTTACGGCCATACCTCATCAGCAACGAACCGGTACTGCGTCGCCGTGCAACTCAAATCACAGAACAAATTGGGCGGCAAATGGCCGATACACGGTTCCTGTCTTTTTGCCTCAAAACCGGTGAAGACCTCGACCTCGAACATGGCGCATGGTTGCTTGCACAGACACGGTATCCAGACATAAACGTTGAAGCGTACCGTGCCCTCCTCGACGAGTTCGCTTACCAATTGCACGAGCGGGTTGTGCTTGCCCACGGTGCACGCGGTGTTTTAACAGCCATAAACGAACTCCTGTTCGACAAGCTCGGCTTTACTGGCGACGAAGAAAATTACTACGACCCCGACAACACGTACTTTAACAAGGTCATTGACTTGCACAAAGGTAATCCAGTCTCACTTTGCTTGCTGTACATGCTTGTGGCGCGCAGGTTGCATCTGCCGGTGGTCGGCATCGGGTTACCAGGCCATTTCGTCTGCAGGTTCCAAACTTCGTGCGAAGAGATATACATTGACTGCTTCAATCACGGCAGATTCATGACGCGCGCAGACTGCATACACTACCTTGTGCGCGGCAAATACAACCTGCACGAGGAATACCTGGTGCCGTTGACACCACGCCGCATGTTGATGCGGATGTGCGGCAATCTTCACCGCAGCTATTTCCACCTCGAGCAAGCCGAAGAAGCAAAACGCGTGCACAGGTATCTGGTTGCCCTGGCGAGCTGACCTGCATCACTCTCACACACGAGCTGCGCCACTGAAATTCAGCGTTGCATTCTGCGGTACTGCCATGCCGCAATATACGGGTCAACTCTGACCAACAAATAATAAGCAAGCTGTTGTTTGAGCTTTTGCCACCAACTGCGCGATCTGCGCCATTCAGCAAGCTCGACCCGACGCGACCGGCTAAGCAATTCGTCAAACACAGCACGCGCCTGCTCTGCCAGTGCCGGGTCCTGAAACCGCACCATTAAATCGTAATTGATCCGCAAGCTGCGTGGATCAAGATTTGCCGAGCCGACATAGACTGCATCCCCAATTATCAGCAGTTTCGCATGAAGTATCTGCGGCTGGTACTCGTAAATTTCCACGCCATTCCGCAGCAATCGTGTGTACAGGCTCTGCGCCGCCAACTGTGACAGTTGCACATCAGTCTTGCCGGGCAGGATCAACCTGACCTTGCCCCCGCGCCGCGCGATACGGACAAGTTTATGCCGCAACCGCAATGTCGGCAGAAAATACGCCGCAATAATCCTAACATCCTGCGCATGCGCAAGGTCACTGTGCAACATGCGCAAAAGCGGATTACGCCCCCAACCCGGCCCGCTCAACAGCAACTGCCACGCAGATGCAGGCACGAGCTTTTTTGCCGAAGGTTTCCCAAGCATTAAAATGCGTCTGTGCCTGAACTCGGCACGCTCGAACATCTCATCAAATGAAGCCGCAAGCTGTTCAGTCGGCCCGCCCTCAACCCGCAGTGCCAAATCACACCAGCCGCGCTTGACACCGTCGCCATCGTACTCCGGCGCAATATTGAATCCGCCAATTATCGCCACACATTCATCGCACACGAGCAACTTCCTGTGATCACGCACTGCAAACCGCTTGAGACTGATCGGGTTAAACACACGCACCTGACCACCAGCAGCTATCAACGGCGTCCAAAAACTGCCCGGCAAACGGATCGAGCCTACCCCGTCCACAAGCACACGCACTTGCACACCGCGTGTTGCAGCCTCAACAAGCCGGTCGCGCACACGCCGACCGACCGCAGACTCGGCATAAATGTACACCTCCAATCGGACCGTGCGTGTGGCAGCAACGATTGCCTCTTCAACGGCACGAAATGCGTCAGCACCTGTCACAAGCCACCTGAAGCTCATCGTCGCAGCAACCGCCATCAATCGAAGTTTACCCGGCCATACTCACTTTTCAATGTGCAAAGCCCGCTACAGGCGGGATGGCCAAAAACCGGAATCCGCGATCATTCACAATGACCGAATTTGATTTTAACTTTTTGTGCCCTGGTGCATCTAAATGTGTGTGCGAACGATAATTCTGTTCATAGCTGTTTTTGTCCTAAGCATTGCACCTGTTGCAGCTCAAGGTGCAAGAACCGAAGCACGGCTTTTGCTCTCGCATACGCAAGTGCGCCCGGGCGAAACCGTGACAGCGGCGATCGAACTGCGAACACCCCCAAAAACACATGTTTACTGGCGCAACCCGGGCGAAGCCGGCCTGCCGACCGAAATCGAGTGGGTTTTACCCACGACAATCAAGGCCGGAACGATTCGCTGGCCTGTACCACAAAAGTTCAACGAAGGCGGCCTCGTGACCTACGGCTACACCGGCAGCGCGTTCTTGATCACACCGCTGCTTGTCGAGCAAAACGCGCAGCCTGGAACACTCGACATTAAGGCAAATGTCAGTTGGCTCGAATGCGAAGAAGCGTGTGTACCAGGTCGCGCGAAACTCACGGCAAGACTCTCGATCGGCGCCGAATCCGTGCCTAGCGCCGAAGCGAAGCTTATAGCCGATGCAGTTGCGCAATTGCCGGCTGTTACCAATGCCCCAATGCCGACTGCATACTGGGAAACAGACTCACCTAATGTTCGGCAATTGACGATCCGTTGGCAAACGGACGGTGACACTGAATGGGCCGATTTTTTCCCGGACACAATCCCAAACTGTAGGTTGGCCGCTAACCCGGTGCTCATCCCGGCTGAGTCCGGTAAGGCTCAGCTCAGACTCACCTTGACGAACCATGGCGGCGCATGGCCGGCACGTATTTCGGGTTTACTCGTCGTAAAACCACGCGGCAACCCGAACCCGCGTGCATGGGAAATCGGTTTTGCGCCGGGTGCACCTCTAAGGCCGCCTGTGAACCGGTTCGCCAAAATGCTGTTGTTTGCTTTCCTTGGCGGCCTGATCCTGAACGTGATGCCTTGTGTATTCCCCGTCATCGCGCTGAAAATACTCCGGTTTGTTCAACAAAGCGCTGAATCGCCCCGGCATGTTCTCAAGCTCGGTCTGGCCTCAGGGTGCGGTGTATTGGCCTCGTTTGTCGTGCTTGCTATTGTGGTCATTTTGGCGCAACAGGCCGGCAAAACAGCAAGTTGGGGCATGCACATGCAAAATCCGCAGTTCACACTGCTGCTCACCGTACTTGTAACGCTTGTGGCGCTTAATTTGTTCGGTGTGTTCGAGGTCAACTTGAGCGGACGCGCCCTGGATGCCGCAGGCAGGCTGGCTTCACGACCAGGTCTCGGCGGTGCGTTCCTGACCGGCATGCTCACAACCGTACTTGCAACACCGTGCACAGCACCGCTGCTTGCGCCGGCACTTGGATTTGCATTCACACAACCGCCCCTTGTAATCCTCGTCATGTTCTGTGCCGTGGGCACGGGTCTTGCACTGCCTTATGTCGTGCTGAGCTGGCAGCCGCACTGGCTGAAGTTTTTGCCAAAACCAGGTCCGTGGCTCGAGCGGTTCAAAGTGTTGATGGGTTTCCCAATGCTCGCCACAGCAGTATGGCTCTTTTCGTTCACTGCAAGGCGGTTCGGCCCGAACGGACCGCTGTGGTTCGGCCTGTTCCTGGTTGCAGTGGCCCTTGCGGCGTGGGTCTGGGGACAATTTGTCCAGCGCGGCACAAAACGGCGCGCACTCGCAATGGGCGTGACTCTACTTGTGCTGGTCTGCAGCTACGTGTACGCGCTTGAAAAACAGTTGCACTGGCGCACACACCAAGACCAACCACCCCAAACTCACCAGACCGGTCTAGGCGAGTCATTGTGGCAGAAATGGAGTCCGGAGGCGGTTGCAAAAGCGCGCGCTGAAGGTCGGCCTGTGCTGGTTGAGTTCACGGCAGACTGGTGTGTGACATGCAAATACAATAAGCTGGTTGCTCTGGATACAGCCGAGGTCCGCGACATGTTACGCCGGATCAATGCCGTTGCGCTCGTTGCAGACAACACGGATGAAAACCCGGCAATTGCAGCCGAACTGCGTAAGTTCGATCGCGCAGGGGTACCGCTTGTGCTGGTTTACCCGCGTGACACAAACGCGCCGCCGATTGTCCTGCCCACGCTGCTGACGAAATCGCTTGTGCTTGATGCACTTACAAACGCGGCTAGGTAAGCTGAGCTTGGGCAAATGTTCGTCAAACAACAATGGCACAGAGTCGAATTGCTGGCTTGGACATCAGCCAGTAGATTAGCGCAAACCGAATGACACCACGCGAAAAAATTGTTCTTGTGCTGGTAACAGCGCCGAGCATGAAAGCCGGACGCACAATTGCACACGCTGCACTCCAGACCAAGCTGGTCGCATGTGTGAACATCATCCCCCAGATCGAATCACACTATTGGTGGCAGGGCAAAATCGAGTCTGCCCGCGAAGTGCTCCTGCTGCTGAAAACCACAAATGCAAAACTTGCTGCATTGGAACGGCTGATACTCTCAAAGCATCCGTACCAAACACCTGAGTTCATTGCGCTGCAGATCAGCACCATCAACAAAAACTACGCACAATGGCTGGTTGAAAGTGTTACCGGCCCGGCCAGACCCCAGCACGGCTGATGAACACACCTCGAATCTGCCCGATCTGTGGCAACCCGGTCCCGGCAAACGCGCGTGCTTGTCCGGAATGCGGCGCCGACGAACAAACAGGTTGGTCAGAAACGGCGTACGAGCCGCAGCCCGACCTGCCCGACGAAGAATTCGATTACAACCAGTTTATCGAAAGCGAATTTGGTGGGGGTACACACCCGCGCCGTCGGTTGAGCACGTTCTGGTTGTTGGCCGTGCTAGCTGTTCTTGCCGCAGTGTTGCTGCTCTGGCTGTAGCACAGCACGCGCTTGGTTTCCGGCCCATTCCACTCGTACATGAGAGGCATCGTGCTTCAGGGCTTAACCTCGATCCTGAACAGGCGCACTGCGTCATTTGTGCAAACCGGCACGAAGTATGATGTGCTAAACGCAGTCGGATGAATCCAACCCGATACCGGTGCCCACGAAACTAAATCAGCCGATTCAAGCACGCGATAAGCGCGGTCAGGCACTGAATTCCAGCGCAACCTGAGCATGTTGGCTGCCGACACAAGGCTTGCATCGAGCCGCAGGTACGCAGGCGGCACAACAGCCCCAAGCGGTCCAGCAGCTTCAATTCGGAACATGTGCGCGAGCGCGTCTGCTAAATGTTGAACTGTGAAGCTCAGGTTCGTTCCGCTCGTTGTAAGCCAAGGCGAACACACCCACCAACTCAGTCCGTTCGTACTCTCAAGTACCCGATATGCGCGCGTTGGCACTGCGCCCCACTCCAAGCAGACAGTGTTGGTCGCCGACAGATGCGCACCGACCCGAAACGCCGGAAGCGGAGAGTTGGGATCGGTACCGGCGATGAACTCGGCAAAATCGCTCATGCCGTCATTGTCGGTGTCGGTGGTTGCCGAGCGTGCTGGGGACACCTCGCCAAAATTTGCAAGTTCCCAACTGTCAGCAATGCCGTTGCTGTTGATGTCTGCGAACGTGTAATTGCCCTCAAACACAATCTGTCCGCCGGCCGATAATGCATTCGTTTGCGCGGGCGGTGTGTGGTAGTATGCCACGTCACCAAATGTAATCACGTACTGTCCAGCAGGCGCATTGCTGATCATGGCGCCGAGACCGCGTCCGGTGAAATGGGTGGGTCCGGTCACAACATAGCGTGCCTGCCACAGATTGTTTGTGACACGGATTATCCCGGCCGGAACGGATGCAATCGTCACTGACACATCGTCAATCAACCAGCCCGGATGCGCCGGAACCGTATCCTCGAGCGAAACAAGCTGATAGTTCCAGATCAGGTACACGACACGACCGATGTAGGGCGTGAGATCAATCTCCTCCGATTCCCATCCTTCGGTTGCGTCTGCGTAATATGTCCGCAATTCAGTCGGCTCGGTGGCATCGCTCGTGGCCAGATAAAGCGTGCCGGCTTCGAGTTCATCGGGCGAAAAATCGTAACTGTGCCAGAACTTCAATGTGGCGATGTTGCCGCCCACAAGATGAATCGCAGGACTGATCAGGTAACAATCTGCGAACTCGATTCTCTCACCATCCAGGTTACACCCCCATGCATTGGGTGGTGAATGTGCCTCGGTCTCAGCACCGTTGTTCGGCACACCCAACCGCCACGTGCCCGCGCCGCCAAACCAGCCGAACTCGGCAAAATTGTCAAACACAACCCAGCCGGGTGCGCCTGAGTCCATGTTATCTGTCCAGGGCGGCCTGACAGGTTGTAGCGTCCGCAGCGTGTACATGGCCCCGCTATTGTCATCAATTGCAACGTTACCAGCCACGTCTCGGCTTACTACGCGGTAATAGTAGGTCTTGTCCGGCTGTAACCCGATCAATGTTACCTCGTGCGCCGTGCCGAACCCGGCCCGATACGCCGTCCGGCTCAGGAAAGCCGATTCGCCATATTGCACCAGTGAATCGCACGCCTCGGATGTTTCCCAACAGATCACCGCATCTTCATACCCCGCCTCAGACACCACGCCCGATATTGTGGGCGCAACCGTGTCAACCGTGGCCGTTGCATGTGCAGAAAACCCGTTTGCCGGGGCCTGATACATAATCAAAATCGTGTCTGCGTGTTTGGCGCGGAGTTGACCGGGCGCGGCTGTATTCGTCTCGCTTACAAGTTGGCATGATCCGGTAAACACACCCGGCTGCAGTGTCTCACTCAGCGTGACTTCAATGCCGTTTGTATCCGTGTCACTTCGTGCCTCCACGGTAACGCTGCCAAGCCCGCGCAACTCGGCACCGGCAAGCTCGACGTTGACAATGTCCGGTACCGTGTAACTTGTCGAATCCAAGGTTAAGGTTGGCGCCGTACTCCAACCGGGAACCAAAAAGTTAAGCGCATTCCGCAATAGATTGACGCGGTCGTTCATCCCGTCGGCCAATGGAACCGCATCCAGCGGAAAAGTAAGCAGCACAAGTCGGCCCGGTGCTGTCCGGCCCACACCGGGCCAGCGTAACCCGACAATGTCACCGACATGGTTGACGAAAACTGCACTTGCATTTGTGGTGGGCACAATGGTGTCCGAAATGTCACCCATGTACCCGAACCACATGTCGTAGTACACACCGTAATCCAACGTAACATTGATTCCGTTGCCAACACCGCTGTCGGGTATGCCAGTGATCTCCGGTGCACCGGTGCTGGTCGGGTCTGTAACATACGATTCGACCTGGAGCACCGAATGAATAAACCTTGAATCGCCGGCTTCTTCGATCCTGCTCAAAATCTCCATCGAGGCAATAAACAAGCTCCCGCCGCTGTACAGATAATTGCTGATTGCAATCCGCTCGGCTGCGCTCCAAACACCGGTCAGCTCCGGTACGCGCCAGATCACAGCTCGATACGGTCTCAGGTTTTCAAGACTGGGCGAGCCGCTGATTCCAACATCCCAAACGTCATACTGCACACCCAGCATGTCTAGGGCCTCGGTGTAGCCCGATAACGGTGGTGGTCCGCCAAAAAAGTCCGGTAGCCAACTGTCAACTAACAACACCGGGGCAGATGGCACCGCAACGAACGAATACAGCTCACCGTTGTTACTGTTTGTGGCTGCGTTTCCAGCCGCATCAATCGAGACAATGGCAAAATAGTACGTCGCTCCGGCTGCAAGGCCACATAGCGCCACCGCATGACCTAAACCAAGAGCGCCGTTTGTCACCGCGTGCGTTGGAAGTGAGTTTGTGCCAAAGTACACAATCGAATTCGCAGGTTCATCTGTGACCCAACTGATGATTGTTTGCCCGTAGGAGTTTGTTACTTGCACCTGCTGAATCTGTGGCGGGACAAGGTCGGCAACTGCATTTGCCGTGCGTTGCACGCCTGCTGAAAGGTCCAAATACACCGCCTGAATTGCGTCACCATGAGCGACTTGAAGCAGGCCATCCGTGGTAGGTGGCCCGGTAACGACCGCAACTGCGCCCGTGAACGTGCCGAACGACGTGGCCGGATAGAGCGTGAAAGTTTCGCCAAGCGGCTCAGTTGAACTCGTGATCGTAACGTCGAGACTCGGGCTGCCGGCCAAGTCGGTATCAACCACGCGCACGCCGATCCGGTCAGGTGCAGTGTACGTGTCACGGTCAAACGTCACGATACCGTCACCCGGCGCGGCAAAGCACGCTGAGATCACAAGTGCAAAATCTTGATCGACTTCTTCAGTGTCAACACGTGCGTCTGAGACCACGTTAGCCGCGCGCACGCGTACGAGCCATTCACCCGGAACAGGCACAGGTACGAGCACGCCTTCCACGTTATTGATGCGGTCTGATTCGGCAGGATTCGGCATTGATACACCCTGATTAAACTGATTGCCTTTGTACACTGTTCCGTCCGGTGCCACAACTTCAAGGTCAAGGTCATTAACCAGCGCCGGAATCGCCGCCGGCAGACCCGGCACGTCTGTGTAGCAAAGCGTGATTTTTAGTGGCAAATCTGGTTCGCTAATGAAAATGCGGTGTTCGAACACCTGCCCGTTTGTGAGTGTTTGAGTCTGATCGAGATATTCTACCCCACCATCAGGTTCGAGTAACCCAACCACGTTTACCCGCCCCCAACCCTCGTCATTGTTTGGCACTGGCGGCGTGTCAACCGAATCGTCCATGTCAACTGCTGCATTAATCAGCGCCGCCTTTACAAGCGCAGGGGACGGCGTGTGGCCGCCATGCAGTTCTCTGTAAAACTGTACAAATACGGCTGCTGCACCTGAAACATGCGGACCGGCCTGGCTAGTACCACCCTGGAACTGGTAATACTCATCAATTGGTAGCCACGCATTTTCGTCACCCGCAGCAGCGGATTGTAACGAGGCAATCCATGTGCCGGGGGCAACAAGGTCGGGCTTGATCCGACCGTCCTCGCACGGCCCGCGACTTGAAAAATCCGCCATTGCATCCGAGCCAATGTCATAAATGAACAGGTCAAACCTGTCGTTCTGGCATGCGCCAGTTGCGATGACATTCTTTGCCACGGCCGGGCTGCCTATGGTTTGAGCTGCCGGCCCGGCATTGCCGGCTGAAAATTCAAGAATGTACGGTTGGTCACCCGGCTTGAGAAAATCCGCGTCACGAACAAGCTCGTCGAATTCCATTGCGCTCAGGTCGTACCGTCCGTGCGTATCGTCACCCCAACTGTTCGAGCCGATTACAGCCCCGGCACGCGTTGCATCGCGTGTGAGCTTTTCGAAGCTCGGAGGTGGGCAGTAGTTTCCTAACCCGTCAAAGATGCGTTGGACAACGATCAATGCACCCGGTGCCACGCCAAGTCCGTACAACGCGCCGGATTCATCCGTGCGACCCGTTGCACCGTCCCCAGCAATTATGCCGGCAACATGCGTGCCGTGTCCGTGTTCATCTGCTGCATCCGGCAACCCGCCGTACCAGAAAAACATCGGTGTACGGCCGAGCAGATCAGGGTGCATCGTTGCAGCATCGCCGGTGTTTAATCCGCTATCGGCTACCGCAATTGCAACACCGCTGCCGTCGTACCCGCGCGCCTGCGCAAGCAACCGGTTCGGCCCGGCGTCACCGGCAACGATCTTCGATGCGATTTCATCAAACAATTTCATGTCCCGATCAGGCTCAACCCACAACACGGCATCCGACACCGCCAACGCAGTCAATCCGTCGGGTGCAATCTGACCACGCAGTACCGTGCCCGAGCGCAGCTTTGATTCCTGACGGACATTGCGCATCTTGGCTCGGACACGACCCGCTTGCCCCGGTGTCACATCAGGCGCCAGCAACACGGCTACACGAACAGGCTCGGGCGCGTCAGCTTGGGCCAATAGACAGTCGCGCAACCCTTGATGGATTTTATACTCGGGCTTGTATTCACCGACCCAACGCACGAAATGCAACCTGTTCACCTGTTTTGGATCAACTGCACTGAACCGCGCCACAAATGCGTCTTCAGGCACATACCGGAGCAGTTCAACCCCCAGATTGCGCAGTTGCGCGCGCCAGGGCAGTGACGGGCTGGCATCGAGTTGTATCAAAAATAGCCCGTCCAACGCTGTTTTGGCAGCGGCTTTCCCGAGCAATTGAGTCCTGTGAACCGGGTGATCCTGGATTATTTGGTTACGGAGCCGAATTGGCTTGGCCTGAACCACCGCTCCTTGCGAGAAAACCAAAGTCAGCCCGACAACTACAACACCCAACACACGACCGTAAATTGCAAACTTCACACCGCAGACCTTAGCCCTGCCCGGCTCGACCTGCAAGGGGCTGAAAGAAACCGCTGAACCGAAGCAGCGAAAAGCTGCATATGCCAAGACCACATGCAAATCTTGCGGCCAAAAACACCGATACGGGTTTTGCGGACCGTACGACTGACCGTTCTGCGCGCGTCCAAAGATCAGGTTTCTTTCAGTTCCAGAGCCGAGCCGAAGCTTTGCCGGCGCTTTCCATAGTTCGCAGCAAATAGCTACCGCTCAATCCCAACGCCCTCGGCATCGGTGCAACACCCTGCAAACAAAGGTAGGGCGCGCAGTCCACTGCGCGCCGGAATTGGTCGAGGTTGAATTCGGCCCTCCTGTAAATCGCGTTGCCAAGATGAGATTGAATCACTCGGCTTCATCGGACTCGCTAAACCAATATTTGCATAAATTGGAGTGACGACTTCCATGTCGTCCAACGTTTAGTG
>Ga0078972_1007030_pt1 | contig 25716 bp, 21 predicted proteins | sample YelNatPaOPGAMG01_FD_67568 | JGI IMG/M metagenome (GOLD analysis project Ga0078972, IMG submission 67568) | Hot spring thermophilic microbial communities from Obsidian Pool, Yellowstone National Park, USA - OP-RAMG-01 (SPADES assembly) (version 2) | ecosystem: Environmental > Aquatic > Thermal...
TCTTTCGCCGAAATTTGGTCTAAAGGGATTAATTTTTGGAGTAATTTTAGGTGCTTTTTTACATCTTTTTATCCAAATCCCATCTCTTTTGCATTTGGGATATCGTTTTCAGAAATTTAAAATCTCAGTTTTTATTTTTAGTTTGAAAAAACTGTTTTTAATAATGTCATCAAGGGCAACAAGCATTATTCTCTCTCAGATTTTTTTGGTTGGAGTAACCTCTATTGCTACTTTATTAAAAGAGGGGACTATTACAATTTTTAATTTTGTAGATAACATTCTTCCTTATACGATATTTGCTCTTCCTTTGGCTGATGCCGCTTTTCCTTATCTTTCAAGATTTGAATCAGAGAAAAAACAAGATGATTTTGTATTTAATTATTTAAAGACCCTCCTTTTAATTTTGCTTTTTATTATACCTTTGGCTTTTTTTATTATAGTTTTTAAAGAGCCAATTGTCAGATTGCTTTTAGGTTATGGAAAATTTAACTGGCAGGCAACAGTAAACACCATGAGGGTATTAGAAATTATGGCTTTGGCAATGATTTTTCAAAGCATTAACTATTATCTCTTAAAAGTGTTTTTTGCCAAAAAAGATGCCAAAAGGCCATTTTTTGCGAGTCTATTTTCTTATTTATTAGGATTAGCAATCTGTTTTTATCTTGGTTTAAATTTTAAAATTCAGGGTCTAGCCTTAGGGATTCTTTTAACTTATGCTTTATACTCGGTTATTTTATTTTTCTTATTAAAAGTTCACCTTAATATTTCTTTAAAAACAAAAAAAGATTTTATCAAATCCTTATTTAAAATTATTATAGTTTCCCTTTTAAGCAGTTTGATTGGCTATTTGTCTTTAAACTCTTTAAAACAAATTTACTCTTTTTCTAAAGTAAAAAATTTGGTTTTTGTTAGTGGCGTTTCTTTAGTTTTAACTCTTTTTGTTTTCTTTATTTTAAGTCGTTTATTAAAAATAGAAGAAATAAAAGAAGTTTTGGGTTATTTTCAAAAAAGATTTATAAAAACAAAAGATGTCCCAAATTAGAAACTTTGTTATTATCGCTCATATCGATCATGGAAAATCTACTTTAGCAGATAGATTTTTAGAAATTACTAATACTATCCCAAAAGAAAAATTAGAACCTCAATATTTAGATAGAATGAATTTGGAAAGAGAGCATGGAGTAACAATTAAAATGCATCCAGTAACAATGTTTTATAATGGCTATATTTTAAATTTAATTGACACTCCTGGCCACGTTGATTTTTCTTATGAAGTCTCTCGCGCCTTAAAATCAGTTGAGGGAGCAATTCTTTTAGTTGATGTTTCTCAAGGGGTTCAGGCGCAAACAATTTCTAATTTAAACTACGCTTTAAAACAAAATTTAAAAATAATTCCGGTTTTAAATAAAATTGATTTAAAAAATTATGATTTAAAAGAGAGGAAAGAAGAATTGGTAAAACTATTAAACATTTCTCCAGAAGAAATTTCTTTAATCTCTGCCAAAGAAGGGACGAATGTTAAAGAGTTGTTAGAAAGAATTATAAAAGAATTACCTTCGCCGAAAATAGAAGAAAATGAAAAATTTGAGGCTTTGATTTTTGACAGTAAATTCGATTATTTTAAGGGAATTATTGCTTACTTAAGAGTTTTAAAAGGAAAGATTAAGAAGGGGGATAAATTTAAATTATTAGTTAAGAAAACCACTGGCGAGGTTTTAAGTTTGGGATATTTTTCTCCAGAATTAAAAGAAAAAGATGAATTAAAATCAGGAGAAATTGGTTGGCTGGCAACTGGTATTAAAGAACCAGAAAAAATTAGAGTAGGTGATTATTTAATTTCTTTTGATTCTCCCTCAAATTTAGAAAATTTTGATTATGAAGAGCCAAAGCCAATGGTTTATGCAAGTTTTTATTTAAAAAGGGGAGACTCTTCGAAAGAATTTGAAAATTTTCGTTATGCCTTGTCCAAATTAAAATTAAATGATTGGGCTTTAGAATACACCCCCGAAAATTCAAAAGTATTAGGTAGGGGCTTTCGTTTAGGTTTTTTAGGCCTCTTTCATTTAGAAATTATAAAAGAAAGGTTAGAAAGTGAATATGGTTTAGAATTAGTAATTACTAATCCAACAGTGCCTTATCGAGTTTGGTTAAAGAATCAAAAAGAGCCTTTAATTATCACTAATCCTAATCAATGGCCTGATGAGAATTTAATTTTAAAAACCGAAGAACCATGGGTAAAAGTAGAAATTATTACTCCTTTAGAGTATTTGGCGCCTGTTTTAAAATTAGTCGCTTTGAAAAGAGGAGAGAAGATTCAAACTTATACTTTACAAGACAAATTAGAAATCAAAGTAGATTTACCCCTAGAAGAAGTGATTAGAAATTTTTACGATGATTTAAAATCAGTTTCTTCTGGTTATGCCTCAATGGATTATTTAAGGGAAGAATTTTATAAAGAAGCAGAATTAGAAAAAATGGAAGTTTATTTGGCAGAAGAAATGTTTGAAAGTTTAAACCAAATTGTTATAAAAAATAAAGTTGAGAAAGAGGCAAGAAATTTGGCTTTAAGATTAAAAGAACTTGTTCCTAAACAAAATTACCCTGTTAAAATTCAGATAAAGGCTTTAGGTAGAATTATTGCCCGGGAAACAATTCCTGCTTTGAAAAAGGATGTGACTTCTCATTTATATGGCGGTGATAGAACAAGAAAGGTAAAGCTTTGGGAAAAACAGAAAAAAGGGAAGAAAAAGTTATTAGAAAAAGCAAAATTAGATGTCCCTTCAAGTGTTTTTGTTAAATTATTTACAAAAAAAGACGAACTTTAATTTATGAAAAATTTTTTGGTAAAAATTAGAAATTTTTTTCTTATTTTAATAGCTATTATTTTTTTGGGTAGTTTGTTTTATCAGTTATTCCAAGAATATAAGCGTTATGAACTTTTAAGAAAAGAAGTTTCAGAGTTAGTGAAAAAAGAAAAACAAATAAGTGAAGAAATTAAAAACTTAGAGATGATAAAAAGTGAAAGTAATCTATTAGAGAAATTAGAAAAAGAAGCAAGGTTAATGTTAGGTTTTAAAAAAGCAGGGGAGGAAGTAATTTTAGTAGTACCGCCAAAAGAGACAACTACTTCTATTTTCGAGTCAACGAGTTCAGAAGCCGAGATAAAAGAGAATAGTTTTTTGAAAAAAATTATTAATTTATGGTATAATTTTTTAGCTAAACTTAAGCGGGATTAGTATAGTGGTAGTACGCAACCTTCCCAAGGTTGAGGCGCGAGTTCGATTCTCGTATCCCGCTCTTTTTAATATCCTCATTTTTTTTGGCTTTTAAAAATATGCGCCTAAATAGATTCTTTTTTAATTTTGATCCCTCTTTAAAACTGATAAAAATAAACGACAAAGAAATTTGTCATCAGATAAAAAATGTTTTAAAGCTTAAAAGAGGAGAGGAGATTATTTTATTTAATAATCAAAAAGAAGCGTTCTGTCGCCTTTTAGAAATAAAAAAAGACTTTTTAGAGTTAGAAGTTTTAAAAATTAAAGAGAATGAAAATGAACCAAAAAGAGAAATTAAACTTTATTGCGCTCTTTTAAAAAAGGAAAATTTCGAAATAGTGGTTCAAAAAGCAACTGAAATTGGAATTAAAGAAATTATTCCGATTATTACTAAAAGAACAGTTAAATTAAATTTGAATAGAATTAGGTTAGAAAAAATTATTAAAGAAGCAGCGGAACAATCTCAGCGAGGAATTTTGCCGATGTTGGCTGAACCAATTGAGTTTCAAAATATTTTAAATTTTTCAAAGGAAAATGAGCTAAATTTTCTTTTTGATTTAAAAGGCGAAACTTTGACTAATAAACATTTTGAAATTTTAAAAGATAAACAAAAAATAGGGCTCTTTATAGGGCCAGAAGGGGGCTGGGACGAGAAAGAAATAGAACTAGCCAAAAAGAATAATTTTATAATAATAAAACTTTCTTCTTTAACTTTTCGGGCAGAAACCGCGGCAATTATTGTTTCTTATCTTTTTACTAATTTATAATTCCTCCTCCAAGACATTTATCATTTTGATAAAAAACAGCGAATTGACCAGGAGTAGGAGCATAAACTGGCTTTTCAAAAATAACTTTATATTTTTTATTAAAAGGAATCAATTTTGCCTTTGTTAATTTTTGCTGAGCGCGAGTTTTTACTTTTACTACTAAAGGTTTTTTAAGATTATTTTTAGAGATAAAATTTATTGGATAAACGACTATTTCCTTTTTAAACAAATCCTTTTTATTTTTTGTAACAACGAGGATATTTTTTTTAATGTTATAACTTAAAACATAATAAGGGCCATTTGCTAAATTTAATCCCTTTCTTTGGCCCAAAGTATAAAGAGGTAATCCTTGATGCTTTCCTAAAATTTTACCGTTTTTTAAAACAATTAATCCTTCTTTTGGCTTAATTAAGGATTTAATAAAATGAGAAATAGATTTTCTACTCACAAAGCAAAAATCCTGACTTTGGGGTTTTTGATAGAAGATTTTAAAATCATTTTTTTCTGCCAGCTTATAAACCTCTTTTTTGTAAAAGTTACCTAAAGGAAAAATAATTCTTTTGAGTTGTTCTTGGGTTAAAAAAGCTAAATTGTAACTTTGGTCTTTTTTCTTATCTTTTGCCCGATAGAGCTCGTATTCTTTTGTTTTTTTATTAAACTTAATTTTTGCATAATGACCGGTAGCCACATATTTAATTTTATGCTTTTTGGCAAATTCGATTAACTTTTTAAATTTGAAATACCGATTACAAATGACACAGGGATTAGGAGTTCGATTATTTTTTAGTTCTTTGATAAAGTAATTCACAACCGTTTTTTTAAATTCTTTTCTAACATCCAAAACATAATGATTTACATTAATTTTTTTACAAATTAGTTTTGCTAAATCAATAGATTCTTTGGTGCAGCAGACATTTTCTCTTAAAACATTTAAAGGGGATTCCCAAATTGGAAGTTTTAAAGTCACCCCCACTGGTTCAAATCCTTTTTGCTTTAAAATTATTAAACTCATCGAGGAATCAACTCCGCCAGACATTCCTACTACTATTTTTTGTTTTAAAGATTTTTCTTTTTTCATAGAAATTAATGTTATTTTATCACAACTTATCTTATCTTACAATTTGAGAGATTTTATGGTAAAATGTTTTTATGCCGGAGTAGCTCAGTGGTAGAGCAATCCCCTCGTAAGGGAGAGGTCATCGGTTCGAATCCGATCTCCGGCTTGCATTGGGGTTATGAGGTTACCCCTCACTTGGAAAGGATTTTTGGAATGGATTGATTTTATTAAAATCTATTTTAAAATTAAGAACGCTTATTAGCTTAAAAACTTTTCTAAAAATTTATAATATTTACTTAAAAATTCATTAGATGAATTTTCTTATCCTTTCCAAGTGAGGGGTTCGAATCCGATCTCCGGCTCCAAGATTTGACTTTATTTTTTAAGTTTGCTATAATAGCAATAAGTTTTCCAAAGACATTAGGTGTCCCAAAAGGGAGTAAAACCTAACGAGGAAATGTGTTTTGGTTTTTTACCTTTTCACCTAATGTCTATAAACTTAATAGACATTTTTTATTATGATACCAAAAACAAAAAAAGCAGAAATAATTAGAGAGTTAGAGGAATTTTTTAATAAGGCAAAAGCAATTTATTTTACTTCTGTTAAAGGGGTAAAAACTTTTGATTTAAATAGTTTACGCCAAAAATTAAAAGAGGCTGAGGCAAAAGGAAAGGTAATTAAAAAAACTATTATAGATTTAGTTTTTAAAAGAAAAGGACTAAATGAAAACTGGCGAGAGAAATTAGAAGGTTCGGTAATGGTTAATTTTGCTTTAGAAGACCCTATTCTTGTGGCAAAAACTTTAAAAGATTTCTCAAAGCAAAATGAGAATTTTCAAATTTTGGGCGGATTATTAGATAATAAATTTTTAACTCCTTTAGAAGTAGAACAATTAGCAACTATTCCTGCTAAAAATATTTTATACGGTCGGTTAGCAGGATCACTTATTTCTCCTATTCAGAGATTAACTTATTCTTTAAAGAGTAATATTTCAAAACTAGTTTTTGTTTTAAATAATGTTAATAAGAAATAAAAAAATTAAAAAATTAAAATTTAACTAATATGGCAGAAGAAAAAAAATTATCAGAAAAATTAGAAAAAATAATAAAAAGCATTGAAGAGCTTTCGGTAATTGAACTAAACGATTTGGTAAAAGCCCTTGAGGAAAAATTTGGAGTTTCAGCAATGCCCCAAGTAATGGCTGCCCCACTAACTGGCGGCGCCCAAGTGCCGGGAGCTGAAGCAGAAGCAAAAAATACTGTTTCTGTTATTTTAAAAGATGGTGGTCAATCGAAATTACAAGTAATTAAAATTGTAAAAGAAACCCTTAATTTAGGATTAAAAGAAGCAAAGGATTTGGTTGACGGTGCACCAAAACCAGTAAAAGAGAATATTTCTTTACAAGAAGCAGAAGAATTAAAGAAAAAATTAGAAGAAGCAGGCGCGAGTGTAGAAATTAAATAGATAAAAATTAAAAACAAAGTTTAAAGAAAACCCTGTTTTAAACAGGGTTTTCTTAATATAGAGAGTGTGATATAATAAAAAAGTTTCGGGTGATTAGCTCAGCTTGCCCTCCCACCTTTGGGTGATTAGCTCAGCGGTTAGAGCGCGTCGTTCACATCGACGAGGTCGCTGGTTCGAGTCCAGCATCACCCACCCAAAGGTGGGAGGGTGAAGCTAGACCCGCCTGCCGGCAGGCAGGGCGCGTCGTTCACATCGACGAGGTCGCTGGTTCGATTCCAGCATCACCCACCAAAACCAGACGTTCTGAATTATATCTAGGGTGGGGGTTGCTGGTTCGGCGTCTGAGTTACATCCCACCTTTAGGGACTCAAATTAAATCCTTCCAATCCTCTTCTATCATCTTACCGAATTTAATCCATTGGCCAAGAAAGAAAACCACAGATGCTGAAATATGGGCAGGCAGGATGAAGTCTTGTCTCTTGGATTGAAACGAAAAAATTTTTCTAGCGCCTTTCCTTTGCTCGCCCTTTGGGCGGACTCGTTTCTTATCTAAACAAAAAACGAAATAGAGAGAAATAGAAAGAATTGAATTTTCTATACCAATTAGGTAATATTAATAAAGGAGGAGATAACGAAAATCACACATATTAAATTTTAAACAATATGAATAATCCTAATATTTCCATAAATAATCATACTTACAAAAGAATTCCGATTAAAACGCATTTGATTCACTTTGGCGAAGATTTATTATCAATTATCCAAAAATATGTGTTGCCAGAATTTAAAGAGGGCGATTGGGTTGCAATATCAGAAAAAGTTGTCTCGGTGTGTCAAAATAACGTAAGACATATTTCGACCGTGAAAGCCGGGTTGCTAGCAAAACTTATAGTAAAAGGGGTTAAAAAATACCCCAATGATATAGGATATTCACGGCCAGAAAAAATGCAGGTCGCAATCGAAACTTCCGGAAAATTAAGAATTATCCTTGCTATGGTATTGGGAGCAATAGGGAAGATTTTTGGTATTCGAGGAATATTTTGGATAATCGCCGGAAAACGTGTTGCTGAAATTGATGGTTTTAATCCCGACGCAATGTATCCATATACCGAATATGCAGTGCTTCCACCAAAAGAACCAGAAAAGGTTTGTCAAGAAATCGAAGACAAATTAGGTTGCCCAGCAGTAATCATAGATGGAAATAACATTAATGTAAAAGTTATTGCTCAAAGTCGAAAGGTTCCGGTTGACAAAAAACTTTGCCGATTGATACTTTTAGATAATCCAATAGGGCAAGATAAGGAATTAACCCCTTTTGTTATTGTTCGTAAAACAATATGAATATACGTTCTTTTTTGCCTTGGCCAATTTTTTATTTTTTTAAAAAATTAAAGATTTTTCAGAAGATTTTAGTTATTTTTGAATTTTTATTTAAAAGCGATTTAAAAGTTTCTTTTTTTAAAAATTACGGTTAATCTATAAATTTTACGGAATCTCTTGCTCGCTTGATTGCCTCTATATGAAAGGAGAAATGATTAAAGTAATTTCCTCAACGTTGTCATATATTGGGAATAATGTCTGTTGGAGCGGATCCTTAAAAGGGCGGAGAGAAATTTAGCCGCCCTTTTGTAAAAATGGTGATTAATTATTGATAGCTCCCACTAAATTAATTTTAAAAGAGGAGAAAAAACCTTTAGAATTAATAGTGATTAACAGCAATTTAATTAAATTTTTATTTTAAACAAAATACTTGTGAATAAATAGTGGATAACTAAAAAAGGGGAGAGAAAAAATCTTTTATTTAAGCAGAAAAACACTCTTTTAAAATGAGTGTTTTTTTATTGGTAAATGTATTGACTTAGTAAGTGAAAAAATAATAAAATGGAGAAAAGTGGAGAAATGTGGATAACTGTGGGGATAACTCAACCTTTCTGTGGATAACTAAAAATAATATGTTAATTGGAGAATATCATTACAATTTAGATACCAAAGGAAGAGTAGCAATGCCTTCAAAATTAAGAGGCATTTTAGGAGACGAAGTGATTATTACCAGAGGTTTAGATAATTGTTTATTTATCTTTCCAAAAAAAGATTGGGAAGAAATAGTTTTAAAAATTAAAAATTTACCTTTAAGCCAGGCCAATTCGCGAGCTTTTGCAAGATTAATGTTAGCTGGCGCAATGAATGTGAATTTAGATACTCAGGGAAGAATAATTATTCCTGATTATTTAAGAAAATTTGCTAATTTAAAAAAGAAAATTGTGATTGCGGGAGTTTATAACCGTTTAGAAGTTTGGGATGAAGAGATTTGGGAAGAATATAAAAGGAGAACTGAAAAAGAATCAGGAGATATTGCTGAAAAATTGAGCGATTTGGGAATATAAAGAGGTTTATGATAATTTTCAATTTTCAATTTCCAATTTTCAATCAATTATTTAATGATTTAATTTTCAAAATAGAAATACATTGAAAATTGAAAATTGATTTAAAATTTAAAATTTAGAATTTAAAATTCATATACAAGATACTAAATACTTAATTCCATATTCCATATTCCATATTCCATATTCCATATTCCAGATTCCAGATTCCAGATTCCAGATTCCAAATTCCAGATTCCACTTTTGACTTTTGAATTTATTATTATGCATCTTCCAGTACTTTTAAAAGAAACAATAGAGATTTTAAATCCGCAGCCAAACGAGAATTTTATTGATGCTACTTTTGGAGAAGGTGGACACTCTCTTCAAATATTAGAGAGAAACAAGCCCCAAGGAAAAGTTTTAGGAATCGAAATAGATAAAGAGATTTATGAAAGAAATAAAGAAAGATTTAAAGAAGTGAAAAGATTGATTTTAGTAAATGACAGTTATACCAGATTAAAAGAAATAATTAAAGAAAACCAGTTTTTTGAGATTAAAGGAATTCTTTTTGACTTAGGAATGTGTACTTATCATTTAGAAGAATCTGGTAGGGGATTTACTTATAAAAAAAATGAACCATTGGATATGAGATTTGATTTAAATCAAGATTTAAAAGCAGCTGATATTTTAAATTACTATTCTTATAACGATTTAGAAAAAATCTTAAGAGAATATGGAGAAGAAAGATATGCTTCAAGGATTGCGCGAGCAATTATTGAAAGAAGAAAAGAGAAAAAATTTGAAACTACCTTTGACCTGATTGACTTACTAAAAAAAGTTTTGCCCAAAAATTATGATAATCACCGCCTGCCCTTTCCAACGAGAACTTTTCAGGCTTTAAGAATTGCGGTTAATAACGAATTAGATAATCTCAAAAAAGGAATAAGTGAGGCATTAGAAGTTTTAAAAGAAGGAGGAGTAATTGTCGTCATTTCTTTTCATTCTTTAGAAGATAGGATTATCAAAAATTTTTTTAAAGAGTCTCAAAAACAAAATAAAGGAGAAATTTTAACAAAAAAACCCCTTACCCCATCAAAAGAAGAAGTAATTAATAACCCTAAAGCTTCGTCAGCAAAACTTCGCGCTTTTAAAAAAATATGACTATCATCTACGATTATCAAAATTTTAAAAAAGTAAGAAGACCAATAATTCTTTACTCTAATCATAAATATCCACATAAAAAGAGATATTTTCCCTTTTTAACTTTTGAAGTTAAGGAATATTTTGGTCATATAAAATTATTTGTTTTTCTTCTTTCACCGATAATAATGGCAATAGTTTTTTGGTTAATTTTGTATGGCCAAAATATTTCTTTAGATTATCAAATCTATAAGCTTAAAAATAGCATTACTCAATCAGAGGAAAAATTAGCAGATTTACAAGAAGAGTTAGCTGGCGCAGAATCAATGGAAAAAATTATCAAATGGGCAGAAGAAAATAATTTTGTTAAAGTAAATAATGTTAGTTATTTGAATTTAAAAGAAGAGAATCTTGCCCAATCTCCGCTTTTAAGATTTTAATAAATTAATTCCTATTTAATGCCTTTATGCGCCGGTTTTTAAAGCGAAAATCTCCTCGTGAATATTCTGAAATTAATTTCAAATCAAGAATTTTAGTTATTTATCTTACTTTTATCTTGCTTTTTGCTATTCTAGTAGTTCGTTTAGTTGACCTTCAGATTTTTAAAAGAGATTATTATCTTGCTTTAGCCGAATCAAGTCATTTTTCAAAAGAAACCCTTAAACCTCAAAGGGGTTTAATTTATGTTCAAGACAAAGACAAAAATAAAATTGCGGTGGCAATAAATAAAAAATACTATTCTCTTTTTGCCGTGCCAAAAGAAATAGAAAATCCAGAGGCAACTACCGAAACTTTATCTCAATATCTTCCTTTAAACAAAGAAGAAATTTTTAAGAGACTAAATAAACCAGATGATCCCTATGAACCGTTAGTTAATCGAATAGAAGATGAAAATTTGGTTAATACGATAAAAGGTTTAAATCTCAAAGGAATTTATTTTAAAGAAGAAAGATTCCGCTATTATCCTTTTAATAATTTATTAAGTCAAACAGTTGGTTTTGTTTCTGAAGCAGAAGATGGTGTCTTAAAAGGAAGATACGGATTAGAAGCTTATTATGATACAATTTTATCAGGAAACTCAGGAGAGTTTTCGGGAATTAGAGACGCTTTAGGAAGATTAGTGCGCTCACTTTTTTCAGAAGAAAAAGGAGTAGTCGATGGCGCTAATTTGATTTTAACAATTGATAAAAATATTCAGCTAGCAAGCGAAGAAGTATTAGTAAATTTAATAAAAGGAAGAAAAGCCTCGAAGGGCACTATTATTGTAATGGAGGCAAAAACCGGGAAAATTTTGGCTTTAGCAAACTGGCCTGATTTTAATTTAAATGAATTTAGTAAAGTTAAAGATTATTCTGTCTATAAAAATTATGCAGTTTCTGAAAGATATGAACTAGGTTCAGTGATTAAACCCATAACAATGGCTTGTGGGATTGAATTAAAAAAAATTACTCCCGATACCACCTATGACGATAAAGGATATTATGAAGTTGGTGGTTATACTATTAGAAATTTTCGCAATGAAGTTTATGGGAAAAATGTAACGATGTGGAAAGTTTTAGAACGTTCAATTAATACCGGCGCAATTTTTGTTGCTAACAGGGTTGGGATAGAAAACTTGAGGCATTGTTTTAAGAAATTTGGTTTAAACGAGAAAACAGGAATTGATTTGCCAACTGAAATAAAAGGTGATTTATCTAATTTGGAATATCCTAAAGCAAATCCCATTAATTTAGCTACTGCCTCTTATGGGGCAGGAATCGCGGTTACCCCTATTGAGTTACTGAGGGCATTTTCTGCTTTTGTGAATAATGGGAAAATTATTGTTCCTTATTTGGTTGAGGCGATTCAGGACTCTAATGGAGTTTACAGGTCCATAGACCAACCAGAACCAAAAGAAGCAATTTCTGAAGAAACTGCCCAAACATTAAGCGCAATGTTAGTTAGTGTGGTTGAAAATGGTTATGGGAAAAACGCCAAAATAAAAGGCTATAGTTTAGGGGGCAAAACTGGTACTGCTTTTATTCCAATTTTTGGAAAAGAAGGGTATTCAGAAGATGAAATTCATAGTTTTGTCGGATTTTTCCCAGCCTCTAATCCTAAATTTTTAATTCTAGTTAAAATGGATAGGCCCCAGCAAGGAGAGGGAGCAGCCAGTCATACGGTGACTCTCGCTTTTAAAGAGGTTGAACAATTTTTAATTAATTATTACAATATTGCGCCAGATGAAGTAAAATAATAAGTCTTTTTTAGGGGTTTCAATAAAAAGATAGAGACTTTAAGGACTTTTTAAAAGGTTTTTAAACCCTTTTTATTATTTATTTAACATTAAAATTGTGTTATAATAAAATCAATGGAAAAATTTGAAGAAAATTTCAATAAAAAAGAAGAGGATGATATTAGGGAGAAAGTAAAAAGATATTTACTTCATTCTAAAATTGAGAGAGACATAAGGTGGGAATACGAGAATCAGAAAATTACTATTGATGAGTATTTAAAGAGGGTAAGAAAATTAAATGAAGAATATCAAGAATTAGAGAAAGAATTAGGTTAAAAAACTTTAGGTGAAATTATGGAAAAGATTAAAAAAGAGGAAGAAAAAAGAAGAAGAGAAGAGCAAACTAAATAAAAGGGCCGTCATCGTCTAGCCCGGTCTAGGACGCCACCCTCTCACGGTGGAAACTCGGGTTCAAATCCCGATGACGGCACTATTAATTTAATAAATAGTTAATAAAATAAAACATGCCAGAGCAATTTGATTTTAGTAAATTAGAAGATCAAAAGAGATTTGAAGAGATTCCTTTACAAGAAAAAGAGGCTTTTATAGAAAAAGCCCATGAGGAAGCTATAAAATTGAACGAATTAGCTAAACAAAAACAATTAGAATTAGAAAAGAGAATAGTTGAAGGAGATTTTAAATCAGTTGGCGAAATTATCTCTTTTGCTAAAGAAAACAATATTCCTCTTACTAATCCAGAAATTATTAATGCTTGTCAGAAAGGATTAGTAAAAGTTCTTTCTAAAGGTTGGACATCTGGTGCCAAAAAAATTATATCTTTTACTAAAGAAAACAACATTCCTTTTAATCTTAATACTCAAGAAATTATTAATGCTTGTCAGAAAGGATTAGTAGAAGTTCTTTCTAGAGGTTGGATAAGTGATGCCCAAGAAATTCTATCTTTTGCTAAAGAAAACAATATTCCTCTTAATCTTAATACTCCAGAAATTATTAATGCTTGTCAAGAAGGATTAGTAAAAGATATTTCTGAGAGGGGGGGAGATTGGACATCTGATGCCCAACAAATTCTATCTTTTACTAAAGAAAACAACATTTCTCTTAATCTTAATACTCCAGAAATTATTAATGCTTGTCAGAAAGGATTAGTAGAAGTTCTTTCTAGAGGTTGGATAAGTGATGCCCAAGAAATTCTATCTTTTGCTAAAGAAAACAACATTTCTCTTAATCTTAATACTCCAGAAATTATTAATGCTTGTCAAGAAGGATTAGTAACGATTCTTTCTAGGGATCGGGATTGGACATCTGATGCCCAAGAAATTCTATCTTTTGCTAAAGAAAACAACATTTCTCTTAATCTTAATACTCCAGAAATTATTAATGTTTGTCAGAAAAGATTAGTAGAATATCTTTCTCAAGGTTCGATTTGGCGTATTTCAAATATCATATCTTTTGCTAAAGAAAACAGCATTTCTCTTAATCTTAATACTCCAGAAATTATTAATGCTTGTCAAGAAGGATTAGTAACGATTCTTTCTGAAAATGAGACAGATATTGCCCCAAAAATTCTATCTTTTGCTAAAGAAAACAACATTCCTCTTACTAATCAAGACATTGTTAATGCTTGTCAGAAAGGATTAGTAGAAGTTCTTTCTCAAGGTTTGACAAGTACTGCCCAAAAAATTCTATCTTTTGCTAAAGAAAACAACATTTCTCTTACTAATCAAGACATTGTTAATGCTTGTCAGAAAGGATTAGTAAAATATCTTTCTCAAGGTTCGACAACTAGTGCCCGAGAAATTCTATTTTTTGTTAAAAAAAACAGCGTTCCTCTTAATCTTAATACTCCAGACATTATTAATGCTTGTCAGAAAGGATTAGTAGAAGTTCTTTCTAGAGGTTGGATAAGTGATACCCAAAAAATTCTATCTTTTGCTAAAGAAAACAACATTTCTCTTACTAATCAAGACATTATTAATGCTTGCCAGAAAGGATTAGTAGAAGTTCTTTCTCAAGGTTTGACAAGTACTGCCCAAGAAATTCTATCTTTTACTAAAGAAAACAACATCCCTCTTACTAATCAAGACATTATTAATGCTTGCCAGAAAGGATTAGTAAAATATCTTTCTCAAGGTTCGACAAGTACTGCCCAAAAAATTCTATCTTTTGCTAAAGAAAACAACATTCCTTTTAATCTTAATACTCAAGAAATTATTAATGTTTGTCAGAAAAGATTAGTAGAAGATATTTCTAAGGGGTGGATAAGTGATGCCCAAAAAATTCTATCTTTTGCTAAAGAAAACAACATTTCTCTTAATCTTAATACTCCAGAAATTATTAATGCTTGTCAAGAAAGGTTAGAAGAAGTTCTTTCTAAGGGTTTGACAAGTACTGCCCGAAAAATACTATCTTTTGTTAAAGAAAACAACATTAATTTAAATGAACAATTGGTGGAATCTGTTCAAGAAAAAATTAATTTTTGTGAAGAATTTAATTTATTAGAAGGAGATGAAGCTAAAGCTGTTTTAAATTCTAATTTAGATTTTAATTTAAAAGGTAAAAATAAAAAAGAATTGACGCAGTTAAGAGAAAAAATTACTGCTATTTTATTAGAAAAAGTATGGCCTGATGAGATTAAAGAGACTTTTCTTGCTCTTAGAGACGAAATTGGTTTAGAAAATGCTTGGAATTATCTAAAAAATTACAATCGTCATGATGCTTTATATTTTATTCCTGAGGTGTTAATAAAAATTCCTGATAAGAATATTATTAAAAGTCTTCTCATTCAAACAGCTCAAGATAATTCTTTAAATTATGAAGGATTAAATAGTCGTCAAGCTCTTAGTTCTGCAATTAAAAATTTTCAACCTGGCTGGTTTGAAGAGTTTAAAAACAATGGCTATTTTGATAATGTTAAGACTTTTAGAAAAGAAGTTGAAAAGAAAAGAAAATTAACTCCAGAAATATTAGCTAAATTAGATGAACTTAAAAAAGAAAATCTTGAGGTTTATGATTATGCTATTAAACTAATCGATCATCCTTCAGTAGAAATGGGAGCAGTAATCGAGTTTCTTAATGATCCAGAAAGATTTTTTGACCGTTCTGATAGTCTTGCTAACCACAATCTTCAAGAAAACTTAAACCCTCAGACTTTAACAGAAGTAAATGATGGAAAATATAAAATAGATTTAACACCTGAGGAAGTAAGAGATTTATTAATTAAAGGAGCCTTTGATCGCTTTTCTGTCTTTAAACCATTTAGCAAAGAATATTCTTTTATAGTCTATAAAAAAGAGGCAAAATCTAAAAATGAAGAAATAGAGAGATTAGTTCAAAATTTAGAAAAAGAAGATATTTTAGCCTTTATAAATAATAATGAAAAGGAGGTTAATAAACTAAATCCTCAATTACTGAAAAATTCTCTCAATTACTTTAAATTAGTAGAGCTTATAGAATTTAATTCTTTGAAAAAATATACCAAAGAAAATTTTGATATCTTGATTTCAGGAAAGAAGATAGAGAATCTTAACACCTTAAAAGAGATAATCTCTAAAGAAGACATTTCAGAAAATGAACTTTCAGAATTTTGGCGAGAGTTATTAAAGTATAAATTTATTGATGCTGATTATTTAATAAATAAGAAAAAAATCAATTTAAAAGAGGGAATAAACTTTGATTTAACTAAATTAAACAACCTTGATTTAACTGAATTAAACGAAAATCAGAAAACGAAATTAAAAGAAGTTATTAGAAAAGGATTAAAAGATTTAAAATCACAATTTATTGAAGGAGAAATTATTATTCGAGCTGAAATTATTCCTCATAATGATCCGAGGTTTGCCACAATCGGTGATGATACTCATTGCTGTATGCCTTTTGGTAGTGGCAAACATAATGTTTATATGTGGAACTTTGGAACTGGAGCTTTTGTAATTAGTTTTCGAAAAGGCGATACCCCTTTAGAGGAAGCAAGAATTGTGACTCAAAGTATTTTAACTGCTAATAAAGAGATTGATTTTGAAAAGAGGAAAAAATTTCTTGAGTTATTAAGGGGAAGAGAAGATTTACCTTTAATAGAATCATTAGGCGAGGATTTTTTGGAGAAATTCTACCTACAAGATTTTGTAATTAGTGCCGACAATGTAGAAGCACATAAAAACTATATAGAAATGTTATTAGATAATGATGAAACAATCATTGAAAAAATTTATTCTGATTTTTTCAAAGAATATCTAAATCGGCACCCAATATTTAAAAAAGTAATAATAGGCGAAGGTTACTCTGATTATCTTACTAATTTAAAGAGTGTCCCAAACTCTTCTTTGCCATTAAATTTAATTAGTTATAGTGATAATTTGGGCGATACCACCCTAGAATTAATTTCTCAAAGCAAAGAAACAAAACCACCATTAAAAACAGGAGTTCAAGAGATTAATTGGCAAGATGTTTTAGCAATTTCTTATTTAGAAGAAAAAGCTTATAAAGATAATCCTAATTTATCTGAAGGGACATTAAACCTTCAACAAATAGTTGCTGCCTCTTTATTAGCTAGCTTTAAACATGAAGTTTCTAATTTAAATTTAGGATATTTTAATGAAAAGGGAGTATTAGAAGGATATGTTCTGGCTTATTTAGCTCATGAATTTGATAATAAGGAAATAAAAATCTATATTCATGATATTGCAGTAAATCCAGAAAAAAGAGGAGGAACCATTGCCCTAAATCTTTTTTCTGAGTTATTAAAAAGAATAGAAAGCAACGATAAATTGAAAGATTATAAAATAGCAATGCGTTGTCGGCATAAAACAAGCTATCAACTTATTCAATGGTTTGCTAAAAGACACAATTATGAAATAGTTTTAGATAAAGAGACAGAATATGGGGGAGAGGTGATGCACTATGTAGAAATAAAGAAAAAGTAATTTTGATTTAAAGCTCGGGTTCAAATCCCGATGACGGCACTAGAAAAATTTTGTTTTAAAAATTATTTAAAAATAAAACCATGGGGAAAGAAAATAATTTTACCACTTTATTTAGTCAACCAGATAAAAAATTAGATGATTTAGATAAGCTAAAAGAAAAAGGGTTTCCTACTTCCCTTAATGAATTTGTTGGTAAAATTAGAGAGAAAATAGAGTGGTTCGATGAACTAAGACCCAAAAGTAGTATAGTATATATAAAAGATTTTATAAAAGATTACAACCGTTTTCTTAATGATATTAAAGAATATCATGAGAGCGTAAAATCTTTTGAAAGATTAAAAAAAGATCTAGAGGGAGATAAAGATTTTTCCAAGGAGTATTATGAAAGGAATTTAGAATTACAAAATATAAGGAGAAAAATCTTACATGATTCAGTTATTAAGAATTTTGTAAGGCTTATTATTTCTTATAGAGAAATACCGAAAACCTTTCTTTCTTTACCTGAAGATAAATATTTAACTTCTTTAGAAAAAGAAAAATTAAGACAAGAAAAATTTCCCTGGGCATGCAAGGTAATATTAGATGAAAATGGCGAAATTCAGAGAAAGTTTATTTCTCAAAAAGAGGGTTTTGATTTAGATTTTTTAACAGAAGACGAAAGGGAGTTATTTAGTAGCTGGGCTTTAATTTTATCAGAGGATTTTCAAAAGGCTGAAGAAGCAAGAAAAAATAAAAAAATTTTAGAAGATACAGAAGAGAACAAAAAAATTACCGAGTTAATAGTCGATATGGATTTTTTAGACAAAAAAATGAAAGAAGTGGAAGAGTTTGAAAAATTAAGTAAAACGAAAGAGACCAATAAAAATGAAGATTAATTTTCTAAAAAATAAAATCTGGGTTTTGGTTTTTTTACTCATTCTTTCTTTTATTTTGATTTTTTTTGTTTATCAAAAGGTTGGGCAGAATCCGGTGGTTTTAAAAAAGAACGAATTAGGCTTTAATTTTTTAACTTTGAAGAATAATCTTTGGAATTTCTATATTTTAGGAATTATTTTTTTGGGAGTAAATTTTTTAATATCAAAAAAAATTAAGAAAGAAAACTTGAGAAATGTTTTAAATTATGCTAATATAGTAATAATTGTTATCGTTTTTTTAATTAGTTTACAGGTATATTTTTTAAATCTTTAATTTATAAATTTTATGTTGGCAGTTATTGAAACCGGCGGAAAGCAGTATTTAGTCACTGAAAACCAAAAACTTAAAATCGAAAAAATCAAAAATCTTAAAGAAGGAGATAAGGTTAATTTTGATAAAGTCCTTCTTTTAGTAGATGAAAAAGAAAATGTAAAAATTGGCAAGCCTTATTTAGAAAACGCTTTGGTAGTGGGAGAAGTTCTAAAAATAGGAAGAGGTAAGAAAATAATAGTTTTTCGTTATCATTCAAAAACAAGATATAGAAAGAAAAAGGGCCACCGACAGCCATTTATGGAAGTTCAAATAAAAGAGATAAAAATAAAATAAAATCAAAAAGAGACACAATGTGTCTCTTTTTGATTTAATATGCGATTTGTGATTGGGTCTTAATAGCCAAGAAAGCCAACATCTTACAATTTTCAATTTTCAATTTCCAATTTTCAATCAATTTTTTCACCTGCCCAAATTTTACGAAATAAAACTTGGGCAGGTAAATGATTCAATTTTCGATTAATAAACACATTTTTAATTTATTTTCCACGATCGTGAAGAAAAAATAAAAACACTAATAAGTAATTTTAAAGGCTAAATTTTAAATTTTAATTCAAATCTAAATGATTAAATTTTAAATCATTTAAAATTTAAAATTGATTTAAAATTTAAAATTAAAAATTTAAAATTTTATACTCAATACCCAATACTCTATACTCAATACTCTATAAGGATTGCTTCGCTTCGCTTATAATGACAGTAGTATTCCAGATTCCAAATTCTATTTTGTTTAGCGGAATTTAGGATTTAGAATTCTGAAAATATTAACTCTTTAACTCGTTAATTCTTTAATTTTCACTTTCTTCCTTCTAAAGCATTGATTAAAGTCTCGCTATCAGCAAATTCAATATCGCCACCTGTTGGTAAACCGCGTGCTAGTTTAGTGATTTTGATTTTTAAATTGAGATTTTTAATTTCTTTTTCTAAATAATAAGTAGTTAAGTTCCCTTCAGAAGTTGGATTTAAGGCTAAAATTACTTCGCGAAGCGGAGGCGACATTTTCGCTCTTTTTTTAATTCTTAAAATTAATTGAGGAATTGTTAATTCTTTGATTTTGTTTTTATCAAAAGAGGAAATTAAGCCATTTAAAATATGATATAAACCATTATATTTATTTGTTTTTTCAATAGAAATTAAATCAGTTTCTTTTTCAACAACACAAATTGTGGTACGGTCTCTTTTTGGATTTCTACAAATTTCACAAAGGGTCTCTTTGTTTTTTGGCTCAAAAGGAAAAAAACACTCGCTGCAGATTTTTATTTTAGTAGATAAATTATTAAAAGCATTAACAAATTCGGTTTGTTTGTTTTTTGGCTGATGTAATAACCAAAAAGCCACTCGCGTTGCCTGACGTGGTCCAATACTTGGTATTTCTGAGAAAATCTTTATAAATTGTTGGATTGGTTTGGGAAGATCCATAAGGTAATAAGTTTTAAACTCCAATATAAGTAAAAATAGAATCTGGAATCTGGAAGCTGGAATCTAGAATCTGGAATATGGAATCTGGAATATGGAATATGGAATTAAGTATCTTATATTAATTTTCAATTTTCAATTTCCAATTTTCAATCAATGTTACAATTTTCAATTTTCAAATTTAAAACTAATAATAAGTTTAAAATTGAAAATTTTTCTATTCTTCTTCGATTCCTTCTGATTCGCCTTCATAGCCTTCAAATCCTCCTTCTCTTTCTAAGTTTCTAAAACTAGTAAGCTGCTCGTTAAAATATAAAGAAATCGAGCCCAAAGGACCATTGCGGTGTTTGGCAATAATAATATCAGCGATATTTTTCTTGTCGCTATCGGGATTATATTTGTCTTCGCGATAAATAAACATTGCAACATCACAATCTTGTTCAATGGCGCCAGTTTCTCTTAAATCAGATAAACGGGGGATAGGCGGAGAACGTTGTTCAACTGCTCGTGATAATTGAGAAACAGTTAATACCGGGACATTTAATTCTCTTGCCAAGGCTTTAAGCGAACGGGAGATCTCTGAATATTGTTGAACTGAACTTTCTTTTAAAGAAGTGGGGGTAATTAGCTGAAGATAGTCAACAACAATTAATCCTAAACCTGCTTCTGCTTGAAGTCTTCGCGCGACTGTTCTCATTTGCATTACTGTTGGTGAAGGAGCATCATCAATATAAATTGGCGCTTCTGCTAATCGCGACAAAGCATCTTGAATTAAAGTAAAATCATTTATTTCTCCTTCGCTTGATAATCTTCCAGTCCTGATTTTCCACAAATCAACTGTTGATTCGGCGGCAATTAATCTATCAACAATTTGGTCTTTTGACATTTCAATGCTAAAAATTCCCACAGGCACTTTTTCTCTTAAAGCCACATGGCGAGCAATATCTAAAGCTAAAGCAGTTTTTCCCAACGAAGGTCTGGCTCCTAAAACTATCAAATCTGATTTTTGCAATCCAGCGAGATATTTATCAAGTTCTGTAAAACCAGTCGTTAATCCCCGCAACTTTCCGCCGCCTTTATGTAATTGATCTATTCTTTCAAAGGCTTTGACTAATTCTTCTTTTAAAGGGATAAACTCATAAGAAATTGATTTTTGAGAAATATTAAAAATTACTTGTTCTGCCTTGTCTAATACATTATTGACATCTTCTTCTTCATTAAAGCCAAGTTCGGCTATTTGATAAGAAGCAGAAATTAAATCCCGAAGAATTTTTTTGTCATGAACGATTTTTGCATAATGAACAACATGGGCGCTGGTTGGGGTTTTGTTAACTAGAGAAGTTAAAAAAGAAACACCTCCAACTTCTTTTAATAACTCTTTTTCTTCTAACCTATTTGTTAAAGACAAAAGATCAATAGGTTCATTTTTCTTGTATAAGTCTAAAATTGCTTCATAAATATGCTGATGTTTTGGTAAATAAAAATCTTCAGGATATAAAATATCAGCCACTTTTACAATAGCATTATTATCAATAATTAAAGCGCCCAATACTGATTCTTCGGCTTCAATATTTTGAGGAGGCAATTTTTCTTCTGGCGTCGCCATAAATTTAGTTTATTAATGAAGTGGTTTTAATTTAGGGCCATTTTTAGTATCTTCTATTAGATAACCTTCGGCTTCTATTTTATTTCTTATCTCATCTGCTTTTTTAAAATTTTTATTTTGGCGATATTTTTCTCTTAAAACTACTAAATCTTTGATTTTTTTAGGGATTTTAAAAGGTTTAATTGTCTTTAAGTTTAAGCCGAAAACCTTATCCCATTTGATAATTAAAGCATAAACTTTTTTTGAATCAAATTTTAAAGGATTTTTGTTGTAATCTTTAATTAATTTCCATAAAACGCTTAATGCCTGAGGGATATTTAAATCATTTTCAATGGCTTTTTCAAATTGTTCATTATAGGTTAAAAGCGAAGTTTCTTTAATTTTAGTCTTTGTCTTTGTTTTTGTTTTTTCTAAAAGCTCTCTTATAAAATTAGTCAAATTATTTAAAGAATTCTGAGCTGCCTTCAATCCTTGAAAAGTAAAATTAAAACGGGAGCGATAATGGCCACTTAAAAAAAGATATCTTAATGCTAAAGGAGTAAATCCTTTATCTTCTAAATCCTTGATCGTATAAAAGTTTTTTAATGATTTAGACATTTTTTGGCCTTCAACCATTAAAAACCTTGGATGAAACCAATATCTAACAAATTTTTTTCCTGTCGCCATTTCTGATTGAGCAATTTCTGATTCATGATGGGGGAAGATATTATCCTCGCCGCCAGTGTGAATATCAAAAGTTTCTCCTAAATATTTCATACTCATTGCCGAACACTCAATATGCCAGCCAGGAAAACCTCTCCCCCAAGGAGAATCCCATTCCATTTGTCTTTTTACTCCTTTTGGGGTTAATTTCCATAAAGCAAAATCAGCCGGATGTTTTTTCAAAGGATTGACTTCAATTCTGGCGCCAGCTTTTAAATTTTCTAGGGTATTACCAGAAAGTTGGCCATATTTTGGATATTTTGAAACATCAAAATAAACACCATCATCAATCAGATAAGCTGCTCCTTTGTTTTCGATTTTTTTAATTAAATCAATCATTTCTTTAATATGTTCTGTTGCTTTACAAATAATATGAGGAGGAAGCATATTCATTTTCTTTCTATTTTCTAAATAGATTTTGGTAAAATATTCGGCAATCTCCCAAGCTGTTTTTTTATGCTCTTTGGCACTTTTTTCAATTTTATCTTCGCCAGTATCACTATCAGAAGTTAGGTGTCCAACATCAGTAATATTCATTACATGTTTTACTTTATAACCAAAATATTCAAGAGTGCGGCGCAACAAATCTGCCATCGTATAATTCCAGGCATGACCTAAATGGTCATAATCATAGACTGTTGGCCCGCAAGTATAAAGACCAACCTTTTTATCTTTTATAGGTTTAAAAACTTCAATTTTTTTAGTGAGGGTATTATAAAACTTTAACATCTTTTAGTTGTAAGTTATAAGTTATAAGTTGTAAGTTTTTTTTACATCAATTTTTTCCTTTTTAATATAAGATAGATTATAAAAGAGGGAAGAAAAGCTAAAGCGAGGATTATAAAAAAGTCATAACGGTAACCAACAAAAGGCAGGAAAGAGGTATTCATTTGGTACATTGAAATAATAAGTAAAGTTGGCCAGGTAACAAAAGAAATCACTGTATAAATTTTAGTTAAGATATTGATTTTATACTCAATATAAGAGTTATTGGTATTTTCTAAAGATTCAATGGTATCTTTAAAACCTTCAATGACATTATCAATTCTTAAACTTTCTCCCATTAAGTCTTCAAAATATATTTTCGAGCCCTCTCCTAGAACAAGCGGCGCTCTTCTGGTGAGTGAGGCGATATCTTCCTTGAGATAACGAGAAATTCTTCGAAAGTTTAAAACATCTCTTTTGACATAAGAAATTAAAGGAATAACTTTTTGATGATGACCTGAAAATATTTCTTCTTCAATTCTATTTATTTTCTCTTGAATATGAACGATTTCTCTCATTGCGAAAGAGAAATAATTAGTCATAATAAAATAGAAAAGTTTTGCAATATCTCTCAAATAAACTTCTTCAAAATCTTTCTGATAAATTTTTTCTAATAATTCTTCATGCCCTTCTAAAATCGGCCCATAAGAAACAGTAATTAAATAATGAGAGCTGATAATAATGTCTAATTCCCAAGGAACAGAAACTTGTTTTAAAGGATCCCAGTAGGGTAAATGGGTAACAATATAAAGATAATCGTTATAAATTTCTGCTTTATTTCTTTGGCTCGGAGTCTCTAATTCTTTTAAAATTAAAGGATGAAACTTAAAGTTTTGGTTTAAATATTGAATATCGTCTTTTGTTGGATCGTGGATGTCGATCCATAAAACTTTGCCTTTAAATATTTGCCGCATAAAAGTATATTGTTAAATTATTACCCTTTAGTTTACCACGAGAAAGTAATTAAGACAACTATCTTTTGTGGTTAAATGGTGCAAAAGCAGGGGATAGGAGAGTTCATCTTTTCTTCTGCTCATTTGGTAACTTACAACTTGTAACTTATAACTTGTAACTTATAACTTGTAACCCAAGAATTTGCCTCTTTCAATGATTAAATTTTCAATTAAATGAATTACTTTTAACTTTTGAATTTTAATTTTGACTTTCTTGCCCCCATCCCCCACCTTTTAAAAAAAGATGGGGGGTGGGGGTGAAAATTTTGACTTTTGACATTATATTAGAGAAGATTGCTCCCCCCCCATCCCCCACCTTTTAAAAAAGATGGGGGGGGTGGGGGTCGCAATGACAGTAAGGCTCTTAATTCCAAATTCCAAATTCCAAATTCCAAATAAAGTGAGTCTCGTCTTCAGCGAATGATTCAGGGGAGGGGAAATAATCAATTATCAATTTTCAATTTTCAATTTTCAATCAATTTTCAATGGCTCAATTTACTATTAATATTTTAGTATTTGAAAATTGAAAATTGTAACATTGATTGTAAATTGAAAATTGAAAATTGAAAATTAGTACAAGACACTAGATACAAAATTCTAGATTCTAGATTCTAGATTTCTATTTTGCGGAATTTAAGGAACAAAAATTACATCAGGGGTTAGCACCCCTCACTTGGAATTGATTGATTACATCAGGGGTTAATAGAAAGTATTAATTTTTTTTATATACCTTAATAATTCAAATACAGTATTAAAAACTATTTAGCAAATTCATAAAATGAATTTGCTGATCAATCCCAAGTGAGGGGTTAGCACTCTTGACTTTTGAGTGCTAAAGAGTAAAATATAAGAGGAAAGAAAAATGGTTGTTTTAAAACAAGAATTTCAAAACCGAAAGAAGGATATTTTAGAGAAAGTAATTAATCTATATATAGAAAAAGGAGAACCAATAGCTTCGGAATTTTTAGTTATTCGCTATCATTTAGACTTAAGTCCGGCTACTATTAGAAACGAATTCGAGGAGTTGTCAAAAGAGGGTTATCTTTATAAATGTCATATTTCAAGCGGCCGTCTCCCGACTAATAAAGCTCTAAAGTTTTTTATAAGAAATATTTTTGAAAGAAATGAGATAGATGAATGGAAAAGAAGATGGATTAAAAAAATAAGGGAGAGATTAAAAATGTTAAAAAATTTAGAAAAAGTGGTAGAGTTTCTATCTGAGGAAACAAAATCTTTTAGTTTTTGCTATCTTGAAGATGAAAAAGCAATATTTAAAAAAGGATTAAAATATATTTTTAGTAGTATAGAAGAAATTGATGAAAGTGAGTTAAATTTGTTAGAAAAAGTCGCTGAATCATTAGAGAATTTTGATAATGAAATCAGAAAATTAGAAATTAAAGAGAGCCCTCTCGTTTATATCGGTAAAGAAAATCCAATTATAAAAGTAGATAATTTAAGTTTTTTGCTCTCAAGGCCCAGTTTAGAGCGCGGAGTTTTTGGCATTTTAGGAAGAAAAAGAATGCCTTATCAAAGGAATTTGGGGCTTCTTGAGGCAATAAGAGAAATTATTTAAATTTAAAAATTTATTACTATGAATGAAGAAGAAAAAACACAAAAAGAAATAGAAGAAAAAAAAGAAGAAAAAGATAATTTTCAAGAAATAGAAAAATTAAAGAAAGAAAAAGAAGAGCTTTTGAATGATTTAAAAAAGGCAAAAGCGGATTTAATTAATTATAAAAAAGAAGAAAATGAAAGATATCAAGAATTAATCCGTTTTTCCAACGAAAGAATTATTAAAGAACTAATT
>Ga0078972_1007031_pt1 | contig 25710 bp, 36 predicted proteins | sample YelNatPaOPGAMG01_FD_67568 | JGI IMG/M metagenome (GOLD analysis project Ga0078972, IMG submission 67568) | Hot spring thermophilic microbial communities from Obsidian Pool, Yellowstone National Park, USA - OP-RAMG-01 (SPADES assembly) (version 2) | ecosystem: Environmental > Aquatic > Thermal...
CATTTTGTTGCTGTGAAGTTTGTGTTTGAGAAATATTTTCTACTTGAGCAGGAATAAACTCTATAAACTCAAGACTTACATCTATAGTGTTTTTAGAAACATCCTCGCTACTTTCAAGCCTTTGAAAAAGCACTTTACTTATAGCTCTACTTTTTGCATGCGGATGGATAAAAGTGTAAACCTTAGGTTTAGCATTCTCATTTTTTTTGAAAAATTTTTCTAATGTCTCAAGTTCCTTATAAATATCAATTTTTTCTCCAGCCAAACTCTCTGGATACAATGTTAAGCTTATAGAAATACTTTTGTCCTCATATCCAAGCATAACCTTTCTTTTTGTGGATGTAGTATCTGTATCCTGTTTTTCATAGAGAATGCTCCCACCCACAGAGATTGACTGCACCACACCAGGTAACAATACATTATCAAGTTTTATTTTGTCCCCATCTATCGTTAGCATGAAGCCTCCGCATATCTTTCAAGTTGTTTAAAGATACTCTCTATAGCCTCAAGGCTTTCTATATTATCTATCTTTAATTCTATTTTGTTATAATGTGTATGATAATGAGTTTCCCCAAGCCTTTTAGAATCCTTATTTGAGTAAACTTTAGCTCCAGTAGGTAAATGAACGAGTTCAGGGCCTTTTTCTCCGACAATAGCCAACCCCGATGAAGAGACAATACCACCACTGGCAAGTGGAGGAATCTTGGGTATATTTAACCCAAATGTTTGTCCACCAAGCCCTGGTATCCATTTTGGAATAATTATTTTAAAAGAATTTAAAGCACTAATAAGCCCATTAACAAGGGATATAAGCCAGTTGACAAATCCAACAGGGCCACTTTTCAAAGCATTCCAGAATGATGCAAAAAAGCTCTTGATTTTAGAAAAGTTTTTAATAATCAAAAGCGGGATTGCAACAAAAGGATTAAACTTCACTTGAAAATCCACAAAAGCTTTTCCTACACTGACAAAAAAGCCAAAGATAATCTTACCAACTTTTACAAACAAGCCAGCAAGGTAGCCAATGCCAAAGAGAATGGCATTAATCATATTGATAATAAGTACCCTGAAAGGTTTACAATTCTTCCATAGAAGTATAATAGCAGTAGTAATTGCCGTAATAGCAAGAACAATCCAGAAAACAGGACCAAGAGAAGCAAAAAATGCTCTAATTCCTGTTGTCAATAAAGCAATTCCTTTTACGCCAAAAGCCGAAGCTATCCCCATAGCCTTTTGTGCATTACTAAGTGCCTGCGTAACGCCTATTAATGAAAAGACTTGCCCGATAAGAACTTTTGTATACTTAATATATATAGGAAACTCTTTTGAAAATAAAACACCAAAAGCCGATCTTTTCAATAAAGCCACAGATGCAGCGATACCAACAGCAGAAGCAAGCCCCAAAAGAGCCGTCATCAAAACTGTTATTAATGGAGCAAAACCGGGAATTTTATCCATAGCAAAATTTATAAACCTTACAATAGGAGTAAAAAGTCCAAGGAGAGTATTCAAAGCATTCACAAAAGGTGTCCCTATAGTAATGGCTATTGCATTCAAATTATTCAAAAGAATTTTAAGTTTTGTTGAAAAATTAGCCTCCATAATCTTTTGAGCCTCACCAAGTGTCCCCTGTGAATTTTTAATAACCTCATAAGATTCCTTAAGTTTATCAAGCTGTTTTAAAAGCAAAGCAATTCCTCTTGCTCCTTCCTGTCCAAAAGCTTTATTTAGAGCATCTTGCAACTGAATGGCATCCATTTGCTTTGTGGCATCTTTTATATTTTCAATGGTGGAGATAAAATCAATTCCGCCCTCTGCATTTTTTGCTATGTTAAAGCCTAATTCTTTTGAGGCTTTTGTCATCTGTGCAATGGCATTAGAAAAAGCCGTTCCAGCCATACTCCCTTGTAAACCAACATTGTTTAGCATTCCAATTATTGTATTCATTTCTTCAAAAGAAATTTTGGCTGCAAGAGCAGTGCTTGAAGCATATTTTAAGCCTTCTGAAAGTTGTCCTAAATTAGCAATCTGGAAAAGATTCTGTGTTTTAGCAAGGACATCGCCAAGTCTTGACATTTCTTTTGCTACATCGGCATTTTGATCAGCAAAATTGTTGTAGGAAAGAGCAAGTAGATTTGCTGCTTCTGTAGAATCTCCCATTGTGGCCGTTGCAAGTGCAAGAGCCTTTCGTGTACCTTCTATTGCCTGAATATCGTTCAGTCCTGCTGAACTCATCTGATAGCTTGCTTGCAAAAATTCTTCTGCACTCTGTTTGTGCAGACTTGACCATTCCTTCGCTGCAGAAGCAAAAGCTTTTAAGGATTTTTCCATACTACCCATTGTTGAAGTTACTACAGTCCCAAGAGGCGTAAGACTTGACTCAAAATTTGCTGCACTATCAGCCGCACTCTTTAATGCAAGAAGTGTAGCACCACCAACAGCAAGAGCGGCACCTTGAATTTTTTGTAATCTTCCTACAGTGTCTCCAATACTTCCTTGAATATTTCTTATTATATTTGTAGCTTTATCTATAGCCTGAAAGACTATAAAAGCCTTTAATTCTGGCGACATTTATTTCTCTCTCCTTGATTTTTTCAGTTATGTGTGGTATAATATAACTATGTTAAAAGAAATTTTTAATATTTTTCTTGGGCTCCTTTTTGTCTTTTCTGTTCTTGCATTTTTTATTGGATTAATATTTGCCATAATTTCATTCATTGCTCGCCCCCCAAAGCTTTAGCTATTGCCTCAGCCATTTTTTTTACTTCTAAATCCAGCATAAAAATAGCCTCTTCATAATGCTGTAAAAGTTCTTCCATCTCCATTTCCTCTACATTTAAAGAAGGAAAGTAAAATCTAATTAGGGCTTCCATAATCCGCACGGGGTTTCTGGAAACCCTTTCTACTACTTCCCTTCTATCACGGTAAAATTTTCGCCAAGTCCTACATTTTCATACAACTTGTTAAAAAGCTGTATGAAAAGCCCGGGTTTATCTTCCAAGAGTTTTTCAAATTCGACCCTTTCGGGGTAGATAATGGCATTTTTTACAGCCATTTCCATTGCAGTGCTCATATTGCCCTGTGTAGAAGCATCAAACATTCTTTTGATATCAGCCTTTGTAGGCTTTTTAAAGTAAAAATCTCCGTATTTATCATTTGCAAGATGGATAATCTGTACTCCCTTCTCCCTTGCTTCCTGTACCACTTTCGGTTCTGCCATATTACACTCCTTCGCTTGCACTTATTCCATCGTGTTTAATATCACCAAGAATAGTGAAGTCAAGCTCTACTTCCATTTTCTTGTCCCCCTGAGAAGCTTTATTCCCCTTTTTTGTCCATTTGCAGTTCAAGAGTTGCACTGTATGCAAAGGCTCATCGCTATTTGCATACACAAGGACAATGTTAAAAGGAGGAGCATTAAAAATCCCCTCTGGAGTGAGCAAATTAAGTTCGGCATAAGCCTCAAGAGCAATTGTAAGCTTGCCATCAGCTTTCCAGTTTCCAGTACCAAAACCGATTGGTTTATCTCCTGCTCCGTAGATAGCTTCTATTTCCTTTTCTTCATTCCAGTCTATAGCTTGAACTCCAATTATTCCCGCAGGAACTGAAGCAGGATATACTATAGTTAGATCTCCCCAGTCATACATTTTGCCATTTATACTTATCATTTTTAACCTCCTCCTTTAAGCTGTTGGATTAGAGTATTTAAAACTTACAAAGCTACTTATCTTGCGAACAATGGGTAGTCCATAAAGGGTATACTGGATAGTTAGGCCATTGTTTACAACATCTTGGTCTTTTGGAATCACAATCTCAAAGTTGTCCAATTCTTTTGGTACTGCCTTTTTCATTGTGTTAAGTGTTTTAACAAGGTCAGCCTTGATATACTCAAGCATTGCAGTATCAAGCGATGTGTGTAAATGCTTGAGACAAGTTTTTCTAATAAGCCTTATAGCCTTATGCACTGTGCGAGAAACCTCAAACCATCTATAATCCGAACTATCATCTGCCATACTTCTACCGTTCGCCCATCTCAAAACCTTCTCTCCAGCGTACTGTCTCATAACAATATAACCAGCGTCATTTAGTATTTTAACAATAGCATCAGCCCATCCCGCTGGAAGTTTGATATTGCTAAAAGAAAAGTCTATAAACCCAATCGATTGATTCACTCTTGCCCTGGATAAATCTCCAAGAAGAAGACCAGAGAAATTCCTTGTCTTTGCGTCCTTGCTAACCACTTCACCAAAACCAGCAACAATATGCACCCACCTATGAGCAAAGCTTTGCCTCTGTGTTAATAGATAGCTTACAAAGTCATCAAGAGTTTCATTTTCCCCTAAAATTCTTGCTTCACTTACAAAAAGTGTAGGGCGGTGATTATCAAAAAGCTCATCAGCCTTTGCACCAAACGCTACCCAGAATACATTGTCCGTATCCTGTGCAACATAAACAAATTCTGGTGCCACCTTTTCAAGCCCTGTTTCTATAGCATTCATTATTGCTGTTAAACTTGATTTAGCTCCAGAAAGTGTAAAAGTATAAGTGTCTTTCTCTACAAAAGAATTTGCTGGATTTGAAGACTCACTAAAGACAATTTTTACTCCCGTATCTACAATTTGCACCTCTCCGTTCGCTGGAATTGTAAAAACTTCACCGAAAGTATCCCCACCATCAAGGCTAATTTTTGCCGTAGCTTCATTTAATCTTCCACCAGAAACAATTTCAATCACCACTTCAGCATCGCAAAGTGGATTACCTACCAAATTATAAGTTGCCTCCCCATTTCCAGTATGAACCACAGAAGATTTACTCCCTGCCACATCTGGGTTACTTGGTACAACAACAAAAACCGCATCATCACTTGCTCTACTTAAAGCATCCTTAAGCCTGTCAACAAGCTTGCCGTTACCAAAAACTTTTAGATCGCTATTCTTGCCAATATAATAGATTTTACCCACCTCACCAGTCGAACAAGGTCCCACAACAAGTGCAAAAGGATCGCCGCTTGGTGTAAGCCCACTTGTCCCATCTACGATATATTCGTAGCTATTACCCCAATCACTCATTTTGTGCCTCCATATTTCTTAATAAAGTTTTGATAAGCTAAATCAAACTGCTTTTTTGTTACACTTTTTCCTTTCTTCCATCCAGCAGCTTGTAAAAAAGCCGCCTTTTGCCAATCTGGAATATCCAGAGATTTTATTAGTTCATCAACAAGTATAAGCTCATCCTTTTCTTGAACTTGTTTTTTTTCTTCAGCCACTTTTTTCCTCCTTTATTTTTTATATTCTACTTCTTCTTCTATGTTTGAGATTTTGTCAAATTGTGTTTCTGTGTAGATACCATGTATGAAGTTAATAGTTAATGCTGCAATGTATGCACTTGTCATTAGACTTTCCTGATCAGAGTACTCAATACTTACAGGCTCAATCTTTACACTTGTATTGTTTATCACAATATCTTTATCCAGTCTTTCAAGGAATTTTTCAACCCAGCTATCAGCCTCTTCTTCTCCTATGGCTCCAAGAGCTACTGTTATAGGGATAGTTTTTGTATATTTCCTTTCCACAATGTAAAATTTGTTATCATCTTCTTTTTTTCTTTCTTTCTGCCATTCTATTTTTATATCAGATTTTTTTGTTAGAATACTTATCCATGGTGCAAACTTATATTGATTTTCATCTTTCGCACTCAGATAGATATAGCTTTCCGATACTCCTGTAATATCCATTAAAATGTCTTTTAAATAGCTTTTAATCTCTGCTATCATAAACTCCTCAGCCATTCGGTAACAGTTTTGCTTACAATTTTGTTTTCCTTTTCTCCTATACCTAAAAAAGTTCTTACTGGAATTTTTTTCTTTTTATATCCAAAGTTATGCGCAGCCGCATAAGGAACATCAGAATCATCTACTCCAATTGCAACCCCGCTTGAACCAAGCAGAAAATATTTCACAGACCTTTTTAAATTTCCAGACCATTCCAGAATATTAGAAGGACTTTTTCCCTTTCTTTGTTTATAAATTGCATATTTTGGTTTCACCGGCACCCATGGAGTCCCATCAGGTCCTCTTTTCTCCTTGAAATAATCAAACACAGCCTCATTGACCACACGTCTTCCGATTATCTTCAAAAGTCGCTCCCTGCTTACAAGTTTCTTTTCTAACTCTTTCATCCAGTCTTTCAGCTTATCAAAACCTTTCAACTCCACACTTACCATTTAAAACCCCTTCCAGAAATCTTTATTTCCAAATATTTTTTTCTCTGTTCGGTAAATAGCTTTTGCCGATGGAGTGCTTTCTGTTTCAGAAAGGCTTATTCCAATATCAACATCCCCATCTCTTATTTTTTCAAGTGTTTTAATCACCCCCTGATAATCCTTTGCAATCCCTTCCTCAGGACTATTTGGAGCATAGCCCTTGCGTATAATAAGCTTGTATTTTATAATCCTAACACAAAGGTCTCTGATAAACCCTGGTACAGGATTTAATGGAGTCTGATAACGACCACGAATATAGCCATTTATTTCATCAGTTGCCTGAGCTATCATATTTTCAAGCCTTGCTTCCCATTCATTTCCTGTTTCACCGCTATTTGAAGCATAACTTTTTACAATTCTTTGCTCCATCTGAGCATACACATCTTCTTTTGAACAATACATATTATCACCTCTTCTATAAAAACGGCAGATAGGCAACACTCTGCCTATCTGCAAAATTATTAATTAAATTGCGTCGTATATTAAATAACCTGCCTCTGAACACGCAAAATGGACGCCGATATAATCTTCAACTCTAACAATATCACTTGTCGAATCATCCTCATACCAGCTTTCAATGAATGGGTAGTCAGGTTTTCTTGGACTATAGCCAAAAGCTGGCTCTTCGGTAGATTCTGGATTTTCTGGAACATAAGCAAGAATAATGGTTTTGCTCCATATATCCTTAAATACTTTCCCGTTTGGAGAATATACACTTCTGGCAATTACAATATTAGGAATTTCAAGAATTTCCTGTAATGTTTCTGTAGTAAGAGTCTGCACCTTCGAAACAGGAACCTGTGCAAGCATTTTTGGATGTCTTTTTAGTTTTGTCCAGACATTTGCAGAGATAAGACATGTGTTTGGTTCAAGACCTATGCTTTCCCTTATTGTCTCTTTTGCTTCATCAAAATATCCAATTGGATCCGAATCCGGATTAGAAATCTTTTTGTTTGTCGTTCCATCAAGCTGAAGCTTATGATCTTCAGGATATTTTGCAGGATTTTGTGCAAGCGCTGACTGCATATTTTCAATTTCAATCCCCATCTGTCCCATAAGCATATTAACCCTGCTCTTCTGTAACAAGAGCTTTTTTGCTACTGGATCTACAGCTTCTGAATATTCATCTCTATCAACACCACTTGCTAGGGATTTTCTATCAAGACTTACAGGAACATATTCAACTGCATAGCTTACACGCTTGGTATTTGCACCCATTGCTCTATTTGCATCAACAAGCCTGAAACTCTCTTTTCCAAAATTAGCAATCTTTCCATCACTTCTTTCGTGTGGAATAACTGGAAAGAGAGCAAATCCAGCATTTTCAGGAAACTTATATGAAATAGCAACATTTGTAAGTACCGGATCAATATTTCCTCTTAAAAGTCTCTGTCTACTCATTTTATTTCTCCTCCTATCTTATTAATACTTCAATAAGTTCACCAGCAGTTCCACCTGTTCGAGCTAAATAAATGCCATTTGTATTGTCCTTAACTGCTTTACCTTCTGTATCAGATTTGACCAGATCTCCAGCTTGTATAGTTTGTCCACTGGCAACCTCTACCTCTGCAATTCCTAAAACAACTACATCCATTGGTCTGTTTGCGTCACCCCCATAAAGGGTAACACCATAATTACCGCCAAGGTCTCCATCAACATCTACAAACCTGTTAGGTGCTATATCCGAAACAGCAATAACACTATCAGTTAATACACTTTTAAACATAACTTTCCTCCTTATTTTGATTTAATACAACTTCAAGGGCTTCGACATAAGTAATATTATGTTCTTTTGCGTATGCCCTTATTTTCTTATCCAACTCTGCCTTGTTGTCTTCAGAAAAATCAACTGTTTCCTTCACTCTTGTTTTTGTGTACTTATCCTTTCCAGAAACATCTACAACAGCCCCTTCTGGAATCTGCTCAAAGAAGCCAAACAATCCATCAAGTGCACTCTTTTTACCCTCGCTGAAATTAATTTCCTTTTCTGCGTCAAGCTCGCTTGCAAGTGCGACAAAGTCGTCTTTGAACTTTGGAAGCATTTTCCCGGCTTTAATAAGACTTTCAGCAAAGTTTAATATCTTTTGTTTCTTTTCATTTGCTTTTCTTTCCATTTCAGCTTCGCTAAAAGCCTTAATTTTTTCTTCTTGTTCAGCAATTATCTGTTCTTTTTTCTTAAGCTCTTCTTTAAGTTTCTCAAATTCTTCTTTTTCTGACATTTTTATTCCCTCCTTTATTTTTTCAGAAAATTCTTCATTATCTGTATTATCTATTATTTCAGGTTCAGGCGGTTGTCTAAGACTTTCTATTTCCCAGTCCTCAACAACAGCGTCAGCAGTCTCCTGTCCAAATTTTTCAATAAGCCACTCTCTCAACCTCCTGAAAATTCCGCCAATCGTAACAATTTTCCAGTCAGCCTCTGCAAATTTAAACTCAAGGGATTTTGCATCGTCTGCAAAACCCACACCTAAAGGAGCAAGTCCCTTCACAGCAGGAGCTGCAGCTCCTAAAAACCCTAAATGCTTTAGTGCCCATTTACCTTTTTCTGGATTATAGGGACTATCTGGAGTATATAAGGCAACACTCCTTTCACGATACAGACCCTTATTAACAGCCTCTTGGAACTCATCTACAATATTCCCCAGCCTAACAAGCAAAGATCCATTCTTCTCTTTTACTTCTTCAACCCAGCCAAAAGCCGGGCTATCTGTTCCCGGATGACCAACAACCACTGGAACCCTATATTTAGCAGGATTAAATGTCTCAGCAAGCTGTTTTACATCTTCTTTTGTAAATTCATGCACCTGTCCACCTGAATCAATATGTTTCCCTGCCTTAAAAACTTCTATCCATCCATCTAAAAGATTTTTTGCCTTCATCTTTCCTCCTTTTATTTTTCTATTTTTACTTGACTTTTATTCAATTCTGTACTATACTAATAATAGCTGGACAGGAGTATTATTCTTACTCTTGCTCCTGCCGAGCACCCGGCTATCGGAGCAAAAACCGATAGTCGTAAATCCGTTTTTATTCTTCTCGTTTATAAACTACTTCTCCTCTTAATTCGTCTGTTTCATATAGGGTCCAACCTGTATATCTGGGATATTCGTTTGTATAATTAGTAGCAAAAACAATATATTTATTATTGATCTTCTTGACATAATTTCTGCTTATCTTTATTTTTCCAGCTATTTTTAGCTTACCTGTTGCAGTATAAATATTAAAAACAATAAGATCGGGATTTTCAACGAGTTCTTTTAAAAGGGAAATATATTCAAGTCTATTCTGATCCTTCTTTTTAGAAAGATAATTAACAAATCTTTTAATTTCATCCTCTCCAAGATAAACAACCATTCCTTTTTTATCTATCCAAGCACCTTTATTAAATACATTCTGTAAGAGTTTTATTGCGTCACTTTCTGAACCATTAAAAAGTTCTTTTTTTGCTCCTGGTATATCTTTTAATAGCTCACGAAGATTATTTTTTACATCAGAGAGAGATTTCCAGTTATCTCCAGATACTGCATTCTTATTCTCCACCCATTTGTATAAATCCTTCCCAACATTGTTCTCAAAACCGGGATCAGGTTTGAGATACAATTTTCCATCTTTATCAAATTGATTAAGCTTTTGACTTATCTGTGTATTAAATATCTCGTTATCCTTATTGTTTGCAGTTATTTCTGTCCAGTCGGGCATACCAGTTCCGATCTTGCTTATATCATACCCATGTGCCTTATGATATTCCTTAGAAAGGCTTCTTACTGTGCATCTGCAATTGTATCCATTCGGTGGATAGTTTGTGTCCCAGAAAGGATCATCATATCGCCTGATTAAACCATTCAAAGCAGCATGAGCTGGTCTTGTACTCTGATCCATCACTGCAACATACTGCCAGTATTCAGCAACTCCTTCTTTTGCGTCCTCCATCATTTCCTGGTATTTACCAGCGGCATGAGCACTTCTTACATTCTGCCAGTAAACTATATCATTAACTTTAAATCCTTTTTCAAGCATACTTTTCTTCCAGTCCTTAAAACCCCGTCCATTTTCCCTCGCTTCTACAATGCTTTGCAAAACAGATTCAATCTGTGCCTCTGTTTCCATTCCTGCAACAGTAAAAGCATAGTTTTTATACTTTTCTGGCAACTGGTCAAAAAGTTCTTTTTTCATCACAAGCTTTTTCTTTAGAAACTCAATTTCATCTTCAGAAAATTCTTTAGTTTTCTCTGTTGTGAGCATCTGTTCTTTTGCCGCAAGCCTTCCAAGCAGATCAGCTTCTACGAAGGCTTCAGCAACCTTACTAACCTCAGTCCTATAACCTTCATCTATTTCTGCTGTTTTCAAGACCTTTTCTATAGCTTCTTCATAATCTTCAGAAGCACTAATAACTTCTTTAAGTCTTTTAAACAGCCCTTCAAAAATACCTTTAAAATCGTTTAAAGTGTCTTTATATAGCTTTTCAACAGCTTTATCTTCTTCAATAAACTTCTCAATATCATTCTCTGCAAAGCTAATTTCCTCTACTCTTTTTTTTTTAATCCCTTCTGAAAATTCCTGTGGTTGAAAAGGTAAATCAGGCTGTATTACATCTATATCCTCTTCATCAAAGCCATAGTTCTTAATGAAATAAGACTTTTTAAAGATAACGCCCTGATTTTTAAGTTCAGAATCTCTTTTCGCTTTATCATCTTTCAAATAATCCCTTTCAACAGCATACTGAGGAAATACTGTCGTATCAAAATTAAGCGCAACAAGCTCTCTAATAAGCTTATTAAAAACCCATATCTCTCTCTTTATATCTTTTTCAATAATTTCGTTTTGTACTTCAAAATGCACTTCTCCAAGGCTTCTTGCACCTCGCTCTCCCTGTTCTGTTGTAAGTGTTTGACCTACAACAGCCTTTGAGATTTCAGCATTCATAAAATTTAACATTGCTAGAAATGTATCAGAGCTTCCTGTTTTATTTACATCTACTATTTTTAACTCATCACCAGTTTCATATACGCCAACAGCCGTTCTTACCATATCGTCAAGCATAGAAAGTTTTTGTTTTTTCCTGCCTTCGTCCTTTTCATGAGTAAGAAGATACATAAGTACACCACCATATTTCTCAATAAATTCAAGCCAGAACTGCATACCGCCACGCTTAAAAGTAACAGGCCAGAAAACACTCGATGCAACACGCCTGCCATAAGGATTATTATACTCTGGGGCTTCCTGGACAAGAATCACCTTGTCCATATCAACGATCTCGCCCTGTGGAGAATCCTTACTCTTAAAGCAAAGATTGTTTTCACCATCAAAAATAAACCATTCCTGTGGCTTGCCTTCTATTTTCTCATATACAATATATAAGCCGTCGCTAATATAGTTTTTCTCAAGAACAGAAAATCCAAAATAAAAGGTATATAGAACATCATATCTAATATTTTCTATTTTCAAGTTGCTAAACACATCCTTTACAAAATCAGCAATCTTTCTGTCCGTCCTTGTTGTTGTTGCAGGAATAATTTCATACTCATGAGAAAAAATCCCCGCTTCTCTTTTAATAAGACAGGAAAGCAAATGAGAGTCATTTCTAATTTGTCTGTAAAATGAAATATCTACCCCTTTTTCACGCAGAACAGGATCAGGATCTGGTAAAATTTTTAATAAGCTTATATAGTCATTCAAGCTTCGTTTTCTTGTGTAAAGTTCCACTCCTTTAAAGTTCTCTTTTTTTGTTTCTATCATTTTTACTCCATTTTTTATCATTTTTACAAAAATTTTTTATAATTCATTGATATACAATAAGTTAAACGATTTTTAAACGCTTCTTGAAAACTTTTAAATTTTGCATAAAAAATGCGTTTAAATCTTTATATATCAATAAATTATATTCATTCTTCATAATTGATTATCCTGTATAGAATTATAAAAATATGCGTTTAATACCGTTCTATAGCGTTCAAATTTTAAAAACATATACAAACCCTTTAAAAGCCCCTTAAACAATGGGGTGTTTTTTTGCTAAAATATATCTAACTTGTTTACTACCAATAAGTTAGCCTGTTTCTATTATATCCTCGCAAAATTTCGTTAGTTTTACGTCTTCTTACAGGTGTAAAATTATCCTCTACAGTTATGCTTTCAAGAAGGCTAATTGCACCTTCTAAACTATCTGGTCCATCATCATTTACAACCGAAGAAGGAAAATATATCATTTGCTCTATTAAAAGCTTCTGATCACTATCCCGCCTGTTGAAAAGAAGCTTTCCCCTTTCAACCAGCGGGCTTATTCTTTCTATCCTTGCATCTTTTGCCGTTGTGTGAGTAATAAGCTTAAGTGGGAGATAATGCCCCTTCTCTTTTGCAAGTATATCGTATTCTCTTTCAAGAAGCGATTGAAATCCGTTAGCTTCCACTCCAACAACTGAAGGCAAAAATTCTTGATGTATCGAATATGTTGCCTGAAGCATGGCATCAATAGACGCCCTCTTTATCCAGGCATTAAGGACATAATAAACCATATTTTCAGTATCAAGCCCAACGGTAATGATTGCTTTATAATCGCTTTTCTTTGAGTTTGTAGCACTTGCGTCAATAAAAGTTGACTTTTTAAGTCTTGTAAAATCTATTTCAGATGGTTCATATTCCCTGAACCATTCCTCTTTAAAGACAGCCACCTCATCATCCTGTGGATGATTCTGGTATTCACGATTGAATGCAGACATATCCAAAGCTAATGTGTGTTGATTTTGCGAACCCTCGTGGAGCAGCAATACATATTGGAGTAGGAACTCTCTTTCTCTCCTCAAGCATCGCAATCATTTCTCTATGAAAATCCGCAAAGTTCTGCTCTGCGTAATGTGGAAGATATGTCTTAAAGAAATAAAAATAATCCTCTCTTGCAGCCTTTAGCCTCTGTGATTTTGTTGTCTCATCAAGCGGCCTGATGTCTTCAGTGAGAAGTGCGAGTATCTCTTCCTTGCGTTTTTTATAATCTGAAAACTTTACTCCCATATTACCTCTTTTGCTTTTCTATGTATGTAAAAAACTCCCTAATGATTTTTGCAAACTCTTCTTTTCTGTCGGGATACTTTATATTTATAAACTCTGTAAACTTCTCCATACAGATAACAACACTGCCGAGAAGGTCGTCTTCTTTCTCTAATTTTTTCAGTGCAGAAACAAGCTTTGCAAGATGGTCTGCCTCTTCTGCCGTAACACCTTCTTCAATGTCTTCAATCTTTTTTATTATTGCCGCTCGAAGCCTTTCTATTGCACCAGAACCAGAAATAAGATATTTTTTTCTCATTTCATCCCATGTTGGTTGTCCGAGTTTCTTTCCCGCATTTTTCCATTTTGAAAGTGTTTTTTCACTAATCTTTAATACTCTTGAAATCTCAGCCAGAGTTTTCCCTTCATTCACATACATCCTTTGAGCTTCAAGATAGTATACATCCATCTTACCCATTGATTTCCTCTTTCAACTTTTTGAGTTCTTCTTTTGTTTTTTTATATTCTTCAAATGCCTTTTTAAGCTCTTTAAAAATCACTTCAGCCGTTTCTATGTTTATATTATCTATCCCTGCCAGGGTAGAAATATGAAAAGCCACATCCCTCGAATAATTTTCAATTTTAATCTCAAGCCCTCTAAGTTTTTCTTCATTTTCAGCAATAAGCCCTTTTAAAAAAATCTTATTCTGATTCATTCAAACCACCTTATTTCTTTGGTTTTCTTTTTCTACACATATTAATCCCCTATCTAAATAAAAATTTTAGTATTATTCCAGTAACCAGTCCGGAGAGTGCCCCAGCCAGGGTTGCTGCCCCGGTAAATTTCGCAAGCGCAAGTTGCAGTTTTCTTATTTCCCTTGAATGTTCTTCCTGTATTTTTTTAATATCCTGAATTTGTTTTTCAATTCCCTGTCTTTCAATGTTCTGAGTATCCCTTATAAAGACAACCTGCCTTTTCATAAAGTCTTCGATGTGTTCAAGCGTTGCATTTAATTTCGTAAATGATTTTTCAAAAAGAATTTTTAAATCCATCACAGTAAGTTTCAGTTCTTTTACTTCTTCCTGAAGACTTTCAAACTCTTTTTTTAATACTTCAAACTCTTCTCGTGAAACTGTTTTCATCTATTATCCTCCTAATACAACAAAAAAATCCCCATCCCTACTACATTCATACCTGCTACTATGTTAATTCCAAAGTTTTCATAAAATCTATAACCCACAAAGACATATGGACTTATTTTTTCTTCAGAAAAGTTATATTCAATTCCTGCACCAAAGATATAACGAGGAAAAGATAGGGGCAGGGCATATTCCTGCTTGTATATGGAGAATTCTGCCCATTCAAGCCCCTGTCTTTTCATTACCGGCACCGATAAGGACATATTCGTGTATTCGTTATATAAAACCTCATAGCGATTGCTAGTTTCACTTTTTCCGGGCTTAAGTAAGGCAATAGATTCATTTGTTTTTGTAATTATTCCTTTAGATTCACCCAAAAACTTTTTAATAAAAAACTTTTCAGGTGTTTTTGGCGAAAAGATTTTACAAATCTGATAACCTGCCATAACTCCAGCAATAAAAACAACAACAACAAAAAACCAGATATTTTTCATTTTTCTTCTTCCTGTTTTTTCCCATATTTTAATTGTGCTATCTCTATTGCCTTATCAATCCAGATAGAAATATCCACAGGCAGAAAGATAAGCACTATAAATCCAGCAGCAATAACCAGTGAAACAACATGCTTTATTTCAAGCTTTTCCTTAAAGAAAAAAGCCATCAAGCAAAAACCAACAAAAACAAAAAGCGTTGCCAGCACCTTTGCAAGAAGCGATATTGGTTTACCTTTAAACTCCATATAGCCTCCCTAATTCCCAGAATGCACCCCGCTTGAGAGTCACCTCTGCAACCTCTCCAACATCAAAAAACCCTATAAACTTATCAAAATCTTTATCTAAAATTGTTATACATCCATGCGACCAATCCCATGTGTAGCCGCCCTTATGTATCAAAACATAAGTGATTATGTTTTTTCCGCAGTGGTTTGGATTTGGCACAAGGCTTTTGAATACAAAAGCACTTTCTGGTAAATCCTCTTTTCTTTTTACAATGCCAAATTCTTTATTGTATAGCCATAAGGCCTTTTGTTTATTTTTCTCTCTAATTCCACAGATAGCAAAATATTCCCCCTCTGATAAAATTCCGCCCATGTATCCACTTGTATGATCTGTATTCACTTTTCCTGTCACAAATAATGTTCTATCATAAGAAAGAATCAAGGTGGAATCATACTGATCCCCATTTGGGAGTGTTAAGGGTTTTTCAACATCTCCCCTGACAATTAAAATTTTTTTCATTATGCCTCCCATGGCTTTTAACTTTAACTGCAAAAAATATATAAGAAGAAATAAGAAAGGTAAAGACAAAACATGTCAAAAATTTTGGAGTAACCTAAGCCATTAAGTTCCGCAGAGGGTGAAAAATAAGAAATTACTCTTTTTCACTCAGGATTCTATATATCTGCCTTTGTGATAGGTTATATTGACTTTCTAATTCTTTAATTGAGATGCCATTCAAAAATTTTTCCTTTATAATTTTATTCCTCTTCTTAATAAAAAAAGCCCTTTTAGGTATATACACTTTATTCCCTGAAAAAAGCCAGATTAACTTAATAGTATCTTCCTCACCTAATATTTCTTTTATTTCTTCAACAATTTTACTCATATAATTGATATATAATCTCTCTTACTTTTTCTAGTTGTTTTCTTTCCTGCCGCATCCATTCAGAAAAATCTGGAAAATATACCCTTTTTCCACCATATCGAATTATGAATCTTTCAACTTTTTTTTCTTCTGGTATAACCGATTTTAATTCATCAATACTACCCATAAATCTTCCACAAACTTGATTTTGCCTGCTCAAGTATCTCAATCAGTGCTATGCCTTCTTTTACAGTTAAATCTTTATACTTTTTCCCAAATAAAATTGCAGTAAAGTAATCCAATGCCTCATTTTTATCCTTTAAAGCGTCAGAAAAAACTTTATTCGTTAAGCCTTGTATATACTTATTCTGCTTTTCTGTTAACATATGCTAAATTAGTATCATAAGTATTTCTTTCCTTAAATTCTTGTTGTTTCCCTATGTTCCAGTTTTGCACAGGTCTATAATAGCCCACCACCCGTGAATATACTTCACAGGGAACTTTTATTTCTTCCATACAAACATACCTCCATTTTGTTCTTTACCATTTCCCTTGCAAATTTCATAATATGTATTGATTATTTTCCTTGCGTATTCCTCTGCCTTTGCTCCACTGCCGTTATATCTCTGTATAGCTTTATACAAATCTCCTTTCGCAAACTTTATATTCTCAGAAATTATATAGCACCCAGCGTAAATATTATATTCTGGCTTAAACATTATGTTGTGAAAAGCTTCTTCTTTAAAAAAATGCCCGTCCCATACGGTATTTATCTGCATCAATCCATAATCAAATGTGCCGTTTTTATTTGAGTTAATTACATTTTGATTAAATTCAGATTCGCAAATTATATGTGCTACAACAAGCTTTGGATCTAAATTAAAATACAAGGAGTTTGTTATTACCACAGAGCAGATTCCTTCGTAATCAATCTTTGAATTATATATGCCTTTTTGCTTACAATATAGTATTATAGTTTCAGCAAGTTTTGATACTTCATCAGTTTTTTTTATATTTAAAAAATAAAAAATGACTATTGCTATAAATAAAATAAAACATGATAGTAGCCATCGAAAAACAGCCTTGATAATCTTATTTAGTTTCTTCATGCCTTTTAACATATCTTAAAAGAGCATTTATTACTATTGCCGCCTCTCGCTTTGTTAATTCTTCTATGCTTCCAATCTGCCTGTTTATTATTCTTGAAATATATTTTTCTTTATTGTTTATATTCATTTTTGCCAGTAGTCTATTTATGTAATCCTTTTGTTTTCTACTTATTAAATTACTATTAAACTTTCCTTCAAGGATATTTAAAAGCTTAACAAATTGATAGTAATTAAGATTTTTGCTTGAATTTACTCCAAAATTTGAAATCAAAATTTCCCTGTACATATCATCATCAATCCCTTTCTGTTTAAGCAAAATATGTATCTTTGCATAAGCCTTTCTATCCAGCATAACTACCCTCCTACTTTCTGCCTGCCTCGTCAGTACGTGGAGGCGATCCCACGTAGACCGCCCCCTTCTCATCACCATTCTGGAGCGGTTTCGGCTTCTTATTATGCCGTCACCTTTTCTACTTTCTTTTGTAGAATTTCAATAACCTTTTCCTTCTTCGTTTCATACCAGAAGGTATCTTCAGAAATCTTTTTTGCCTTTACTGCTGAAAGCTTTCCGTCATCCCAATCCATCATTACCTCTTTGTTCACCTCTTCTTTAATCCTTATCGCCTCATTAAATCCCATTTGCTTTAATAGCTCAAGCGTTGATTTGCTAATAGAAACTCTCGTGCTTTTTCTGTATCCAATATAGCCGAATTGCAGTTCGATTGTCTTTTTTCCTTCATCAAGAATTTTTGTTTTATTAAGTTCCGTATATGCAAAGATAGATTCCCCGAGTATCTGTATTCTCTCTGTCATCTCTCTAGCTTTTGCCTGAGCCTTTTCTCGTATTGCTTGAATCTGTCTTTCTGCATCAAGATTAATTTCATCAATCCCTATCTGAAGCTTTGCTATTTCTAAAAGTGCGCCATCCACTCCTTCAAGATTTTCAATCGGGATTAGTTCCCTCTTAATCTTTTCCCTTGCCATTATATACCTCCAACTTCTTTAATATACAATTCTTCCGCCTCATCCACTATCTTCCTTGCAGAGTTCTTAATTCTCATAAGCTTTTCCATATATTCAATACCATTCTTCTTGATTTTCATAAAATCCATAAATTCAAATATAAGTGTCTTAAAGCTTCTCTCAAGTTCCTCTCTGCTTTTTTGTATTTTTACCTCTGCCATATTTTCCTCCATAAACTTATAAGCTTAAGCTTATAAGCTTAAGCTTATAAGCTTATCAATTTTTCTGATGCTTTTTTGATTACAGCTATAGAAATATCTGTCTTGTTATAATATGCGACTCTCTGCGACATTATCAAAAGCTTTGTCAGCATCCTGGCATTTCCTTTTGTTAAATTATATAAAGTGTCAACTATCGTTTCATCTGGATTTTCAATAACAGTTTCTGTTATAGCTTTTACATCTTCTTTTGAAAGTTCTCTAAGTTTAACATGATACATACGACTTGAAATCTGTCTGTATTTCTCTGAAACACCTGTAATGTTGTGGATTAGCCGTGGCATACCTGCAAGCACAATCGGGATGCCTGCTTTGTCGTGAATGCGTCGTAGAATATCCAAAGCTTTTGTCGGAAGATATTCGGCCTCGTCCACAATAATCATTCGTTCTGTGCCCTTTAGCTTCGATATAATTGCCTTTTCGACTTTGTCTTTTCTTCCTCTTGCCTCAAAACTAAGTGCATCAGCTATTTCCTCCAACACAGTAGCAACCGTGTAAGTCGGATCAGCCTCAATCAAAATTGCTGAAGGATTTTCCTCAATGTAAGCCTTGAGACTCATCGTTTTTCCAATGCCAGCATCTCCAGTAAATACCATGATTTGTGCGTCAGCCTGAGCCATATTCATCACATAGCTCATCTGTTCATATACAGAAGTCTGAACAAAAGCAGGTTTCTTAATTTGACTGACCGCCTTTTCTCTTTCTCTTTGAATTACAGCCCTTACTTTGCGAATTACAGTTTGAATGTCCCCGGCATACTTTCCCGCAAGCACGCTTGAAAGAGCAGAAGTTGAAACACCCGCCATATTTGCAAGACGGGATTGAGACATAGAGGGCTCAACCCTTCTTGCATTTGCAAGAAATAAGTTTACCTCGTTTCTAAAGCTTTCAAATTCACTATCTTTCTGTAAAGCTTCCTGCAATATTTCCATAAAACTACCTCCTATATATTATTCACCAAAATCTTTTAAAGATTCTCCCTCTAATAAGCCTTTATTACTCAAAAGTCTATCTTCATTTTTCTTTTCTATCTCAATAGTATTTAGAAGCCTGTTCCAGTCCCCCTTTGCTTCAAGATATTGTCTTGTTAACTTTGCAATCTTCTTTCGCTTGCTGTTAATTAACCTGTATTCATTCATATCCTTTGCCTTTGCAAGAAGATCAAACGATGCCATTTCAACACGATTGGCTCTGAAAAGCACCCTGCCAGCTTTATCCAGGACGAAAATGTGTGAGAAATCATTAGGGTTATAGGCCACCTGCACATTGCGATTGAGATACACCGACTGGCACAAGCCCATCTCATCCTGATACCACCATTTGTTCCATTTAATTCCCTGATTTCTCACAACTCTCTGCACTCGTGGCATCAGTAAAACCGCAAGGTCTTTTTCAGCAATATGCCTGCACGATGTGCGGTGCTCTAAGCGCTCCTGATATACTTCATCAGGAGTTTTGCCGTTCATTTCTTTACCTGTATGTGGCATTGAATTGTATTCCTGTATTTGTAACTTTAAAAGCTCAAAAACTTCTGAAAGAAGCGGAACATTGCTTCCATCTTTTAAGATTAAGGCAAGTTGTTCTGGCTTGTCTGTTGTATTTTTGCCACTATAGGTCGGGAACATGCGGGAGAAATAGTTATCAAGCGTCCCCCAGAAGCGTTCAATCGGCTTTGACTGTGGATTGTATGGTATTGCAAAATGAACCTTTATACCAAGCCTGCCATATAGTCCTTTTGCCATCTCTTCAGAAGCCTCATCAGGATAAAGCTTCCTGAAAAGGTTTCTTGAAATGCCTATCGTCTGTTTATTTTTGAACGCTTTTCCGTTATCGATAATAATGTTTTCAGGCACAATGTTTCCATTCCAGGTTATAGAATTTGCCAGAGAGTTTGAAATTAAATCAGTGTTTTCTGTGATGTTAACCGAAGCCCCCATAATTCTTCTTGAAGACATATCCATCCACGCAACAACAACAGGTCGCACAACCTTGCCAGTGCCAAACATATCATCCTTTGCAAATATATTTAATGTATGACCATCGCTAACCCATTGCTGATTTGGATATATTTCTTTATAGTTTCTCTCCATTTTAGGAAGAACCTTATTCTTAAATGCTCCATAACCTTCACGATACATTATTTTGACACTTTCAGAAATTGATTGAATATATCGAAGAACTGTAAAATAGCTAATTGTTCTTCCCGACTGATCCATCGCACAGTACATCCCTTTTCTTACCCAGCCAGCTTTTATAGCCATCTGTTGCACATACTTCTGAAAGAGTGCTCTTGCTGAAAGCCCGTGCGAACGGCAATATTCCTTTAGAAAAATCTCTTTCTCTTCCTCTTTCAGCTTTGTTTGCCCTTCTCGTTTGCCATAATCAGGGGCAAGTGAAGTAATTTTTCCACCAGAAAGGTTATACTGACGTAACCACCGATTTATTGTTCTTGCGCTCGGGCACTTCTTAAGTGATTTAAGAAGCTCTTTATCCACTTCTCCAGCCTCAAATCTCTTCAGAAATGCCTCCAAAACCTCTGTTTTTGTCCTGAATTTATTAGTCTCAAGTGAAAATTCTTCTTTTAAGTATTGCAATAGCTTATATCTATTAAAAGCAATTTCTCTCTGCCAGTCTTTTAGTTCTGAAAGCTCTTTTTTTAGTTCGGATGGGATATTTTTTGTGCGGTATTCAATGATTTGCTTTCTTATTTCTTCAGGAAGAGCTTCAAGTGGATAAATTACAAGTTCTCCAGCACGGCCAACGCCTTCTTTCTTTTCTGAATATAAATTTAATTTTGCAATTCTTTTTCTTGCACCTTCAACAGTTATTCCCCAGACAGAAGCAAGCTCTTTTGCTGTTGTGTAATTTATATTCAACTTACTCATATCCAATTATATGGAGAGGGCTTCCCCCTCTCCATCAGCCATTGCCCTACGGGAATGGGATTATAGGAGGTAGTGTTGCGAAATTTCGCCCACTACAGATTTCTAAAATACTCTTCTATCTCCCGTCTTTGTTTTCTGCTCGCCTTCTTAAAATGCCTGTAATACCATACCTTTATCTTCCAGACAATCTCTATAAGCCATTCTGCAAAACTTTCAATCCAGTATTCCATATATTCCCCTAATACGGGTTGGGTAATATGCTTCTGGTAAAAAATCTCTTACTTTTTTCTTCTTTTTATGTGTCTTTACAACTCCTAATATTCCTCTCGCTCTACCATTTTCCATCGCTTGTTCAATCTTTTTTGCCTGTTTTTTACTCGTCTTTTTTATTATAAAGCCCATGTTTTTTAGCTCCTCAAGCACATGCAGATCAAAATCGCCTGCTGACCATACTTTTTTACCACTATACACTATTGCCCACATAATTGCACTCCATTTCAGGATGTGTAATAAAGGATTCATTATACAAACAGAAATCCGTCAGCTCATCCTTCAGCCCAAAGTGTCTATCAAGAAAGCACCTTACAAGGTCTTTATCTGTCTTAAATTCCTTTTTACACATTTTGCAACATCTCTTTGCTAGCTTTATAATATCTCTTCTAAATTCAGAATCGAAATACTCAAAACTCTCTTCAAAGTCCAGCACAAACTTTGTCGTACCCTTCCAGTACCTTCCGTTTCTGCACTCAATATATCTCTTTCCGTTTTCAATATAGTATTCAAATCCAATGTTTTTTCCTGTTATGCTATACATAACATCTTCCCTCGGTATAAATATTGCAAACTCTTTTTTTTAGTTATATACTTTTTATACCGATTTTAAATCGTGCCAGGCTGGTTCCCCTCCCTCAAGGTGTCCCAGCCCGGCGTGTTGGCGTTATTAAACGCCCTTTTTTCTTTAAATCCCACAATTGGGTGCTATTTAGCCCCGACGGAGCAAGGCTTTGCCTTGCCCGAGTTGTTTTAACAACCCGGCGGGGTTTAGGTTTTTAAATTGGTGCCGATAGTATAATATCGGAAATTTTCCGAATATTTATAAGTATCTTCCGATATTATATCGGAAAATTTTTGTTTTGTCAAGTATTTTCTGAAAAATTTTTTAGGATTTTTTATGGCTGATTTAGATTTAGTCCAAAGATTTAAAAAAATTAGACAAGAGTTGAAATTAACGCAAGATGAATTAGGTCAAGAGCTTGGTATAACAGGAGCAGCAATAAGTGATATAGAAAGAGGAAAATCCAATCCGTCTATTGAAATTATTAAAAATTTAGAGACAAAATTAAAAATTAATTCTCGTTGGCTTCTGACTGGCGAAGGAGAAATGTTTTTAGAGCCCTTCAGGCTTGGGCATACAAGGCTTGGAGAAGGCTATTTATCGGGAGATTTAAGAAATAAAGTGATTGTTGCCGATAAGGACAAAAAAAGTGAGGTGGTTTATTTGCCGGTTCTTGACACAAAAGTATCGGCTGGATATGGAATTGAAAACTTTGAGGTTGTATATACAGATACATTTGGTATTGAAAGAAGGCTTATATTCCCTTATTCCCCTGAACGCTGTAAAATTCTACCTGTCCGTGGCGATTCGATGGTTCCAACCCTTTATGAAGGAGATTGGATTATTGTTGCAGAAGGAATTATCGATACAAACGGAATCTATGTAATCAACCGTGGGGGGCTTTTGTTTGTTAAAAGAATAGAATTTAAACTTGCTTCAAATAGCATTTTAATTAAATCTGACAATCCAAACTATGCACCTGAAGAAATTAGCCGAGATAAAATTCAGGAATACTTTGTCATCATAGGCAGAGTTATTCTTCACATACACCCAAGCAGGTAAAATTTTAAAAGGGGGGAAAGAAAATGAGTACCTTTTTAAGAAAAAGTTTTAAAATGGGACCTGTAAGATTTAATCTTTCAAAAAGTGGTTTAGGTATTTCCACTGGAGTTAGAGGATTAAGAGTGGGCTTAAGCGGTAATGGAAAGCCATATATTGCCGGTGGTAGAGGCGGCTTATATTTTAGAAATTATTCCAAAAGCTATAGCTCAACTCCTCAACTAAATAGTGCCGAAATTGAAAATATAAAAAGTTCTGATACTTACCAACAAATAACCGAAATGACTCTAAAAAATATAGAGATTAAATTAGCCTTTAAACAAGGACCTATTTTATTCTTATTCATTTTTATTTCCATATTTTTAATTCTACTTCATCCTGCATTTAGTCTTTTATTTCTTTTTCTTTGCTTTTATGTCATATTTAAGGCAGCAAAACTTCTCATTTATGAAATTAAAGCAAAAGGATTTGTAAAAAAATTTGAAAACTTATCTAATAAAGAGAAAATTTGCGAAGTAATTGAACAGCTTAAAAAGATTAGCCAAATAAAAAACAAAGAAATTTGTAAGTTTATGTTCTCCAAAGCTCTTATTGTAATCTTTCCACACATTGCAGAAGATAGAATATTATCAAAAGAAGAAGAAGAATTATTAAAGATTATAAAAGACAATCTCGGAGAAACAAAAACAGATTTAGGGGTATATTTTTTAGAAACTTTTCTTTTTAATTTCACTCAAGATAAAGAATTAGATGAAAATGAAGAAACTTTTCTTGAAAAAATTATAAATATTTTTGAGTTGCCTGAAGAAAACATCACTGAATATAAAAAAATAATAGAGTATTACAAAAAACTTAGACAATTAAAGATTGAAAAACTACAACCAATAGTGCCCAGTGTCAAGAATATCAAAGAAGCTGAAGAATGTTATTATGAAACAGAGTGTAAAATATTAAAAAATACCATAGTTAAAAGATTCACCTCTAATGGAGTAAGGCATAAAATAACTTCTTTTATTACAGACAAGGAAGGGAAAGTGTTTATAACTAAATCAACACTTCAAATTATAGCTGATGGGCACAAAGTTTTTAAGTTATCACAAATATTGGCAGTTAATTACGCACCCGAAGAAAATGGAATTTTAGAACTTACAATCTCTGGTAGAAAGGAACCAATATACATTTCTACCCCCGAAATAGAAAAAACTATGATAATTATTAGCAAACTTAAAGAAAATTAAAGGAGGAGGAAAGCAATATGCAAGTTAAATTTTTTATTATCTCATTTTTAATTCTGATTTTTAGTTATACTTTTTCAGCTGGAGTTCCGGACAATGTCCAAAATCTTCTTAAACAGGCTATTAATAGTTCTAACTTAACTGAAATCAAGGCTATGATCTTTGAAAATCAACTTTATAACTATGAAAATTTCAACACAAACAATTTTATCAATCGAGCCAATGACTTGCTTTATTTTTGGGGTTACCTTGCTGGTGTTTTTCAAAAAGTTAACGAAGAAAACTACAAATTATACTCACAAATTACTAAAGATGAAGACTTAAAAATGCTTAGTGAGACTTTAACAAAGCTTATGGATACTACCGAGCCCGATTCTGAAGGTTATTTCAATAATGAAGATTACAAAGAATTTATCGAAATGTATAAAACGCTCTCTTCTAAGTTCTCTAACACACTCTTTATTAAAGATTTTGCTTTAGTTACAAATGCATTATATAAACAAACTTACGAAGGTAATGGTTTTATGCTTGCAGATAAATATAATGCAGACGGTTATATCTATGGCGTTAAAAATGCAATCACAAAGATATTGAATGGAGATGAAACAGTAGACAACCTAAAAAAATACATTATAATACCCTTGTTAGAAGATAAAAATTATAAGGTAGTTAAAACTACAAAAGATCTGGCAGCGTATATTGATTTAAAAAGTGGGACTTCAATCCTTCTTAAGAAACTTCCTCAAAAATCCTACATTATTAATTCTTCACTTGATGTTAATGCTGTTTATATGATTGAAGGAATTCAAAAGGATAAAAAAGGAGAGGAATACATTCTACTTAAAGCCCTGAAAAAGTAAAAAAGTTGGTTAGTCTATTTAAAAGGTATCTTTTTCTTACTCACTTTTACCTTTTTAAACAAGAAAAAAATACAACTTTACCCAAAGTTTTATCTTATTATATCTTAATACTTTAAACACTCTTTAAATGCCATTTGAACACTTTTAAATTTTCTTTAGTGATTTCTCAAAAGTTGTTTAGTCTATTTTTTATTCTTCCTACCAATCCTAAAAACAAAACTCCCTAAAGCTTTATAAAATAAAAAATTAGCAGGTTATATTTCTTTTAACCTTATCTTGAACTTCCAGAACCCTTAAAAGTTGTTTAATTTTATAGAGTTTTACTTAATTATTCTTTATAATATATATAATTACATTATGTCAAACTATATGCTAAATTATGTCAAACTATTTGCTAGGCTATAAGGAGGGGAAAAGATGTGTTTAAGGAGTTGTATCTTGATATCATACAAGAAATAAAGAAGCATATAATAGATAAAAGAAAGAGCATACAAATTTCATTAGAAAGCATTCTGGGAAT
>Ga0078972_1001693_pt2 | contig 25701 bp, 22 predicted proteins | sample YelNatPaOPGAMG01_FD_67568 | JGI IMG/M metagenome (GOLD analysis project Ga0078972, IMG submission 67568) | Hot spring thermophilic microbial communities from Obsidian Pool, Yellowstone National Park, USA - OP-RAMG-01 (SPADES assembly) (version 2) | ecosystem: Environmental > Aquatic > Thermal...
CCAAAGGCTTTTATAGCAGGGTATGCCTCTATGAAAAGAACAACAAATACAGTTATCACCACAAACGGAATCAAAGCCGCTGCTGTAAAAGCCGCAATTTTAAATAAGGTATTACCTAATTTGCCGTTTCTTTTCATAGAAGCAGCGGGGCTTACAACCCCGCTATCTTTTAATTCTATCATAATATTAGCCTTTAGTTATTGCCAACTTAACTTACCAGCTTAAGCCATTCTTTTTCCAAGAGGCCATTATATCCTTTTTGACAAAATCTGGAAGTGTAATGTAATCAAGAGCTTTTAGATCAGCATCCCCGTGGTTAAACACCCATGTATAGTACTGTAGCACGTAAGAGTTGGTGTCTTTACCTTTTGGAAGCAATATAAATGTTGGACCTTCTATAGGATAAGAGTCTTTACCTGGAGGGTTTGGAAGCTCCATATAAAAGTCGTTTTTCATAGATTCGTTCCAGTTTGCTTGTTTAGCAGCAGCTATCATAGTTTGCATAGTTGGAGCGACCCACCAACCAGCCTTGTTTTCTAAGACTGCAACGTTGAAGTGGTTTTGTTTGAAATAAGCGTATTCTACATACCCTATAGCACCTCTAACTCTCATTATATAGTTTGTCACACCCTCAGAACCTTTACCACCTATACCCACTGGCCATGGTACAGAGGTGTTAAACCCTATTTTGTGTGCCCAAGCTGGACATACTTTTGTAAGATAGTTTGTAAATATCCAAGTGGTACCAGAACCATCAGCTCTATGAACTGGCGTGATTGGTACGTGTGGTAAATTTAATTTTGGGTTTGTGGCTTTTATCTCTGGGTCATCCCAATATCTTACTTTACCCATATAGATATCGCATATTTGCTTACCGGTGAGGTGAAGTTGATAGTTTCCAACACCTGGTATGTTATAACCCATCACCACACCACCTATAGCATCTGGCCATTGGATAAGGCCCCTTTGCTTCAACTCTGCTGGTTTTAAAGGAGCATCAGATGCACCAAAATCTATCGTTCTTTTTGTAGCTTGGAGTATACCACCACCAGAACCTATACCTTGGTAGTTTACATGGTTTCCTGTGGCTTGCTTAAAGTGAAGAGCCCATCTTTGCATAGCAGGTTCGATAAATGTAGAACCGGCACCTGTTATAGTCCAAGCCATAGCCCCTTGAAGGCTACCTGCAAAAACGGCCACTGCTAAAACTTGTTTTAACTTCATACAAACCTCCTTAAGTTTTGATGCTTTTATTATAAGAAATAATTGTTAATTTTTAGTTAAGATGCCAGGTAAAAATCTATATCGTGCCTAATGAGTTCATCTATGAGATTTTTAGAAAGCACCACTTCTTTTGAGGTTTGTATGAGGGCTTTGTAAGACTTTCCTTCAAGTTCCAACACCACAGACTGGGTTTTAAGCATATCGCTTTCATCAGATTTTGGCTTGTAGTTATCAAGCACGGATTTGAGTTTGTCTAACAGACCGTTTTTGGCCCTTTCTTCGTCAAATTTAATCATTATGGTACTGTAGTGGTTTAACAAAGAATCTATAGAATAAACCTCGTTTGCCACTATTTTGAGATTTTCATTTTCAATGTCTATATCTAAAGTACCTTTTATAAGCACAACGTTATCCTCTTGGATAAAGTCTTTGGCAGTTGCATATCTATCTGGAAACACCACCACCTCTATCAAATCCGTTTTATCTATGAGGTTAAAAATAGCCATGTAAGAGCCGTTTTTTGTCTTTTTTACCTGCAAATCACCAATAACGCCTACTATGGTATAGTCTTTCCCAGATTCTTCTATATCTTCTATGTTTGTTATATCTTGCTGATGAGACAAAAGCCAGGCGTATTTATCAAGAGGGTGCCCAGATATGTAAAAGCCAAGTACTTCTTTTTCAAGCTTTAATATATCTATGTCTGGTTTGGCATTTTCAGAAGAAGAGGTTTTTGGTAAAGCGCTTCCAAACAAAAGTTTTTGAGCGGTTGGGGTTTCTTTGCCATTTAAAAGCCAGTTCAAAAACTCCTCTCTCGTCTTATAACCGCTGTTTTGGGTTATCTCACCAAAAGCGCCAGCTTTCCCAAGAGCTTCTAAAACCTTTTTGTTCACTTTTCTATTGTCTGTATTTTTTATAAAATCCTGAAAACTTGTAAAATCCCTTTTGAGCTTTTCTTGAACAGATTTGATATGTTTTGCCGTGTCTTCACCAACGCCTTTTATCCTACCAAGACCAAATCTTATAGCACCTTTGTGCTCTATCCTAAAATCCACATCTGATTTGTTTATATCTGGGGGCAATACGTTCATGCCAAATGCTTTGGCATCTTTTAAAAGGTTTATAAACTTCTTGTCAGAGTTTTCTGTGGAAAACTTAACAGCGTAAAACTCATCCGGATAGTAAAGCTTCATATAAGCAGTCCAAAAAGATATATAACCGTAAGCCACAGAGTGTGATTTGTTGAAAGAATAAGAGGCAAACTCTTCTATCTCAGACCAAAGTTTTTCTATCTTTTGTTTTTGATGTCCTCTTTCACAGCATCTTTTTATAAAATCATCTTTTATCTTTGCCATCAGATCTGCTTTTTTCTTACCTATGGCTTTTCTTAAATTATCCGCCTCTCCCATGCTAAACCCGGCCAAGATGTTTGATATAAACATGATCTGTTCTTGATAGACTATGAGCCCATAGGTTTCTCTTAACACTTCTTCAAGCTCTTCAAACTCATACTCTATCTTTTCCTTACCAAGTTTTCTGTTTATAAATTTATCCACCATCCCACTTTTGATAGGACCTGGTCTGTAAAGGGCTAAAGCTGCAACTACATCTTCAAACCTATCTGGTTTTAGGCGTTTTATAAGCTCTCTCATGCCTTTTGATTCAAGCTGAAACACACCTACTGTGTTCCCTGTTGATAAAAACTCGTAAATTTCTTTGTTGTTAAAATCCAAAGACAAAAAGTCCACGTCTATACCCTTGTTTTGTTTGACAAGCTCTTTCATCTTCCATAGTTCTGTGAGGGTTTTAAGTCCCAAAAAGTCCATCTTTACAAGCCCAAGCTCTTCTAAGTGAGCCATGTCGTACTGGGTGGCTATGTTGTTTTGGGGGCTATCAGATTTAGAGGCTTCTCTGCTATCAAGATAAAGAGGCACCAACTCCATAAGGGGTTTTGGAGCTATAACGATACCAGCTGCGTGCAAAGAAGTGTGTCTTGTAAGACCCTCAAGCTTTAGAGATATCTCTACAAGATCTTTTATTTCTTTACTCTCTTGGGCTAACTTTCTAAATTTTTTAACATTATCCTCGATATCCCCCCTATGACCATAGCGCTCCATAAGCTCCTCTATGGGAGTTAGGTACATCTCTTCAAGACTGAGCCATGTGCCTTGGACGTTTCCTTGAGGAATTAGCTTTGCCAAAACATCGGCGTCTTTGTAAGCCATACCCATAGCCCTTGCCACATCCCTAAGGGTTTGTTTGGCTTTCATGGTGTTGTAGGTGATAATCTGGGCCACAGAGTCTTTTCCGTATCTTTCTTTTACATATTCTATAACCTTGTCTCTGTTGTCCATGCAAAAATCCACATCTATATCGGGCATAGATATACGCTCTGGATTTAAAAACCTTTCGAAGATAAGGCCGTGTCTTAGTGGGTCAACGTCTGTGATAGAAAGGGCGAAAGCCACCAAAGACCCAGCCGCAGAACCTCTTCCAGGTCCCACAGGAACATCGTTTTGTTTTGACCAGTTTATAAAATCTGATACTATAAGAAAATAACTATCAAAACCCATATTCTGTATTACGCCAAGCTCGTAGTTTAACCTATCCCAATATTCAATTTCTGGTATGTCTTTGCTTATTTGAGATTTTTGTATACGGCTTTTAAGACCTTCTATCGCCATATTTTTAAGATAAGAGTTTATATTTATATTCGCTTCTTTTAGAAATTGAGGAAACTTGTAAGACTTATCTTCAAATATACTTAGAGAATCAGACACTTTTTCCGCTATCTCAACGGTGTTTAAAAGGGCTTTTTCCCAGCCATCGTATTTTCCTTTAAACTTTTCATACATCTCCTCGTAAGAGGCAAAGTGCATACCGTCATAGTGTCCAAAAGCATCTTCTCCAAACTCTTGAATGGTTTTTTTCATCTGAATAGCCATCAAGACGTTGTGGGCTCTCAAATCCTCTTCCAAAAGATAATGACAATCGTTGGTGGCAGCAAACTTTACATCGTATTTTTTGGCTATATCCAAAAGCACCTTGTTGGCGGTCTCTTGGGCGGGTATATGGTTTGATTGAAGCTCCAGATAAAGATCTTCCCCAAAGATATCTTTAAACTTTTTCACCCAAGACATAGATTTTTCTTCATCCCCTTGGGCTGCATAAAAAGTAGGCACCCCTTTAAGACAAGCCGTAAGGGCTATGAGCCCCTCGCTGTGAGCTGCCAACACCTCATAATCTATCCTCGGTTTATAGTAAAAGCCCTCTATAAAAGCTATGGAAGAGAGTTTGGCAAGGTTCTTAACGCCTGTATCGTTTTTGGCAAGGAGTATAAGATGATGGTTTATCCTGTCGGTGATGTTGTCTTCAGCAGCCTTTCCTTTTCTATCGGTCCTGTTGCCTGTGGTAAAATAAGCTTCCATACCTATGATTGGCTTTATGCCGTTTGATTTCATCTGTTTGTAAAAGCTCATGGTCCCAAAAAGATTGCCGTGATCTGTGATAGCCACCGCCTTATAACCATACTCCTTAGCCTTTTTAGCCAGATCTTTTATCTTGATAGCTCCATCCAAAAGCGAATACTGTGTGTGAAGATGCAAATGCACAAAATCTTTCATACTTTTGATTATATGGAAAACCCAAAGTCTTAAAAACCCGTTTTTAGGCTTTTAGCAATAACCTTTATAAGCCGTTAGCTTTTAAGTATCTAACAAAAGCTAAAAAAAGTTTTTGTAAGAAATGCTTACAGCACACTAAGCTCTGGTATATTTTAAATATTTGTTTTCTTAAAATACGCTTAATTTACGATGTAAGAAATGCCTTTGGCACACTAAGCTATTCTTAGCACTTCTTCTACTGTGGTGGTGCCTTCTAAAACTTTGAGAAAACCATCTTCTCGGAGGGTTCTGTAGTAAGGTTTTTTATTTAAGATGGGTTTTAGGCTGTCTAAAGATTTATGTTCTATGAAAGCCTCTTTGAGGTCTTCGGTGTATTCAAAAAGCTCATATATGGCTATACGGCCTTTGTAGCCTGTGTTTGCACATTTATCACAACCAGCGCCTTTTCTAAATTCTTTTTTATCCAAAAGATGGCCAAATTTTTCGTAAAGCTCATCAAGTTTAAATTTTTTGACTACGAAATCCTCAAGCTCCACTTTTTGGGAACAATAAGGGCAATTGGTTCTTATTATACGCTGGGCCACTATGCCAAGTATAGATGCGTTTATAAGGTAATCCTCTACACCCATCTCTAAAAGCCTAAAAAGACTGCTTGGAGCATCGTTGGTATGGAGGGTGGAAAACACCAAGTGCCCTGTTAGAGCAGATTGGATTGATATTTCGGCGGTTTCTTTGTCTCTTATCTCACCAACCATTACAATATCTGGGTCATGTCTTAGTATAGATCTAAGGGCAGAGGCAAATGTAAGCCCTATCTCTGGTTTTATCTGTATTTGATTTAAACCCTCTATCTGATATTCTACCGGGTCTTCTATGGTTATAATCTTGTCTTCTTGGGAGTTTAACATAGATAACACCGAATAAAGGGTTGTGGTTTTACCACTTCCGGTGGGTCCTGTTACCAAAATCATACCATAAGGTCTTTTGATGAGATCCACAAGCACATCGTAATGGTCTTTTTTAATGCCAAGTTTATCGAGCTCAAAGGTTAACCTTCCTCTGTAAAGAAGCCTTATTACCACATCTTCGCCTTTTACGGTGGGTATGGTGGATGTTCTTATATCTATGGGCGATGAACCAACCCTTACACTAAACTTTCCATCTTGGGGCAATCTTTTTTCTGCTATATCAAGTCCTGATAAAAGCTTAATACGAGAAGTCAAAGCCAAATAAAAATTTTCATCAACCTCATCCATCTCATGCAAAACACCGTCTATTCTAAACCTCACCACAAAGCGCTTTTCTTGGGGTTCTATGTGTATGTCTGAAGCGTTTAACTCCACCGCCCTTGTGATGATATCGTTTAGATATTTTATAACAGGCACTTCCAAGGCCATGTCTTTTAGGCGCTCTGGGTCATCTTCTTCTAAGGATACAAACTCTTTGTTGTTGGTATCTATGTATTTTCTGTAAAGAGATCTTATGTATCTATCGTAAGTTAAAAAAAGTTTTACTTTTTTAGATGTGTCTTGCTCTAACTTGCTTATGATATGAATTTTAAGAGGGTCTGTGGTAAGGCAGTTTATATATCCGTTTTCTATCTCAAAAGCCAAGAAACCATTTTTATAATAAAACTCAAAGTTTAATTTGTCTTTTAGGGTGTTTATAGCCTCTTGGAAAGCTATTTCATCTATTTGGTGCTTAATAGGTATGGAAAGCTGCTCACTCAAAGCCTCTAAAAGCTGGGATTCTGTGATGCTTCCAAGCTGTATGAGTATCTGACCTATGTAACCACCGTTTTTGGATTGTATGTCTAAGGCTTTTAATATATCCTGATGAGATACGCCAAATTTTTGCTCTAATATCTCTCCGATAAGGGGTTTTCGCATTATACTAGGTTATTTCCAGCTTTTAATAGCTTTTTTATCAAGCTTGTCATCTGGGCCAAGAGACCACAGGTCAAAAGTTCCATGTTCTCCAGGGCATTTAAACTGATAAGGATGTCCCCAGGGATCAAGGGGTATTTTTTGCTTAGACAAGTAAGGTCCGTGCCATTTTGGATTGTTGTCTTCATTTTTTATAAGATCTTCTAAAGATTTTGGGCATTTATCCATATCCATCATGTAAGAGTTTACTGCAGACGAGAGGGTTTCCACCTGTGCTTTTGCGATTTGCTCTTTGGATTGTTCAAACTTTTTAAATAAATTTGGCATCACCAAAGAAGCGATAAGCCCTATTATTGCCACCACTATAAGTATCTCAATGAGCGTAAAACCTCTTTCAAGCTTTCTCATACACTTTATTATAAACCAATTTATTGAGATTAAACAAGCATTGACAAAATATATATATAAGAGTAAAATCAATGAGAATGAGCGAAATTCACAAGTGCTATCAATGTGGTATAAGTATATCCGGCAATCCTATAGTTTTTAACGTAAAAGGCGTAGATAGAGAGTTTTGCTGTACTGGGTGTTATCTGGTAAACAAGATTTCTGGCAACGAGACATCCCAAAGCGTACAGAAGTTTTTTATAAAGTTTGGCATAAGCTTTTTCTTGGCTGGTTATGTGATGATGCTCTCTTTTACCATATATGGGGGCGATGCGTCAAAAGATTATCATGATCCTATAGTAAAACTCACAAACTACTTCTTGCTTTTACTCTCTACCCCTGTTATGGCTCTTATTGGTTTTGATTATCTTGTAAACTCTATAAAAGCACTGTTAAGAAAATCCATTACCACAGACCTTCTTATAGCAATAGGTGCTTTTTCAGCTTACGGGATCTCTGTTTATTCTACGCTTATGGGTGTTGGTACACCATACTATGAAACTGCCACTATGATAGTGGCGCTCTCGGCTTTTGGAAAGTTTATAGAGGCTTTTGGAAGGTATAGAGCTGCTAAAAGTATAGGCGAGACTAAAGATCTTTTACCAAGCTACGCTACAGTTGTAGAAAATGGTACTGAGAAAACCATCAGGATAGATGAGGTAAAAATAGGGGATATTGTAAAGGTAAAGCCCGATGAGATCATACCAGTAGACGGGATCATCATAGAAGGAGAGGGGTTTGTAAAAGAGAGTTTTTTTACAGGTGAGCAAAAACCGGTGGCTAAGTTTGAAGGAGATAGCGTTTATGCGGGAAGCGTTAGTATAGATGGGAGTTTTTTAATAAAAGCCATAAACGATTTTAATTCAAACACTATAAACAAAATTATAGAAAATATAGAACTTGCAAAACTCTCTTTTGCCCCAGAAAAAAACATAGCTGATAAGATATCTGCTATATTTGTCCCCACCATTATAACATTATCCGCTATAACCTTTGGCTTTTGGTACTATGAGTCTGGTTTTGACAAAGCTCTTATGAGCTCTTTGGCTGTGCTTTTGATAGCCTGTCCTTGTGCTTTTAACGTAGCTGCTCCGTTGGCTCTTTGGAATGCGGCAAACTCCTTGGCAAGGCGTGGTATAATCTTGCAAAATCTAAGAGCCCTTTACAGCGTTAGATATATAAATGAAGTGCTTTTTGACAAAACCGGCACCATAACCTTAGAAAACTTAGAATACAGCGGTTATACTCAGTTTGGTGATGAAAAGGATTTCATAAAAAAAGTAGCTTCTATAGAAAACTACTCAAAGCATCCTATAGCTAAAAGCCTACTAAACCATTATCAAGGGGATTTTATAAAACCATCGAAGGTTAGGATAATACCAGGTTATGGTATTGAGGCTTTTATAGAAGATAAAAAGTGGTATATAGGTTCTAAAGAGTTGATGGAAAGTATAGGCATAACACCAAAAGCTTGTGAAGAAAATGTATCTTGTGTATATGTAGCGGTGGATGGTAGGTTAGAAGGTACACTTTATTTTAAACAAAAGATAGATGAAAATGCATTAGAGGCTATAAAGAGGTTAAAAGACATGGGTTATAAAGTAGGGCTTATATCTGGGGATGAGAGGGCTTTCGTGGAAGAGTTTTCAAATATATTTGACGAGGTTTATTGGTCTTTAAAACCCCAAGACAAACAGAAAGTTGTAATGGATAAAAAATCAAAAGGAGCAAAAATAATGTATGTGGGGGATGGTATAAACGATGCGCTTGCTATGGCAGTTAGCGATGTAAGTGTAGCGGTAGCAAATGCTTCTGGTGTTGCAAGGATATCTGCAAGTATCTTGCTTTTTAATAAAAATCTAAAAGCTATACCCTGGATTATAAAATTTTCTAATCAAGTTAAAAAAATCATTTATACAAATTTTATATGGGCAAGCGTGTACAACACCTTTGGTATTGCTTTGGCGATGGCTGGTCTCATACAACCCATATGGTCAGCAGTGTTTATGATAATAAGTAGCGTCAGTGTCGTCTACAACTCCTCTAGGATAGAAAATATGTAATAATTATATATGTAATAATTATATTATAGGAGGAAATTATGGAAGAAAAAATGGAAGAAAAAAACAATTTACCTGGGAACAAGGTGAACATATCCACACAAAAGATGCTGGGTGGAATAGGGGCTCTTTTGATATTGTTAGGTGCCGTACCGGGAATCGGAATACTCCTTTCGATTGCTGGTGGCGTGCTTTTGATTGTTAGCATATATCAAATTAGCAATATGTTAAAAAAACCAGCTATATTTAACAAATTTATAATAGGTTTTGTTTTAGGTTTAAGCGGATGGGTTATAGCTCTTTTCTTTGGTTTGTTGAGTTTTGTTGGCGTTTTTGGGTTAGCAGGATTGTTGCATGCATATTTTGCTATGGCGGCAATTTTTGGTATGGGTATAGGTATATTTGTTGCCATAATATTAGTTTATATACTTTTTGTAGCGGCTACTTATTTTTATAAAAAAGCTTACAGTATGCTTGCTAACGCTCTAAACCATAAGCTTTTTAGCACTGCTGGCCTTCTTATGTTTATAGGTGCAATTACGATAATTTTGTTTGGTTTAGGTGCTATTTTACTATTTATAGGTTGGATAATACTTGCGGTAGCATTCTTTACAGCTCCGGAAGAAGTTGAGGTTGTAGGTTAAAGATAGTTGCTAAAATGGAAAATTTATCTCAGATTCATTGAATAAGTGCTCAAAAGCTGGCTTGGCAAATAGATAACCTTGCATAAGTTTTATACCTTTATCTTTTAGCCACAAAGCTTCTTCTACGGATTCTATGCCCTCTGCTATAATGCCTATATTCAAATCTTTTGCAGTGTTTATAATACCATTTACGATAGATTGTTTCACTTTTTCTTTATGAATATCGCGAATTAAGTACATGTCTAATTTTATAAACGATGGCTCTAGCTCTGCTAGTAGAGTAAGCCCAGCGTATCCTGAGCCAAAATCATCTATAGCGGTGCTAAATCCTTGTTCTCCGTAATATGAAAATATATCCTTTAGTTTATCTGGATTTCTTACTTCTTCGCTTTCTAATACTTCAAATATAATATTGCTAATATCAAAGTTCAATTTGTTAGCAGCTTCTAAAGTGGTGCGAATACAAGCTTCGGGAACATAAACTGCGTTTGGCATAAAGTTTATAGATAACTTAGTTTTCATACAAAGCTTTGCTGCTAAAGCTATAGCCTTTATCCTACACTCTTGATCAAATCTATAACGATTTTTCTCGTTTACATGGGATAAAACCCATCCTGCACCTTGCCCTTCTTTACCTCTTACTAATGCCTCGTGAGCAAATATTTTTTTTTGTTCTATATCAACTATTGGCTGAAATGCGAATGTAAAATCAAAATCAAGTGGATCTGCACAATGCTCACACCCTGGATTTGGAATTTCGATATCTAACAAATTCATGGAGACCTCCTTTTTTGCTTTTATTGGTATAGTATAAGCAAAAAAATGTTTGAGAGCAATGCTATATATCATTATCCAAAATATGAAAATATATTATATGTATTACTTCACTTTTAATTCTAGTTTGATTCTTTATTTAACGTATTTTCTTTTGAAAGCACTAAGACAATTTCACCTTTTATGTTGTTTCTTTTTTTAAGCTCTTCTATTACGTCTTTTATATTGCCTCTTATGTATTCTTCGTGTATTTTGGTAAGCTCTCTTGCTATAGCCACTGTAATGTTTGGTTCTATGTAGCTTATAAGTTCCAATGTATCTAATATACGCTGTGGTGATTCGTATAGTATGTAAGACCCAGCATCAGAGCTAAAAACTTCCTTATAAAAGGATTCTTGGGATTTTCTTGGTGCAAAACCCAAAAACATAAAGCTATGGGTTGGAAGTCCAGAGCCCACAAGGGCTGTAATAAGTGCGCAGGGTCCAGGGAGCACTTCTATGGGTATATTTTCTTTTATACAGGTGTTTATAAGCTTAAAACCAGGGTCAGATATAGAAGGTGTACCAGCATCTGATACAAGAGCTACGTCTTCATCTTTTCTTATAAGGGATATGATTTTTCTTATTTGTATAGCTTCTTTGGGATGATAATACGATAAAAGCGTTTTACCTTCTATGTTGTAATGTTTTAAAAGTATTTGAATTCTTCTGGTGTCTTCGCAGGCTATAAATTTTACCGATTTTAGGATGTTTATCGCCCTTATGGTTATATCTTCTAAATTTCCTATGGGGGTGGGCACCACATAAAGCTTCATTTTTATATTTTATCATATTGTATTGAAAAATGCTGTTAGCACACCAAGCGCTAATATAAAATCTACCACGGTTGAGACTTGTCAATAGTTTTGTGTCTCATAGCAGAATCTTCTGTTGAATATTTGCTAAGAAATGCTACGCACACTAATCTCCATTGACTTTTCTATAGGGTTCTGAAACCGTGGCATACTTGTTGAGCGTGGTACCTTTGGGAGCGTGGCAGACTTGTAGGTTGCTTGTAAGCTGTTAGCCCTCTTTAAACATGCTTAGTTTAAACTCAATATACTTAAGCCACTTGTCTAGATTTTCTTTGGTTTTGCTTGAAAGGGTTATTATATCCGCTCTTGGGTTTACCTCTTTTACATAGTTTTTGGCTTTTTGTATATCAAAATCAAGATACTGAAGTAGATCTGTTTTAGTGATAATAACCAAATCGGCACTTTTAAACATGACGGGGTATTTTACAGGCTTGTCTTCTCCTTCGGTGGTGGAAAAAAGCACAACGTTCATATGAGAGCCCACATCGTAAGCGGCAGGGCATACCAAATTACCTACATTTTCTATAAAAACAAGATCGAGATCTTCAATGCAAAGGTTGTGAATACCCTCATGCACCATAAAAGCATCCAAATGGCAAGCCTGTCCTGTGGTGATCTGATAGCTTTTTGCCCCTTTTGCTTTTATCCTCATGGCATCGTTGTTGGTCTCTAAATCTCCTTCTATGACACCTATTTTTATCTTATCTTTTAAAGCCTCTATAGTAGATTCTAACAAAGATGTTTTACCAGAACCCGGTGAACTCATCAGGTTTATGCAAAATACCCCATGCTCTTCAAAATGTTTTCTGTTTGATATAGCTTGTTTATCGTTTTTATCCAGTATATTTTGGATTACCTCTACCACCTTTTTATCATTTTCATGCTCATGGTGATGATGGTGATGATGTTCTTCGTGATGGTGATCTGTTATTGAACATCCGCAGTCTTTACACATAATCTTTACCTCCTTTGCTTTCATCTTTATTTTCAAAATCTTTTAAAATATCTTTTAACCTTTTGATGGAATCTTCCATATCTTCTTTTGGGGCTTGGAGCATAAAAGGGAATGAGTTTATCTCTAAAATCTCAAGGATTGGTTTTCTCTCAACATCGTGAACCACTCCAAGCCATACACCTATGAGCGACGTTTCTTTGAAAGTTATATATTCTCTTTTGCTTTTATACTCTATTTTTATGCTGCCTTCTCCAAGAACATCCAACAAAAACTCTTTATCCTCTTCGGAAAGGGGTATTTTATTTGTATAAATAATGTGGTTTCGTCCTGTTTTTATAAAATCCTCAAGGGCTTTTTGTATTTCATAAAGTATTGGTATAGCGTTCATCAGCATAATATACCTCCATAAAATGCTTGTCCAACGGATATTCCACCATCACCGGTAGGGATTTTTTTGTTGTAAAACAAATTTATACCATCCAAAGCTTTTAGCTTTATCATCAAAGGCCTATTGTAAAACACACCTCCAGACACCACAACGTTTTTGGCTTTTAAGAGCTTGATAATAGATGTAATTATTTCAAACAACGTATTTATAAACTTAGAAGCCATTTTATATATCTCTTTTTCGCCAAGTATATCTTCAAAAGATATGATTATTTCGTTGTTTGATATGTTAAAATCATAATACTCTTTTGAATCTATATATCTATCTTCTACCATCATAGCCCCTTTTGCTTCATAATCTATAACATCCGTTAGTCCCATAAGATATGCTACCATATCAAAAAGCCTTCCTATGGAAGATGTCTTTGTGGTATTTGTATCATTTTCCCACATTTTATAAAGGGTCTTTAATTCTTTTTCTTCAAAATGAAGTTTTTCTATCAAAGGATGCTTATATGCTTTTTCTTTTAAAAGCTCAAAAAGAAAACTTAGCACTATCCTTCTTGGGTCTTTTATGGCTTTTTCATTTCCAATGAGTTTGTAGGGTTTTATATAAAACGCTCTTTTAAGATTGTAAGCGTCTCCTACAAAAAACTCACCTCCCCATATAGTCCCATCTTCTCCGTATCCTGTGCCGTCCCATGCTATACCTAATATCTCCTGGTCTATAGGAATATTGTTTTCTGCTATTACAGAAAGTATATGTGCTTTATGATGTTGAAGGGTGATAACGTTTGAAAACATGCTTTTAGCGTAAGTACTACTAAAAAAGTTTGGATGCATATCACACACTACAATATCTGGTTTTACATCGTAAAATCTCAAAAAATCCTCTAACGTATTTTTATAATGCTCTATGGTATCTATACTTTCCAAATCTCCTATATGGGGGCTAAGGATTATAGTGTTGTTTTTGAATATACTTATTGTGCTTTTAAGAAAAGCCCCCATACCAAGAGATATAGCTTTTGCGTGGGTGTTTATATATATTGGTTTTGGAGCGTAAGATCTAGCAAGTCTTATGATGCTTACATCATCATCTATTAGCTTTATTACAGAATCATCTACTGGTCTTTTTATATCTCTGTTGTGCATAAAAAATCCGTCGGCTATATCTTTTAGTTTAGATTTTGCCTCATTGTTGTCTTTACAAATAGGGGTATCTGAGATGTTTCCAGAGGTGGCTATTATAGGAAAATCTATAAAATCAAAAAGTCTAAGATGAATACCTGTATATGCCAAAAATGCTCCTACGCTTGATAGCCCTTTGCAGGCTTCTTCAAAGTGTTGGGATTTTCTTTTTATAAGGACTATGGGTTTTTGGGCAGATGTTAGTGCTTTTATCTCATCTTCTGTTGGTTCTAAATATTTTAACGCTTCTTCTAAAGATTTAAACATAACTGCAAATGGTTTTGAAGATCTTTTTTTTCTTTCTCTTAGTGTTCTAACGGCCTTTTCATCGATGGCATTACATATAAGATGAAATCCACCAAGGCCTTTTAAAGCTATTATCTTTGAATCTTTTAAATCTTTTGCCATTAGTTCAAATATATTTTCTTTGTAAATATTGCCATCTTTTTCATACCAATAGATGGGTCCGCAGTTAGGACAAGATATCGCCTCTGCATGAAACCTTCTATTGGTTTTATCTTCATATTCTTTTTTACAATCTTCACACATCTCAAAGACGTTCATCGTGGTGTTTTTTCTATCGTATGGGATGTCCAAAACGATGCTGTACCTTGGACCACAGTTTGTGCAGTTTATAAAAGGGTATTTGTACCTTCTATCGTTTAGATCGTTAAACCCTTTTAAACAATCCTCACAGATGCCCATATCTGGTGGGACGCTTGGGGTTTTGTCGCCAAAGGCTTCTGATTCTTCTATTTTAAAATCTTCAAAACCAGACCAATCAAGGGTTTTTATCGTTATTTCCTCAATTTCTGAAAGGGGTGGTTTTTTGGCTTTTAATAAATAAATAAATTTATCTATATCAACGTTTTCTATTTCTATTGTTACACCATCGGCGTTGTTTAACACAAAACCTTTGGCGCCAAGAGATGTTGCTAAGTTGTAAACAAAAGGTCTAAAACCTACTCCTTGGACTGTTCCTTTTATTAAAAGCCTAAAACGTTTTTTATCAACATTCATGTATCAAGCTCTAAGGTTTTTAAAATAAGCTCATCGCCTTTTGTAAGCTTCACTTTAAAAGATCCGCACGAAGGACAACGCATAGAGTATCTTTCTAAAGAAAATTCTTTTTTACATTCCATACAGTATATATGGGGCTTTTGAAATTCTATAACAAGATGGGCCTTTGAAGCTATAGTGTTTTCTTTAAACGTATCAAAAGCCATCTTCAAAAGATGAGGCTCTACTCCGGATACTTCACCTATAACGATATATATTTTTTCTACAGAGTTTGCATTGTGCTCTTTTGCAACGTCTTCTACTTGCATCAAAAGCGCTTGGACCACTGAAAACTCGTGCATGTTAGCATATCCGTGGTAAAAGCTCACCGGGAGCTTCTTCTAAATATCTTACGCTTCCATAAAGAGTTTGTATATATGCTCCTTGTTTGCCTTTTTTGATAATCTCTCCAATCACTTTTGCTTTTTGGGTTAGTTTTTGGCTTTTAAGAATATCAAGGGCTTTTTGGACATCTTTTTTGGGCATGCTCATCACAAAAGTACCTTCACAGGCCAAAGAAAAGGGTTCTATACCAAGGATTTTACAAAAACCTTTTACCGAATCCTCTATCGGTATATCTTCTTCTTTTATTAGAATTTCTACTTTTGAGCTTTGAGAAAGCTCATTTAAAGCGCTTGCAAGACCTCCCCTTGTTAGATCTCTCATAGTATGGATTTCTATATTCTCTTTTAAAAGAGGTTCTATAGCCTCCCATAAAGATGCACAATCTGAGTTTATGTCTATATCAAAGTCATTTCTATGAGCCATTATCACAGCCCCGTGGTTTCCTATAGGGCCAGATACTACGATGGCATCGCCTTCTTGTAAGTTAGAAGCAGATATACCTTCTTTTATGAGCTTTCCTATGCCAGTGGCGTTTATGTAGATCTTATCGCAAAGTCCTTTTGGGACTACTTTTGTGTCTGCTGTTATTAGTTTTATACCTGTTTTTTGGGCCTCTTCTTTTATAGATATTACTATTCTTTCAAGCTCTTGAAAAGCTAAGCCCTCTTCTATTATAAAGCCCATACTCATGTAAAGGGGTTTTGCGCCCATTACGGACAGATCGTTTACTACACCAGCTACACTTAACTTTCCAATATCACCACCCTTAAAAAATATAGGGTTTACCGTAAAACTATCGGTGCTTATGGCAAGTTTACCATCAAGATGCAATATTGTGGCATCTTCGTTTGATAAAAGATCATTTTTTAAATGTTTTAAAAATATTTTCTCTATTAGTTCTCTTGTTTCTTTGGCACCGCCCCCATGGGAGAGCTTTACATACATAGTTCTACCTCTTGGTATTTGTAATAAGCAGCACAAGCTCCTTCTGAGGATACCATACAAGAGCCTATAGGGTTTTCTGGGGTGCAAAGATTGCCAAATAGCTTGCAATCTGTGGGCTTTGCTTTTCCTACAATGACTTTTGGGCATATGCAAAGAGGATGCTCTTTTGAGGGTGGCAACTTTACATCAAAGGCTTTTTCTGCATCAAACATCTCGTAATCTTTGTTTATTTTTAAAGCGCTTTTTGGCAAAGGACCTATCCCTCGCCAGTTAAATGTATCTCTTATGTCAAGGGTTTGTTCTATAAGCTTCTGAGCTTCTTTGTTGCCTTCTTCTGTGACAGCTCTTGTGTAGGCGTTTTCAACTTTTCTTTCATGTTTTATGTGTTGATCCAATATCATGTTTACGGCTTTTAATATATCAAAAGCCTCAAAACCAGATATAACAATAGGTATATCAAGCTCTTTGTATATTTTCATACCGGTTATAACACTAACATGCCCAGGCCCTATAATACCATCTATATGAGATATCCCGGCGTTTAGTATATACCCAATAGCAGGGGGGGTCATCACGTGATTTGATACTACAAAAAGATTTTTTAGCTTCATCTCTTTTGCTTTTTTAAGAAGCACTGCCGTTGGTGGTGTGGTGGTTTCAAAACCTATGGCAAAAAATATTACATTCTTATCTTGGTTTTTTACAGCTATATCAATAGCATCAAGGCAAGAGTATAGACTTCTTACATTGTGCCCTTCTGATCTTATGTCTAAAAGCGATTTTCTGTAAGAGCCTGGCACTCTCAAAAGATCCCCGTAGGTGGTAAATATAACATTTGGCATCTTGGCAAGCTCTATAGCCAAATCTATCCTATCCATAGAAGCAACACATACAGGACAACCAGGCCCATGGATAAACTCTATATATCCATCAAGAAGCTTATCTATAGCGTATCTCATTATGGCATGGGTATGTCCACCACAAAACTCCATTAGCTTGATAGGTTTTCCAAGTTTTTCTACTTTTTTTATAAGCTTGTCTTTGGCTTTTAAAACGATATCTTTATTGTTCAAGTTCATTTTCATATTGTAGTGCCTCTTCAAAAAGCTTTAGACTTTCTAAGGCGTCTTCTTCAGAAAGTATTTCTATGGCAAAACCAACGTGCAAAAGCACATAATCCCCAACCTTTGGTTTTGGATTTAAAAGCTCCAAAGAAGCTTTTCTTCTAACTCCCATCGTATCTACTATAGCTATATTGTTGTCTAATATTTCTACAATCTTTGAAGGTATGGCAAGACACATAAGATCTCCTTAGGAAGGTATTTTTCCCAAAGCTTTTATACCTATAGTTTGCAACTCTTGCAATACGGTTTTTATCAAATCTTCCATCTTAGAAGCGGTTTTCTTGTGAAGCTCCAAAGACACATCAAAACTAACTGGTTCTATGCCAACAAGTATAAGGTTTTCTTTTACAGGTTTTCCTATTAGATCTAAAAGCGCTAAAACCTCGGAAAAACCCACCTCATGGGCCGATAGTTTGTTTTTAAGATAGTATTTTTTTACCTCTTCGTTTCTAAAAACGTATAAGCTCCCTGGTGGCTTTCCACCCATAACGGCATCCACCACCAGAAGGTTATCTACACCGTCTTGCAACATATACATAATCTCAAGACCAAGCGTGCCGGCATCTATTATCTCTATAGAAGGCTCGAAGCTGTATCTTTTTTCTATCTCTTTTATAACATGAACGCCCACACCTTCATCTTGCAAAAGTATGTTTCCTATACCCATCAAAATTGTTCTCATACGTCAGATATATCGGCAGGTACATGATCAAAAAACTTGTTGCCATTTACCATAGAAGATACTTCGCCGTCTTTTTCCAATATATCCTCTCTTATAACCATATAAACGTGTATCACCACAAAAAGCACAATAATCCAAGCTACTATATGATGCCATCTATGGACTTGATACTCACCACCAAGCATAGGTATGACCCATCCAAATAGCTTGTCCCAAAACCCACCTGGGTTTGACCTTCCAAACATTGCAAAACCTGTTATCACTTGAAATATCAAAAGCAAAAAAATCCCAAAATAAGCGGTTCTTGCCAGAGGATTTCTTATATAGGGTTTATGGCTTTTGGTGATAAAAAGATAGTTTTTCAATGTATCAACAGCGTTATCCCAATAAGCTTTTGTCCAAATTTTTGGTATTATAAGTCTATCGGCTTTTCTAAAAGGTATTATACTAAATCTCAAAATAAGGGCTGCAAGAAGGATATAACCAAAGCTAAAGTGCAAAAGCCTTATCCAGTTCATGGTTATAGCGTGAAGGTCTCCAAAAGTGGCACTGTATCCTACGTTTCCTATGAAAAACGGGTTTCCTATGTATATACCGGTTATAAACAAAACGCTTATAGCCAAAACCCATACCCAGTGGGCTATCCTTAGGGATGGGCTAAAAAGATAATACTTTTTAATATCCTTATTCATAACAAGCACCCCCTATTTTAAAGCTTACCACTTCTTCTTTTTGTGTGTTGTAAACATGAGTAGAGCATGCTAAACAAGGATCAAAAGAATGAATGCTTCTTAATATCTCAAGGGGTTCTTTTGCTATAAGCACTATCGTGTCTTGCATGGATCTTTCAAAAGCTGCCTGTTGGCCTTTTTCATCTCTTGGAGAGCCGTTCCATGTGGTGGGCACCACCGCTTGGTAGTTTTCAATTTTCCCATCTTTTATGATACACCAATGCCCCAAAGCTCCCCTTGGTGCTTCTGATATACCTACTCCTTTTGCTTGGCTTGGCCATGTGGATGGTTCCCATTTTTCCATGTTTGCCACAGATGTGTCCCCAGCTTTTATGTTGTCGTAGAGTTTTTTAAGGAAATAATTTGATGCATTTGCTCCCAATTGACATTCTAAAGCTCTTGCTGCGGTTCTTCCTACGGTTGTTGGCATCCATACATGAGGAGGTAAGTTTAAAAGCTTTGAAACAAAGTCTATTTGATTTACCACCATTTCATCCATCCAAGAGGGTTTTATATGCCCTTGTTTTACTGCCGTATAAACTATCATATACCTTGCCAAAGGACCTACTTCTGCTGGTAAGTTTCTCCATCTTGGTGATTTTATCCAAGAATATTTTCCGTTTTCGTTTAAATATTTCCAATGGGTTTTTGTGCCTTCTTTTGGTCCTGTATAATAAGGATCTGTTATACCGTTCCAAGGGTGTAGACCTTCGTTGTTGTTTGGATATTGATACCAAGAGTGCGTTACCCATTCTTGGATTATGTCTGGATTTGTTAAATCTTCATTTGTTATAGGATAATACTTGGCTTTATCAACGCCTTGAGCAAAGTTTTCTACAACACCGTTTGAATGATAAAGTATCTTTTCGAAATAATCTCCGTTTTTTATGCTTTTATAAGGCTCATCTGGATAATCACCGTATCCTAAAACTCTGTCTTTTGATAAACCACCGCCGTAAGTCCAGCCTTTTTGAACATATATCTGACCTATAGCCAAAAGATCTATCAGGTAAAACAAGTTTGCAGCTTCTGCTTGAGTGTATACAGCATCTTCTACCACCGCAAGGCGTTCCATATTTATAGGAGCGTTCATATCGTTCATGGATATAGAACAGTTCATACCACCCACTATGTAGTGAGGATGAGGGTTTTTACCACCAAACACCACGTGAGGTATAACAAGCTCTCTTTGAACATCCAGCATATTTAGATAATGTGATATAGCTATAAGGTGTACTTCTGGAGGAAGCATTTTATAATCAGGGTGGTCCCACCAGTTGGCGGCGAATATACCAAGTTGTCCACTTTGCACAAGGTTTTTTATCTTATCTTGAAAGGTTTTAAAATACCCTGGCGTTGCTTTTGGAAACTTCCTTGGATAAGCGTTGCCACCAAGAAAATCCGTATACAACGATATGATACCACCGTAAGTTTGAAGTATTTGATTTTGCAAAGCCGCTGTAGCTACAGGATCTGCCTTTATCGCTTCCAAAGGAGATACCCAGTCAAGGGCGTGAAGATGATAAAAATGTACCAAATGATCATGGGCATACAAAGTCCCAAGCATTATATTTCTTATGTAGTTTGCGTTTTTGGGTATTTCTATATCAAGGGCATCTTCTATATTTCTTACTGAAGCTAAAGCGTGGATGGTGGTACAAACTCCACATATACGTTGTGTAAAAGCCCATACTTCCCTTGGGTCTCTATTTTTTACTATAAGCTCAATACCCCGCCACATCGTACCTGCTGATACGGCGTTTGTTACCTTGTGAGATGGCTCGTCTACTTCTATCTCAAGCCTCAAATGTCCTTCTATCCTAGATACTGGGTCTATAACAACTCTTGAACTCATATATCAATCCTCCTTTTTACCAGAGCGTATTTTGCTTATTACACCGTGAGCTATAGCTCCTACTGCCGCAGCACCTACTGCCACCGCACCTACTTTATCTGCATTTGACTCTGTACCTATAAATGGTATATTTTGCTCTCTGCTGTAGAAGTTCCCATTGTCCCAAAAACCATCCGCTGAGCATCCGATACATCCATGTCCAGATTGTATAGGATAAGAAAGTCCGTTGTACCACCTTAAATTCCCGCAAGAGTTGTAGGTGGTTGGTCCTCTGCATCCCATCTTGTAAAGACACCATCCTTTTTTGGCGCCTTCATCGTCAAACTGCTCCACATACATACCCTCGTTGAAAAACGCTCTTCTGTAGCATGTATCGTGTATACGATTTCCGTAAAACATCTTTGGTCTTCCTTGAGAGTCAAGAGGTGGTAATTTTCCAAAAAGCACCGTATACATGATGGTCCCGGTCATTACTTCTGGTATTGGTGGACATCCTGGTATTTTAACGATAGGCTTATCCGTTATTACCTTATGAATAGGTACGGCCGTTGTAGGGTTTGGCTTGGCAGCTTGCACACAACCCCAAGATGCACAAGACCCCCAGGCTATCACAGCTTTTGCACCTTCTGCTGCTTTTTTCAAGCCTTCTAAGAAAGGTTTACCTCCCACAACGCAATACATCCCATCGTCTCCAAGAGGTGGATTTCCCTCCACTGCCAATATGTATTCTCCATGGTATTTTTTCATTATATCCTCTTTGTGTTTTTCTAAGGCTTCTCCGGCTGCCGCTGATAGTGTATCATCGTACTCTAAAGATATCATAGTAAGAAGCACATCTGAGGCCAAAGGTGTAGCTGATCTTATGAAGGATTCAGAGCAGCAAGTGCACTCAAGACCATGCACCCATATCACTGGTACTCTTGGCTTAGTTTCCATCGCCTCTACTACTTTTGGTATAAAAGCAGGTGGTAAACCCATAAGACCAGTGATAACTGCGGAGAACTTGAGAAACTCTCTCCTACTCACCCCGTGTCTTTTGAGGGCTTCCCAAAAGGTCTCTTTCCCATCTATCATAAAAGCCTCCCTTGAATAAGTATTCACTAGTCATGTTAACACTTTAAATATTTCTTGTCAATGATTTATTTTTATAAAAGCCATAAGACATATTTACACAAAAACTTTTTAAAATCTTTTGAAATGTCTAACTATGTAAGTGTATTATAAATATTTTTATATTTCAATTCTGATGCATTTCATACAAAAAAAAAAAAAAAAAACGATTATTATAGTAGAACATATAAATTGGAGGTTAATATGACAAATATATCAGTGAAGACAAAGCTATATGTCTTGGGTGCAATAGTGGCTCTTTTTGGTGTTGTTATAGGGGCTATCGTCTTTTATAATACTCACAGCGCAGTAGCTCAAATGGACCAAGAAAAGTATTGTCTTAAAGTAGCCGATCCTCTTTATGAGATGCTTATAGAACTTCAAACGGCTAGAATGTACAATAGATCTTTGGCAGCGGGTGATAAAAGCTATAAAATACCTTTGGAAAATACTTTTAACAAAATAGACAAGACTTTATCAAAACTTTCTTTATTAGATAAAAAATATGGAAAGAGACTAGATATGAATAAAAATTTTAATGAGCTTTTATCTATGTATGACAACCTTAAGCAAAATGCTTATAGTTTTAATCCACATCAAGTAAGAAAAAGTTATGATACCATATCTAACTTTTTAACAGATAAACTTATTATAAGAGATTGTTATATAAGAGGAAAACTTATCCAAGATCCTGATTTTGCGGATTCTACTGCCATAAGTGGATTTTTTGGAAATCAGCCTCATATTATTTTAAAAGTCGGTCAACTTAAAAGTAAATCTTTTGAGCTTATAAATATATCTAAACAAAACGCAACTTCAAACACTGCTCAAAGTACAAATTCAACATCAAACCTAAACAATAGCTTAAACCAACAGAGCGCTTCTAATCAACAAAACACATATATACACCATTTGGTTATGGATATCTCAAGTTTGTTGAGCAGCATAAGAGAACATATTCATTACGCTTGTTTATTTTACAACGAGAGTGCCAGAGCCAATAAGTTTTACAACGAAATACATCTGTCTGCCAACGCTTATAAAAGATATATAAACGATACTTTTAAACCCATTATAGAAAAAATATTGGATAATCCAGAGAGTGCCTATATTTACAAAGAGCAGTTTTTGAGCTCTATTTCAAAGCTACAAACTCTTTCTAACGCATTATCAAGAGATACAATTCATACGTTAGAAAAATCTGTAAATAGTAGAGATGCAAAAGACCATGAAGTACTTTATGTAAGTCTATTTGTGGTAAGTATAGGCATAGTATTATCTATGTGGTTTGTATATTTGACGATAAAGAGTATAGATAACAACGTAAGTATATTAAATAGAGTTGCAAATGAATTTAAAAACGGTAATCTAAATATAAAAGCTGAGATACGTTATCAAGATGAAATAGGTAAGGCAATAGAAAGTTTGGTAGACGGAGTTGGTACGGCAAACAGCATATTGCAAGACATAAAATCTACTATCGAGAGAATGGGAAGCTTAGATTTTACTAAAAATGTAGAGACTGATGCGGTAGGAGATTTTGAAGCTATAAAAGATGATGTCAACAAGTCTTTGGACGCTTTGAGAAAACTATTGCAAGCTATAACAGAAAGCGTTGTAAAACTAGGTACAAGCATGGAAGAAACATCTGCCACTACAAACGCTTTGGCTTTAGACAATAAAAATCTCAACGAGCAGATAAATGCGTTGGCAAATTCTATAGAAGAGATATCTGCTACTGTTAGCTCTATAGCCTCAAACATGACGGATACAAAAAATATCATAAACAAACTTTTTGAAGTAGTAAACAAAGGAAAATTGGCGATAAATCAAACAAGAGCCGATGCTGATATGATGAGTGAGTTGGGAAAAAAGGCAGTTTCCATCGTAGATTCTATACTGTTTATAACAGAACAAACAAATCTTTTAGCCTTAAATGCCGCTATAGAAGCAGCCCGTGCAGGAGAAGCTGGGAGAGGATTCGCCGTTGTGGCAGACGAGGTAAAGAAACTGGCTGAAAAAGCTGGTGGTTTTGCAAAGAACGTATCAGATATTATATCAGATATAACAAAAGGTGTAGATTCAACCGTTAAATCTATATTGATAGTAGACGATTATTATAAGGATATAGAAAATTATACATCTAACGTACAGGAAGCTTCTCAGTCTATATCTTCTGCCATAGAAGAGCAAAACGCCACTTTGAACATGCTAAACAACTCCATGCTAGATGTGAGGACGTTTTCTGACAAATTGGCGGCAGCTATAGAAGAGCTTTCAGCTACAGCAAGATCTTTGGCTGATGTAGCTCAAGAGCTTAAAATAGAAGTTTCTAAGTTTAAGTTTTAGGATTTTGACAAGTATGCCACGGTTTATATGAAAAAGGTTATTTTTGCTTTGGGTTTTTGTTTTATGGCATCTAACTCTTACGGTGTTTTATTAAAAGCTTCAAACGATAAATTTGTAGATGCGGGATTAAAGCTTTCTATATGGGCTCAAGACAATGGCAAGGTAACTACCAACGATCACAAAAGCGTAAACTTTTCGGTAGAAAACGCAAGGCTTTATTTTGCAGGGCAGATTAACCCAGTGGTGCAATTTGGTGCAAATATTGATTTTTCTGATAACAACGTTTTAATACCAGATGGTTCTGCTCGCTCTCACGATAAAATGCAGTATACTATCGTAAAAGATGCCTTTATTAATTTTAAATTTAAAAAATCTTTTCAGGTTACCGCTGGTCTTTTTTTGGATCCTTGGTCAAGAATCCCTTTAGAAGATTTGTACTCTTTTATAGTGCCAATAGAAGATTACAACCCAGGTGTATCTGAAATAGATATAGATGGTGCTAAGCTTTTACAAACAAGCTATGCTGTAAACCCAAATTACCTTAATTATAATGGTGTTTATAAGTTTAAACCATTTATAAAACCCCTTGTACCTTTTACATTTGGTTCTGATGTAGGAAACGCCTTTAGGGATACAGGTATCGCTATTTGGGGTGATATAGCAAAACATACAGCGCTAAAGTACTATATTATGGCAGGCAACGGAAGATATGACTATCAATATGGCAACAACGCCAAAAGCAACCTAAAATACGGTTTTAGAATAGAACTTACGCCTACGTTTTTAGGCTATAAAGGAGAACCAGATTACGTAGATAAAGACACGTTTTTTGGAAAAAGGAAAACCCTTACATTTTCTTTTGCTTATCAACAGCAAAGAATAGACTGCTCTAACCCTTGGCTAAACAGTGTAAATCAAACAAATATATGTAATGGTCAGACATCTTCCACCACAGCAAAAGCCTATACGTTTGATGTGCTTTGGGAACAAAAGTTTGGTGATTTTGTACCAAATGTCCAAGGAGCATGGCTTCTTCAAAAAGATTTAGGCTTTTCAAAAGCTAATAGCAATATATCACAACCAGAAGCGAAAGGCTATTATCTTCAAACACAGCTTTTATACGATAGATATATCGGCATAGGTAAACCAGCGCTTGTATTAAGATATGAAGAAGACAAAAATAAAAACTATTATGTAGATCCAGCCAATCAAAACTCTTTTATAACCACAAAGGTATTTTTAACGGATGTATTTGTAAATTATTACATAGACAACGAAAATGCAAACATGTCTTTTGGTATTCAGTTTGTAAACCCTGATGCAAATCTTATAAACGCAACTTCAAACGGCAAAGATACGATAAGGGCTTTTAACGATTGGACTTTGGCTTTTAGGACAGTGTTTTAACGTTACAATCTTTTTAAGTCTATCGTGGCTTTTCTTGTGTACAAGTTCA
>Ga0078972_1007035_pt1 | contig 25698 bp, 22 predicted proteins | sample YelNatPaOPGAMG01_FD_67568 | JGI IMG/M metagenome (GOLD analysis project Ga0078972, IMG submission 67568) | Hot spring thermophilic microbial communities from Obsidian Pool, Yellowstone National Park, USA - OP-RAMG-01 (SPADES assembly) (version 2) | ecosystem: Environmental > Aquatic > Thermal...
GCGGCCGGGGGGCGGCCCGGCTGCAGGCACCCCGCCCAATCCCCCCTCCCGGGTCAGAGCCGGGCAGGCGCATAGCATCTTGGCCGGCTGTTACCGGGAGCCGGCTGGACCAAGTACGGTTGCAGTACTAAGAGCCATCACCCTGTGCGGGCAAGGCTCAGGGCCGCCGCCACAGCGCCGGCGACAGTTTCCACATCCTCTCGGCTCATAGCCGGGTACAGCGGCAGGGTTACCTCGCGTGCGCCGACCGCTTCTGTATGCGGCAGCGGCCCCGCAGGACAATGCTGACGATGATAAGAGAACTGGTGTACAGGTGGGTAGTGGATGCTCGTCTGGATGCCCAGCGCTTTCATCTCGTCCATAAACCGGCGCCGGTCTATGCCGGCCTCCAACAAGATCGGAAAGAGATGGGCTGACGCGATGCCTCGATGGCGGCAGTAGGGCAGCGATAGGCCCGGCAGTCCTGAGAGCCGTTCCCAGTACCAGCCGGTAATCTCGCGCCGCCGCTGATTGTTCTCCTCCAGCTTTTCCAGTTGGGCCAGCCCCAACGACGAACGCATCTCATCGATGCGGTAGTTATAGCCGAGGGCCACCACATCATAGGTGTGCGCGTGGCCCTGATGACGATCCCAGGTCAACGAGGTCATGCCATGAGAACGCAGGATACTGACGCGCTCGGCCAGGTCATCGCGGTCTGTGACAACCATACCGCCCTCGCCCGTAGTCAGATTCTTGTTGGCGAAAAAACTGAAGCAGCCCACATCCCCCAGGCAGCCCGCTTTCTTGCCATCCAGTGCGGCTCCTGGAGCATGGGCGGCATCCTCAATGACCGCCAGACCATGGCGCTGAGCGATGGCGTTGATGGCTGGCATGTCGCACACATAGCCGCCATAGTGCATCACCATGATGGCTCGCACACGCGGGGTAATGGCTGCTTCGACCGCTGCCGGCGAGAGGCTGAAATCGGCCTCACCTGTGATATCGGCAAAGACAGGCTCTGCCCCCGCATAGAGGAGCGCATTTGCAGTTGCCACAAAGGTGAGAGCAGGGACGATTACCTGGTCTCCGCGGCCGATGCCCAGGGCCAATATGGCCAGGTGCAAGGCTGCCGTGGCGTTGGAGACGGCAAGGGCATGCCGGCTGCCGGTATACGCGGCGAAAGCCCGCTCAAAACGTGAGGTCACCTCGCCCATGGAAAGCCATCCTGAACGAAGCACCCGCGAGGCCGCGTCCAACTCCTCTGGCCCCATGCTCACATCCGCCAACGGCACCTTCCATCGCATCTCTATTCCTCCCCAAGAAACTGCTCGCGCATCGTCTCAAAATCCCGCGCCGCCTGTTCATAATCATCAGGGCGACCGAGATCCTGCCAATATCCTTCGAACGGGTAGGCTGCTACCGGTTCGCCGGCCTGGATGAGGCGGTTGATCAGATCCGGAAAGTCCAGGTATTGCATAGGCGGGATGTGATCAAGCAGCCGCGGCTCAAAGACGTATACCCCCATGCTGGCCGCATAGTGGTGTGCAGGCTTTTCCAGGTAACCGGTCACCCGGTTATCGGCGTTGCACTCGATAACGCCCAGGTCGATCTTGACACACCGTTTGTGCATAGCGATCGTGGCTAACACTCTGTTGTTCTTGTGGAACGACAGCAGGTTGCGCAGGTTTAGCGTGGTGAGGATATCCCCGTTCATCACGAGAAAGGTTCCCTGCGGCCTGGGCATCAGGGCCAGGGGGCCAATGGTACCCAAGGGCGCTTCCTCGTACGAATAGGATATCTTGACGCCAAACTGCGAGCCGTTGCCGAAGAAGGCCTGTACCAGGCTGGCAAGATGGCCTACCGCCAGAATGATCTCATCGATCCCAGCCCGCCGGAGTTGGCGGATCATCACCTCCATAATGGGCATATCTCCAATCGGCACCAGCGGTTTGGGCAATATCTTGGTATAGGGCGCCAGGCGTGTACCCTTTCCGCCCGCAAGAATCACGGCTCTCATAGAGAGACCCTCCAACATCTCGCCATGATGATATGGCTCAGCAACTCGACATGAATGTGCTGGAGCATGGCCAGGCTTCAGGTATAGCAGTCCATGTACCCATCTCACTCCGGCTAAGACGCGTGTGGCAGCCTGCTAAACCTCGTACCGGCCTACCTGGTATCGGTCGAGGTGCGCGGCGATCCAATCGATGGTTTGCTGCAGACCGCTCTCCAAGCCGACTTTTGGGTGCCAGCCGAGCAGCTGCTGCGCCCTGCGATTATCTGACCACAGGCGCATGACTTCACTGCGCTCCGGCCGCAGGCGTTGGGCGTCGCGCACGATTTGCACGGGGCGGCCCACGAGGCGGATGATCAGCTCCGCCAGATCGCCGATGCTGATCTCCTCGTTTCCGCCAAGGTTCATCGTCTCGCCGATCACACCTTCAGCCAGGCCCGCACGCAAAAAAGCGTCGACCGTATCAGAGACAAAAGTCAGGTCGCGGCGCGGCTCCAGGCTGCCAACAAGGACCCGGTTGCGGGTGAGGGCTTGGGTGATGATCGTCGGTATGATCGCTCGCGCCGACTGCCGGGGGCCATAGGTATTGAAAGGACGGATGGTTACGACCGGCAGGTTGTAAGCGCACCCAAAGCTCTCAGCCAATTTGTCGGCGGCAATCTTGCTGGCTGCATAGGGCGATTGGGCATGCAGGGGGTGGGTTTCTGCGATAGGCACACTCTGTGCGGTACCATACACTTCGCTTGTGGATGTGTGGATGATCCTCTGGGCTCCAGTCTCCCGCGCGGCCTGCAGCACATTGAGTGTACCGGTGACGTTCGTGGCGACTACTTCTTCTGGGTGTAGATATGAATAGGGGATAGAGATCAGCGCAGCGAGGTGGAAAACATGGCTCACATCTCGGCAAGCCTCACGCACGGCAGTGTAATCGCGGACATCTCCTCTAACGATCTCCAAGGTATCCAGTTCAGCAGCCGGCAGATCACTCAGCAAGCCAAGTGAGGAGCGTGAGGTGTAGCGGATGAACACACGTACGTGCGCTCCCAGGCGGATCAATGCCTCGGTCAGGTGACTGCCGACAAAGCCACTCGCGCCCGTTACCAGCACCCGGCAACCTTGCCAGCCTTGGAGAGAGGAATCAGATGGCATTGGCATCATTTCTCCTGAACGCTGCAGACGGCTCAGAGTGCTCCTCGCCGCCAGCGGCATAGTTGGCTATCTGAGCAGGGCTGAGCATGGACTGGAGTTCGGCCAGTCGTCGCTGGATATCGGCCAGGCGGTTGCTCGCTGCATACTGGGCCAGGTCGGCGACCCATCCGGCCACAGTGTGGGCATCTACGTGGGGGCCGCTATCATCAGCGGTGACCCATATGGATCTGGCCACCGTGGCAGGGGCGCCTTTGGCTTGTTGAGCGCGTGGGTGAGAACACTCTGGGATGGCGCCGGCCGTGCCTGCATTTACCAACAGGTCGGCAATACCGGGCACGAGCACAATGCGTGCGGGTGTAGAACGGCAAACCGCGAGCCAGTCATCGAGCTCGCTCAGGCCAATATCGTCGATGGCCAGGGCGATGAGATCAATATCCCATGTCCTGATCAGGTCCGGGACGCTACGCCGGCCGCCCAGCACGATGGCGCCATGAATGCGCATGCCTCGCTTCCTGGGGTCATCATCAACAATGCCGACGACGTCAAAGATGCGCCGGCCTGCGCCGTAACGCATGAACCAGACCACCCACTGGCCTTCCTCACCGGCGCCGACCACCAGCACCTTTCCGCGCCCAGCCTTGGCCATGGCCCAGACCTGGCCCCACTTGACCTGCAGGCCCGAGAGCAGACGGCCTCGGTAACGAGCGCCGGCAAAGCCCGTCATGGCAAAGAACCCGGCCAGGGCCAGCAAGCCTGGCGGCAGCAGGGCCGATGGGAAGCGGAGCGAGTCCAGCCCTACAAGCAGGACCGTCGCCAGTGTGGTCGAGAGGACAATTTCCCAGGCCTCCTGGGCGCTGGCGTATCGCCAGGCCGTACGCTGTACCCCCAATACCCAGTTGACAGCGCTGAAAGCCAGCGCCATGATCAGCGCCGCCAGGAGCGCACGCGCCCAGCCCAGGTCGAGCACGCTCGCGGCTCGCCAGACCAACCCAGCGACTGCAATCCCCGCCAGGGCAATGCACCAATCGATCAGGAACCAGCTGGCATATCGGCGCACCAGCCGCTGGATAGGCCCCAGCAGGATATCTTCTACCTCGGGTGTTGCCCTCCGGATCAATGGGATGACTGCCAGCAAGGTACATAGTAGCACATCGAGATCCAGGAGAAAGGATCGGTAGCGGATGTAGAGCAGGTCGAGATGCAGCTTGTTCGGCAAGACGCTGTTCAGGTACGACTCGGTCGCCGTGGCATGGCTCAGCATCGCCTCTTCGCGGGCATAGATAACGGCTGCCGGGCTGGTCATCCCGGGCGTAGCCAGCAGGACCTGGCGCTCTTCCGGCGAGTAGTGCGCCACGAACTCGGGGTCCTCAGGCCGTGGCCCAACCAGGCTCATTTCGCCCTTGAGGACATTGATCAACTGCGGCAGTTCGTTGAGCTTGGTATCGCGCAAAAAGTGGCCGATGCGAGTAATGCGTGGGTCATCGTGCGCAGTGATGCGGGGTCCCTCTCCCCGCTCGCTCATTGTTCGGAACTTGAGCATGGCGAATAGCTGCCCGTTTTTGCCGACGCGCATGGCGCGGTAGAAGACAGGCCCCGGCGAATCGACTTTGATGGCGATGGCAATGGCCGCGAAAACGGGCAATAGTAACAGCAAGCCCAGGAACGCCACCAGCAGGTCAAAACTTCGCTTGGCCATCCCAGTCGCCTCCCCTCTGCAGGATAGGGGCCAGCAAAGCAGGCACGTTCTGTTCACCCAGCGGCCGTCTTCCTTCCAGGTAGAAGCGTATCATGCCCTCGGCTTTGGCCAACCACTGGCTCTTGGGCCACAGGCGATACAATCGGTGCACGAGATCGAAGCTTGCCTGGCCCACAAGTGGAGCGAACCATGGACAGAAAGCCACGCGCTGTCGCAGCGGCTGGGCTGTATAGCCCAGGTGCGATTTGAAAGCATCCACGCTTGCCGGCGCATCCAGGGAATGTACGCCGTAATGAACGGCTCGCACCCCGGGCCGGGAGATGAACGTTTGTGTCAATGTATAGGCGAGAGCGTGGTTCACGTGCAGCCGCAGATACTCTTGCCGAGACTGCTGGTGCAGGATGTAGCAGCAGTCGTCTATCGCACAAGTCAGGGCGGAAGCAGCCAGCCGGCCATTGACCAGGGCGCCCCAGGCCTCAAACCCTGGCAGGCCCTCAGCCGCCAGGCAGCGCTTCTGCCAGGATGCCTGCGTCATCGAGGCCTCTCGCCCCTGCCGCTCGATGGTATCGGCTTCCAGCGCCCATCCTTCGGCGGCTAACCGGCTCAGAGCGATGGGCGCAACAGAGCACTGTCGCAGGGCTGCTCGCACGTCGGCGCGAGCCCCTTTACTGAGTCTGTGCATGTCATAGGTGGGCCCTTTGAAAACGGTGTGGTAGCTCAGTTTGCCGGCCGGGTGATCCAGAGGTGCAGAGTAGCGCAGGGCGATAGCTCCGCCGTGTGCCAAGGCCTCTCGCAACTCATCCTCACCGGGCTCAATCAACCAATGGTAGGGAAAAGCCTGGAGCACCCTCGGCGCCGCATCGAACCAGTAACTGCTGGCTGTGCGCACCACTTGATGGCCCTGCCGGCAGAGCCATTCGGCGAAAACATCCGCATTCATTCAGCCATTGTGCTCTCCAATCCTCACAATGCTCTCGATATCAGGCCCCTCGACCGACAGGTTCGGCCAGGCACAGGTACTTGGGAGCCCAGGCCAACAGGCCCGGCCACATCCTGCTGGCTTGCATGATGATCATGTTGTATGCCCGGGAGAGAAGGCGGGCTGCATCCGTTCGCTCCGAAGCCGGCGCGGGTTCCCAATGGATAACCCGGAAGCCTGTGCGCTCCAGGAGGCGCTGCAACCCTACCTGCGACAGCCACTGCAGGTAGTGTGAATCCGGCGAAACCCGCGTCCAGCGCCCATCCAACAATAGACAGAGAGGCCCTCGGCTCCGGGTAAGCATATAGGAGAGACCAGGCAATTCGATGCCGAGCAGCCCCCGCGGGTGGATGATTCGAGCCACTTCCAGCAGATCGGCATAGAGATCATCCACATAATAGAGGAGGTCGATCATGGTCACCAGGGTGAAATAGTGGTCCTGGAAATGTGCCGTCCGCAAGGTTCCCGTGTGCACCCGCGCCCCATAATTCTCTCGGGCCACTGCTGCTGCCGATGGAGATAGCTCGACACCGCAAAGCTCCCAGTCGCCGCCGATGAAGGACGCGAAGAGATCGCCAGTGCAGCAACCGACGTCCAGCAGGCGGCCGCGCGGCCGCAGCGACCTCATGATCTGACCTTCATAGCGCAGAGCGGCCCGGCGTGTCGCCGTGAATGATAGGACGCGAGGGCCGAATTCGTAGCTTGCGTGTAATTGGGCCAGGCGCGATGCGCGGGAGGCGCGCGGCGACGCAAAGATCGTGCCGCACTTACGACAACGCAGGTAACGCATCGGATAGCGGCCGGTCATCCACACCTTGGTCGGCGCTGGTCCACAGGCAGGGCAATCTACCTGCTCCAAGTCCGCGGTAGCCATTACTCCGTCGATCAACCCTCCCTCCTTCAGATGAGTTCTTGCTCGTGTCACAACCGCCTCAAACCCTTTGGGGCAGAGGATCATTCGACCTGTGGGCACACACTTGCTCGTAGAGTCCGTGCACCTGTGCGGCAATATCCGACCAGTCCAGCGCTGCCACCACGCGCGGCCGGGCCGCCAGCGTGTAGTTCCGCGCCGCCTGCGGGCGCTGAAGGATGTTCCGTAATATGCTGGCCAGTTGGCCAATATCGCCATGGTTTGTCAGGAACCCGGCATTGAGGCGCCCGACTATTTCGCCACAGCCGCTGCCTGCGGCGACCACGGTCGGCACGCCGGATAGGATCCCTTCCAGGGCAACCATGCCAAAGCCCTCGGTGCTGCTGGCGTAGACCAGGGCGTCTGCGGCGCCGAATGCTTCTAGCTTTTCCCGGCCGCTCACTGTTGGCAAAAGGTAAAAGTGTTGGAATCCTTCCGCGCTGGCGACCTGCTTCAGAGTGCGGCCAAAGCCTTCGTCGGGCCCAACGACCACCGCAGCCACATCCCAGCCTTCCCGCCGCAATACCGCTACCGCGCGTACCATGTGATCGATTCCCTTGATTACGTCCACGCGGCCCAGATAGAGCACGACAAAGCGCTCGCCGATGCCATACCGCCGGCGAAAGGCCTCGCCTGATGTATTGGGATCATAATCAGCCGTATCAATACCGTTGGGAACCAAGATGATCTTGGCTGGATCACCCCCGAATACGCGGAATTGCTCCGCCTCGTAGCCTGACAGCGCGAGCAGGCCAGCTGCATCCCGCAGCATCCTTTGTCCATAGATACGATCGAAAAGGGCTTTGGCTATCTGGCTGTGCCCATGAAAGGCGACCGTTCCATGTGGGTGGATGAGAAAGGGCACATGGGCTTTGCGGCACCATTCATAGGCCACCAGAGATGGATAGTCGCGGTACCCATGGATGTGTACGATATCGTAGCAGCCGATGGTCTCCCTGAGGACTGGCCCTAACTCTGGCATATGGAACAGGCCAAACGAATGGCGCCCCAAGGGGATCAGCTTCCGGGTCGCCAGGTAATGGGCATGCACGCCCTCAACGTCTCGCGTGAACGAGTGAGGCTGTATAGTCTTCGTCTTGGTCGCCAGATTGGTACAGATCACGTCTATCTGCACGCCGCGCCGATGGAGGGCCGTGCAGAGTTTGTAGACGGTCAGGTCTGGCCCTCCCAGGGCAGGGGCGCTCTTGTAGGAAAGGGTCACATGCAAGGCCCTCACTCTCTAGCCCTCCATCATTCGCCTGCCAAGCTGCAGGCGTGTATCTCAACCCGCCCTGCAATGGGGTTTACGGTGGACAACTCGGGGCATGGGCCGGCCGCTCCACCCAGTGCAGAGCCAGGAGCACGGCAGCCAGGGCGCCCATGGGAACCATTGCTTCACCAATGTTATTGCCGATGCTGGTAGAGGGCAGCAAGAGCACTTCGGGCACGAGGATAGCGTACAATATTGTCCCCAGAGTGTTCGGCCTGTCGAGCACCCACTTGCGGTAGAGCCAGGCCAATCCTGCCCCCCACAGTGCTGCCCCCACAATAATGCCAATCAGATCAAAGTTCATGAACCATTCGGGGAAAAACCCTGGCGGGGTCCCGGCCAGGCTGCCCGGCCTATCGTACAGGGCCGCCATCTCCAGGCCCAGATCCAGCGGCTTGTTTGGCCAGAGGGAGCGCAACATGAACTGTGAGACGGTCAACAGCAATGTGGTGCCATATTTGAGTGGCCGCAGCCGGCCGTATACATCGATGACCAGCGGGAATAACCGGATATCGGACATATCGGTGCCGCTTAGAAAGCCGCCAATTCCTCCCAGGTTGATGCTGCCCACGAGTCCCTGTAATCCGCCGGACATGCCTGCTGTCGAAGCGGTGATGGAACGCCAGGCACTGATGGCATAGGCGTAGATCAGCGTGGCTGGGCCCACTCCCAACAGGATGGGGACCGGCACTGAGCCCGTCGACAGGCGATAGGCCACGAGCAAAGAGAGCACATAACCTGCAGTGCCCGCACGCCGGCCGATGAGAATGTAGATCAACAGCCCGGCTGTCGCATGCACACCCCAGAGCACGCCCGGGCGCCCCCCTTGAGCAAGGGTCACCGCCAGCCAGACGATCGATGCCAAGGGGAGTAGATACGCGCCCATCCTCCACACGTTGGCCAGTGGGGCAGCGATCCCCAGGGTGCCATCGGTCAGATAGGTGAGCAGGGCGGGGTCTCGGAGGAAAGCCCATAGGCTCTGCCTGGTCGCATGGGAGAAAAGGACGAGAGAGACCGCTCCTGCCAGTGAGAGGATGGGGACACTTCTTGTAATGCGGTTGCGCAACGGCCAGGGCTCGCGGCCCCTGGAGCGAGCAGCGCCGGCCCCCGCTGTCGGCGCGCCTCCATGGGAAAGAATGGCATGATAGGTCCAGTTCCAGGTTATCAGGCCGCAAGCCAGATAGAGCGCCGCAGATGCATAGAGCCTGGCAATATCACTCGCTGAGTATCCCTGGAGGTAGACGACGGGCTCACCCATTGCGAGCGATACTCCTTTAATGGCATAATAGAACACCGCCAGGTTGAAGAGCGTGGCTGGGTCATACCATCGGCGCCTGCTGCCGGCCCCCACCAGCGCGATGGGACCGAACCAAAGGGCCAGCGCGGTCACGCCCAGCGTTTCATAGACTATGGCCTGGTCGAGGGCGCCCGGCAGGAACAACAGCAGATAGACCGCAGCATAGGCTACGAGCAGAGCCGGCCGTAGAAGTGTGTGCGATCTCGTTTGCAGAGGTATCTGGTGGGGCCTATCCGCCAATCTAATCTCCCTCCATATGCTGTGGGTTGGGCAGGGCTAGGAATGAGATACGCCACCTGCGCATCTCACGCCAGACTGCGATGGCAGTCGTGCCTGTTCCCAGCAAGATGCCGACAGGATGGTAGAGCATTCCGGCGGCCCAGAGCAGGGCCAGGAAAACGGCTACCACCGAGGCATCCAGTGAAAGTGGCAGCGCCTGCTGAGCGATGCTTCTGAGGCTGCCGCCCATTCCGCGGACGGTATACCACAACAACGGCAGTTGCACGGCCACCGTGGTGAGGGAGTCACTCCAGACAATGCCCATCTCCGACCTCAGGCGCACCGCGAGCCAGAGGGCCACGACGCGGAGCAAGAACAGCGCCACATTAAAAGCCAGGGCGCCGGCCTGTAGCCCCCTGACATTGAGCATTGCCGTCAGCGGCCCTACGACAAAGCTTCCTACGGTGCTGATGAGTAACACCTGCAGGATGGGCCCCACCGGGGCCCACTCATTGCCCAGGGCAACCCGCACCAGGAAAGGGGTGACGAAAGCCAACAAGATAGCCGGCAAGAGGCTGATGCGCAGCAATGCTAACACAATACCTTCCAGGATCCGCCCCTGTTCGGCGCCCTGCCTCTCGCGCTCCGCACCATCACGGTAGAGCACCTGGCCGACGGCCTGGTTGGCGAGGGTGGCCGGTGAAGCCAGGATGCGCCATGCGACGAGGTACCAACCTGCCCAGGCATCGGAGAAGGCTATGCGCATGCACACCAACGGCATATAGACCGAAACGGCATTGACCAGGCCTGCCCATGTCTGGTACCGCGGAAAGTTGCCGTATACTCTGGCCACGCGCCGGATTCCCGGTATCAGCGGCTTGCACGCAGGATTACAGCGCTCCAACCAACGGAAGATGCTGCCATAGGGAAGGAGCAGAGCCGAAGCGGCAAGCGCCGCCAGCGCCTGTGCCGACAGGAAGGTGGTCGTGTTCCAGCCCAATACGAACCCACAAATGGCCTGCAGCAGGGCGCCACCGCCATAGTAGAGGGTCCGCGCAGCGCTTACGCTGCCCAACTGGTTCCGCCGCAAGCGCAGGTTCGCCGCCACGGTAAACAGCGAATAGGCAAGGATCAGGAAGAGGAATGGCCACTGAATACCGAGAGAGGCCAACAGGTGACGGCCACCGAGAAGCGGTGTATAGGTATCTGCCAGCATCAGGCCAAGCAATACTGCACTCCACGCGAGGGCGCCCGCCAAAGCGAGCAAGGCCAGGTACGGCACATCATCGTCGCGGGCCACTACCACTGCACTGTCGTACTGGAAGCAGACCACCAGGGCGGCCACTCCTTGGAGCGCCAGGGCTGTGCTCACCCGTCCCAGGATATTTGCGCCATAGAGGCGCGCCGTCAGCGGCAGTAACACAAGAGCAATGCCCTGCCCCAGTGCGCTTCCAGCCAGGATGAGTGCGGCGCGGGCGGGAAAACTATCACGCAGCTTGGCCAGGCTTCTCATACGGCCTCCCATGTCTGCATTGTCGTACGGTCGGCCCCATTTTGCTGCGCCAAAACCCGGCCTGGATTCCCGGCTATGACAACGCTCTGGGGTACGGGCGCAGTCACAATCGAGCCCGCTCCAATGATCGCACCCTGGCCGATCTTCTGCACATGGGGCAGCACGTATGCCCCCGCCCCGATCCACACGTTCTCTTCAATAGTCAGATCACAGGCTATGGGCCTGGCATGCGGATCGCGCCCGTGATCGTGCGTGTAGATGCTCACGCCGGACGATATGATGGCATTCCTTCCGATTGAGACATTGCCGGTGAAATCAAGCACCACGCCATCAGAGATCTCTACCCCATCGGCGATGGTCAGCGAGCCGGCCGAGTCTTGCGCATAGATCACCACCCTTTCACCGAAGGAACAGTTCCTCCCAATCCGTATCCTCTTGGGGTAGGCCATATAGATGTTGGTCCGGAAGATGGTGCCGGCGCCGCACTCGGCAACGACCCGGCGGTAGAACTCTGTCCACAGCCGGCAACGGGCTGCCAGGGAGCCCCGCCACAGAGAATAGACCACGCCGTAGAGCAAGCCTCCCTGCTCGAAAAAGCTCATCTCGCAATCGCCCTCAAGAGGTTGTGGATCGTGACGGCGGCAACCGAGCGCGACGCATACTCCACGGCATAGGCCCGACCTGCATCACCCAGACGCTGCTGCCACGGGTGGTCACCACTGAGATCGGCCAACGCGGCGGCAAGGGATGATGCATCTCCTGCATCCACACAGATACCGCATCCCAGCCGGCTCACCAATTCCCAACACGCACCATTTCGGTCCACGGCTGCGACCACAGGGCGTCCACTGGCCATGATGGAGTAGGTCTTGGCCGGTATCCATTCTGGTGAGACCCGAGGCTTGAGCATGACTATCCCCGCATCGGCTGTTGCATAGACATATGGAATGAGCTCGATCGGTTGATATGGGAGGATCGTGATATTGGCCAGTTTTCTGCTTTCTACTGACTTTTGTAGCGCAGCACGACAGGCGCCCTCGCCCACGATCAGAAAGTGAATGCTTTGGTTGCCCGATAGGCGGCTTGCTGCAGCCAGGAGCGTTTCCAGCCCCTGTGAGCGCCCGATATTGCCTCCATACAGTACTACAAAGCGGCCAACCAGCCCGAGTCGGCGCCGCAAATCGTTATCGCGGGGAAGTGGCCGTATGCGATCCGTATCCTCCCAGTCGGGCAGGACGGTGACCTTGGATGGCTGTACACCACGCTCTATCAGCGCCTGGCGGAACCTGTCGGTCACGACGATGACGCCGCTGGATTGCCGATAGCAAGCATTCTCCATACGGCCCAGTGCTCGGATAACCAATGGCCGTGTAACCACACCCAGGCGCGCCGCGATATCGGGGTACAGATCGTGAACGCGGAACAGCCAGGGCGCCAGCCGTAGCCTTGAAAGGAGCCATGCTGGCCCTGCTACCTCCATGGCCGGATTGGTAATCAGGGCCGCATCGTAGGGCTGCTCCTGCAGCAGGGCCCATGCTGCCAAAGCGTTATAGGCGGTGACTGTCAGCAGGCGCTGTACCCTGCTGGCCCTGGCCGGAACCGGAACCAGAGTGCGCACCACCCTGACCCCATGCTCCCACGTGTCGGAAATGAGCGGCGAGACCCGACGAGCCCGGGCCGGAGCCTGGCCGTAATGCGGTTGGGCCGCGATGACCGTGACCTGCTCCCCGAGCAAGCCCAGGTCCTGCGCCAGCCCCCCATACATCATCGGTATTGGGCCTTGATCAGGCGGATAGTAGGGTGTAGCGATTAATACTCGCATGGTTCACCCTATCCCCACATGCAGAACATGCCGGGTATCCACCACCACCGGCGCCTGCTGCCGGATGGCCGGCCAGTCATAGGCCGTGTGGTCGGTTACGATCACAACGCAGTCCGCCAGCGCCAGGCTGCGTTCCAGATCGGGCTCGCTCGTGAGCGCATAGCCGTTGTGGAACACCAGGGGTACATAGGGATCATGGTAGTGGACGTCGGCGCCCTTGCCCCGCAGGATCTCGATGATATCGAGCGCCGGAGATTCACGGAGGTCATCCACATCTTTCTTGTAAGCCACGCCAAGCACCAGCACCATGCTGCCTTTGAGCGGCTTGCCGGCGTCATTCAGGGCATCCTGCACCTTGTTTACCCAGTAATGGGGCATCTCTGCGTTGATCTCGCCCGCCAACTGGATGAAGCGGGCGTTGTAGTTGAAGTTTTTGAGCTTCCACGATAGATAATAAGGGTCTAGCGGTATGCAGTGCCCACCCACACCCGGCCCCGGCGTGAACTTCATAAAACCGTAGGGCTTGGTTGCTGCTGCGTCGATGACTTCCCACACGTCGATGCCCAGCTTGTCGCACATGATGGCGACCTCGTTCACCATGGCGATATTCACCGCGCGAAAGGTGTTTTCCAACAGCTTTACCATCTCGGCCGCCTGGGTCGATGAGACAGCCACTACCCTGTCGATGATCTGCTCGTAGAGGGCGACGGCCACCTCGCGGCAGGCCTGAGTCGCCCCGCCTACCACTTTGGGTGTGTTCTGCAAGTTATAGTCCTTGCGGCCGGGGTCGATGCGCTCGGGCGAGAAGGCCAGGAAGATATCCTCGCCCACGCGCAGGCCGCCGCGTTCGAGCATAGGCCGCAGCAGTTCTTCGGTCGTGCCGGGGTAGGTCGTCGACTCCAGCGAGATGAGCATGCCCGGATGCGCATACTGCGCCACCGCCTCACCGGCAGCGATCACATAGCGCATATCCGGATCGCGCGTCTTGCACAGGGGTGTAGGTACACAAATGATCGTGGCATCGCATCGCTCCAGAGTGGCATAGTCCGCCGTGGCAGAGAAGAGCTGGCGATCGCCCAGCTTGAGGGACGCCAAGCGCTCGGAGGGGATATCGCCAATGTAGGAGCGGCCCGCATTCAGAGCTTCGACCTTGTTCGTATCTACATCGATGCCGACTACCGGAAAGCCGTGCTCGGCAAAGGCGATGGCCAGCGGCAAGCCCACATAGCCCAGGCCGACAACAGCGATGGTGGCGCTGTGATCATGGATTCTGGTGAGGAGATGGCTTTTCACCTGATTGGACTACCTCCGGCCGGATGTTTCCCGGGGCATGCCTGTGGCACCCCCGCCGCTCGATTGCACAACGCTCCGGAGGGCCCCTGTGAGCGGACTTATGCTGTGGAGGCGGCACTCCCTTTTCAGCAACTATTATGCCAGGGGAGGAATCGGTAGTATCATTTTGAGGTGATTTATGGCCGGAAGGCTATCCTGACCTGCAGGGGCGAGGAGAAGACATGACCACGCAGACCCTGTTGGCGCACGCCGTCGAAGCGGTCATCACGCCCCCGGCGGGCACAGAGCTCATCGAGCCGGTCGGGATGGCCGCGACCGGCGTGCACGACGATCTGTACGCCCGTGTGCTGGCGCTCAGCGACGGCGATACGGCGGTGGCCATCGTGGCGCTGGACCTGGTGGGGCTCGATTTCCCGTTGGTGGAATGCATTCGCCAGGCTGTGCGCGCGCAGGCGGGGCTGCCGCCCGAGCGGCTGATGCTGACGACGACACACGATCACAGCGCTCCCCTGACGATCCCCTGGGGGCGCATTGCCCAGAGGAGCCGCAACCGGGCCTGGGAAGCGCAGATGGTCGCCACAATCGCGGAAGCAAGCGCCCGGGCGCTAGCCGGGCTGGCGCCGGCACGGCTGGCGGCGGGGCGGGCCGGGGTGCAGATCGGCTTTAACCGGCGCGTCTCCTCGGTGCAGGGCACCCGTATGGCCCCGAACCGCGCGGGGCCCGTGGCCCCCTGGGTGGACGTCCTGCGCGTTGACGATGCGAATGGGCAGACCATCGCCGTGCTCTACAGCCATGCCGCGCACGCTGTGACGGTGCACCGGGCCGATACCCGCTTCACCGCCGATTTTCCGGCCTACGCGGGGCGGGCCTTGCGGCAGCAACTGGGGGGCGGGCTGGTGCCCCTGTTCGCCCAGGGCTGCTGCGGCGATATCAATGTCGACCCGTTGAGCGCTGGGCATGCCGCAGCGGAGCGAGTCGGCAGCACCTTGGGCCGGGCCGCAGCCGAGGCGGCGCTTAAAGCCGAGCCCCTGGCGCCGCAGCCCTTGCGCGTGGCCGTGCGCCGCGCCTACCTGCCCTTCGCGCCGCTCGACGGCGAACAATTGGCGGCCATCCTGCAGCGGGCGCAGGAGGGCCTGCGCGCGGCAGAGGCCGAGGGCTTGAACGCCGATGCGTTGCGGTCGCACCGGGAACTGGTGCTCTGGGCCGAGAGGATGCAGGAGCTGGCACAGGATCCTGCTGCGCTGCAAGGCCTGCCGTCTGAGGTACAGGGCTTCTCCCTGGGCGACGCCGCGCTCTTGGGCCTGTCTCATGAGATGTTTGTGGAATACCAGCTCTTCCTGCAGCAGCAGTCGCCCTTCCGCCACACGATGGTCTTCGGTTACACCAACGGCTGTGAGGACTATGTGCCCACTGCAGAGGCGCTGCTTTTGGGCGGCTATGAGGTGCAGGGCGCGCCCAAGCTCTACGGCTGGCCCGGCCTGCGGCCTGAGTGCGAGCGGATCGTCAAGGAGACGGCCCTCGCTGTGCTCGACGATCTGTGGGCACAGCGGGGCCCAGAGTGATGCTCACTGTTACAGCTCCGCGATCACCGGGTTTTCCAGCACGCCCAGGCGCTCGATCTCGATGCGCACCACGTCCCCGGGCCGCAGCCAGCGCGGCGGCCGGCGCGAAAAGCCGACCCCACCCGGCGTGCCGGTGGCGATCACATCGCCGGGCTCCAGGGTCATGACGGCACTGAGGTGCATGATCAGCTGCTGCACGTTAAAGATCAGGTTGCGGGTGTTCGAGCTCTGCAGCACCTCGCCGCCGATGGAGAGGCGGATGTCCAGGTTGTTCGGGTTGGGCACCTCGTCGGCGGTGACCAGGGCAGGGCCCATGGGGGCAAAGGTGTCGAAGGTCTTGCCTATGACCCACTGGCTGGTGCGGTTCTGATAGTCGCGGGCGCTGACGTCGTGGAAGATCAGGTACCCCGCCACATAGTCTGGCGCCGCGGCTTCCGGCACGGCCTTGGCGCGCCGGCCGATCACGACCCCCAGTTCCGCCTCATAGTCTACCTCTTGGCTGATGCGCGGATGCACGATCGCTTCGCCTGGGCCGATTACGGCATTGCCATACTTGGCGAACACGGCCGGGTAATCGGGCACTGGCAACCTGGCCTCGGCGGCGTGGTCCCGGTAGTTGAGCCCGATGCAGATAATCTTGCCCGGGCAGGGCACTGGCGCCTTGAGTTGCACCGCGCTGAGGGGGAGCGTGGCCTCCGCCGGTGCGGCCGCCACGACCTGCTCCGCCAGGGAGCGCGCCTCCGACCCGGCCTGCAGGAAGGCGATCATGCCTGCGGGCAGGCGCGGCTCGGCCCGGTTCAGATCGATCACCGCAGTGCCGGCGGCGTTCAGGGCGCCCAGGCGGGCCTGGCCCTGATGGACAAAAGTGACTAATCTCATGCCTCTATGCCTCCAGTCAGGTGTGTGGGGGTGATGCCTGCGACTGCGTGTTGCCGCTCCGCGGAGCGGCAACACGCAGTCGCAGGCATCACCCCCACACCCTATAGGTCCAAAGCCGGGCCAGTGCGGAGCGCACAACCCGGCAACCGCTCCGCACCCCGGATGATTGTGCACAATCGACTTTTACCGTATGATATGCTAGACTGGGCCCATATCCAAAACAGGGAACCGCCCTGCGGGGCGGCCGGAGGCAACCCATGGATCATATCACATTGATGGCTCCCCAATGGCGTGAGATCGGCACACGCATCTTTCGCTCTTGGGGCGCGAGCGAGGCGGCAGCCTGGTGCGTGGCGAACTCGCTGGTCGGCGCCGACCTGGCCGGGGTCTATTCGCACGGGATCATGCGCATCCCTCACTATTATCGCCAGCTGCAGGCTGGCTGGCTCCAGCCCACCCACGAGCCCACAGTGAGCCGCGAGACGGCCACGCTGGCTTTTGTGGAGGGAAACTGGGGCTTCGGCCAGCCGGCGGCGCACCTGGGGCTCGACCTGGCGTTGGCCAAGGCGCGCAGCGAGGGTATTGCTGCGGCCGGGATCATCCACAGCGGGCACATCGGGCGCCTGGGCGAATATGCGGAAAAAGCCGCCGCTCAGAACATGATCGCCCTGGTCTTTGCCTCGAGCGGGCCTTTCGGCGGGCAGTTGGCGCCCTATGGCGGCGTCGAGCAGACCCTGGGCACCAACCCCATCGCTGCCGGTGTGCCTACAGGGGAGCGCCCGCCTTTTGTCATGGATTTCGCCTCCTCGGTAGTCGCCTCGGGCAAGGTCATGCTGCTGCCGGGCAGCGACAGCGAGCTGCCTCCGGGCTGGGCCCAGGACGCCGAGGGCCGCCCCGCTGCCACTGTGCGCGATTTTCAGAACGGCGGCTCGCTCCTCCCTGCCGGTGGGCACAAGGGGTACGCCTTTGCCGTCCTGGTAGAACTGCTCTGCGGCGCCCTGCTCGGCGCCGGCGTGACGCAGCGCCCGCAACAGAAGCGGCCACTCGGTGCGGGCGGCAACGCCACCTTTATCATCGCCCTCGATGTGGAGCATTTTCGCGACATGCCCTCCTTTACAGAGGAGGTCGCGGGGCTCTACGATCGGCTCCATGGCGTGCGGCCAGCGCCGGGCTTTGACGAGGTGCTGGTGCCCGGCGAGCCCGAGTTGCGGCAGCGGGCCCGGCAGGAGAGCGAGGGCATCCGCGTGCGGGGCGATACGTGGCAGAAGATCGCTGCCGTCGCCGCCGAGCGCGGTGTGGCGCTGGATGATATTGTTGACGAGGTGCACTGATCGTCAGCAGCGCCCTGTTGCAGGAGCTCCCGCAGGGCACGATGGGCCTGGGCCTATCCCGGGAAACACAAGTCGTTCTTGACACTCTCCTCCTCCCTTACTACAATGTCCGTATTGTCATCATCAATGGCTTGACTGCGGGCTGTGGTGTTGGGGGGAGGAGAGAACATGGGTACCAAGTATACGATCGGCATCGATTTTGGCACCGAGTCGGGGCGAGCGGTGCTGGTGGATGTGGCGACCGGCGAAGAGGTCGCGACGGCTGTGCATCCCTATGTTGATGGCGTTATCGATGAGGCGCTGCCGGGCTCGGATACACCATTGCCGCCAGACTGGGCCTTGCAGAACCCGGCCGATTACCTGGGCGTGGTGGAGGTGACAATCCCGGCGGTGTTGCGCCAGGCGCGGGTGAACCCGGCGGATGTGATCGGCATTGGCACCGATTTCACGGCCTGTACGATGCTGCCGACCAAGGCCGACGGCACGCCCCTCTGTTTTCTACCGGGGCTGCGAGATCAGCCGCACGCCTGGGTCAAGCTGTGGAAGCACCACGCGGCCCAGCCCGAGGCGGATGCGGTGAACCGCATCGCCCGAGAGCGCGGCGAGAGCTGGCTCCCCCGCTATGGTGGCAAGATCTCCTCGGAATGGTTCTTCCCCAAGGTCTGGCAGATCCTCGATGAAGCCCCTCAAGTGTATGCGGCCGCGGAGCGTTTTATCGAAGCGGCGGATTGGATCGTCTGGCAGCTTACCGGTATCGAGAGCCGCAACTCATGCACGGCCGGGTACAAGGCGATCTGGCACAAGCGGAACGGGTTCCCCTCCAACGATTATTTCCGGGCGCTGGACCCGCGCCTGGCCGACGTGGTCGACACGCGCATGTCGCGCCAGATAAGCCCGCTGGGCGGCCGCGCGGGCGGCCTGACGGCCGAGTGGGCGCGCAAGACGGGCCTGCGCCCGGGCATCGCCGTCTGCGTGGGCAATGTGGATGCCCATGTGGCGGTGCCGGCGGCGACGGTGGTAACGCCGGGCGTCATGGTGATGATCATGGGCACCTCCATCTGCCACATGGTGCTGGGCACGGTCGAGCGCGCTGTGGAGGGCATGTGCGGCGTAGTGGAGGATGGCATTATTCCCGGCTACCAGGGCTATGAGGCGGGCCAGTCGGGCGTGGGCGATATTTTCGCCTGGTTTGTGGACCATGGGGTGCCGCCCGTCTATCATGAGGAGGCGGCGGCGCGCGACGTAGGCCTGCATGAGCTGCTGGAGGACAAGGCGGCCCGGCTGCGGCCCGGCGAGTCGGGGCTGCTGGCTCTCGATTGGTGGAACGGCAACCGCTCGGTGCTGGTAGACGCCGACCTGACGGGTATGCTCCTGGGCGCCACGCTGGCGACCCGGGCGGAGGAGATCTACCGCGCGCTGATCGAGGCGACGGCTTTCGGCACACGGGTGATCATCGAGGCCTTTGCCAATAACGGCGTGCCAGTGGATGAGATCGTGGCTTGCGGCGGCCTGCCGGAAAAGAATCACCTGCTCATGCAGATTTATGCCGATGTCACCGGCCGCGAGTTCAAAGTCGCACGCTCCAAGCAGGCAGGGGCCCTGGGCTCGGCCATGCACGCGGCGGTGGCCGCGGGGCCGGCAGAGGGCGGCTACCAGGATATCGTGGCGGCGGCTGCCCGCATGGCGCACCTCCATGATGTCGTCTATCGTCCAATCGCCGAACACCGGCCAATCTACGATCGCCTCTATGCCGAGTATCTGCGCCTCTACGACTATTTCGGCCGCGGCGAGAATGATGCCATGAAGGTGCTCAAGCGCATCAAGGCCGAGGTGCGCGGCGAAGTCTAGACGGAACTCATGGGAACTCATAGTTCCCATGTTTTGATGGAGGCGAATTTGTACAGCATCCCGGTGCTCGCGGATCTCATACCGCGGGCGCTCTGGCTCGACGGGGATGCCTATGGTAAGCTCAAATCGAACCCCCAGGCCCAGGCGGCTGCCCAGAGTGGTGGTCGCCTGGTTGCGCTTCTGGGGCTGGCCCTGGGCGTGGCCGAGTTTGTGCGCACGTTGCTGAACTGGGCCGTCACGCCCGATCTGACGGAGGTGCAGCGGGTGCTGGCGCAGGATCTGCCTGCCCTGCCCATGCTCGGACGTTGGGGCGCCGGGGTAGGGGAACTGCTGGCAGAGCATTCCTGGCTGTGGGCGGCCCTGCGCCCGCTGTGGCCGACGCCCGCGCTTGCGCTCGCGCGTGCTGTCCTGACACCCCTGGCGCTGCTTCTGGGCTGGCTGGCCTACGGTTGCCTGGCCCATGGCGCGGCGCGGTTATTGGGCGGCGGCGGCTCCCTGCGAGATACCCTGCGCTGCACTGCCCTGGCTGAGGCGCCGCGGATCGTGCTGCTCTGGCCTTTCCTGCCGGCTTGGGGGCTGGGGTTGCTAGGGGTTGGCGCCTGGGTGCTGACAGGGCGCTGGCTGGCCTTGCGGGCGGCCCATGGGCTCGATCCGTGGCGCGCCTTTTGGGCCGCCCTGGGGCCTCTGCTGTTGGAGGGCGGGCTCGGGCTCCTGGCTCTGCTCGCGCTCCTGGGGTGGGCCGGCTGATGGGCGAACTGTTGAGCCTGGCCTGGGGCGCCCTCCATCTGCAGCGCGGCGCGATCCGCGCCTGGTCGCTGCGGCGCGATGCGCTGGCGGAGGGGATGGCCCTGCTGGTGGGGATCTGGCTTTTGGTGGGGCTGGCGGGGGCGCTCCCGGCGCGTGAGGAGCCCGCGCCTGCCTGGGAGCGGACGGAGCAGGCCGAGGATAATGCCATCTACTATCTGGAACGCAGCCCCTTGCCGCCGGATATGCAGCATTCGCTGGAGCGCAGCCTGGTCCTGTGGTTGGGCCTGGAGGATGATCTGCATGGCCTGCCTCGCCCCTTTGGCGACCCCGCCGGGGGGGCAATCTCGGCCCTGCAGCGGGCGTTCGCCGTGCCCTATGAGCGCTGGGGCGCCTGGATGGTCTATTCCCTGACGGTCTTTGGCCTGGTGCGGGCGCTCGGCGGGCGCGGATCGCTGCCGCGGATGCTGGGCGCGGGCAGCCTGTGTGCTCTGCCGCACCTGCTACAGCCACTGGGGCTGCTGGTAGGCTGGAGCGCGCTGTTGGGGCCGCTGGCGTGGGGTTGGGGGGCGCTGATCTACCTGCGGGCAGTGCGCGTCACCAGCGGCCTCGACCGCCCGCGGGCGCTCCTCGCTGCCCTGCTACCGGCGGCCGTGTTGCTGACCCTGGCCTTGATGTTGCTGGCGTGCGTAATAAGCAAAACGTAATAAGTAAAACGTAATAAGTAGGGCCACCATTCCGATATGCCTGCTGCTTAGCCAATCCTTGCCAGGGCAAACACCACGAAAAGCAACATGCGCTCCGAATCGGCGACCTTACTAATTACGGTTTACTTATTATCCATAAGGAGGGCATTCTGGAACCAATTACCCTGCATCTGGACGATATCACTTACGGCGGCGCGGCGGTGGGGCGCTACGAGGGCAAGGCAGTCTTTGTGCCGGGGGGCATCCCGGGCGAGGATGTGCGGGTGGAGATTGTGGAGCAAAAGCCGCGCTACGCCTATGCGCGTCTGCTGGAGGTGCTCAGGCCCTCGCCGGACCGCGTGGCGCCGCCCTGCCACGCCTTTGGCCGCTGCGGCGGCTGCCAGTGGCAGCACATCGCCTATGAGGCCCAACTGCGCTTCAAGACCAAGATCGTGCGCGACCAGCTCCAGCGCCTGGCCCAGGTCAGTGAGCCGCCTGTGCAGCCGATCATCGGTATGGCCGAGCCCTGGCGCTACCGCAACAATATGCAGTTCGTCGTGGATGATAAGGGCCACCTCTGCCTGCTGGAGGCGGGGAGCAACCGGCCGGTGGCCGTCGGCGACTGCCGCCTGCTGTGCCCCGAGTTGTGCGAGGTGTTCGACCAGATGGAGCTGGACTACCCCGGCCTGGCGGGGGTGACGCTGCGCGTGGGCCGGGCGACGGGCGAGCGCATGATCGTGCTCGAGACCGAGGGGGAGGAAGAGGCGCCCGAAGTGGAGGTGGACCAACCCGTCTCCTGCGTGCTGCTTCTGCCCGACGGCACCGGGGCGGCCCTCATCGGCTCGACCTGCCTGCACGAGGAGCTCGGCGGGCGCAGCCTGCGCGTTTCGGCGGGGTCGTTCTTCCAGGTCAACACCGAGCAGGCCGGCCAGTTGATGCGCCTGGTGCTCGAGTTCGCGGACGTGCAGCCGGGGCAGACGGTGCTCGATGCCTATGGCGGCGTGGGCACCTTTGGCCTGGCCCTGGCCGAGACGGCTCGGCAGGTGATCATTGTGGAGGGGAGCCCCAGCGCCGTGGCGGACGCGCGGGAGAACGCCGCCGGCGCGCCCAATGTGCGCGTGATCCAGGGCGCGGTGGAGGCGGTGCTGCCTACCCTGGAAGGGCCGCTGGATGTGGCCGTGCTGGACCCGCCGCGGGCCGGCGTGGCCAAAGAGGCGCTGGCTGCCCTCGCGGAGCGCAGGCCGACGCGCATTGTCTATGTCTCCTGCGACCCGGGGAGCCTGGCCCGCGACGTGCGCTACTTGCTGGAGCGGGGTTACACGCTGCGCACGGTGCAGCCGGTGGACATGTTCCCCCAGACGCACCACATCGAGAGCGTTGCATTGCTGAAGAGGGGGTAGATACAGCGTGCGCATAGGGGCAAGCGGCATCAAGAGGCTGATCCTGGTCTGCGGGCCCAATGGCGTGGGGAAAACAACGGCCTGCAAGAGCTTGCTTGAGGCCCTGCCTCGTTCAGCCTATATCGACAGCGACTGGTGCAGGGCGATGAACCCCTTCTCTTTTGATGAGGAGACGATACAGATCATCAAGGCGAACATCGTGGCCTTGATGACGAACTACCTCCGGAGTTCGTTCATAGAGAATGTGATCTTCCAATATGGCTTTCATGGCCCCAGAAGGGAGATATTCGATGACATCATAGAGGCGCTCGACAATAACCGGATTTCGTATCAGTTCTGTCCGGTCATCCTGAGATGTGATCTGCAAGAAAACATAGAGCGAATGAAAAGGGATGGCAGGGATGATGAACGGATAAGGCGAGCAATAGAAAATACTCGGCATATTTACGATGCGTATGACTATCCCTCTATCGACACGACCGGCCTGAGTGTACCACAAACCGTCGATAGAATTCTGGGTATTCTATCGGCATGCGGTTGACAAAAGCCCCGTGAGGATGCACTTGCCCATGTCCATCATCAGCACTCACGATATCACCCTGTATGGCTCGACGCCCACCACTGCTGTTGCCGCGGTCCTGGTAGGATGGCAGCGCATCCCCGTCTACAAGGCGTCTATGCTCTCTCGCAAAGGCTTCCCGCTCTTCGTTCATCCGAAAACCACGAACAATCCTTCGCCACTGGCGAGGGCCAAGCGCAGCTTGCCATCCGCGGCCGCCGTCTGTGGCAGCCCGTGGCGATAGACGGTGAACTTGGTCCCAGGCTTTACAGAGAGCGTTGCCTCGGTTGAGGCCGCCGCATGCCTGGGGTCGCGGCAGTTGACGAGCATCACGGCGCGGCCGTTTTCCCCCTTGAAGCACCCAATGGTGAGGCCGCCATCCGCCGAGATGGAGACATCCGCAAACCCTCTGAAGGAGCCGTTCCGCCCGTTCTGCGCCTCGAGTTGGAGCTGCGTCTCCTCGTCCGTGCTCTCCCCGGTCGTGTAGACGCCGATACTGCGATAGCGCATATAGACGTCGCCGAGGGCGTGCAATTCCTCATTCACGCGCTTTGCCCAGCCGTACATCGGGTTCCTGTTTCCCTCCTTATCGACGCAGGAGGTTGTCGGTTCCCACCAGGCGGGGCAGTAGCAGGCGTGCGTGACCGAGCGCGCACCGTAAGCCATGCAAAGATACGCCTGCCAGCGGACCTGGAACTCGGCAATCTGTTCCTCCGCCTTCCACGCGCCGGCCTGGGTGATCACCCACATGTCCCGGCCGCTTTCCCGGCAGGCCCGGGCGACGATGTCGAGGTTCTCGAGGTAGGTCCTGTAGACGCGCCCTGTGAACGGGTAATAGTCGAAGCAGATATAGTCGGTATCGACCTCCCGCACATACTGCTGGATGTGCTCGAGGTAGCTGGCGTTCCCGAGCTGAGAGATGCACTCGGCATCGGTGTTCTTCGGAATGCTCGCATAGTTCGGGTAGAGGTTCACATAGGCGAGCTTTCCTGGGCAAGCCTGGCGGTACGCAGCCAGATAGGCATTGATCGCCCTGAAATCGCGGCTGTTTGGCTCGTCGACGATATAGTCGCCAACGATGCAGGGGCTGGCGGGCTTTTCCGCCAGGATGCCCGCGAGGTCCTCGGGTTTGTGCGATGCGGCGTACTGGCCGGCGTTTTCCCCGTCGCCGCCCCACCAAAAGGGCACGCGCCCACTGGCGAGCAGCTCCAGCCCGTACCTTTCGCAGAGCGCCAGCAGCCCCGGGTCGGCGTTGGCGCTCACGATAAAATCTGCACCAAAGCCAATGACCTCCCGTATCTTTTCATCGGCATAGAGCGCCGGCGTGATCGAAAAGGCCCCGACCAGGAATCTGGCTCTGTCCATAGCATCACCCTCCAACCCAAGACAAGCGGCAATGCATCCCTCTTCTCGTCAAGCATGATGCGCTCAGCCATCCGCCTTGATCACCTCGACGAAAGCCGCGATGGCCTGCGGCAGGGCTGTATAGTGGTCCCCCGGGACGAGCTGGATGGTGAGGGGCGCCCCACACGCCCTGGCCTCGGCCTCCGCGCTGGGGGCGAAGCTGGCCAGCCACTCATCCTGCCCCAGGTAGGCGATGTGCCGGTGCTGTAGCGACGCCATGTTGCCCCGGAGCAGGCGCAGTTGCTTCTCCGGCGCGTCGTTCAGGTCAAAGGGCAGGATATCGCTCCAGGCGGCAAAGATATCGGCGGTGTACAGGCCGCCGCAGCTCCCGATCAGGCGCACTGGCACGTCATCCCACAGTGGGAGCAGGGTCGAGACGCCCCCGCCCACGCTCCAGCCAAAGGCGTAGATGTGCCCGGCATCGATATTGGGCTGACTCGCCAGCCACTGCACCGCCGCCCGGGCGTCCTCGATTTCGCCGTACCAGAGCTGAAAGTCGCCGGGGTTGCCGTTCTCGCTCCGGAGCGCCGGCAACAACACCGCATAGCCGGCGTCGAGGAAGGGCTGGCAGTGGGCAAACTCGTCCCAACCCAGGCCAAAGTAGCCGTGGAAATAGACGACCGCCGGCGCCCTGGCGGGGGCATCCTTGGGCAGCGCCAGCCAGGCCCGCAGCTTGAGGTCGCCAGAGGGGTACGATACCTCGCTCACCCCCGGCGGCAGCGGGGCATCGTGCCAGGTGTAGGGGGCCGGGTTGTGGGCGGTCAGGGCGGTGACGTGCGACCGGCGCCGGCTCAGGTAATCTGTGGCGCAGGCCCCCGGTGCCGCCTCCGCGGCTTGCACCGCCCCACCCGTTGTGGGGGCTGCGGTGTTGGGCGCCGTTGGCATCGCCGCTGGCGTGGTCGTTGAAGCAGAGGTCGGGCTGGCCATCTCCTGCATCGTCACAGCCAACGTGGACGTCGGGGCGCTGGTGGCAGTCTGGGGTGCCGTCAGCGTGGCTGTCGGTATGCGAGGAGAGGCTGACGCGGCCATGTCCTGCCCTACCGGCGGAGTTGGCGGTGCAGCAGGCGTGGGCTCGGGCCGCCCGCAGGCAAGCGACAGTGAAAGACACCAAAGGCACAGGACGGCCAGGCGCGGTTTCATCACC
>Ga0078972_1007037_pt1 | contig 25689 bp, 20 predicted proteins | sample YelNatPaOPGAMG01_FD_67568 | JGI IMG/M metagenome (GOLD analysis project Ga0078972, IMG submission 67568) | Hot spring thermophilic microbial communities from Obsidian Pool, Yellowstone National Park, USA - OP-RAMG-01 (SPADES assembly) (version 2) | ecosystem: Environmental > Aquatic > Thermal...
GAAACATTTGTATACACACCACAACCGCTAGAATCAGCAGTATTATTTGTTATCCAGCCTGTGTTGGTGAAGTAGTCTGAATTAATCAAATACACTCCTCCTCCACTATAACTAGCACTATTACCATACACACTACCACTTATTGTATTATATGTTGAATTCAGCAAATACACTCCTCCTCCATACCAATAAGCACCATTATAATACACGCTACCACCTATTATGTTATTTGCTGAATCTACTAGATACATTCCTCCTCCATAATAATTAGCACTATTACTATGTACATCACCGCTTATCGTATTGTATGATGAATTAGTCAAAAACAACCCTCCTCCATACTGATTAGCATTATTACCATACACACTACCACTTATCGTGGTATTTGTTGAATTATCTAAATACAAACCCCCTCCATTAGTGTAAGTATAATTACCATACACATTACCACTTATCGTATTATTTTGTGAACCATACAAGTATAATCCTCCTCCATTATTAGTAGCGCTGTTATTATATACACTACCACTTATCGTGGTATAAGTAGAACATCCCAAAGACATTCCTCCTCCATACTGATTAGCATTATTACCATACACATTACCACTTATTGTATTGTATGATGAATTCTGTAAATTTATTCCACCTCCCCAAGTAGCCCTATTGCTTAGTATATCACAACTTATTGTACTATTTGTCAAACCCCATAAGAATAACCCTCCTCCATTAGTAGCAGAGTTATCACTAACAATAACATTATTTTCTATAACTAAATAGCTAACATTTTTTACATATATTCCCCCACCTCTATCAACTGGCTCACTACTACCATTAGCATTTCCTCTCATTATTTGAATATTTCTGAGAACAACATTCGTTACACCTGAAATCTCTATGATATGAAACAAACTATTATTCCCATCAAATATACTAACATTTGGACGATTATTTTTAGAATCAAAATTGGTTAAAAAATTACTATCCCATCCACCACTTATAGTTATATTAGGTCTTATTATCACAAACCCTATATTAGGCACATTCGTGCTCTCTAATCCATCTCCATTACTATAAATTCCAACCTCAACCCTAACCTCTACTCTCTTATTATCTTCAATACCACTTGCAATATCCATAGCCCTAGGTAGACTCCTAACAGGAGTAGACACAGATAAACCATCATTCGCATCGTTACCATTCCTTGACACATATATGTAAACTATACCGTATTTATCCTGTAACTCCTCATACACCCCTGCCAAGAAAAATACCTGACACGATGACAACAAAACAACAAAAGCCAAAACCAAAAACACCCAAAACCTCATACCTCACCCCCTAAAACCTCATCCCTAATACTACATGAGGACCAAAAACAAAACTACTCTTACTAATCCTATACCCAACACTACCCCCTACATCCAAATAAAACTTCCACACCTCCAAACCTACACCCACATACGAACTAACAACACCCAAAAAACTAAATTCCGGAACAAACACAAAACTAGTCCCTACTCCCAAAAATCCATCCAAACCCATATCCCTACTAAACCTAAAAACATTATACCTACCCTCTCCAAATACATTACCTACAATAACATCACTACCTACATTAGCAAAACTCGCACCTAATCCAAACCCCAGCCTAAAAACCTCACTCAAATACACTTCTCCTCCCACATTCAACATCCCCTTACTACCACTACCTACACTAAAACCTAAAACCCTAAAATTCAACCTGTCATACGGATATATACCCTTTGCATCACCATCACCTATATAAAAACTCTCATCATAAACCTTCTTACCCCCTCTATAAACAACAAAACTATAATTCGTATTACCCAAAACCTCACCATTAAACGGTAAGCTCACCACCTTATCACCTAACTTATATTCATAACTACTCCAAGCATCCTTCCACCTCAAATCATTTATCACTACTTTAGATTTAGGCACATACGACAAATTAATCACCTCATCAACACCCAATGTAATATTTGTTTTATACATCACCTTATACCCCTTATCACCCCTCATCTCTATCACCAAACTATATGGCACATCACTAAAAAACCTAATATCTTTTGTTAAATCATTAGTCACCACCAATACTTCATTGCTATCCACCACAACCCTATAAACTTTATCATTTAAACTTTCAAAAACAAACCTCACCGTACCGAATCCTTTTATATTCATACTCTTTAAGTTACTACCAACCCTTAAAACTATCTCATCTATCATCCTAAAAATATCATCCACATCCTCATAATTACACTTTGTATTGAAACTCAATATATCCCTCTTGTCACTCCCACAGATCTTTACCAAGTATTCAGCAACATTATTGTTACCCTTCTTGTACTCAACCCATATATACATATCATATCCCTGATTGTTGCTTATCGCCTCATCCAAATTGCCCGGCGTGTAATTTACATTCGTGTACTCATAATCAACCTTATACCCAGTTAAAAACCTCAAAAGCCCACCTACACTATAACTAACACCTATCGATAAATTTTCTTTGTTGTGAGTGTATTTTCCATCTTTCACTTCCATAAATGGCAACACCTTTAAACTAACTCCATAAGCACCAAAATTAAGAGACACAAATAAAAGAATCAAAAAAGATAATGTTTTTTTCATAATTACCCCCTAAAAATTTCCCACACACCAAAAATGTAATATGAAACAGCATAATACAAATATTTCATCCCATACAAATATTAATATAGAAGATAAATTTCAAAAAATCAAAAATATTTGAAATACCTAAAGTACACAAGTTAATATTGAAGATTCTCTAGCAAATTCAATTCAATTTGAAATAAAATGTTTTTAGTATTTAAAATTAAATTTAAAATTTCAGGAGTTTTTTATGAGAGTGACTTATGCAGTCCCTTCTAGGGAAAGGAGAAAGAAAGTTCTAAAAGCCGTTAAGGGCCACAGGGGAGCCAGAAACAGAAGGTATAGAGCAGCAAGGGAATCTTTGATGCATGCTCTTCGCTATGCATGGGAGCACAGAAGACTCAGAAAAAGAGAGTTTAGGCAACTTTGGATAATAAGGATAAACAACGCCGCTAGGGAATATGGCTTAAACTATAGCCAGTTTATTAATCTCCTCAAGAAAAAGAATATCCAAATAAACAGAAAAGCTTTATCCAACATGGCAATAGAAGATAAAGAAGCATTCAAAAAATTAGTTGAACTTGTCAAGGAGGGAACAAATGTCAAATAAGGTCATTGATTACATAAAAGAAAAATTCTATCAAGAAAAAAATTATCCCGATTTTAGGGTCGGTGATGTCATAAGGGTACACCAAAAGATAAAGGAGGAGGGACAAGATAAGGAAAGAATACAAGTTTTTGAAGGTATGGTTATAGGTATAAAAGGAGAGGGAATTTCTAAAACATTTACTGTAAGAAAAGTTTCCTATGGGGTTGGGGTCGAGAAAATTTTTCCCTACTATTCTCCCTCAATCGCCAAAATAGAATTCGTCAGAAGATTTAAAGTTAGAAGAGCAAAATTATATTACATAAGGGATAAAGTAGGAAAAGATGCCAAACTTAAAGAAATAAGATTTGAAAAAGTTGACAATAAAAAATAAATTATTTTATAAAATGTTTTATTTTTAAGGAGGTGAGAGGAAGAGATGGAGAAAATAAACTCCCTTGGAAGGCACTTGCTTGTTGAGTACTACGACTGTGATGTTGATGTTTTGGACAGTGTAGAGATTATAAGAGAAGCGATGACCAACGCAGCAGAAATGGCTGGTGCCACTATAGTCAGTGACACATTTCACCATTTTAGCCCTTATGGTGTCAGTGGGGTGGTTGTGATTGCTGAATCACATCTTGCTATTCACACTTGGCCCGAACACAAGTTCGCTGCTGTAGACCTTTTCACTTGTGGCGATGATGTTGATCCATGGATTGGATTTTACCATCTTAAGGATATACTCAAATCTAAGTATTTTACAGTTATGGAAATGAGAAGAGGATTATTAAGCGCTGAAGATGGCAAACTACTATTTAAGCCAGTTTCAGTCGAAACTGACCAATTTTCTGATAAAATGCTAATCAAAGATATATGACTGAATAAAATTCTTAAAAATATAGTTAATTGATCCCCTAATCTTTCTATCGTTGTTTTAGTAATTTTTGTATTGCTTTAGGTTCAGTTTTATTAGTATTTCTTAATTTGTTTTTCGGCTAATCTATTTCTTAAAGTGTTTTAACTAATTCTGTTTAAAAATTCACAGGCTTGACCTGCGTCAGGTTTGGCCTGCTTCAGGTTAAACCTGCTTCTTTCTTTATCTAAGAATTAGCACAATTACTTTAAGCAATTCCCACCCACCCGCCCTAATTAATTGTAGAGAGACAAAGTCTCTCTACGCTCTTTGAGAATAGGAAGAAAGTGCTAGTTAGCACCACGCCCACCCTATTTAATGTAGAAAGGTTTCACCTCTCTTCACTCTCCGGAATATACTAATAAGAAGTGTTTTTAAGCTCTTAATTAAGTAAGTGCTATGAAGCACGATGTGCTATGAAGCACTCACCCAACCTTAAACTCGGTTTCGTAATTTGTATAATTAATCTATCTGCCCTTTTTACTGCCAATTTTGAGCAAAGCGAAGAATCTCGAGAAGTTCTTCACTCTGTTCAGAATGACTTTTGGAACACCATCAGAATGTTTCACCCTTCCAACACATTGTTTTTTAATTAATAGTGTGCTTTAATTATTTAATAAGAAGGTGCTTTAAGCACCGCGTGCTTTAAGCACCCCCGCCCACCCACCCTAAAATTCTAAGGGAGGCTATCGCCTCTCTTGACCCTAATAAAGAAGGACTATTAAGCACAATGTGCTATAAGCACGGTGTGCTATAAGCACATTAGAAAATTTTGTCAAATTTTGTAATTTCTATCTTTTCTCCAATTCAACAGATTATTCTGAATGTATTTTCTTATTTTGTTTAATTCAAATTCGTTTCTGATGATGTGTTCGTAATAATTGCGTTGCCATAATTTTTTATTAAACGGTTTCCAATTATTGGTTTTCACATTCCTGATATAATCATTTGTTGTCATTGTTTTAAACCATTGTACAATTTTATATAGGGGCGAACCTGTGTGTTCGCACCTTGAATTGTAATTATCATTATCGTTTATATTAGGGCAGACACATAGGTCTGCCCCTGTAATGATGATAATACCATGGAAATGATCTGGCATTATAATATGTGCATCTAATTGAATATTTGGGAATTCGCTATTTAATTCATACCACCATTTTTCAACCATCTTGCCTGCATCATTCAATATCATTTCATCATTTACAATTTCCCCAAAAAGGCATTCTCTAGTGCTAATTAGCACATTACTTTAAGTAAACCCCGCCCACCCACCCAATTTTATTGAGAGGGTTTTACACCCCCTCTCCACTCCCTAGAGTAAGAGGTTCCACCTCCCTTTACTCTCTAGAATAATTAAATAAAGAGGTGCTAATCAGAATCTAATTGAAAAGGTGCTATTAAGCACCCCACCCACCCTGTTTGTTGAGGAGAGACACCGTCTCCGAGAGACACCGTCTCCTAGAGACTTCACTTCTCTTCACTCTTTGATAAAAATTACTCTTTTTGAGTAAGGGGAATGATAGAAAAGTACGATATTTTAAAAACTATTGAAAATAGGATTTCGTTCTTTTATTGTTTTTCTAAAAGTTAAGGAGGTTAATTATGGCTAAAGGTTACTGGATGCTTGTTTTACATGCCCACCTACCATTCGTGAGGCATCCTGAATATACGGATGCTATGGAGGAGAGATGGTTATTTGAGGCAATGAGTGAGACCTATATTCCACTTCTTATAGCTTATGAAAAGCTTTTGAATGAAGGTGTTGATTTTAGGATCACTATGTCTATTACTCCTCCACTAGCCAACATGCTTGGTGATAAATTACTTCAAGACAGATACGAAAAACATATTCAAAAACTAATAGAACTTGCGGAAAAAGAAATTCACAGGACTAGATGGCTACCAGAATTTCACGAAGCAGCTAAGATGTACTTAAAGCATTTTAAGGATGCATTGGATGTATTTTACAAATACAATAGAAATCTTTTGAATGGATTTAAAATGTTTCAGGATTTAGGTAAACTTGAAATAATAACATGTAGTGCCACGCACGGTTATGCTCCTCTCATGGAGACATATCCAAATGCTGTTAGAGCTCAGTATTTGGTGGCTAAAAGGGACTATGAAAGGGTATTTGGAAAATCTCCTAGAGGAGTTTGGAATGCCGAATGTGCTTATTATCCGGGACTTGAGGAAATACTCAAAGAGGCTGGTATAAGGTTTTTCTTCACTGATACTCATGGTGTCCTTTACGCTGACAGAAGACCGAAGTATGGGGTATTTGCACCGATGTATACGAGAAACGGTATAGCTTTCTTTGGGAGAGATGTTGAGACTTCAAAGTCAGTTTGGAGTGCTAAAGAAGGTTATCCCGGTGATGTATGGTACAGAGAGTTTTACAGAGACTTGGGGTACGATGCAGATTACGATTATATTAGGCCTTACATACACGAAAGCGGTATGAGACTGATGACAGGTATAAAATACTACAGGATAACTGGACACGATGTACCACTTGACAAAAAAGAGCCATACAACCCACACAAAGCTATGGAAAGGATATGGGATCACGCTAGCAACTTCGTATTCAACAGGCAAAAACAAATAGAATGGATTTCTGGCATGATGGACAGAGAACCCTTAATTGTGTCAATGTATGATGCTGAACTTTTTGGTCACTGGTGGTTTGAAGGTCCACAGTTTATATACGCCACTGCAAAAAAGTGCTGGGAGTCAAGAAATTGGGATACTCAAGTTGAGATGATAAGTCCAATGGAATACTTACAAAAGTATCCAAAAAATCAGGTTGCTACTCCCCCAATGTGTAGTTGGGGATACAAAGGATACAACGAATTCTGGCTTTCAGGTCCCAACGATTGGATATATAGACACCTACATAAAGCTGATGAAAAGATGATAGAGTTGGCAAATAAATTCAAACACACTAAAGATCCACTGATTGAAAGGGCTTTGAATCAGATGGCTAGGGAATTGTTGCTCGCTCAATCTTCTGATTGGGCTTTCATAATGAGAACAGGCACAACTGTTGAGTATGCAGTCAAAAGAACGAAAGACCACATAAACAGGGTTTTCAAAATATACGACATGGTACAATCAGGCCAAATCGATACAGAATGGCTTAAATACATAGAGTATCTTGATACTATTTTCCCTGAAATAGACTTTAGGTATTACGCCGACCCAGACAAATAACAAAGCAAGGCAATGAGAAGAAAGATTCTAGTTCATAAAATTTTTAATTCGTAGAAATTTATAGATTTTTCCAAATCTAACTTTTTAGAGATTACTTTTACATATTTAGGTATCTTGTTTTCGGAAGGTAAGGGTATGAAAACGGTAATTTCCTTCTTAAAGAAATTTCTCATTGCCTTGAAGTCTGAGAAACCTTTAGAAATCACACAAAAATTTTCAATTTCACTTGGGTAATTTTGGCAAGAAGAGTCTATAACTTGGACATTATTAATTTGTAGATGTGATGAAATGTATTCAAGGAAGGCAATTTTTCTTTTCTTGTTTTCAACAAGAAAGAATTTTTTGTCATTGAATAATATTGCTAAAGGAATCCCGGGTACTCCATTTCCACTTCCGAAATCAAATATTACAGAGAAATTTTTTATGAAAACAGAAAAATTTAGAGAGAAACACAAGTGTTTCTTTATGAAAGTACCCAAATCGTCTGATGTTAGGTTGGTATGTTCATTCCAAGAGTATAGTTCCTTTAAGTATTCGTTAATTTTTGATTCAAAATCCTGAGGTAAATTTAATAATCTTGAGTATTCCTCACAGAGCATACCTTATTACTAAAAATCCACCTATTAGGAGTACAACAAAGGCCAAAGATAGCCAGTCAAAGTATTTATCAATAAATTCTTTTGCAGGTTTACCAAAGAAAAACATTATTACAGACACTAGAAAGAATCTAGCACCTCTACTTATTATTGATGCTAAAACAAACAAAGGGAAATTGAAATAAAATGATCCTGAAGCTATAGTAAAAACTTTGTAAGGTATTGGTGTAAATCCTGCTATTAGTACTGCTACGAATCCGTAAGTATTAAACATGCTTTTCACACTATTGTAAGCGTCCCAGTAGTGATAAAAATTTAAGAGAGGCTTACCGATTGCTTCAAAAAGCGCAAAACCTATTAAGTATCCAAACATTCCACCAATTACTGAAAATATTGTGGTGAATAGAGAAAAATTTAAACTTTTATTCGGTTTTGATAGGCAAAATGCTATCAAAAGTGGATCGGGAGGGACGGGGAAAAAGGAAGATTCCGCAAACGCTAGAGAGTATAGAGCTGCCTCACCTCCCGGCTTCTCTGCCCAACTTAGTACCCAATCATATAAAGATTTCAAAGGATTCTTCATAATCTAATTACCTCCATCTAAACAAGAAGTTCTGCTATTTGTACAGCGTTAAGTGCTGCACCTTTCCTTAAATTGTCAGCAACTACCCACATAACAAGACCATTTTCAGTGGATATATCTTCCCTTATTCTTCCAACATAGACATCATCTGTATCATGGCCATAAAGTAGTGGTGTCGGGTAAACATCGTTAAAAGGATCATCCATGAGTTTAACACCTTTTGCCTTGCTCAATAGTTCTCTAGCCTTTTCTGGAGTCACTTTTGTTTCAGTTTCTATCCACACAGCTTCGCTGTGTCCTTTTATTACTGGAACTCTTACAGTGGTAGAAGATACTTTTATATTTGGGTCATGTAACATCTTTCTTGTTTCGTTCACCATCTTCATTTCTTCTTTTGAGTAGAGGTTATCTAATATTATATCAATTCTAGGTATAACATTCATCGCTATTGGGTAGGGAAACTTGGAAGTTTTGTAATTCAATAATCCTTCTCTACCCTCGTTTACATAAACTTTCAATTCATCTTCAATTTCTTGAATAGCCATACCGCCTGCGCCAGAAACGGCTTGATATGTAGAGACGATTATTCTTTTCACTCTTGAGTAATCATAAATCGGCTTTAGAGCGACTAACATTTGTATTGTTGAGCAGTTGGGATTAGCAATTATACCTTTGTGATACTTTACATCTTCGGGGTTCACTTCAGGTACAACTAAAGGGACATCATCATCCATCCTAAATGCACTTGAATTGTCAATAACTACTGTTCCGTTACTTGCTGCTATTGGAGAAAACACTTTAGATGTTGATGCTCCAGCAGAAAATAAGGCAATTTCAATTTTGTACTTCTTGAAAACATCTTCTTTCAGTGTTTCAACAGGTATTTCTTCACCTTTGAATTTGAGTTTTTTACCTTCAGATCTTTCTGAAGCGAATAGTCTTAATTCTTTTACTGGAAAATTCCTTTGCTCAAGAGTTTTTATCATCTCTTGGCCAACAGCACCAGTCGCCCCTACAACTGCAACAATTTTATCCGCCATTATCCCCTCCAAAATTTATTTAATAATTATACTAGTTTTTGCATCACAATTCAAATTATAGAGATTGCGTTTAAAACACTCGGTGTTAAAAACACTCGGTGTTAAAAACACTCGGTGTTAAAAACACTTTGTGCTAATAGTCCTTTCTTTATATTACGGAGAGTTAAGAGAGGCGTAGCCTCTCTGGAACATAGAAAATCTTTTCCATAAAGTTTCTTGATTATTACCTTTTTTAATATTTACCATTATATTTAGGAGGAAGGGTATGAGTAAATTTTTGAAATTTTCCTTTTCTGTAGTAATTGTCTTTGTTATCCTTCTTGCTTCATGTAAAGGAGGAAATAATAATGGCACAAATACAGGAGCAAATGATAAAGAATTTAATAATCAACTAAACAAACTTCTAAGTGAAATCGTTGTTGAGCTAAAATCCCCAAAAAAGGTTGAACTTACACCACGAAGATTTATAGAACTATCATCAATAATAGTAGTCAGCAACTACTACTGGGATAAAGAACTCATAGAGATGAATCAATCTAGAAGTAACGAATTATCACAAGAAGAGATTGAAAACTACATATCTGAGAAAAAACAAAAACTTCTAGAAGCCTTCGGAATATCTGTAGATGAATTTGAGAATTACGCAGTAGAACACCAAAAAGAGTTTCAGGAGTTCGTAACGCAAAATAAAGACTTAATAGACAAGTACAACACGCTTTCAAGCATGATACCAACCTTTGAAAATTAGTCCCTTAAAGCACGGTGTTTGTAACACACGGTGTTTATAACACACGGTGTTTGTAACACGCAGTGTTTATAACACGCAGTTAAACTACACTATCGTGATGCTTTGTTTTTACGCTTTTCATTGGTTTTGAAGGTTGGCTAATAACTTCAAGGTAATAACTTCAAGTTAATAACTTTTTTTAAGTATTACCTGAGAGGTTGACGAAAATTCATCCCATGAAGAAGTCAATTTTAGTACTATTTTTTATTTTCTTGGGGTATCAAGGTTTTTCAATAAGAGACATGTATGTTATCCAACCGGAATATTTAGTAGGGAAAAACATAAAAGTAGTTTTTGATACCAAAAATTCTCTCAAATTTTCAAAGAATATTTCAATTTCTCTTAACAGTGATATTTCATCGCCATTGGGCAGTGGTGATGTTTCATTCATCCCCAAAATGTCAGTCAAAGAGGGAGGAATGACAAAAAGGCAAATAAGTTCAGACAGCATAATAGATTCAAAGGGGTTTTTAAATGTATTGATCGTTGGTTACTCAGGAAATCTTTTAACAATATACGGTAGTTATACATTTCAGGTAGATGGAGTAGGAGAATCAATAGAGATAAGGGGGCTTGTAAATCCTAATGACATAGAGGGAAGCATAGTAAAGTTTGAGGACATAGTGACCCCATCAATAACAATCTCAAGAGTATCCCAACAAAATATAACAAATGTCAACTTAATTCCTGTACCTATGCCAGACGGCACAACTACAATAAAGATTGATATACCACAAGAGGAACAAAAGAAAATAATACTCCAGATTTTAAACAGGATAATGTCTTCCTTTTAGTATGGATCATTCAAACCTAAAGTAAGAAAGTGGATCTTGGATTCCCGCCTCTTCAAATGCTTTTTTTCGAGCATTGCAGGCAGGACAATTCATACATGGTTTTACTGCATTCCCAAGATCTATCGGTGAATAGCAACTCCATGTTAACTCAAAAGGTACTCCCAACTTATTACCCATAATTACGATATCTTTCTTGCTTAAACTAACTAATGGTGTATGAACAATAATTCTCTTATTTTCAAATGAAAATTTAGAACCAGTATTCAACACTGTTTCAACTGACGAAGCCCATTCAGGGCGAGTATCCGGATAATTAGGAGAATCAGAAGCATGAATACCTAAAACGATATTTGTTATATCCAATCTTTCAGCAACTATACCGGCAATTACAGAAAAAAGAGTATTTCTCAAAGGGACATAAGTGGATATTATCCCCTTCTCAGGATATACCTTTTCCTGTATCTCCTTATCCCCTACCAACGATGATGTTTGGAATAAATGTGATAACCCAGAAATATCTAATGAGATTCTTTCTATCCCAAATTCCTCACACAACCTAGAAGATATAAACGACTCCATATAGTGTTTTTGCCCATAAGTTATATTTAAAGCAATAACTTTATCAAATCTTTCTTTAGCCCAAAATAGGCAAACAGTGCTATCAAGCCCCCCTGAATGTAAGACTATAGCATCATTCATAAGTTTGAATTTTATTCCACTACTCCATAGCATTTCAAATTTGGAGATTGCGTTGAAAACAGGCTCGGCCTAACGCAGGCTCGGCCTAACGCAGGCTTGGCCTGCTTCTTCTTTTAATTAAGAAGGTGCTTTAAGCACCACGTGCTTTAAGCACTCCCACCCACCCTATTTGTTGTAGAGAGGTGAAACCTCTCTACACTCTTTAGTATATGGCACTTATTGTAAGTAAAAGGGTCATAAGCACTTGGAAGGCGAAACTTTCCACCCACCTTATTTTTTGATTAATAGTGTGCTTTAATTACTTAATAAGAGGTGCTATTAAGCAAACTGTGTTATGAAGCACCCCACCCACCCCTAAATTCGGTTTTGTAATTTGTACAATTAATCAAACTTTGGAACACCCTCTTTAATAGTTGATAATGGTTTCCATAAGTTTTAAAATACCTGACTAGAAAGGGGGGAAGTATGAGCAAAAAGTATGTATATTTTTTCGGTACCGGTAAGGCTGAAGGCACCGGTAAAATGAAGGATATTTTAGGTGGTAAAGGTGCAGGTCTCGCTGAGATGACAAATATAGGTCTACCTGTACCCGCAGGCTTCACAATATCCGCGGAAGTTTGTGATTATTATTACAAGAATGGCAAAAATTATCCTGAAGGCTTAGCTGAAGAAATTGAAGAGAATTTGAAAAGATTGGAAAAGGTCACAGGTAAAAAATTCGGAGATCCTTCCAATCCTCTTCTAGTTTCTGTTAGGTCAGGTGCCGCTATTTCAATGCCAGGAATGATGGACACAATATTGAATTTAGGGTTAAACGATGAAGTTGTTAAAGGCTTGGCAACAATGACTAATAACCCAAGATTCGCTTATGATGCTTATAGGAGATTCATTCAAATGTTTGGAGATGTCGTTTTGGGTATTAACAAAAATGAATTTGAAGCTATACTTGAAGAAAGGAAGAAAGAAAAGGGGATAGAATGGGATAGTCAACTCACAGAAAATGATTTAAAAGAAATTGTTGGGAAATTTAAAGAGATCTACAAAAAACACAACTACGAATTTCCACAGGACCCTAGAAAACAATTAGAAATGGCGATAGAGGCAGTATTCAAATCTTGGATGAACGAAAGAGCAATAAAATACAGAGAGATAAACGATATAAAGGGACTTCTTGGCACTGCTGTAAATGTTGTTGAAATGGTTTTTGGTAATATGGGTGAAGATTCTGGTACAGGAGTTGGATTCACTAGAAATCCTAACAACGGTGAAAAGGAATTTTATGCAGAGTTTTTACCCAATGCTCAAGGAGAAGATGTTGTCGCTGGTATAAGAACACCAATGAAAATTGATGAACTAAAAAGGAGATTACCAAGTGTCTACGATCAACTTTTAAATGCGGCTCAGTTACTTGAAAAACATTACAAGGACGCACAGGACATAGAATTCACAGTTGAAAGAGGTAAGTTATTCTTATTACAAACCAGATCAGCTAAGAGAACAGGACTTGCTGCCGTTAAGATAGCGGTGGATATGGTCAAGGAAGGAGTAATTACTGAAAAAGAGGCTATTTTGAAAGTACAACCTGCCCATTTAGATCAATTACTACATCCAATGATAGATCCATCAGAAAAGTACGATGACAAAATAATAGCAAAAGGACTTCCTGCTTCTCCGGGCGCTGCTACAGGGCAAGTTGTGTTTCTAGCCAAGGATGCTGAAAAGTGGGCAAAGGAAGGTAAAGATGTTATATTACTTAGGCCTGAGACTTCACCAGAAGATGTTGGTGGAATGCACGCTTCTAAAGGAATAATCACCGCTAGAGGAGGTTTAACTTCTCACGCTGCCGTTGTTGCGAGAGGAATGGGTAAACCTTGTATAGTTGGATGCGAAGACTTAATGGTAGACGAAGAAAAGAAAATCGCCAAAACAAAGGATGGCAAATTCACCATAAAAGAAGGTGATTGGGTAACAATGGACGGTAAAACCGGTTACATCATAAATGGCAAATTGAAACTCATCAAGGGAGAAATATCAGGTTACTTTGCTGAATTTATGAAATGGGTTGACAAATACAGAAAGATTGGGGTTAGAGCTAATGCTGAAACACCCGAGGATGCAAGAAAAGGAAGAGAACTCGGTGCTGAAGGTATAGGGCTTGCTAGGACAGAACACATGTTTTTTGGACCAGAGAAAGAAAGAATTCTTTACTTCAGAAGCATGATAATATCAGATACTTACGAAGATAGAGTAAAAGCACTCAACAAACTTCTTGAATACCAAAGAAAAGACTTTGAAGATTTGTTTGAGATAATGGAAGGCTTACCTGTCACAATCAGATTGTTAGACCCACCTCTACATGAGTTTTTACCACATGAAGAAGACCAAATGAAGGAAGTCGCCAAAGAATTAGGAGTTAGTTTTGAGAAGATAAAAGAAAGAAATGAGCAGCTAAAGGAATTTAACCCAATGCTAGGTTTCAGAGGTTGTAGACTAGCCGTAGTTTATCCTGAGATATACGAAATGCAAGTTAGAGCGATATTCGAAGCTGCCTGTAGAATGAAAAAGAAGGGTAAGGATGTAAAATTGGAAGTTATGATACCTATAGTCGCTGAGATTAAAGAATTCGCTTACCTTAAAAAAAGGTTGGGTGATATCGCAAAAGAAACAATGAATAAAGAAGGCATACAAGTTGAGTACAAATTTGGTACCATGATAGAAGTGCCAAGAGCTGCTTTAACCGCTGATGAAATAGCAAAAGAGGCTGAATTCTTTTCATTCGGTACAAACGATCTAACCCAAATGACATTCGCTTTCTCTAGGGACGATATAGGTAAATTCATAGAAGCATACAAATCTTTGAATATACTTGAAGACGATCCATTCAAGACACTTGATACAAAAGGTGTTGGTGAACTAATAAAAATGGGCATTCAAAAAGGTAGGAGTACTAGACCCGATCTTAAGATAGGTATATGTGGTGAACATGGAGGTGACCCTGCTTCAGTTATGTTCTGCCACAAAGTAGGTATGAACTATGTAAGCGCTTCACCTTTCAGAGTGCCACTAGCCCGTTTGGCTGCCGCTCAGGCTGCTGTGCTTGAAGAGGAAGGCAAATTGTAAATCGAAAATTATCACTTTAAAATTATATTTTACAAATTATATTCTACATGGGAGGCTTCGCCTCCCATACTACAAAATTATAATCTCAATCTTTTTAGTCACTCACAAGGGACAAACACCTTAACCCCACTTGTAAAATCGTGTTGAAAAAATCCTGTGCTAATAGCACCTCGTGCTTTATAGCACAAATTACTTTTAGTGGTCCCGCCCACCTACCCTAAAATTCTAAGGGAGGCGTAGCCTCTACGATGCCTAGCATCTCCGATGCCAAGCATCCCTTAACCCTTGTAAAAAGTACTATTAGATCTAGTGCTTTCGGAATAATAAGTAGTACCATCTAACCCTATTTTATCAAGAGAGGCTCTGCCTCCAAGAGGCTTTGCTTTTCTTCACTCTCGAGCTTAATAGGAAAGAACTACTTTCTTGTGGTTGTGTAATTTTTAAACACTCAATCCTTGAAACTACTAAACTACTCACATTTTGTGGTATCTAGAATACTTTTTACTGAAAACTCTTAAGAGCGTAGAGAAGTGAAGCATTCCAACACCTTTATAAAAAGAGTACTTTAAACACTTATAGCAATATATTAAGTTTTTAACAAGGATTTTTAATTAGGGAAAAAAGAAGACAAATTCTAATCGTAATTGGGCGGGTGCTTTATAGCACATCGTGCTTCATAGCACACCGTGCTTTATAGCACCTTGTGCTTCATAGCACATCGTGCTCATAGCACCTTTTTAATTAAATGCTTTTATACTTTTTATTCAAATTGCTCTAGGGAGTGGAGAGGGGGTGTAACTTCCTCTCCATAAAATTGGGTGGGAGGGTGGGAGTGCTTAAAGTAATGTGCTAGTTCTTAATAAAGAAAGAAGCAGGTATAACCTGACAGGTATAACCTGACGCAGGTATAACCTGTGAATTTTTCGGCAGAATTACATTTGTAAATGAGTTTGAAAAGGTAGAATGACTAGGAATAATCAAATTTTGGACCCCCCTCAATGAGTTTTGATAAAAAATTACTTCTCTTTGATAAGGACATTAGTTAGAACTACGCAAGCATCATCCACTAAAAGCACCCCTTCCGTAGTTTTGGCTTTAACTGAAATTCTCTTTTTATCTACATTCATGAGTTTTGATAAATTATCTCTTACACTTTCAATGTAAGTTGATAGTTTCGGTTTATCAACGATAATTGTTGAGTCAAGGTTGACTATTAAATAACCATTATTATCAAGTAAATTCATTATTCTCTTAAGCATTACAATACTACTCATACCTTCTGTTTCATCCAAAGTATCAGGGAAATAGAAGCCTATATCTCTTGCCGACATAGCGCCGAGTATGGCATCAATTATTGCATGTATTAAGACATCACCATCAGAATGAGCAAGAAAGCCCTTCTCATAAGGTATTTCTACACCACCTAGTATAAACTTTCTACCTTCAACAAGTTTATGTACATCAAATCCTTGGCCTACTCTACACTCAGACATAAATCATTTAGAGTGGTATATAACTTTATTTATAGCATTTAAGTACGCTTTTGTACTAGCAACTATTATATCCGTATCCGTACCATGTCCCGCATAAGAAGAATTATCTGTATAAACCGATAAACTCACCTCTCCAACAGCATCTTTACCAGAAGTCACAGCGACTATACTGAAATCTTCAAGTTTTATATTCTTTAATCCAACTATCCTATCAATGGCTTTAAAAGCAGCATCTATGGGACCATTCCCTATAGAGGACTCTACATACTCCTTGGTACCTTTTTTCAAGACAACCGTTGCGGTAGGTATAGCATTGTCACCTGACATTATTTGTACACTTTTCAAAGTAAAAAATTCCAGCGTCTCGCTTGACTCCCCTAAAAATAATGTTATAATATCCTCCTCATAAATATTCTTTTTTTTATCTGCCAACTCAAGAAATTTTTCGTACATTTTTTCAAATTCCTCTTCTGAAGAATACTTAATACCTAATTCATCAAATTTAGTTTTAAGAGCATGTCTACCTGAGTGCCTACCCAATATTATTTCAGATGAAGACCTTCCGACCATCTCGGGCTTCATAATCTCATAGGTTCCTCTATACTTTAAAACACCATCCTGATGTATTCCAGATTCGTGCGCAAAAACATTTCTACCTACAATTGGCTTATTGTATGACAGTGGTAAACCTGTCACGGATCTAAGGAGTTTGCTAGTTTTGTATATCTCCTTAGTATTTATACCAACTTCAAAAGGATATATATCATTTCTCACGATTATACTCATTACAACTTCTTCAAGAGATGCATTACCAGCTCTCTCACCAATACCATTTACACTTACTTCCACCTGATCAGCCCCAGCAAGCAGCGCCGAAAGAGAGTTAGCGACAGCTAAACCCAAATCATTATGGCAATGCACACTTATATGGACATTATTACCAACCGCCTCCCTCACCTCCTTAACAACATTAAAAAACTCAAAAGGTGTCGTGTAACCAACTGTATCAGGGATATTTATCGTTGTAGCACCAGCTTCAATAACTGCCAAAAAAATTTCCTTAAGGAAATTTATATCGCTTCTCGTTGCATCTTCAGCAGAAAATTCAACATCATCAACAAGAGATTTAGCATATCTAACAGCCTCCACTGCCATTTTCAAGACTTCATCAGGCTTTTTTTTGAGTTTGTACTCCATGTGTATGGGGGAAGTTGCTATAAATGTGTGTATTCTCCTCTTTTCTGCATTCTTAATAGCATCATAAGCTGACTTTATATCCTTTTCAACGGCTCTTGCGAGAGCCGCTATAGTTGGTCCCTTAACTTCATCCGCTATCATCTTGACTCCTTCAAACTGAACGGGCGAAGACACCGGGAAACCAGCTTCAATTATATCTACCCCCAAAACAGCAAGTTGCTTTGCAAAAACTACCTTATCAATTGATGACATACTAGCACCAGGTGATTGCTCACCATCCCTCAAAGTCGTATCAAATATGTACACCCTCCTCTTCTCACTCATAAAAACCTCATTTATTCATAAATTATAATAAACTTATAAAATTTTATCAAATTTTTCAATGAAGATGTTTCAAAACTTCGTTTTGTAATTTGCAAATTTTGTAATTTGCAAAATTAATAAAATCGCACTTTTTTGTAATATCTAAATTAGTTGATTTAAAATGAAAAAAATATCTAGGAGGTCTATATGAAAGTTTATTACGATAGTGACATTGACTTATCAATTATCAAGGGCAAAAAGGTAGCAGTTATTGGTTTCGGCAGTCAGGGAGCAGCGCATTCTCAAAATTTGCATGACAGTGGTGTTGATGTGGTCGTTGGTTTAAGGAAAGGATCAAAAAGTGAGGAAGAAGTAAAGGCAGCAGGGCTAAAGGTTATGGACATTGAAAGCGCAGCAAAATGGGCTGATGTTATAATGATGCTAACACCAGACGAAACACAACCCGAAATATACGAGAAGTACATAAAAGACAACCTTTCAGAGGGGAAAATGTTGATGTTTGCACATGGTTTTAATATTCACTACAGTCAAATTATACCACCATCTTATGTTGATGTAACTATGGTTGCACCGAAAGGACCTGGAATACTTGTAAGAGAGCAGTACAAAGATGGCAAGGGTGTACCTTGTTTAATCGCCGTTCAGCAAAATTACACAGGAAAAGCAAAAGAAATTGCACTCTCATACGCTAAGGGTATTGGTGGATCTAGAGCAGGAGTAATTGAAACAACCTTCAAAGATGAAACAGAAACAGATTTGTTTGGTGAGCAAGCAGTGCTTTGTGGTGGATTGGTACACTTAATGGTGGGAGGATTTGAAACTTTAGTTGAAGCGGGATATCCCCCAGAAATGGCGTATTTCGAGTGTATACACGAAATGAAATTGATAGTGGACCTAATTTACCAAGGTGGTGTATCTACGATGAATAGCTTCATAAGTAACACAGCAGAATATGGTGAATATGTTTCAGGGCCTAAAGTTATAGGTGAGGAATCAAGGAAGGCAATGAGAGAAATACTTAAAGATATACAGAATGGGAAATTTGCTAAAGATTGGATACTAGAAAACAAAGCAGGTAGGCCGCACTTCTTAAGGATGAAAGAAATCTGGAGTAAACACCCTGTTGAAGAAGTCGGCAAGAAATTAAGGGAAATGATGCCTTGGATAACCGCCCCAAAGAGAAAAGCAAAAAGTTAAAAAAATATAAAAGGGGGCACTGCCCCCTTATTATTTATTTCTTATCATCATCAACAACTTTATAATCCGTATCAACAACCCTACTTTTTTGATCACTTTTGTCTTCCTCAGTGGAACTACTTGTAGTAGAACTACTCGTAGTAGAACTACCCGCAGTAGAGCTTGAAGTAGAAGCACTTTTATAGAGCTCTTGAGTTATCCTATAGGTAACATTTGTTACCTCTTCCATCGCTTTCTTTATCGCTATTGAATCCTCTGAGTTCATAACATTTTTAAGATTATTCAAAGCAGTTTCCAAAGATAATCTATCTTGTTGAGACACTTTATCTCCCTGCTCTTTCAAGAGTTTTTCAGTAGTATAAATTATATTGTCAGCCTGGTTTTTCAAATCAATCAATTCTTTTCTCTTTCTATCCTCTTCTGTGTTCTTTTGAGCCTCTTCAACCATTCTCTTAATTTCTTCTTCTGAGAGATTAGTCGAATTAGTTATCTTTATACTCTGCTCCTTACCAGTACCTAGGTCCTTAGCATGTACTGTGAGAATACCATTAGCATCTATATCAAAAGTAACTTCTATTTGTGGTACTCCTCTTGGAGCTGGTGGGATACCATAAAGTTCAAATCTACCTAATGATCTATTCTGTGAAGCCAATGGCCTCTCTCCTTGCAATACATGTATGGTAACAGCACTCTGATTATCCTCAGCAGTTGTGAATATTTGCGATTTCTTTACCGGTATAGTAGTATTTCTTGGTATTATAACAGTCATAACACCACCCAAAGTTTCAACACCAAGAGACAACGGCGTAACATCTAGTAAGAGTATATCCTTTACTTCACCTAATATTATACCAGCCTGTATGGCAGCACCTACAGCAACAACTTCATCAGGATTAACAGACTTGTTAGGTTCTTTCTTAAAGAAATCTCTAACTAATTGCTGTACAAGAGGCGTTCTCGTAGATCCTCCAACAAGTATAACTTCATCAATGTCATTAACAGTTAAACCTGCATCCTTTAATGCCATTTCGCAAGGCTGTAATGTCTTTTCAGCCAAGTCTCTTATTAAAGACTCAAATTTAGCTCTTGTCAGTGTCCTTATCAAATTCTTAGGCACTCCTCCAACATTCGCGATAAACGGTAAATTAATTTCTGTCTCCATCCTTGATGAAAGTTCTATTTTCGCCTTTTCAGAAGCTTCTTTTATCCTCTGTAACGCTATCCTATCTTGGGACAGATCAACACCTGTCTCCTTTCTAAACTCTTCAATAAGCCAGTCCATTATCCTTCTATCAAAATCATCACCACCAAGGTGAGTATCCCCATTGGTAGATTTGACTTCAAATACACCTTCACCAATCTCAAGTATTGAAATATCAAATGTACCACCACCCAAATCGTACACGGCTATTTTAAGTTCTTTCCCTCTTTTTGTCACTTCTTTATCAAGACCATAAGCCAATGCCGCTGCAGTAGGTTCATTCAATATTCTTTCAACTTGTAAGCCAGCAATAACACCTGCATTCTTAGTAGCCTGCCTCTGCGCATCATTAAAATACGCAGGAACTGTGATTACAGCCTTTTCAACTTTTTCGCCAAGATAATCTTCAGCGGCAGCCTTAAGTTTCATAAGTATCCTTGCTGAAATCTCCTCCGGTGAAAATTCTCCCGCAACAGTACTCACTCTAACACTATCACCATAAGGTACGACTTTATAAGGGACCCTCCTTCTCTCCTCTTCTGTCTCCTCAAATCTCCTACCCATAAACCTCTTTATTGAGTAAATAGTATTCTCAGGATTGACAATCATCTGATTCTTAGCTGGGGCACCAACTAACACCTCACCCTTTTGAGTAAACCCAACAATGGATGGTGTAGTCCTACTCCCTTCCTGATTAGCTATTACAACAGGCCTACCACCTTCCATGATGGCAACAACAGAGTTGGTTGTCCCTAAATCAATACCTACAATTTTCCCTGGCATAACATACCTCCTTAAAAAAACAAATACAAAAATTTTCTAAGTAGAACTACTTTCATTCTCAGAATCACTCTTTACATCCTTCTTCTTTTTCCTAACAACCTTAACTTTACCATGCCTGATAACTTGATCGTGCATTTTATAAGGTTTCAAAAATTCCTTATCAACAAAATCCCCCTCTTCACCCTCATCAATTTCAACTTCAGAAAACTCTATCACCTCATCTATGTTAGGATCAAAAACTTTACCTTCGGTGTTGAATTTCTCAACCCCATGTTTGAGTAAAACTGACTCAAGCTCCTTATAAATGAGTTTAACACCTGTAAATATCTCCTTTGCAGTACCATCCAAATTCGCCCTCTCAATAGTTTCAATCGCTCTATCAAAATTATCCATTATCGGTAATATATCTAGAATCAAATCCTTATTCGCAAACTTAGTGTACTCTACCTTCTCTTTTTGCACTCTCTTCCTGTAATTTTCAAAATCAGCAGCCAACCTAACAGATATATCTTTAAGCTCATTTATCTTCTTATCTCTGTCCTCTATCTCTTTCTTGAAAGAAGAAATAAAAGCATTCAACTTCTTCACATCAACAACTACCTTCTTTTCATCATTCCCATTGGAAGACGATTCTTTAGCCTCTCCTAAAATCCCTTCCTCTATTTGCTCAGATACTTTGGATTCTTGAGACTCATTTTTAGAATTATCCTCACTAACCACCTCTTCGACCTTTTTCTCCTCCTCCATCTCTTACCTCCACACATTGTATTATGCAAAAATCATGCCAACTGATTAGTTTTTATACATCATGTTAAACCACTGTCACATAGTAACTTCACTATTCTCATTACATTTTTAACACTCTATAATATAATATAAACCTACGAAACTAATATTCTCTCAAATACCTTGAATAGACAACGATAATATTATGAATCATGAGAAAGTTTTTTTTAGGTATTATACTTGTAATCTTTTGCTTCAACTTTTCCTATTCTAAAACATTTGTCAATGATATTGAGTTTAGTGAGAATAAAAACAAATTATCCTCGTATATAAAGAATAGAATAGTTGGAGATGATGTTTTTGACACTAAATCAAAGGTAGCTGCAGTGAAGTATTACGAAAGGGTGGTATCAGAAATAAGTAATGATTTCGTAAGTTTATCTAGACTTACACTCATATACTCATACAGAGAAGTACCAGAAATATCTCTGTACTATGGCACAAACGCTTTAAATGTGTACAAATCTTTACCACCAGAAAACAAAGAAAGAATATATACCATAAATTACATAGAACTCTTAACAGGACTCTCACTAACCTATTCGTTACTGATGAATGAACCCATGGCTTATACCTATCTTGACGAAGCAAAAACAAAGCTACAATCACTATACAACTTCCAAAGAGATTATCAGAAAGGGGTCAATCTAGTTAACTATGCCGAAAATATCTACAAAAAGACATTCTACAGACTTTCACCAAAAACAAATACAAACAACCTAACTAGGTAAAAAATACACATATAAAAATTTCTATGTATAAATTTTATACAATTAAATCTTCGCTTTAATTTTAATATTTACTTTTTGTAGATAGAAAGACATATTTGTATAGCCTTCGGGGTATCTAAATAATCAAAATTAGCATATTGCTCTTTTGCTACTGAAATCATCTTCAGTATCTCTGATTGGTTGTATCCTAACGAACGAAGGGCTAACATAATTTCCTCTATATTTGATTTTTCTTCCGAATAAGGAACATTAAGCTTACCTACCTCGCTTTTTAATTCAGATACTATTCTCTCCGCTACCTTTTCCCCAACCCCTTTGATTGAAGAGAAAAGTTTTACATTTTTCATAGAAATTGCCTTTATGATTTCAGAAGGTGAAAAGCTAGAAAGTATTCTTAAAGCAAGTTTAGGTCCTATACTATTGACTTTTGTCAATAATAAAAAAATATTTTTAGAATCCTTGGATAAAAAACCATACCACTCTTCGCTATTGTCATAAACATATCTGTAAACATATACCTTTTTCTCAACACCTACTGAAACTTTCGCAACATCAGGATAAGGCAAATAAATCTCATATCCAATACCACCCACCTCAATTGTTATTTTGTTTTCTTCAATCTCCTCTACTCTACCAACTACATAGGAAATCATTTTAGAATTTTACAATTTTTGACAAAAAACATTCCATTTTCTCATACACCAAAACTCATTATTAAACTGCTATTAAGAATATTAGAAAAAGTTGTTAATCCACGAACAAAAGTTGTAACATTATATTAAATTTATCTCAATAACAAGTGAGGTGATTATGAACAATTTAGAAAAATTCCAGCAATTACTCAAAGAAATTTTTCAATTTGATTCCTCAGAGTTAGACTTTGGTATATATCGTATCTTGAACTACAAAAGAAAACAAATTGAAAAGTTTATCAACGAAGATCTGAAAGGAAAAGTAGAATCTGCCTTTGCTAAACACAAGGATGAAAGATTAAAGAACATAGACAAAAAATTTGAAGATATAAAAGAAAAAATTATCCAAACATTAGGTGACGAGGCTTTCACTCCTATCGGTGACCTCAAGGAAGAATATAAAAAAACTAACATAGGTAAAGATTTTATTACCTTAAAGGAACAGAAAGAAGAAGCAGAAAAAATTGATGAAATCAAAGACAATGTCTTTAATGACTTATACAACTTCTTTTCAAGGTACTATGAAGAGGGGGATTTTGTACCACAGTATAGGTATTCAATCAAGGGGCACAAATATGCAATACCTTATAATGGTGAAGAGGTAAAACTTTACTGGGCTAATGAGGACCAATACTATATAAAAACAGGACTTCTTTTTAGGGATTATACTTTCAAAGCCGGAAGCAACAAAGTTGTTTTTAGAACAGTTTCAGCAAAGGAAGAACTAGGCTCAAACAAGGCAACAAAACAAAGGTTTTTCATACTTGATGATGAGAATCCTATTGAAGAAGAAAACAATGAGATAATCGTAAGATTTCAGTACAGGGAATTATTTGAAAATGAAGATATTATCAAAGATTACAAGCAAAAGTTTAGAGACAATGGAAGCAAAAGCAATAATGAAGAGGACAAAGGAAGCCAAATCAAGCAAGAAAGGCTAAATGAAATAATACAAGAGAAAATAATAAATAATCTAAAGAACGATAACATAAAACTTTTTTTACAAAAAGAGTACAAAAGAGATTCTAAAGACAATCTTATTACATTGTTAGAATACCATCTTAACAGATTCACAGCCAAAAACACAAAAGACTATTTTATCCACAGAAACCTAAAAAAGTTTCTCTCAGAACAGCTTGATTACTTCATCAAATCAGAAGTTTTAAATTATGAAACGCTTTCGGAAGAAAAATATCTTGATAAGCACATAACGAGGGCAAAGGTAGTAAAAGAAATCGGCGAAGCAATCATTGATTTTCTTTCTCAGATTGAAAACTTTCAAAAAAGGTTATGGGAAAAGAAAAAGTTTGTCATAAGAACGGAATATGTTATAACGATGGACAGGATACCTGAAGAGTTTTATGAGGAAATTCTGAGTAATGAAAAACAAAGGAAAGAGTGGGAGGAACTAGGATTTGATTATTCCCCTTTGGCAAAAGGGGTGGCAGAGCGAAGGTCTGACGGGGTATTTGCAGACACCCCTTTTATGAAAAGGGGAATTAAACTTCCCGTTGATACAAAATATTTTTCACAAGAATTCAAAGAGAGACTTCTTGAAAAACTAACAGAGAAAACAGATTTAGATGATCTACTTGACGGCTTACTTATAAAATCTGAAAACTGGCAAGCTTTAAATACAATCCTGAATAAATATAAAGGAAGTATAAAAACAGTTTATATAGACCCACCTTACAACACTGGAAGTGATGAATTTTTGTATAGAGACAGATATCAACATTCTTCATGGCTTTCAATGATAGAAAATAGATTGATTTTGGCAAAAGAGTTGATGAGAGATGATGGAGTAATTTTCGTGAGTATTGATGATAGAGAACAAGAAAATTTGAAAACTTTGATGAAAAAAATCTTTAGTGATGATAAATTTTTAGCACAGATAATTAGAGATATACCTGACGGGACTAATCTTAGGACAATTGGAGGAATTAAAACTTCTACTGAATATGTTATTTCTTTCTTAAAAGAAAAAGAGCCTGTAGTGAATAATTTTTTATTTAAAGATCCTGTATATCTGGAAATTGTTAAAAATGAACTTAGTGATTTTATTGAAACGAGATTAACAAACAGGGGCAATCCCTTATCAGAAATTTTATTTCCCAAAGGAATTGGCAAATTAAAAGAAGGTGTGAATTTAGTTATAAAGGAAGGAAATTATATCAACCCATCATCTAGAGAAAAAATATTGGTAAGAAAAGGAGATTTGATCATCAAAGATGGAATATTGCAAGAAGATGTAATTCTGGAAGCACCTTGGAGAATGCCGAATGTCCTTAAGGAGTTATTTGCAGGAAGA
>Ga0078972_1007039_pt1 | contig 25669 bp, 21 predicted proteins | sample YelNatPaOPGAMG01_FD_67568 | JGI IMG/M metagenome (GOLD analysis project Ga0078972, IMG submission 67568) | Hot spring thermophilic microbial communities from Obsidian Pool, Yellowstone National Park, USA - OP-RAMG-01 (SPADES assembly) (version 2) | ecosystem: Environmental > Aquatic > Thermal...
CAGCAGTAGAAATAAGGGCAGTGTAAGTACGCGGGCGCTCAGGGGTACCTGGTAAAAAATCATCATCCCAATTAAAACAAGGAATGAGATACCAAAATCCACCAGGCCTGGCAAAATGGAGGCTATCGGGATGATCAAACGCGGAAAATACACTTTACTGATCAGATGTTGATTTCCGATCAGGCTGTTGCTTGTGTTGGTCAGGGAAAAAGCAAACAATTGCCAGGGGAGGAGGGCCGTATACGTAAAGATCGGATAGGGGATACCCTCCGAGGGTAATTTTGCCAGTCGCCCAAAAAGGATACTGAAAAGCACCATACTCAGACCGGGCTGCAAGATGGCCCATGCCGCGCCCAGTAGAGTTTGTTTGTAACGCACCACGATATCGCGCCAGGTCAGAAAGAATAACAAGTCACGGTAATGCCACAAATCGCTCAGGTTCAAATGTAACCACGAGCGGGTCGGTTCAATGACAATATGGGGCTCCTGTCTCTTTATGAAATCTTTCGGCTTCATTGATGCCGCTCCGGAAAATAAATTTTACTCACCATCTGCTGACTGTTGACCAGGCTGAGCGAAGCATCCGAAAGCGCTCGGGAGAATAATTGCCAGGGCAACAAGGCGGCGTAAGAAAAGATTGGATAGGGAACCCCCTCCGAAGACAATTTCGCCAACCGTCCGAAAACGACGCTGAAGACTACCATCGTCAGCAAGGGCTGCAGCACTGCCCAAGCGGCGCCGAGTAAGGTCTGCTTGTAACGAACCTTGAGCTCCCTCCAAATAAAGAAGTAGAGCAGTTCGCGGTACTGCCATAACTCTCTTAAGCGCAGGTTCAGCCATCCATGCGGTGGTTCTAAAATTATTTCATCTACTACCATATCTCGATCCACTTACCCAAAATTCTGAGCGCTGGGCACTCAATTATACTACATAGTCATTACGCCCTCGGCGGGCCGCATTGCCTCATAAAAAAAGTAACTTTGTGAAGTATCGTTGCCTCAAAAAAGATGTTACTCTTCGACAGTATACCAGGACTTCGGGCTGCCAACTGGGCAAGAAGAAAGGGCAGAGAGACTTTCTCCCTGCCCGGTTGTATAGCCACTCACGGCGGCGCTCAGGTCGCTCTCCGGCTGCCCGCCCTGAGCCTGCCGAAGGGTTGCCCTATCCTCCGAGTGAGCAAGTGTATTCTATCACCTTTGAAACATTCCTTTCTCTTGGGTAACTTTTCTTTTTGAAGCGACGTTACTGCCAAAGTAACTTTTCATTTTGAGGCATTACGACCACGAAAGGGGCTATAATTGGGCGCATGTTATCCGCGACAGAACGCCTTCTCTTCGTCTGTTTGACGCTGGTCTCGCTGACTGCAACAGCCTGGGGGCTGCGACGCGCCGTTCGCCTGATTGGCGCAGGCCAGGGACGGCCTGATTGGGGAACAGCCTTCCGGCGGGTGGGCCGCGCCCTGGCCCGCACACTTACATTCCAGCCAGTGTTTCGGATGCGTTTCTGGGTCAGCCTGTTTCATGCGCTGGTCGGTTGGGGCTTTCTGATTTACCTGCTGGTCAATTTATTCGATCTGAGCCGCGCCTTTGGCCTCGGCTGGCACTGGCCGCTGATGTGGGGAAACGCGTTCAAATGGCTGGCCGATGTCTTCTCCGGGGCGGTACTGCTGGCGATGATCTTTTTTGTCATCCGCCGTTTCCTCTTCCGTCCACCTGCGCTGACCGCACGCGCAACCACCGGCTTATTACCGCAGGCGCGACGCGGCATCCCGCGCGATTCGGCACTGGTCGCGGCCTTCCTCATCGTGCACGTGGGCGCGCGGCTGCTGGGACAGTCGTTCGCCATCGCGAGATTCCGTCTGTTCTCCTGCGCCGGCCTGGGCGACCCGGCCCAACCCCTGGCCAACCTGATCAGCACCCTGTGGTTGTTCCCTGCCCCCCTGGGGCCAGAAAGCCTGCTGCGGGCAGAACATCTGAGTTTCTGGGCGGCCTTTGGTTCTATCCTGCTTTTTCTGCCGTACTTCCCCTTTTCCAAACACCTGCATCTGCTCGCCGCGCCCTTAAACTTCATACTGAAGCCGCCGCGCCGTTCCATGGGCGAGATGAGTTTCATCAACCTTGCCGACCCCGCGCTGGAACGGGCCGGAGCAACCACCCTGGCCGATTTGGGGTGGGAGCAATTGCTGGACGCCTATGCCTGTATCATGTGTTTTCGTTGCCAGGAGGTTTGCCCAGCCTATCAAACCGGTAAAAGCCTCTCTCCAGCCGTTCTGGAAATTAACAAGCGCTATACGTTGAATCGGATGCCGGCAGCCAGTGCCCTGACCAGCGTGCGCCTGACAAACAACCTCATCCCCGCCGAGGCCATCTGGGCCTGCACCGCCTGCGGCGCCTGTGTAGAGGTTTGTCCGGTGGGGAACGAACCTATGCGCGATATTCTGGACCTGCGCCGCGCGCTGACGTTGATGGAAGGGGTTTTCCCCGCGCCTTTGGAAACGGCTTTTCGCCATCTGGAACGAAGCGGCAATCCCTGGGGTCTGCCGGCTGAGGAACGGCTCGCCTGGGCCGAAGGGCTGGCAGTGCCGACCATTGCCCAGAACCCGGAGGCGGAATGGTTATGGTGGGTGGGATGCGCCGCGGCCTTCGACCCGCGTGCGCGCCAGACCGCGCGCGCGTTTGCCCGTCTCTTGATCGCCGCCGGCGTTAACTTTGCTGTACTAGGGGCTGCGGAACGCTGCACGGCTGATATGGCTCGCCGCGCCGGTCGCGAGGACATCTTCTTTGCCCACGCGCAAGCCAATGTGGAGACCCTGAATGCCCTCCAGACCAGGCGTATTGTCACCACCTGCCCGCACTGCCTGCACGTCTTGAAGAACGAATATCCGGCCTTCGGTGGCCAGTATACCGTGATCCACCACACGCAGTTGCTGGCAACATTGTCAAGGGAGGGCCGGCTTCCGCTCGCGCGGGCAAAAGAACGCCCATGCATCACCTTCCACGATCCCTGTTATCTGGCGCGGCAGAACGGCATTGTGACGGCGCCGCGACAGGTGCTGCAGGAGGTGGGCCTGAAACTGGTAGAGATGCCGCATCATGGACGCCTGTCGTTCTGCTGCGGCGCGGGCGGGGCACAGATGTGGAAAGAAGAGGAAGCCGGCGAAGAACGCCTCAACGCGGCGCGGCTGGCCGAAGCGCGACAGACGACCGCTGCTATGTTAACGGTAGCCTGTCCCTTTTGCCTGACCATGCTACACGAAGCAAGCAACAGCGTTGGCGGCGCGCCGTCGGTGCGTGAGATTGCCGAGGTCGTTGCCGAATATCTGGAGAGAGAAGGCATTCTGGAGTAAACTTAAGCATGGTGAGCACAATGGAGAAACCAGTTTATCGCACGCTACTCAAGGCAAAAATTCACCGCGCCGTGGTCACAGGCGGCGACTTGAACTACGAGGGTAGTCTGACCCTGGACAGCAACCTGCTGGCCGCGGCCGGGCTGCGCCCGTTCGAACTCGTCCAGGTGGCGGATATTGAAAACGGGGCACGGTTGGAAACCTACCTCATCGCCGGCCCGCCCGGTTCAGGCATCGTCCAGCCGAACGGCGCCGCCGCGCGCCTGCTGCAACCCGGCGACCACATCATCATCATGGCTTTTGCGCAGGTGCCCGAGCCCTTGCCGGAAGACTGGTCCCCGATCATCGTGCTGGTGGATGAACAAAACCGGGTGCGCGAAGTGCGCAGATAAGACAGACAGCGGGTCATCTCCGAACTGGACCGCCAGCGAAATCAGACCGCGGGCGCGCATTGCCCGCTCTGCGCAGGTTAACTTCAAGCCGTGAGAAGGGGGCAGGAAACAACGCGACGTGGGCGAACATGCCTGATCCCATCTGCGAAAAGGCACACTGGACGTGCATCCATTACCGCCCCCGACGCCCGGCCTGCCTGTAAGGCCAACCCATCTGCCGCATCGCCAATCTTTTCGAGTATAATCCATGACGCCCGCCCCCGTAGCTCAATCGGACAGAGTAATGGACTTCGAATCCAGAGGTTGCGAGTTCGAGCCTCGCCGGGGGCGCCTGGCCGGCAGCCTGCTCTGACCGCGCCAACCGGTCGCGGCCAATGTTCAGGGGGGAAGCCAATGAAAACAGAGGGCAGCCGATCAGCCCTCTGTCAATCGAGAATGCCGGCGGATAGACGGCAAGAGAGGACCATTCTCTTTCCCCCTTCTCAAACGTTGGACTACAGGGCCTTGCGATAGACGCGATGATTCTTATACTCGATCCCGTTCAGGTTCTTTAAGTCGGCGCGCATCTGGCGAGTGGTTTCGGCCACCTGCGTCATTTCCAGATGCTTGAACTGCCTGCGCTCGATCAGAGTCTGGCCCAGTTCATAGTACAGCAGCGCATTCCCGCCGATGCCCTGATATTCCGGTAAGATGCCCATCCCGTTGGCCGAGATGCGGTCCGTGCGTTTCATCTCCAGCAACAGGTCCACAATACCGAAGGGGAATAGACGACCGCGCGCTCGCTGAAGTGCCGCCGAGACATCGGGGAAGCCAAAGAGGAAGCCGACAATTTCGTCGCCGTGCAGGATGATTTTGATCAGGCGGTGGTCAGCCACGAGAAAAATATTGTCCACCGCGTACTGAATCTCCGCCTCGCTGAGCGGGTAGTATTCCCAGTTGTTGACAAAGGCTTTGTTGTAGGCCTCGCCGATGCGATGCGCCCACTGGAGTAACTCGCGCTTGCTCTTAAAGCGCTTCACGCGCAAATGACCGCGTTCCAGCACACGTTGAGCAATGCGCTCGATGCGTTCGGGAATGCGCAACGCTTCCGCCGGCAAGTAACAGGAGACGAAATCCACCTCTTTCTCGAAGCCCAGCGCTTCCACCAGCCTGGGGTAGTAATCGTAGTTATAGTTCATCATGGTCATGGTCTGGCGGTGCTCAAAGCCCTCAACCTGAATCCCATAGCCATCGAAAGCCGACAACCCCTTTGGCCCAATAACTGTGTCCAGACCACGCGCCCGCGCCCACTCGAAGACCGCTTCGAAGAGCGCACGCGCTACTTCCAGATCGTTGATACAGTCAAACAGGTGAAAATGAGCCTTCCTGGTCTTGTGATAGGCGTTGAAAGGCTTGTTTTCAGCCGCGCAGATGCGGCCTACCACCTCCCCATCGCGCAAAGCCAGGAAAAAGTCCGCCTCGGAATGCTCAAAGAAGGGGTGCTTCTTGCGGTTCAGTGGCAGGTAGGCATCCACGAAAAGCGGCGGCACCCACTGCGGGCAATCCGCATACAGGCGGTAGGGGAACTCAACGAACTGCCGGACCTGGGCTCTGTTTTCGGTGTCTACTTTTTCGATCTTGATCATCTCGGCCTCCGGAGAATCAGTTTGCTTGCGCTCAAAATAGTATAACACGTTGCCGTCAAATACGTGTTGCTGTGGCGGAAAAAGGGTGTGGCACATTTTTCAGCGAAAACGTCATTCCCTGCCATGATCGTATTGGATGGCACACCGTCAACGAATGCCTGACCACGAATCAACGAATGTCCGCGCCGCGTTCGTTGATTCGTTGTAATTACCTGCCCACCATGTCATTGCGAGCCGCCAAAGGCGGCGAAGCAATCCCCTTACCTGCCAGGAGATTGCTTTCCCCACGCTCCGCTCGTGGCAGGCGGGACATGCGCTACGCTCGCAATGACAAGAGGCAGAGGGTTCTTCATTGCTTATGGCAGGTATTTACGATGCGTTTCCTGTTCGTGGCTGGTCTGCTCCTGACAGGCTGGAAAGCCTGCCCTACAGCTGTCTGCGGTCTGCCGTCTACCGTCCACCGTTCATTGACGGCGAAAGGCAGTATAATAATGCAGAATGCTATCGTCTCGCTGGCAGGAAAGGGTCCCGGCATGCCTTATCAACTCGAATGCGCCGACTGCCATCATCGCTATCGCCGCTCCTATCTGTCGCTCTCCCAGCGTTGTCCGCGCTGTCGCAGCAGTGATGTGATTTTCATCTCCCCCTCGCGCCGCGTCGGACAGTTCATCCTGGGCGGCGGTGTAGGGCTGCTCGTCCTGTTTCTGGGCGATTTGTGTCGCCTGAGCGGTGGCGGGCCGGGGAACACGCTCCTGGGCGCGCTGATCAGTCTCTTCTTCGGAGAAAACGCCCTGGCATATTATCTTTCGTCCCTGCTGCTGGCAATTGGAATTGCTTTGATGATCATGACCGGCTTCAACATTGCCTTCGGGAAGCATCCTGCCGGCGAATAAGCGAGGACCGCGCCATGAAGTCGTATCGTAAAGAACTCTGGTTCAACATCCCCTCCCGCCGGGCATTCGTGAACATCACGCCGGAAGTGGAAAAGGCGCTGGCCGAAAGTGGCATTCGCGAGGGCCTGTGCCTGGTCAACGCCATGCACATCACTGCCTCCGTCTTCATTAACGATGACGAATCGGGGCTGCATCACGATTACGAGGAATGGTTGGAACAACTGGCGCCGCACGAGCCGGTCAACAAATACTGGCATAACCGCACCGGCGAGGACAATGCTGATGCCCACCTCAAACGTCAGGTGATGGGACGCGAGGTTGTCGTTGCCGTCACCAATGGTCGCCTGGATTTTGGCCCCTGGGAACAAATTTTCTACGGTGAATTCGATGGCCGTCGCCGTAAACGCGTGCTGATTAAAATCATCGGCGAGTGAGGGCCAAAGGACAGGCTGTTCTGTCAACCAGGGCCCGGGATGAGTATTCGCTTCAAAGTCATTGTTCCTTATCTCCTGCTGACGCTTCTGGTGGCCGTGACGGGGGTATATGTGGTCACGCGGCTGGTCGCCGGCTCGCTGAACGAACGTTTGACCAATCAATTGCTCGAAGCCGGACGGGTGGTCTCCGATGCGCTGGCGCGGCAGGAACTCAAGCATGTGGAAATTGCGCGTCTGGTGGCGCACACCGTCGGCGTGGCGGAGGCCATCCAGCAAAACGATAAGGAAGCCCTGCGCACGCTGGTCACGCCGCTGGCTGCGGGCCTGCAGGCCGAAACCATCGTCCTCATCGGCCAGGATGGAGGGGAATTGCTCCACCTTCTCCGTCAGCCCGATGGCAGTTTCCTGGAACTTGCCTCGCCCAGCGGTGTGGCCGAACTACCACTTGTGCAGGACTGGCTGAATGGTGCCGCTCCGCAAGCGCCACCGCGTCGCGGTCTGGGCAGTTCTCCGCAAAACGGCAGGTATGATTACTATACCTCTTTACCCATTGTAAGCAATAACGCCATCGTCGGCGTAGTCCTGGTAGGGACTTCTCTGGATACCTTGCTTCCTTACCTGAAAACCATCGCCCTGGCCGATATCATTTTCTACGGCAACGGTGGCCAGGCCATCGCAACCACCCTGAGCACTCAGGGAATAGAGGGCGAGCAACTGGCCGCCCTTTCCATTCCAACCCGGGACTATCTCGCGCTTCTCCTGAGCGACAATCTGGTACAGGGACAAAACTTTACCCTGGATGGCCGTTCGTACAGCCTGGCGCGTGGCCCCTTGCGCGTGGGGAATGACCGTATCGGGGTCTTCGCCGTTGTCTTGCCTTCGCAGTACGTTATTCAGCCCAGCGCCGTCAGCCGCACTACTTATGTTCTCCTCTACACGCTTGCCATGGCAGGCGTGGTGGCCATTGGCTACGCCATCTCGCGCCTCATCATCAACCCTCTATACCAGCTGGTACGCACTTCGCAGGCCATCTCGCAGGGCGACTTGAATCAACGCAGCGGTATTCGCAGCACCGATGAAATTGGCATCCTGGCTTCCTCTTTCGATGAAATGACTGCCAAACTGCAGCAGCGTACCGCTGAACTGGAGCGCATGTATCGCGTCCTCGAACAGATGGACCGCACCAAGTCTCTCTTCCTGGATGTCTCGGCCCACGAACTGCGTTCCCCGTTGACTACGGCGAAGGGCTATGCGCAGATGATTCAGTGGAAAACGCAAAACGACCCGGACTTGCAGGTAATGGCGAAAGGGCTACTGGAGGGCATCGAGCGGATGGCCGAGATTGTCAACAACATGCTCGACGTCTCGCGCATTGACAGTCAGGCGCTCAAGCCGGTGCCTGAGTGGACCCAAATCGCCCCTCTGATCCTGCGCGTCCGCAAACAGTTCCAGGAAGCGCTGCAGGAACGTAACCTGACCCTGACAACCGATGGCCTGAACGGACTTCCGCCGGTCTATGCCGACCCGGACCTGCTCTTCAAGGTGTTTTACCATCTCATCATGAACGCCATCAAGTACACCCCCGATGGCGGACGAATCGCCGTTTACGGACGGACCGTGGAAGGCGATGGTGTCACCCCGGAACTGGAAATTGTGGTGGAGGACAGCGGCATCGGCATCGCTCCCGAGCATCACGCCGCCATTTTCGAGAAATTCTTTCAAATTGGCGAAGTGCTGTTCCACTCTTCCGGCAAAACCAAGTTTAAGGGCGGCGGGGCCGGCTTGGGCCTGGCCATCGCGCGCGGCATCATCGTCGCGCATGGCGGGCGCATCTGGGTCGAAAGTCCAGGCTACGATGAGACCACGTGCCCGGGCAGTAAATTCTTCATTCGCCTGCCTCTGTCACGAGAGGATACGCAAGAATGATCCCGCCGCGCGAACGTCGCGACCTGAGCCTCATGACCGCAGTCTTGTTCCTGGGCGTGCTTCTCATGCTGGCCGCAGGCCAGGCCGCGATACGTCTGCCAGCAACCTGGCAGGCACAGGCCGACATTGGCTCGAATCTCGACCCCAACGCGGCTTACACCACCTCGCTGGCAACCCTGCAATTCGCGCCCCTGCGCGTCGAAATTCTTACCCCCCCAGCCTGGTACGAGTCCTTCCTGACGCCGCAGCCCAGCAACGGCAGCGAGCCGACCATCGTGCCCATCTTCACGTTCCCTGCCACCACCTCGCCGCGTCTCACCTCATCGCCTCTCCCGACCACTCTCACACCCGCTTTGCCGACCTTCACCGCTACGCTGATGATGACGGCGACCCTCACCCCTTCGCCGACACGAACCCTCTTCGTCCCAACCCTGACCTTCACGCCGACGGCCACTCCCCGCCCCCCTACCCCTACGTTCACCGCCACACGCACCGCCACCCCTACCCTGACCTTAACCCCTACGAATACTCTTACCCCAACCGCCAGTCAGACGCTGACCCCCTCGCCAACGGAAACCCCCACCGATACGCTCACCCCCTCGCCTACGGAAACTCCCACCCTGACCCTGACTCCGAGCGCCACGCTGACGCCCAGTGAAACGCCCACGCCTACGGCTACCCCGCTTTACCCCAATATCAACTTTGGCCTGCCGGATGGACAATGGAGCACCATTCCGGATGGGCAGTCGGTCATCTTTTATCTGGCTACTCCCATTACCGGCCACGGCGATACCGGCTGGGACTTCGTCTACTACGAACGCGAGAACCCGCCCGGCGCTATCAGCATGGACTTCGTCCATATTGATCTCAGTGAGGATGGGTCGAACTGGACCACGGTATTCTACTACGGCGGCGGGCAGTATAGCAATTCCAATATCGCCTCTTACCCGGAAAACGACAACCAATCAATTCCCACCAGCAACCTCATCAACGGCACCGGCGTGGGGATTGATATCTACCGACTGGGCCTGAGCGGCAACTACCGCTATCTGCGCATTATCTCTCCTGGCGGCGGAGCCAACGACGGCTGTGACGTGGACGCGATTCAAATCTATTAGGCCGCCATTCCCCATTCCTGGCGGAAACATTCCCTGAACCCACAGCCCAAACGCGCGGCAGAGAATGCCGCCAGGACAGGGGGATGCGTGCACCGTGCGCAGGATGGCGCCAAAACGTCTTCGCAGGAGAGGCTTTTTCCAGTGAGGGGGAGAAGAAGCCCCGGCTCAGCCAGCGGCGATCACCGGGTTGACCAGCCTGCCCAGCCTCTCGATCTCGACTTCAACCGTATCGCCGGCCTGCAACGGTCCCACTCCAGCCGGGGTGCCGGTGAAAATCAAGTCGCCCGGCTCCAGCGTCATAATGGAGGAAACGAAAGCGATCAGCGCGCTGACAGGGAACACCATATCGCGCGTCGAGGCCAGTTGACGCGGCTGGCCATTGACGCGGCAGGTAATCACGGCATCCGCGGGGTCAAAGTCGGTATCAATCCAGGGGCCAACAGGGCAAAAGGTATCGAAACCTTTGGCGCGCGTCCATTGACCGTCGCGGCGTTGCAGGTCGCGCGCGGTCACGTCGTTGCCGATCGTGTAGCCCAGAATGTAATCGGCAGCAGCTTCCGGCGCAATATGTCGCCCGCGCTTTCCGATGACGGCTACCAGTTCCGCTTCGTGCTCCACCTGTTGCGATTGTGGCGGCAAAACAATTGCCTCGCCCGGCGCCAACAACGCCGAAGGCGGCTTCATAAAAATCAACGGCGTTTCCGGCACCTCCGCCCCGTGCTCGCGCGCATGCTCAACGTAGTTCCGCCCCACGCAGAGAATCTTCGTCGGCTCACAGGGCGTCAACAACCTGACCGCCTGCAGCGGCGTCTCCGCCTCCAGACGACGATACTCCCCAAAAATATTCCCCTCGACAGGGCCAACGCGATCCTCCAGCACCCAACCATAGCGAGGAGCCTCGCCGTTCTTTTGATAACGTACAATGCGCATGTTCGTTCCCTCCAGAAAGATGTGGAGAAGAGTCTATCACAAACTCGCCGGCTTTCCAATGTTCGCGATACCTTGACTTGGGGGAGAAATCCTGTATAATAAACAAACGAACGTTCGTTCGTTTTTTCAGGTTGCTATGGATGCTTCCTCTTCCTCCAAAGGCGCGCGTACTCGCCAGACGATTCTGGAAGCCGCCTATGCTCTGTTCCTGGCGCAGGGCTACTCGGCAACCTCGATGCGTCAAATCGCGCACCGCGCCGGCCTGGCCCTGAGCGGCATTTACAACCACTTCCCCACAAAAGAGGCTATCTTTTCCGAAGTCCTTCTGGCGCACCATCCCTATCGCCACATCCTGCCAGTCTTACTGCAAACCCCACTGGAGACGCCAGAACAATTTGTCCGCTGCGCGGCTCAAACGCTGGTCGAGGAACTGAACCGGCATCCCGATTTTCTCAAACTGATGTTCATTGAAATCGTCGAGTTTGGCGGGCGCAACCTTCCCGGCATCATCCAGCAAATCCTGCCTGAAATCATGCAATTGCTGGCACGGCTGGAAACGCAGACGGCGGCGTTGCGTCCGATTCCCCCTATCATCCTGCTGCGCGCTTTTCTCGGCTTGTTCTTCTCTTACTATATCACCGGTTTGTTGACTTCCCATACCCTTTTCGTCATCACCCAAAAGGATGCCCTGGAGTATTTTGTGGAAATCTTCCTGCACGGCATCCTGACCGAAAGTCCGCCGCATCCCTGACCCGGTCAGGAACGCCAGCGAGATTCCCTCCTGTGACAGCCCCGTTGAGACGCCATCCTGTAGCCGTAGCACTCAGGGGCTTGGGTTGACCGGCTTCCCCGGCCAGTTCGCCGTGGATACCACAAGCAAACTACAGAGGACTGCTTATGGGCACTCGTCTTCTCGCCATCATTCGCAAAGAATTCGTTCAAATCATGCGCGATCGCCGCGCGTTGATCATCATTCTCATCATTCCGATTATGCAGTTGATTCTGATGGGGTACTCCGCGACCAGCGACGTGCGCAATATTTCGCTGGCTGTTTTCGATCAGTGCCGTTGCTCGGCCTCGCGCCGTTTGTTAGACGCCTACCGCGCGGCAGATTATTTCCGCCTGACCTACATGGTCAACTCCGAGGAGGAATTGCGCACGCTGATTGAAAGCGCCGACGCGCGCGCCGCCATCATAATCCCACCCGATTACGATCGACAACTGGCAGAAGGAAGGGCACAGGTGGCCTTTATCCTCGACGGTTCTGACCCGACGGCCGCCTCCACGGCCCTTTCCGCGGCCACGCTCATTGGGCAAAACCATGCTACCGCCCTGCTCACCGAACGTCTGGCGCAGCGCGGGATTGAGCCGGCCACGCTGCAACCGCCGCTGGAGGTCCGCACGCGCGTCTGGTACAACCCCGATTTGCTCAGCGCTTACTTCATGATTCCGGGCGTGATTGGCATGATTCTCTATGCCGTGACCTCAATTCTCACCGCCACGGCGGTCGTGCGCGAGCGCGAACGCGGCACGATTGAGCAATTGATCGTTACCCCCATCCGCCCCTGGGAACTGATTGTCGGTAAATTGTTGCCCTACGTCATTCTGGCCTTTGTAGACACCCTGGAGGTGCTTATCCTGGGCCGCTGGTGGTTTGATGTACCGATTCGTGGAAATTTGGGGCTGTTGATCGGGCTTTCCGGCTTGCTGTTGCTCTCGGGGCTGGGCATCGGTCTTTTTGCCTCCACCATGGCCAACACACAACAGGAAGCCATGTTGACCGTCTGGTTAACGCTTTTGCCGAGCATCTTTCTTTCTGGCTTTTTCTTCCCGCTGGAGGCCATGCCCCGCTGGCTGCAACTTATTTCCTACATTGTTCCCCTGCGTTACTATCTCGTGATCATTCGCTCGCTCCTGCTCAAGGGAGTGGGCATACAGCCCATCTGGACGGAGTCGCTGGCGCTGGCGTTGTTCGGCCTGGTTATCATGACCGCAGCCGCGCTGCGGTTCCGCAAACGTCTGGATTAAGGAGTTGACATGGCGCACAAACGTCCCCCACTTTCCCTGATAATCCTTCTCCTGCTGGCGCTGGTCCTCGCCATCTACTTCGGCATCCGTTATTTGCAGCCTCCCCAGGACCAGGCGTTGACCGCTTCCGGCACCATTGAGGCCGTGGAAGTTTCCATCGCTTCTGAACTGGGCGGTAAAGTAGCAGAAGTATATGTGGATGAAGGTGACGCCGTGCGCGCAGGCGACGCGCTCTTCCGTCTGGACGACACGCTGCTGCAGGCACAACGACGCGTGGCCGTGGCCAACCTGAACCTGGCGGAAGCCGCCGCGGCGACAGCGCGGGCCTCGCTGCGCACCGCCCAGGCGAACTATACGCTCGCCCTGGATACCGCACGCGCCGAAGCCGCTACGGCCCGTACTGCCCTCTGGCGCGCGGCCATGCCGGCCGATTATGACCTTCCCGGCTGGTACTTCAGCCGCGCCGAGGAGATTGCCGCCGCGCAGCAGGAAGTCGAGACCGCCCATAACGACCTGCAGCGCGCTCAGCAGGCGCTGGATCACCTCCTGCAAGATGCTCGCGGCGCAGAATTTCACGCCGCAGAAGAGCGTCTCTTGCACGCCCGTATCGCTTTTCTCGCCGCCCAGGATACGTTAGAAAAGGCCCGAAACGCCCACGATAACGAAGAACTGCGCGACTCGGCGCAGAACGCTTACGACGAGGCACAGCAGGAGCTCCAGGACGCTCAAGAAGCCTACAACGATCTGGCCGATAGAGACATCGCCAGGGATATTCTCTCCGCGCGCGCTGACCTGGCTGCCGCGCAGGAACGCTACGAAATGGCCCAAGACCGTCTGCTGGCGCTGCAAATCGGCAGCGATTCCCCGCGTCTGGCTGTGGCTCAGGCCACTCTGGACCAGGCACAGGCGGCAGTGGAACAGGCGGATCAGGCCGTGGCTCAGGCGCGCGCCAGCCTCGACCTGCTTGACACGCAAATCGCCCGCTTGACCGTCACCGCACCGTCGGACGGGATCATCCTGACTCGCTCTATCCAGCCCGGCGAGGTACTTTCCCCCGGCGGTGAGGCCCTTACCCTGGCGCGTTTGGACGAACTGACCATTACCGTTTATGTTCCCGAGGACCGCTATGGTCAACTGTCGCTGGGTCAGGAAGCCAGCGTAAAAGTCGATTCCTTCCCCGGCGAGACTTTTAAGGCCACCGTTGTTTATATTTCGGATCGAGCCGAGTTCACCCCGCGCAACGTCCAGACCGTCGAAGGCCGCTCCAGCACCGTCTACGCGATTCGGCTGCGGGTGGAGGACCCTCAAAGGAAACTGAAGCCGGGCATGCCGGCGGACGTCACGTTCCTCTCTTCAGCGGCGAAATGAGTCCGGCAGTACCGATTCGCGTTTCATGAGTTGTCTGGAGAGGCGCGCCGAAGCCTCTTCCCTTTCTGCAGCTCACGCCAGAGACTCTGTCTGAGAACTTCCATGACCCAACGGATCAGCGTTCCAGCATCCCAGCGTTCTAGCGTACCAGCAGAGGCCCTGATCACGGCCCGGCAGCTGGTAAAATCCTTTGGCGCCATTCACGCCGTGGACGGCGTCTCGTTATCGGTGCAGGCGGGCGAAATCTATGGCCTGGTTGGCGCCGACGGCGCCGGCAAGACGACGACGTTGCGCCTGCTGGTTGGCGCGCTCCGCCCCGAGGCCGGCGAGGCGGCCATTGGCGGCGTTTCGGTGCTCCATCATCCTGAACGCGCCCGCCAGTATCTCGGCTACCTTTCCCAACGCTTCTCCCTGTATGAGGACCTGACCGTGCTGGAGAATATTCGCTTTTTTGCCGAGGTGCGCGGCCTGAAACGGGAGGAGTGGTTAAAACGCTCTCTGGAAATCCTGGATTTCGTCGGCCTGACGGCGTTCAAAGACCGACGCGCCGCCCAACTTTCCGGCGGTATGAAGCAGAAACTTGGCCTGGCCACAGCGCTGGTCACGCGCCCTCAGGTGCTGTTACTGGATGAGCCCACCACCGGCGTTGATCCCCTGACGCGTCAGGATTTCTGGCAATTGATCGTCCGCCTGATCACCGAACCGCTCGGCGATTCCGAGACTGGCGCGTCAAGGCGTGGCGTCCTGCTGACCACGCCCTACCTGGACGAGGCGGCGCGCTGCACGCGCGTTGGCTTCATGCGCGCCGGTCGAATCGTGGCCGAGGGCACGCCCTCTGAACTGCGCGCTCCGCTGCAGGGCCGCGTCCTCGAATTACACGCCTCGCACCTGCCCACCGCGCGACAACTGGTCGCCCCGCTGGAAGGCGTGGAGGACGTTCATGCTTTTGGCAGTTGCCTGCATCTGCGGCTGGCAACAGGTAAGGCCAGCGCGGTTACCGACGCTATCCACAGACTGGCCGCGGCGCACCCGGCACTGGGCCTGAGTGTCCGTCCTGTCTTGCCATCGCTGGAAGATGTTTTCATTGCGCTCTCCGAAGCGTAACTCTCCGAGGCTGTCATGTCCGCCGTAGTTGTTGAAAACCTCACCCGTCGTTTCGGGGCGTTCACCGCCGTTGACCACGTTTCGTTTTCTATTGAGGAAGGAGAGATTGTCGGTCTTCTTGGGCCTAACGGTTCCGGCAAGACGACCACGATCCGGATGTTGCTGGGGCTGCTGGCGCCATCCGAGGGAGGCGCGACCGTATTGGGCTTTGATGCGTTCCGTCAATCCGAACAGGTGCGAGCGCGCACCGGCTATATGTCGCAAAAGTTCGCCCTCTACGATGACCTGACCGTCTGGGAGAATCTCGCCTTCTACGGCGGCGCGTACGGGATTCGGGAACGCAAAGCCATCGAAGCCACGCTTGAACTGGTTGGCCTGCAGGCCCAGCGCGGCGCGCTGACCGGCGCGCTCTCGACCGGTTGGCGGCAACGCCTGGCGCTGGCCATAGCCATTATTCACCAGCCAAAACTGCTCTTCCTCGACGAACCCACCTCGGGCGTGGACCCATCTGCCCGCCGCGTCTTCTGGGATTTGATTTATCGGCTGGCCGAAGATGGGGTAACCATTTTCGTTACCACGCACTATCTGGATGAGGCCGAGTACTGTAAGCGAATTGGTATCCTGCGCGATGGTCGTTTGCTGGCTATGGATACGCCCGCCAACCTGAAGACGCAGGTCGTTTCCGAGATTGTCTGGGAAGTGAGCGTGGCGCCGCTGGAACAGGGGCTGACGGTCTTCGCGCGCACGGAGGGCGTGGTGCGCGCGGGCCTTTCGGGCGATCGCCTGCGCCTCCTCGTGCGACCCGGGCTGGGGCGGCGAGCGCTACAGGCCGCCGCGCGTCAGGCCGGTCTGCGCCTGATTCAGATCACGCCCGGCGAAGTCAGCCTGGAAGATGTTTTCCTGAGCCTGGCGCGCTGAACATGCGCCGGGAGTGAAGGCAAGGTAGATTGCGGAGGAGCGATGAAAGCCGATCTCGACTACTGGATGGAAGCACACGGCCTGGATGCGCTTCTGATCAACGGCGCTGCCCGCCATAACCCGCCCATGTATTACCTGACCGGCGGGGTTCATCTTTCTTCTGCCACTCTCATCAAGAAACGCGGCGAAACGGCAAGGCTATTCCATCAAGATATGGAACGCGAGGAGGCCGCCAAAACCGGCCTGCCCTGTATCCCCTACAGCGCTTATTCCTGGCGTGAACTGCTGGCGCAGGCGCAAGGGGATACAGCCCTGGCCACCGCTTTGCGTCTGCAACGAATGTTGACCGACGTGGGGGTCGCCGGCGGACGGCTGGGCGTTTATGGCCATGCTGACATTTCTTCCCTGTGGGCCACGTTGACTCACCTGTCGCGCCTGATGCCACAAATCGTGGTGGTGGGAGAAACGGCGGAGGATTCCGTTTTTCTCCACGCCATGGAAACGAAAGATGAAAGCGAGGTCGCACGCATCCGCCGTATGGGGCAGGTGACCACCACCGTCGTTCAGCGCGTGGCCGATTATCTCACCACGCGCCCGGTTAACAGCGAGGAAGTGCTGCTGCGGGAAGACGGGCAGCCGCTTACCGTGGGCGATGTCAAGGCGCGCATCAACCTCTGGCTGGCCGAACTGGGCGCCGAGAACCCGGAAGGAACGATTTTTGCCATTGGCCGCGAGGCCGGCATCCCTCACTCCAGCGGCAGCGAGACGGAAGCATTGCGCCTGGGAAGCCCGATTGTCTTTGATCTCTTTCCCTGTGAGGCCGGGGGCGGCTACTTTTACGACTTCACCCGTACCTGGTGCCTGGGCTACGCGCCGCCGGCGGCCCGCCAGCTATACGACGCAGTGCGAACCGTGTTCGAGACGATCCTGACCCGGGTCCGCCCCGGCCTGCCTTTCCCGGAACTGCACCGCCTGGCCTGTGAGCGTTTTGAGGCGTTGGGGCATCCCTCGCCGCTCCATACGGACGCGCCACGCACCGGCTATGTGCATTCGCTGGGACATGGCCTGGGGTTGAACGTCCATGAACGCCCCTGGTCCAGCCTGACTGCCGCCGCTGACAATCACCTCCGGCCCGGCGTGGTCATCACCATTGAGCCGGGGCTGTACTATCCAGAAGCCGGCCTGGGAGTGCGCATTGAAGATACGTTCTGGATACGCCCGGATGGGGGTCTGGAACGGCTGGCAGAATATCCTTACGACTTCGTGCTGGAAATGCGCAGGTAGGTTGGCTGTTTTTTGGGGGGATAGGTGCATCAGAATTGCAGGAACAGGCACACGCTTCAGGCTGTTTTAAAAAAGACGCTTCGCTACAGGACGCGCCCGTTTCCTGTAGCGAAGCCTACCCAAGGAGGAGAATGCATATTTTATTATACCCGGCAGGATTAAAAGTACCTGAAAACCGCTTAAGAAATTTGTTAGAATTGCTGTAACTACCTGCCCACCCGTGTCATTGCAAGCCGCCAAAGGCGGCGACGCAATCTCAGGTTTCACAGAAGCAACAAGAACATTCATGAGACTCGCGAGGGGATTGCTTCGGCGACGACTCGGGCGAGCCTCGGCGTGGCCCTATCGCCGCCTCGCCATGACAGGGGGCAGGTAAGTACGAATTGCTCGACAAATCTACCACAGGGATTCAATGGCCTCCAAAGGTACAGGGCCGGCGCGCAGCAGGCGCGGCGCCACGCCACTGCAATCCACAACCGTAGAGGGGACGCCGCCAGGCGCAGCACCGCCATCCAGAATCAATGGAATGCGTCCGGCAAGTTGTTGCCACACCTCGCCCGCCGTCGCAGGACTGGGGCGACCGGAAAGGTTGGCCGAGGTGACCGCCAGGGGGCCGGCCGCGCGCAATAACGCGCGCGCAACAGGATGATCGGGCATGCGCACCCCCACCGTCGGCGTGGTTGAAATGGCCGGCGGCAGGTCCGGGTGTTTGGGCAGGACCAGGGTCAACGGCCCAGGCCAGAAACGCATTGCCAGACGTAGCGCCGCCGCCGGCACCTCCGCCACAACTGCTGCCAGCTGCTCAATCTCGCCGATGAGCACGGGGATGGCTTTCTCCAGCGCCCTGTCCTTCACCCGATAAATGCGTTCAATGGCCGCGTTGTTAAAGGCCAGCGCCCCCAGTCCGTACACGGTATCCGTCGGAAAGGCTACCAGCTCCCCTTTTCCCAATACGGACAGGGCTTCCTTCAGCCAGTTCTTCTCAGCCACAGACAGGAGACGCGTTTCCATGACGCTTGCCTGACCGCGCCCTATTCCCCCGAACAAACCGCGACGTCCTCACAGGCCTTGATCTTGCTCTTTGGCGTCGTAGCCCGGGCCATTGCGGAAGAAATCATAGTTAGCCTGAATATCCTGGCGCAGATCCACCACCTCGCCCGCCTCCAGTTGCCGCACGCAATCGAGCACCACCTGATTGCCGTGATGATTGAGGCCCTCATAGTGCCCGGTCAGACCAACGCGGCTGATATACTCGCCGCCTCTGGCAACATAGGCCGAGGGCACCTCGTCCTCTGGGAAAATCGCCCCATAGGGACAGGCAGGTACACAAGCGCCGCAATCAATGCAGGTGTCAGGATCAATGTACATCCAGGGATATTGCTCCACAGGTTGGCCGGGCACAATACAATCCACCGGGCAGACCTCGATACAACCCCGATCGCGTAAACACAGGCTGGTAATAATGTGAGTCATAGATTCCTCCTGAATCACGGAATCAAATATTTGGATATATTATATCCTAAAAGCGGATTTTGGGAAGCGTTCCGTCGGGCCGGGGCGGCCAGGGTTGCTTCTCTTCTTCCACGCCGACTCGCTTCCGGATTTTCATCCCGCTCTCTGGCGCGGGGAAAGTCACGCGGCTGTGGACCACGTCGATCTCGAACGGCATGATGTTTACTTTTGTTACTCCTTTCTCCCCCAGGGTAACGAGCGCCAGAGCCGAGCGGCGCGTATCTGCCATACCGTGCTGATCGAAGAGGGCATTCCCCAGGCTATAGAAAACCAGCGTTTTGCCCTGTTCTGTCTCCAGCCAGACGGCAGGTTGCAGCACGTGAGGGTGATGGCCCCAGATGAGCGTCGCGCCAGCGGCGGCGAATTGTCGCGCCAACGCCTGCTGCCGATTGGTAGGCGCGGCCTGGTATTCAGCGCCCCAGTGAACAGAAACGATGACCAGCGCCCCATCCTCGCGCGCGGCGCGGATGGACTGCGCCGCCGCCCCGGCATCCAGCGGAAAAGAGAGGTCATCAAAGGCAAGGAAAGCCAGCGTCAAACCGTCCACCTGACGCACGACCGCCTCGTCCGCGAGGCCGATGGCCGTCAGCCCTGCCTCTTCCAACAGAGCGCTGGTCTCGGATGGCCCCTCTGACCCGCAGTCGAAGCGGTGATTGTTGGCAATGGAGAGCAAATCGAGACCCCATTCGGCCAGTATCTCGGCAGGAGCAGCCGGCGCGCACAGGTTGTATCCATCCCCGGTTTTTCTGGCCGGGGGATCACTGGACAGGGGGCTTTCCAGGTTAGCCAGCGCCAGATCGGCGGCGCGCAGGTGCGGCGTCAGGAAGCCAAACGTATCTGCCGAGGGCCTCACCCCACGTCCGAGGTTGATGTCTCCCAGCAGAGCCAGGGTCACGTTGCGGCGTGGCTGGCAGACAGAGAACGTCAAAGGGAACAGGCAAAGGAGGATTGCCAGCCAATGGGCAGGTGACCGTGGACGATGGTCAGGGACCATACCACCGTCCACGGTCTGCGCTTTACGGTCAGGTCTCACGGCGCAATAAACGTCCTGGTCCAATCGGGTTGAGGCGGATTGGAGCCGGCTTCCACCTGTGCTTGCCAGGCCTCATCGGTCATACGTTGATCGGGCGGGACAGTGAATTCGTAGTAAGTGAAAACCGCGCCGACGGCAATGCGCCAGGGCGAATCGGGCAAAATGACATAAATGGGCGTCGGTTGACCAATGGCTTCTTCCAGGACAACCAGGTTCACCAGATCAGTGGTGCCGGTGGCCACATCGGCGACCAGGGCGGCCTTTTGATCTCCCAGACTGGGCCGGTTGCCTTCGCCTTCCGTGTCAGCCGCGGCCAGGGTAAACTGTTCAAGTACGCCGCCCCAGTAGAGCATGTGCCAGTAGTCGTCGTCGGCGATCGGTTCTCCTGCCAGTTCACGCTCGGCGATGTTCTTCAGGAAGGTCAGTTCCTCGATGAGATTCTCGAGGTTACTGCGCGTCAGGTCGCTGAGCAACCCGCGCGCTTCGAGGCCGTCGCAGGTCATCTGCGCCAGAGCCAGCAGGCGGGCGTAGGCTTCGGGATTGGGTTCGACATAACTGTGAGGGGGTTCTGTCGATTCTCCTCCTCCGCCCATCTCGGCCATGACCTGCTTGGCGTAGAGGATGGTATCGTGCTTGAGTTCGGTCCATGATGCAAGGGCTGTGTGCAGGTCTTTGCGCGCCCAGGCCTGGGTCTGCATGAAAGGCGGATAAGCCGCGCCCTTGGGTTCAATCAGCGGCTGGAGGGCATAGAGCCAGGCCCAGTACAGGTTTTGCGTCCAGGAGTCTTCGCCCAGCGCCGCGATTTCGTGCTGAACTTTCGCCATCTGGCTGTCGTAACCGGCATAGCGCGCTTCGTTCATTTCGTGGACGAGGATATTGAACGCCTCGTCTGACCCCAAGGCCGCAAAGAAATCCAGGCCTTTGGGCAGGCCGCGCGGCATCTCTGCCGTGCCCACCTTACGCCAGATGAGTTGTCCAAAGACATATTCATCGAGGGTGAAGCGTTGACCCATGAAACGGAAGCCTTTGGTGACCTGCTCTTGATCTTGCCAGATCCAGACCCACATGGAGTTGATCTGCGGTGGTGGCAGGGACTCGCTGGCTTGTTTAAATTGGGCAAACCGCTCCGGGTCGGCAAAATCCGTCAGGGCTGGCGAGGAGCCAAAAATCTGATCGGAGAGCGCGCCATACTCGTAAATACCCAGGTCATCGGCCTTGCCGACGATGAAGACGGTCGGGTCATAGATGTTCTTCCAGAGCGTCAGGACTGGCGTGCCATCGGCAGTTACTGCCGAGCGCATGGCCTGGACGACCAGCAGGGCGCGCTGGGTCTCGAAATCGTCCATCAAACGGTAAGTCAGCCGTCCATACCACATCATGGCGCGAAAGTACCTTTGCAGGTCTTCCGAGCGGGTGTAGTGGCCGCGCGGGATGTATTGAGAGTAATCTTCAACGAGTTTTTTATCGCCCGCCAGATCGGGACGGTCCCACAGGGGGGAAACGGACGGCCCGCTGGCGGCATTGATGAGGGCCAGTTCGGCATCTACCAGCGTCTGGGCTTCGGGCAAGATGGGGTCGTTGAGGCCCAGCAAACGGTCGGCTACGCCGAAGAACGCTACGTTGCGCAAGGCCTGCTCTTCCAGCGCGGTGCCGCGCAGCGCCGTGTATTGCTCGCTCGTCTCAGCCAGCAAGGCGCCGCTCAGCGCGCGCAGGTCGGCAATGAAGTAGTCACGCTCCAGATCGCGCAACATCTTATCGAAGAGCAAATGGTAGACATGGTAGACCGAGTCGGTGGTAATGAACACCGGCAGGTCCTGATAGCGCCCATCTTCGTAAATCTGGTAGAACTCACGGTATGCTCCTGGCTTGGGCGCGGCAACCACGAAGCCGTTTTGCGCCAGAAGGGCGCGCTGAGCGGCGCTTAACCCTACTTTTTCGATGCCGGCTACCTGCTGGAGATTCAGCGGCAGGCTATACCCGCCGCCGCTGAACGTCTCCGGCAGGCGCGCCGCCAGTTTGCCGTAGGCCGCGAAGGGCGGGGGATATACGCCTGCCGGCGGCGGCGAATACGTCGGAGATGGAGAGCCCGGCGGCGCAACGGTTGGGACTGTGGTGGCGCCCGGCGTCTGCGTCCTGGCAGGGAAACCGCAGGCGGCCTGTGCCAGCGCCATGGTCAGGAAAACCCCAAACAACTTGCGCAGGATCGTTTTCATTTCAGCCTCCTTACAGAACACGAATCAAAATATGGCCATCTCCGGCGCGGACCAGCGTCAAAGCATGGAACACGCCTTCCACCGCCGTGACGACCGTAAACCCAAAGCCGTTCCACTCCCAAATCTTGAGCCGCCGCGCCGGAGCAGACCGTGGAGCAGTGTAGGTACTCTCCAGCGTGATCAACTCCTGATCGCCGTCGGCGTCCAGGTCGGCAGCGGCAAAGGCAGTGACCGGCTGAGCCAGAGCCGAACCGGCCCAGCGCTCGCGGTAAGCGCCGCCACGCCAGCCAATCAGGATGAAATGACAGGAATTTCCGCCGGCATCCTGGAAGCCGACAATGCGCCCACCATGCGGCAGCCAGCGATCCACCGGCCAGGGGCGAAAAGGCCGCCAGAGCAGCAGTGTAACTTCCGGCATTGTGTCATGGTCCAGGTCAGTGATGGCCGCCGCAGTTACCGTCCACTCCGCCGGGCTTTGCCAGACGATAGTACCACCGGAGAAAATGCTCACTTTTCCCGCCCCGAAGCGCAGCGCTTCAGGTTGCCGGTCGGCGTTTAAATCCGCCGCGAGCACAGGGAGGAAAGGGTCAGCCCCAGCAGCGGGGACGGAGGCCTCACGCAAGCGCCCCGAATCCAGCCTGAAGTAGCGGGGAAGAGGAGCAGGCGAAACCTGCATCAGGGCCCCTATGACCACCAACCCCAGCAATCTCGAGCGTTTCAAGCGCGTCTTCCTTTACGAAATCAACGCAACCACCTGCCCACTCGCGTCATGGCGAGCCGCCGAAGGCGGCGAAGCAATCTCAAGTTCCGCAGAAGCAATAAGAACGTTCGTGAGACTCGCGAGGGGATTGCTTCGGCGGCGCCTCGGACGAGCCTCGGCGTGGCCCTGTGGCCGCCTCGCAATGACAGGGAGGGCGTTCCTGGGTTACCGCCAGTAAAGATTGGTCAGGTACAGGTAATCCTCGCTGACGAAAAGTTCAGATTGTTCCAGTATCAATTTTGCACCTGTCGTCACCTCCGAACGATAGAGGCGAATGGCATAGTGACCTTCTTGCGTGGGTTCGGTGAGGAAAAAGAGCACCTGCTGGCCATCGGGCGACCAGACCAGTCGTGGGTTCAGACTTGCGGCCGGGCTGCGGAGACGCCCAAAGTTCACCAGAAGATTGCGCCGCAGATCGAGCAAGTAAAACTGGGAAAACTGTGATTGCTCATAATATTCGCTATAGACATCATAGAGGATCATCAAACGGGTGCTATCCGGCGAAAAGGCATAGGCGCGCACCTCAGGGTAAATCATGAAGCCGTGCTCCTGAGGGAAGTAGAACGCTCGCTGACTGGGCACGCCGCGCTCGATCTCCTGGAGGAGGAGATAGCCAATATGATAATAATTCAAAGGTTGAGCGGCCTGAGGGTTGAGAAAAGCCACCAGACGACCATCGGGAGAAAAGACAGGACGGGCATAGGGCAGAGAGGTCAGAGAGCGATCCGCGTTGAGACGATACACGCCCTGCGCGCGACAATCGTCTTTGGCCTGGCAGACGCCACTTTCAAAGTAGATTTCCCCATCTCGCGGCGACGGATACAGCGCAATTGCCTGACCCTGCTCGGTCTGAATGGGAGCAGCGCGGTCCAGATACACCACGGCCTCATCCCGGCTATCCCAATAAGCACCCTGACGGCCATTTGCCTCCAGCGTCTCGCTGATCAATCGCCACGTGTTCTCCTGTAGGTTAATTTCGTAGAGACGGCTTCCGTTGTTGACCAGCAGGCGTTGCCCATCCTGGCTGACATCCTGCAAGTCAAAACCGGGGCCCAGAACAGGGATCAACTCATGCCGGGCATAGGCATAGGCAAAGACACCATTCGGGGTCACCTTGCCATCCTGAGAGATGGCGGTGCCGAAGAAGACACACCCGCCCTGACAGTCGGGAAGGGTGAATTTGAGGGCGGAAGAGGATGGTTCAGGAGTGGCAGTCTCCTGAAGGGTAACGGCGGAGGGCGGGCCGGCTTCCTGTGCCTGGATGGCTTTCCACAGGCGATAGAGGAGACGCAAAGCAAGGATGTTTTTCACGCGGTAGCCTTCGGGGCTGAGATGGAAGCCTTCCCGGTTCGGGTCAATTCCGCGATTATCCAGATACTGCGCGGCCCGCCAGAAATTCACGAGAGGCACCTGATATTCGTAGGCGAGGCGCACAATGATCGGGTTGATGACATGGATTCCCTGGCCAACTTCCGCCGCATCCGCCTTGGTCAACAGGATGGGCACGGAACCGCGTGCGATCACCTCATCGAGAATGCGCCGCAGGTATATTTCATAACGGTCAACGGTCGCGGGGTCCAGCCAGGTCTCCAGTGTGATGAAAACAAAGGCGGGGTTGTTCAGGCGATATTCGCAGGAGAGCGGCGTTTCGCCCACTTTGCACACCTGAGGATCAGCCTGCATCGGATTAAGAATAGAGGCGGCAGTAAACCCCCCGCGCGAAGTCACCGACCAGCGATCAAAGGATTCCTCAAAATAGAGCAGGGCTTCCCAAAGGTAACTTTCAGCCGGGTCTGGGCGCTGATCTCCCCGCCCGAAGGGGCCGAGAAAAACGTAGGGGATCGACTGACAATCGCCGATGACGGAGAAGTGGTGGGGGTCACGGCCCAGCGCCTGACCCGCCGCATAAATCTCAAATACGCGCGGGCTGAATGTTTCGGGCAAAATTGGGAACTCGCGCCAGTCCCCCATAGGCGGCAAGGGCGTCGGAGTAACCGTTGGGGTGGACTCGACAGCCGCTGCCCTCGCCGGCGACGTCTCTGGCAGGAAGCGGGCGGGAGTCACGGCAGAGGTAGAGGAAGGTTTAACCGCCGGCGTGGGCGTGGGGACAGCTGCCTGCGCCTGACAGGCCACACCGACATACAGGATAACCAGCAACGAGAGCAGGGCACGGTAAGCAGGTCGGCGCACGAAAAACGGATGGTTCATAAGCCATAAAGTATCGCTGAAGCCAGCGTAAGAAAGATGTTTAGACGAACGGCATGCCGGGCCAAAGCGAGGTGGATACTGGCACGATCATCTCCTGACCCTCCGCCGCGTCCGAGGCCAGTTCCTATTATACCCATATCCCCCTCCCCGCGTCTTCTACCTGGGCCCGCAACCAACACTCAGCGCGCCTCGCAGGCTCAGCGTAACCGCCTGCCAACCCCCAGGGTGTTGCACGTTGAGGGCAGGCGTCGCTCACAGACGGGCGTGAAAAGCGCCTTTGGGCGGTAAAGGTAACTACCTACCATGGCTGATGGAGAACCCTCTGCCTCTTGTCATTGCGAGCGTAGCGCATGTCCCGCCTGCCACGAGCGGAGCGTGGTGGAGCGCAGCGTGGGGAAAGCAATCTCCCGGCAAGCAAGGGGATTGCTTCGCCGCCTGCGACGGCTCGCAATGACAAGGACGGATAGTGGGTAGGTTGTTACCCTATCACGGGAATTGTGCCCACTCTCTGGCCGAGGTTATGGATCAGCCGGGGACGTTGGAAAGAAACAAAAAGGCGGCTTCAAGAGCACTTTGA
>Ga0078972_1007041_pt1 | contig 25661 bp, 24 predicted proteins | sample YelNatPaOPGAMG01_FD_67568 | JGI IMG/M metagenome (GOLD analysis project Ga0078972, IMG submission 67568) | Hot spring thermophilic microbial communities from Obsidian Pool, Yellowstone National Park, USA - OP-RAMG-01 (SPADES assembly) (version 2) | ecosystem: Environmental > Aquatic > Thermal...
ATTCATTACGGTTTTCTCCGGCAGCTCGATTCCCTCCAGATCGTAGCCAAGCCTGAACGCCATGTCGCCATCTTCGAAATCCAAAGTAAGCGTTCCCAATTTGAACCTCCCGTTGACGCGCGTGATGAATTGAGAAACCATGATTCTCCTCTCAGGGGGAATAAGGATGGGAGCACTGACTAACATTAACAATACCTCCAAGTCCTCGAATTCGTGGAATATAACATAGTAGTTATTCCCCGAATACCGGAGGTGAAAGGTGACCACATGAGGAGACGCGTCTTTTACGGAGAATGCGATCTCCCTGCCGCGCAAGGCTTTCTGAACAACTTCCATAAGACGTCCCATTGGCCTGTCCCTCCAATCTTTGAATCCTACTCATGCCGGATACTCAGCCATTCGGCGCTACCCGGTGGTTACAGCATGCATCTACTATACTGGTTCCTGAAAATAAACGCGAATTCCATAGTGGTTAGACTCATTGATTTCTACGAGCTAAGATTGCCGCGTCGCCTAATAGCTCCTCGCAATGACATCGGCGCCCCTCTATTGTGCGGGGCAATGTAGTGTAGCCCAGGAAAACGCCCTGGGACAGGCGCGGATCGAAAAAACCCGGCGCCTCTGAGGTTGCTACGTCTTCTCACGATTCTTCGCAATGACAAAAGTCTCTCGCTTGTCTTTGCGAGCGAAGCGGAGCAATCTTGTGATAACAGAAACGGACCCGAAGGTGAACGGCAGACAAAGGAGGAGCTGAAATGAGACCTTTCCTGGCTATCTTGTTGATGGCGGCGGCGGGCAATTTTTATGGGGTACACGCGCAAGAGGTTGTCACAAGCAGCGCTGACCAGCAGATCGCAGTCCAAGTGACGGTGTACAACAGCAACGTCGCGCTGGTAAAAGAGGCGCGAAAGTTCGATCTCCCTGTTGGAAGCGGAGAACTGAGGTTCACCGAGGTTGCGGCCCATATAAAGCCCACGACAGTCCTCGTGAAATCCGTGAACCAACCCGACCTTTTTCACGTCCTGGAACAAAATTATGAGTACGATCTCATCAGCGCCAGGCGTCTGCTGGACAAATACGTGGGTAAACGCATCAAGATCGTGGACTGGAACCAGTATCAGGACAGAAAGCAGACAGTGGATGCGGAGCTTTTGAGCAACAATGAAGGCCCCGTATATCGGATCGACGATCAGATTTATCTTGGCCACCCGGGGTTTCCGGTGCTCCCTAAACTACCGGAAAATCTCATCGCCAAGCCTACGCTTATGTGGCTGTTCGAGAACAAGGGCAAACCATCCCACGAGATCGAAGTCTCATACCTCACGGAAAACATAACGTGGCGAGCCGACTATGTGCTTGTACTCGACAGGGACGACAGCGCCGCGGACCTTTCCGGGTGGGTGTCCCTCGAGAATAACAGCGGCGCCACATACAAGAATGCCAAACTTAAACTGGTCGCAGGGGATGTGCACCGAGTAGAGGATCGCGTGAAGCAGCCAAAATACAAGGACGCGCGCGAATCTCTCGCCCAGGCAGCGCCCCCACAATTCGAGGAGAAGCCTTTTTTTGAATATCATCTCTACGATCTCCAAAGACCTTCCACCCTCAAGGACAAGCAAACCAAACAAATCCGCCTGCTGGACTCATCAGGGGCCAAGATACAGAAAGAATTCTTGGTATATGGAATTCAGAGCCATTACTCGAGACTGTATCGTGAAGAAACCCCGAGGCAGCCGGTTGCCATCTACGTAACGTTCAAGAATTCGCAGGAAAACAAGCTGGGCATGCCGTTGCCAGAGGGCATAATGCGGCTTTACAAGGCCGATGAGAAAGGGGGGCTCCAGTTTATCGGAGAAGATCGGATTAAGCATACCCCGCGTGACGAGGACGTGCGATTAAAGATCGGGAATGCCTTCGATGTAGTGGCGCAACGGACGCAAACAGATTTCAAACAGTTGACGACTCGGTCTTTCGAATCCCGCTGGGAGATAGTCATCAGGAATCACAAAGACAAGGATATTTCAGTGGGCGTTATTGAACCGCTGTACTCTCAGTGGGAGATTCTCGAGAAAACCCACCCATTCAAGAAGCTGGACGCCCACACGATCCGATTCGATGTGCAGGTTCCCAAAAACGGCGAGGCAAAGATCGCGTACAGGGTGCGAGTTGGATTATAGGGGCTCTCGTCAAAAATTTTGAGGATATGAATATCGACCTTCGTCGTTCTCATTGGGCTGTTCCGCTGCATAGACGAGTATGGTTCCAAATGGTTGGTCCTGATAGACCCTCGCAGCGCCGCGCTTGACAATGTCCAACAAGGCCACGAGCGTGACCACAACGTTAGAGCGCCGAAAGTCATTGTCGAGAAGCGAGACGAGCGTGAGCCATCGACCTGGTTTGAGACGCGACAAAATGAGGTGGATTTTATCCTCGATGAGGATTTCATCTTGGGCTAGCGTAAGGCCAGGGGAGGGTTGATTCCTACTTAAGACGGCGCGCAGTGCAGCCAAAAGTTCATGGATGTTGGCGCTGATGGGCTGAGTCGCGCGCAAGTCTGCGGGCTGATCTTCATCGAGAGGTCGCGTGAACACATCTCTGTCTAACACAGGCATGGCGTCCAAGGAACGGGCAATCTCTTTGTAGCGTTTGTACTCGAGGAGGTGCGCCACGAGTTCGCTTCGAGGATCCGGTTGTTCGTGATCGTCCTCTTCCACCTGGTACGTGGGCAACAGCATTTGCGACTTGATATGGACCAAGTACGCAGCCATGACGAGATACTCGCCCGCGACGTCCAGGTTCAATGATTCCATTCCTTGGATGGCCTCGAGATATTGTCGCGTGATAAGGGCTATGGGAATGTCAGTGATGCTGACTTGGTTCTTTTGGATGAGGTGCAGAAGGAGATCGAGGGGGCCCTCGAAAAAATCCAATCTGACTTCGTACGACAAGCGACTACCCCAGCCCTGAGAGTAAGAGCCCCTGAATAAAATGCAGAGGCGGGAAGATGATATATCCCACCGCGCCTGTGAGCAGCAACAGAAGAAGGATAAATACCCCGTAGGGCTGCAACTGTTCGAGGGCGTATGCGTGGCGAATCGGCAGCAGACCCTGCAAGACGGCAAAGCCGTCCAGGGGCGGCACAGGTATAAGGTTGAACAACGCCAACATGACATTCATCTGTATGGCGGCGATGAGTATGGGAAAAAGCGGGCGAAGGATAAACACGCCCAACTCGCCGATAGGCCTTCCGTAAAACATGGCCACGAGCAGATGAACTACCATGGCCAGCGCGATGGCCGCAGCCATGTTCGCAGCAGGCCCACCGAGACTGATCCAAAGCATGTCTTGCTTCGGGTTGCGCAGATTACGCGGATCCACAGGCACAGGCTTCGCCCACCCAATCCTGGCTAAAATCAGGGCAATGGTTCCAAAAAGATCGAGATGACTGAGAGGATTGAAGCTGAGCCTGCCTGCGAGTTTCGCCGTGGGATCCCCAAGCCTGTAGGCGATGTAACCATGGGCGTACTCGTGCACCGTAATGGCAAGCAGAAACCCAGGCGCCAGGACGGTGAGGTCCCTGAGGAATGATGAGAGGTCAGATGGGTTCATATAAATAGGGGATCATTTCTTCTTAGCCGGGGCTTTGGCCTGGCCGGGCGCTTTCCCTGCCGCGGGCGCCTTCTTTTTCCCCTTGGCCGGCGGCGGTTCTTCTTCCGCTTTCTTCTTTTCCTTCTTCTTGATCTCTCCGGCTATTTCGGCCGCTCTGGCCGCTTCTTTTTCCGCCCGTTTCTGCTCTTTACGCTGCTGCAGCGTCTCGGTCTGGCGCCGCAACTGATCGATGCGCTGAAGCGCCGCATTGATCTGTTTTATTTTGGCCTTATAACGCTTGACTTGGGGGTCCTTGCTTATCGCGACGTCATCGACCCCTTTCTCTTTCAGGCTTTGTATGCGCTCTTCACTTTTCCTCAGGAAATATTCCTTTTGAGCCTCTCTCACTGATTGTTCCTTTGAAGGCATTTGTTCGTTCTCCCCGAATATGCTGTTTCTCGCAACCATGGGCGCTCTCGCCCGAATAATCGCCCCTCGCCATAATTTGACACGGTGAATCCAGGCCTGCGGGGTTGTCCGTCAAGGACGACTTGCCGCCCCGGCCCCCTTCCTCCGTAACGCTGTGGCCTGGGTAGGACGCTGGCTGGGGTGGGAGGATTCGAACCTCCGAATGCGGGTTCCAAAGACCCGTGTCTTGCCACTTGACGACACCCCAGTAACTTCTTCCTCAGCCGGATGTCAGCCTTACCTGTGTTGGGCTCTCCTTCTTGGCTGCTCCCAATGAGCGGATCATTGCGGCGCTTATATTGCAATATTAGCATATGCGCACGCCGAATGGTATGGGCCTCGCGCTCGCCAATGACCAGGATTGTTTTGCGTGAGCGGCCGCCCGGCGTCTCGTCTGTTCCAACGTCCGGCCATCCTTGACGATCCCAAACACCGTCGGCCCGCTGCCGGACATGAGAATTTGCTCTATACCTGCGGCGGCCAGGCTTTTTCGCACATTCGCTGCCTCGGGATGCAAGGCCTCGCATACAGGCTGCAAATCATTGTGGAGGAGGTCGCCTATGTCGGCGTTGTCCGCCAGCAGTCGCCACAATCTACCTTCGGCAAAACGGCCTGTCAAGCCCTTGGAATAAAGGCGATATACCTCCGCGGTGGAAACGGGAAAGCCAGGATTCACTAGAATGATTGCGTAGTTATCCGGAAGTTTCACGCGCGTAAGCTTTTCTCCGACGCCCTCGCCAACGGCAGCGCCCCCCTTCAGAAAAAAAGGCGCGTCCGCCCCTACGCTCAAAGCTCCTCGCGCCAATTCATCGTCAGGTATATCGAGGCCGTACAAGGCACGCACACCGGCCAGGACAGCCGCAGCGTCCGAGCTCCCTCCTCCCAACCCTGCGGCGATGGGGATCCTTTTCTGAATGGTTATTTCCACAGGAAGGCTGCGGCCTGCCCACTGTTCAAGCCACGCAAGGGCGTGTAACGCCGAATTGTCAGCAGTTTCGAGTTCAGGGTGATTCGGCAATTGTAGAGTTGTGCGATCAGCGGCTTTCTTGATATACACGTCGTCGTAGAGATCGATGGCCTGGAACAGCGTCTCGATGTCATGATAGCCGTCTGGTCTTCGGCCGAGGACAGCCAGGTAGAGGTTGATCTTTGCTGGCGCGTGCAGATGTACAGAAGTCATGGGCTGCCTTCATCACTCAATGATTTTTGCCATCAGCATACATGAATCACGCGTGAAATAACACATCTCGCAGCGAACGAGGCCGTGGAGCGCCGCAGTATGTATTGCTCCAATCCAGATATGATCACCATCGACGTTTTGGCAGCTGACAAGCGCATACGCCTGACAGGCCCACGCGACTGGCAGGATGCGGGCCCGAGGCTCTTGTTTTGGTGGCAGCCCACTACTGCTGCCGTGGCGCTTGCCTCCCATGTCCTGGGGTTGGGCAGCCTTGCGGGAAGACGCGTCTTGGATGTGGGGTGCGGACTCGGGCTTACGGGCATCGCAGCCGGCCTTGCTGGCGCCAGCGTTGTGTTCTTGGATTGTGAGGCGACAGCCGCTGAGTTTGCGCGAACCAACGCCTTGTCGAATGGATTGACTTCGGATCAAATTGATTTTTTGGTCTCTGATTGGGATGACGTCGCGCAAATCGGGTCTTTCGACCTCGTGATTGGCGCCGACATCCTCTATGACTATTTTTTTCATGACTCGCTCCTTCGCCTTTTTCAGGCCAGCATCGCTGATCATGGGGCGCTGCTGTTGGCCGACAGGAAGCGGCTGTGCGTCAGCAGATTCCTGGGACGTATGCGCTGTAAAGGCTTTGAGTGCAAGGAACACGTGGCAACACCTTTCGAGGACGGCTTCCCCGTACAACAGATCAGCATCTTTGAATTAAAAAGCCCGCAAAATCACTTGATGAAATCACTTGACACGCCGAAAAGCGATTGATACATTTGCACTAGGCGGGCATAGCTCAGTTGGTAGAGTGCAAGCTTCCCAAGCTTGATGTCGCGGGTTCGAGCCCCGTTGCCCGCTCCAATGAGTGGTATGTACCACCCGGGTCGCGTCCCGGGTTTTTTATTATAAACATGAAACCCGTCGTGACGTGAAGATGTGTGATATCTTACAATGGACCGGCAGTTTATTGAACAGTTGTGGAAAATGATCGATCCTATCGTGGAACCGGAGGGTCTTGAGCTGGTGGAACTGGAATATCGTCCGGAGGGAGGCCGCTGGATGTTGCGGGTTTATATAGACAGACCCACAGGCGTCACGCTGGCAGATTGTGAACTGGTCAGTCGTCAGGTGGGCGCTCTGCTGGACATAGAAGATCCAATCCATCATCCCTACGTCCTGGAAGTTTCCTCGCCCGGCATCAATCGAGTGCTCAGACGCGAGAAGGATTTCCAGTCTTTTGCCGGCTCGCCGGTGGTGGTGAAAACATCCGTCAAAGTCAATGGCAGGCGCAATTTTTCCGGCACGTTGCGGGGAGTAAAAGACTCCAATGTATTAGTAGAAACAGACGGCGGACTCGTTGAGATAGGACTCGAGAACATAGATAAGGCGAGGCTCAACCTCTCGCAAGAAGACCTCTTCGCTTCCAAGGCGGGCAGGGGGAGCCGGTAGATCAGGGGACAGACCATGGTAAATTTGAACCGAACCATAGATCAGGTGGCCAAGGAAAAAGGCATCGCGCGAGAAACTCTTGTGGAAGCGCTCGAGGCGGCGCTTGTATCCGCGGCAAGAAAAAAGTACGGTAGCAAGGTCGAGCTGGAAGCGCAGTTCAGTGAAGAAACGGGTGAAGTCGAGATCTTCCTCTTCAAGGACGTGGTGGAGAAGGTCCAAGACGCCATGACTGAAATCGACTTGGAATCCGCGCGAAAGGAACTCGATCCAGAAGCCGAGATAGGAGATCAGCTCGGCGTCAAAATGGACGCCGAAACCTTCGGAAGGATCGCTGCGCAAACGGCAAAACAAGTGATCATTCAGAAGGTGAAGGACGCAGAACGGGAAAATATCTACGCAGAATACAAGGACCGCAAGGGCGATATAGTCACCGGCATCGTGCAACGATTTGAAAAGCGCAATATTATCGTAAACCTAGGTCGAGCTGAAGCCATTTTCCCTTACTCCGAGCAGATCCCGAAAGAAACCTATCGACAAGGAGATCGCATTCGAGCCATTATCACGGACGTCCGTCGTACTCTCAAAGACCCCCAGATCATCTTGTCCCGCACAAATCCAATGTTTCTGGTCAAGCTCTTCGAACAAGAAGTGCCGGAGATTGCTGAGGGTATCGTCCGCATTATCTGTGCCGCGCGAGAGCCTGGGCAGCGCGCGAAAATAGGCGTGCGATCGTCTGACGCGGATGTGGACCCCGTCGGCGCATGCGTCGGAATGAAAGGGTCTCGTGTGCAAGCCGTGGTGCAGGAGCTTCGCGGTGAAAAAATCGACATCATCCCCTGGAGCGACGACCCTGCTCACTTTGTGTGCAACGCCCTCCAGCCCGCGCAAATATCCAAGGTCATCATCGACCAGGACACGAATACCATGGAAGTGATCGTCGCAGACGATCAGCTGTCCCTGGCCATCGGGAAGAAGGGACAAAACGTACGGCTTGCCGCAAAACTCACGGGCTGGAAAATCGATGTGCGCAGCGAGTCCAAGGAAGAGAAGATCACGGGAGAATCCTTCGAGAGGCTGCTTTCTATAGAAGGAATGGACGAAGAGACTGCCACCATCTTGTTTGACAACGGGTACCGCAACCCTGAAGACATTGCCAAGGCGTCTCTGGCCGAGTTGACCAGTTTCATGGGCATTACTGAGGAAAAGGGCGCTCAGTTGCTCGCAGGGGCCCAGAAGTATCTTGCTGGCGAACAAGAAGAGGCCGAGGATGAACGAGACGATGAGGTTGAGGAAGACGAGGACGCGGAACTCGAGGAGTCTGGCGTCAGTAATTCTTGAGACGCCGCGCTACACCGCCGCGTAGAGCGACGAGACTCGGGCTGCGTCATTGGCGCGGCCAAGGATGGACTCATTGAGTAAGACAAGAGGACACGAACCCACAAGGATGTGCATCGCATGTCGCGCGAGACGACCGGCGCGGGAACTCATTCGTTTGGCAGTCAGCAAAGGCGAGGTGTTGGTCTCTGACGCCAAATATAAACTCGCGGGCAGAGGGTGCTACGTGTGTCCCGAAGAGATATGCGTTGATCGAGCCTTGAAAAAGTCGAGGTTGGAGAGGGCGTTGCGAAAGGAATGCGTTGTCATTCCCTCTCGAGACGCGGTGATGAGAGGTTTTAGACAGAAGAGGAGATCGGATGACTATGTTGACCGTTGATGACCTGGCGAGAGATTTGAAGGTCAGAAACGAGGATCTACTAAAAGAACTCGTGAACATGGGCTACCATGTGGTGGGGCCGGAGAGTCTCTTGGAAACCGACGATCCAGCGGCCTTGCGGGAGCATCTTACCTCAACCTTGCCCCAGCGCGAGGTCGTGGAACAGCGGATTAAACCCACCGTTATTAGAAGAAGAGTCAAAAATCCGCCTCCTGAGCCCGCTCGGGAAGAAAAGGCTGAAGAACTCCCTCCTCCTTCTGTCATGGAAAAAACCGCGGCTCCTCCTCGAGAGGCCAAAGCGCCAGAGCCCGCAGAACGGCCAAAGGAACCCTCCCAGGTAAAACCCGCTCGCAAGCCAAAGAAGCTTCAGCCCGCCCGCATCCTCGAGATGCCGGCTCGCCCTGCGACTCCAGTCGAAAGGCCAGCAGAGAGAAGGCCTGAGCCGTCTCCTCCACGAGCGCCGGAATCAGCTCATAGGGCGCCAGCGGCTCGGGAGAAGCCAACCCCGCCGCCTCCTCCGGTTGCGGCGGAACCCCAGGCCGCGGAACCAGCTTCTGAAAAGACTGCAGAGCCAGGCCCAGGGGAAGAGCTGCGCGTTGCAGTCGCGCCCGAGCCTGCCGTTGCGGCTGTTCCGCCTGAAGCGCCTCCCAAGCCGGCGGAAGAGACAGCCCTCGAAGACGAGGCCCTCGCCAAACGCAAGAAACGGAAGGAGAAGAGGCTGCAGCCCGCGCAGATCATCGGACGAGTAGAACTCAAGAAAGAGCCGCCTCGGGAAGCGCCTCGAGAGAGAGAACCCGAGCCGCCTAGACCGCCTGTGCAGCCGCGGGTCGTACAAAAGCCGCGCCTCCCTGAGCCATTGCAAATTGTCACGCCTTTCCTCGGCGCCGACGCGACAGAAGATGAAGAGGCCCGAAAGAGGAGAAAAAAGGAAAAAAAGACGCGCGTCCATGTGGACGAGCATGTCGAGGAAGAGCGGCTCAAAGTCCGGCGACGAAAAGAGGTTATCCTCGGCGCGGACTTATACGACGAGCGCGCCAGACCCCTGCGCTTGCGCGGCAAGGCGAAAAAAACAAAGCAGAAAAAGACCGAGATCACAACTCCCAAGGCTATCAAGCGCCGGATCAAGATCCCTGAAATGATCACGGTGTCCACCCTTGCGCATAAGATGAGCGTGAAGGCCGCTGAGGTGATTCAGCATCTTTTTGGCCTTGGGGTCACCGCGACCATCAACGATCCCGTTGACTTCGATACAGCGTCAATCGTCGCCTCCGAGTTTGGATACGAAGCCGAATCCAGTGAACAATCAGAGAAGGACCTTCTGCCCGAGTCGGTCATCGACAAGGAGGAAAGCCTTGTGCCGCGGCCGCCTGTGATTACCGTCATGGGGCACGTTGACCATGGCAAGACATCGTTGTTGGACGCCATACGGTCCACCAGGGTGACCGATCAGGAAGCCGGCGGCATCACCCAGCACATCGGCGCATACAAAGTAAAACTGCCCAGAGGGGAACTCGTTTTTCTCGACACCCCCGGCCATGAGGCGTTTACTGCCATGAGGGCGCGAGGCGCGCAGGTCACTGATTTTGTGGTGCTCGTCGTCGCGGCAGACGACGGCGTCATGGATCAAACAAGAGAGGCCATCAACCACGCCCGAGCCGCAAATGTGCCTATCATCGTGGCGGTAAACAAAATAGACAAACCAGACGCTGACCGAGATCGAGTAGTGCGGGAGCTCAGCGAGCACAATCTCATCCCTGAGGCATGGGGCGGCGACACGCTCTTTACGTACGTGAGCGCCAAGACCGGCGAGGGAATCGAAGAATTTCTCGAAATGATCCTGCTTCAGGCCGAACTCATGGAACTCAAGGCCAACCCCAATAAGCGAGCTAAGGGAACCATTATCGAAGCCCGTCTGGATAAAGGAAAAGGGCCTGTCGCGACGGTCTTGATCCAGGAAGGGACATTGAAACTCGGCGATCCCTTTGTGGCTGGCGTGTATTACGGCAAAGTGAGATCAATGCTCGATCATGAAGGGAAGTCGCTGGAATCCGCAGGGCCTGCGACGCCCGTCGAGATTCAGGGATTCTCAGGGGTTCCCGAAGCCGGCGAACAATTTATCGTGGTTGAAGAAGAGAAGATTGCGCGGCAGCTCGGCGAGTACCGATTAGAGAAGCAAAGACAGCATGAGGCTGCGCCTGCCGGTCCGGTGTCGCTGGATGATCTCCTTGCCAGAATGCAGGAGCAGGAGTCCAGAGAGCTGAACCTCATCATCAAGGCAGATGTGCAGGGGTCTGTAGAGGCTGTGCGGGAGGCCATGTTGGCCATAACGTCTGATGAAATAAAGGTCAAGGTCATCCACAGCGGCGTCGGCGCGATTACGGAATCGGATATCATGCTCGCAAGCGCATCAAAGGCTATTATCATAGGTTTCAACGTGCGCCCCACCCCGAAAACCGCGCAACTTGCCGAGCAAGAAAAGATAGATATTCGACTTTATTCGGTGATTTACGAGGCCATCGAAGACGTCAAGAAGGCCATGGAAGGCATGCTGACGCCCATAGAAAAAGAGACGATCTTGGGAAGAGCAGAAGTCAGGCAGACCTTCCACATCCCCAAGATCGGCGTGGTCGCAGGCTGCTACGTCACATGGGGCAAATTGGAACGATCGAATCAAGTGCGGCTCCTGCGCGACGACGTCGTGGTGTACAAAGGCAGAATGGCGTCGATGAAACGCTTCAAGGAAGACGTAAAAGAAGCCCAGGAAGGCTACGAATGCGGCATCGTCTTGGAAAACTTCCGGGACGTCAAGGTGGGCGACGTCATCGAGGCGTTTGTCGTGGAGAAGGAGTCCGCCAAGCTGGCCTAATCAGTGCAACCCATGGGCTGATTGCAATCATCGGGCTGCATCCGCTCGACTCCGTCGGGTCTGGCGCAGCCGCATAGGATGCGACGAGCTTTATTCGAAATGGTCGTCGGCATAGGCAATATCACGCTGCACATTCATCAATCCCGCTCCCTCAAGGCCAAGCGGCAGGTGGTGAAAAGCATCCTCGGACGCTGCCGCAGCAAGTTCGACATCTCCATGGCAGAGGTTGACAATCAGGACAAATGGCAGCTCTGCTCCCTGGGGTTTGCCGTAGTTTCCAACGACGCCGTGCATGCAGATCAAATGATACAGACCGTTTTCGGCTTCGTCGAGGGCCTTCATTTAGCAGAGGTTATTGATTCTCGCTCCGAACTTATCCATTATTAGAAAAGAAGTCTCGATCACGAGAAAAGGATGTATGACGGAAAAGAGATGTTATCATGACCAGCTACCGAAAACGCCGCGTCGAAGAGCTTCTCCTGCAGTCCATAGCCGAGATCGTGGTGCTGAAGATCAAAGACCCGCGAGTGAGCGGCGTCACAATCACCGAAGTGGCCATGAGCGCGGACTTTAAGTCTGCCCGCGTCTATTTCGGCTGCATGGGTGATAACAGGAGACAGGATCATCAAAGGGGCTTGGAATCGGCTGAACCCTTCCTGAGGAAGCAGTTGAGAGAAAGCCTCGACCTAAAATACATTCCTCATCTGAGTTTTCATTACGACACCGCCTTCGATAACTCCATGAGGATCCACACAATACTAAGAGAGTTGAAAGCTTCAGAGAGTGACGCAAACGAGTAATATAGCCGCGGTATTGAGAGAGGGCGACCGGTTTGCTGTGTTGAGCCACATCAATCCTGACGGCGACGCAGTAGGGTCCGTACTCGGCATGTATGCGGCCCTCAAAGAGATGGGAAAGCAGGCGTGGGCGTTGACCGATGAACCCTTTCCTGAGATGTACGAGTTCCTCCCTGGTTGCCGCGAGGCTATGACAAAAGAGGCGTGCGAAAAAATCGTTCCCGACTGGATCATCTGCCTGGATGTGGCCTCGGAGAAACGGACGAGCGTTGATGTACACGGCATGCGCCAGCGGGCGCGCCTCATCAACATCGACCATCACATCACGAACAACGGGTACGGCGATGTCAACCTCGTCGAGCCCCAAGCCACTTCGACGGCCGAATTAGTGTATCGTGTGCTAAAGGAGATGGGCTGCCCTCTGTCTGTGGACGTCGCAAAATGTTTATATACTGGGCTCATTACTGACACGGGGTGCTTTCGGTTCTCGGGGGTCCGAGAACACACCATGAGGCTGGCCGCGGAACTCTTGAGCCCCGGTCTGGATTCCTATCAGATCACCCGTTACCTCTACGAAGAATACCCGATTCATCGGATGGAATTGGAGCGGCTGCTGCTTTCTAGGGTCGAATTGAAGGTAAATGGCATACTTGCAATGAGCCATCTGCATTACAAGGAATTCGAGGCGCTCGGCGCAGCCATGTCAGACGGCGAAAACCTGGTGGACAGGCTTCGTGAAAATCGAGGCGTCGAGGTCGGCGTCTTGTTGACACAGGTCTCCGAGGATACGGTCAGGGCCAGTTTTCGGTCCAAGGACTTGATCGACGTCTCCGCCATTGCTGCAGTCTTCGGCGGGGGAGGGCATCGCCGCGCAGCAGGACTGCGTTCCAAACTGCCCATGGACGAGCTTAAGAACAGGATCATCCTCGAGGTCCAAAGAACTTACAGCGGTTCTCAGAAGCAATCGCGAATTGGATGACGCAGAGCTCGGCGTCATTCCCTCGGAAGGGCCCAGCCGGACACACGGCCCCTCCATCGAGTCCGGCCGCGATAATTCCCGCGCGCCGGCAAGAACAATCGATGCTCCCTCCAACCATGATGCGGGGTCCAAGCGTCATGATGTGCCTTGATCGTCCGCCTTGTTGGGACAGCGGTCTCGAGTATTGATAGGGCATGGTTCGTTTGGTCGTTGCAAGAGGAGCCCTTTTGTCGCTACCCGAGAAATCCCTGCTTGCGAGAGCCGCGCCGCCTGCGCCTCCCTGAACGGCCGTACCATTTGTCCAAGCCCATCGCGCCGCTGTTTTTACACGCTCACGGTTTCCAAAAAGCGCCCATTTTTCTTATTCGCAGGTGAGCAGGCGCCTCGGAGCCTTGACGCCGGCGTTCATCCTGCATGACTCGACGCGGATTGCGGATGCGTCAATTGACGCAGTCGCAGCCTATGCAACCACGATAAAAGCTGGTGGCCGCGTGAGACCACGCCGGTCGTTGCCAACTCTCTGCAAGGCCTATGATCGTCGAACCAAGGCCTCATGTGGCCGCATAGAATTTTGCTTCTATCAAGTTGTTCTCAGGATCCCTGAAATAAATCGATGTCCCATCTCCGCGGGCGCCCCAACGGGTAACTGGTCCCTCTTCCACCGGGACCCTGCCAGCTTCGAGCCTTCTTAGGAGCTCCTGCCATTGTTCTTGGCTCAGCGCAAGACAAAAATGATTCAGGTTTTCATGACCCGGGCCGGAATGGCTTTTTCCCTGCCACATCTGCTTGGGAAACAGGTCTATGATGGTGGCGTCATTGATGCGCAAGGAAGGGAAGGGCGCTTTTCCAGAGCGGTACTCGTCGAGGCGCTCTGTCGGCAACCCGAGTATTTCGGAGTAGAACTCAATCATCTTTTCTACATCGACTGCGTTGAACACTATATGATCGAGATGCATGCCCGTTTCTCCTCGTGATCTTGTCTGATAGACCTTGCGCCTCTATATATGCACACCTCGGCCAGCAAAGGGAATCCTCGCTTACTCGGAAAGAGCGAATGAAAAGCACCCACGCGATGGTCGAACACAAAGATTTTGGCTTACGAAACTGTTAGTGACAAATAGAACTGTCCGCTTTTGTAGCGAATGATTTGTCCGCTTTTGGGTGTTGTTGCTCGGGGGTCGGAGGTGTTTCAGACCGCCGGCGCAACCGAGGGGGAGCGGCGGACTCACGCTGCCCTGTTATTGTTTGTTTCTTTGATGTTTCCTTCGCAGTCATATGCTGCCAGCTTTCTTGGTCCATGAAAGATCGCCATTGATCCGTCAATGTATCGGTGAACCTGCACTGTTGCTTTCACATAATGACATCGGTAGCGGTCCGGAGGAATTTGCAGGATCTTTCCACCGAAACTGACGCAGTTGTCGTTGTTCACCACCCGTTGGTGATGTTCGCAGAGAATGTCATCAAGGTCGGGGCCAACCCACGGCACAAAGGCTGTTCCATCCTGGGCAGCCGGGAACATGAACTCGGCATTGAAGGCCGGGAGATATTTCTCGGCCACATAACGGTTCGCCTCTTCTATGGTTGTTATACCATGGAGCGCCAGTTCTTTGGGAAGCCGATCCTGATGCGTCCGAAAAGCCCGTTCGATCCGACCCCTTGCCTGCGGCGAATAAGAAGGGATCATCTGGATTCCCAATTGGTTCATTGCCCGTCCAAACTGGGTCAGCTGGGTCTTGCTCACTTTGCCTCCCGCTTCAGGAGTAAGCCAGTAATGGCTGCCACGATCCGTATAGAGACTACTGAATAAGCCTCGTTTCTCGATCACCTCTCGTACTCCCCGAAAACTGCTGTGAGTACCCTCCTCATATACGAAAAACATGGAATAGTGCTCGTTGGTGGCGTCATCCATGGTAACGATCAGATCCCACTTCCTCCCAGGCGCCCACTCGTGAGTGCTCCCATCCTGAAACAACATCATCCCAGGAAGAGGAGAACGCTCTCGACGCCTTCGATGAACCCCCCGCTTGGCTGCCTTAGATACCAGACCCTGGGATTGCAAGGTCTTCTTCACCCAGGTGTAGCTCCTCTTACCCCCTCTTTGTCGATAGTCAGCGTAAAAATGCTTCACCTTCCACGCCCGGTGGCTACTCGAATACTGCCCCGCAAGGGCCAAAACCTCGTCCACCGGCGCACGACGAGACGACGCCTGACTAATCCGCTTGTCCAACAACCCCTCCATCCCCTCCGCCTCATAGCGACAAATATAACGACGAAAGGTCCTCGAACAAACTCCCAGCACTAATGCAGCCTCCTCCTGCGTTAACCGCCCTTCCTTCCATCCTCCATACGCCTCTTTGAATCTCATCTGCCGAATCTCCTGTAACACTCCTGCCCGCGCCATGAGTCACCTCCATGGTAACTCTTTAACCGGACAGTTTATGTGCTACAACCCCGGACAATTCATGAACTCCTCACAGTTACTCATTTTTATCTTGCTAACGCTTTTACGGTGAAGTAATATGTGTTACATCCACCTACCGAGATCTCTCCCCGGGGAGCAAGCTGTTTTTCTGGGGAGTGATTCAACACATCGTAAATACTATTCTTCTGTAAAGTGAGCCATCCGAAGTCGGAGTCGAGGCAGGACTCCCCAGGCGAAATGAGGAGACAGAAATCACCATGGAAAAGGAAACAGATTCAGTAGTGGCTGCGTGCGATATTTCGAACTCTGCCGTAATAAAATTCGTCATCTTGATCGGAGTTGTGAGTCTTTTCTCCGACATGACGTACGAGGGCGCCCGAAGCATAACCGGTCCGTTTTTATCTGTGCTTGGGGCGAGCGGCGCCATCGTCGGTATTGTGGCGGGATTTGGAGAACTGATCGGATATGCTTTGAGGCTTGCGTCGGGGTACTTGGCCGATAAGACCCAGAAATATTGGGCCATTATCTTCATTGGATATGCGATTAATTTGCTGGCTGTGCCCCTCCTCGCGCTCGCAGGACACTGGGAAATTGCGGCGGTTCTCATGATCATGGAGAGAATGGGAAAAGCCATCAGGAACCCCGCCCGGGACGTCATATTATCGTGCGCCTCCGAAAAAATAGGCCGCGGCTGGGGATTCGGCATTCATGAAGCTATGGATCAAATCGGAGCGATCAGCGGTCCTTTGGTAGTGGCCGGCATTTTTTTATGGAAAGGTGCGTATCAGACCGCGTTTGGGTGGCTCCTCGTCCCAGCCCTCATGGCCTTGGGGGTCCTATTTACCGCATATACCTTGTACCCCAGTCCCTACGGGCTCGAATCTGCATCGATTAAGCTGGAGAGCAAGGGTTTTACCAAATCGTTTTGGTTGTACATCGCGGCGGTAGCATGTATCGCCGCCGGCTATGCGGATTTTCCTCTCGTGGCCTATCACTTCAAGAAGGTTGCATCCGTCCCTGAGCACTGGATACCGATATTCTACGCCGTGGCCATGGGTGTGGACGCGGTAGCTGCGCTTCTCTTTGGCCGTCTGTTCGACCGGCTCGGCTTCTCCATCCTTATTGTTTCTGTTCTTCTTTCCGCACTGTTCGCCCCACTGGTATTCATAGGAGGGTTTTATTGGGCGCTTGCGGGAATGGCCCTCTGGGGTGTGGGAATGGGGGCCCAAGAATCTATTATGAGAGCAGCTATTGCCGACTTGGTTCCCCCACAGAGACTCGGTTTTGCTTTCGGGTTGTTCAACACCATGTATGGAGTGGCATGGTTCCTCGGAAGCGTCTTTATGGGAATTTTATATGACGCCTCGATAGCAGCCCTCGTGGTTTTCTCAGTAGCAGCGCAATTGTTGGCTATCCCCGTGATTCTAGCGTCCCTCAAGACATTTCGGAGTTGAGGGCTCTCTGCTTGGCTTTAAAGGGAGTTGACGGAGAGAGACCAAGATGTAAGAATCGGGCCATGAAATGGTTGTTCTTTTCTTATACACTGCCGTCGAGGCCGTCTCGGGCGCGGGTGTCCACATGGAGGCAGCTCAAAAAACTTGGAGCTGTCAGTTACCGTTCCGTTTGGGTGCTGCTTCATTCCACAGAGCGTCTGGCAGAGATCCGTAAACTCGTCGAAGATATTGAGAGCTGGAAGGGTGAAGCGCTCCTGATAGAAGGAAAGCTTGTCGATAAGGAAGACGAAGAACAACTCAAGAAGGCTTTTGCCCAGTCGAGGGACGAGGAGTACTTAGAGGTTATAGAGAAGTGCGAGGACTATGCGAAAGAAATTGAATTCGAGATCAACAGACGCAATTTTATTTTTGCCGAAGTTGAGGAGAATGAAGAAGAACTAGAAAAGCTCAAACAGTGGCTCAGAAAAGTGGAAAAAAGGGACATTGTCGGCGCCCCTCTCCGGAAGGAAGCCCTGAAGCACATAAGGGCTTGTGAAGTTCTTTTTCAGGATTTTTCCCGGAGAGTCTATGAACACATACAAGGAATCGGCCTAGATAGGAAAGAAACTCACAAAAGTCTGCGGCGTCATTCTCACGTGAGTAAAACGGAACAATGAACCAAAAGGATGTAACAAGTCCGTGCTGCCGAAGGGTGGTCAGGTGAGGATGATGCCTTCGAGGTCAGCGATGTTGTCCACGAGGACTAATTCGAGGCCATCTCGAGCCTCATCAGGAAGATTCCTTACATCCTCTTCATTCCTCGATGGGAAAGCAACCACCTTGAGACCGGCCCTCTGAGCTGCCAGAACTTTCTCTCGAATGCCGCTAACGGGCAAGATGCCGCCGTTCAAGGTGATCTCTCCGGTGAGGCCGACGTCCTTTCGAGCAGGTCTTCCACTGAGGAGAGAAATGAGCGCCCAGGCAATGGTGACGCCAGCCGAGGGACCGTCTTTCGGGATGGCGCCTGCGGGGATATGTATGTGTATGTCATGGCCGGCAAAAAAGTTCTCATCAATACCGAACTTTGCCGCATGACTTCGCACGAAACTCAATGCGGTTTGCGCCGATTCCCTGAGCACGTTGCCGAGGGAACCAGTCAGAATAAGCTGTTGTGCTCCACGCATGATGGTGGCTTCAACAGAAATGATTTCACCGCCGAACTGAGTCCACACAAGGCCGGTAGTCACCCCAATTTGGTCCTTTTTTTCCGTTATTCCGTGAACAAACTTTCGCGGCCCGAGGTATTCCTCAACCATCTCGGGCGTCACGATGATGCTCCTCATCTTGTTACTGCTGTCTTTCACACATATCCTGGCTATTTTGCGCGCAATATTCGCCAGCTCTCGTTCTAGGTTCCTGAGCCCCGCCTCCCTGGTATAGTCTCGTATGATCTTTTGAATCGCCTCGTCTGAAAAATCTATTGAGAAACCTTCCAAGCCGTTATCGACCAATTGACGAGGGATCAGGTAATGTCGCGCGATATTCATCTTCTCTTTCTCTGTGTATCCAGGGAAGGTGATGACTTCAAGGCGATCGAGGAGAGGCCCGGGGAGATTGTCCACCAAGTTGGCCGTCGAAATGAACATCACCGATGAGAGGTCGAATGGTACTTCGATGTAGTGGTCTGTGAAGCTTGAGTTTTGCTCTGGGTCTAAGATCTCGAGGAGTACGGACGCAGGGTCCCCTCGGAAATCTTGCCCTATCTTGTCAATCTCATCGAGCATGAAAACGGGGTTTTTGACCCCCAGCCTCTTGATCTCGCTGATAATTCTGCCTGGCATGGATCCTACATAGGTCCTCCTGTGCCCCCTCAATTCTGCTTCGTCTCGCAGCCCAGCAAGAGAAAGTCGGACGAACCGACGCTCCATTGCCTTGGCAATAGACTTCCCTATGGAGGTTTTTCCCGTCCCTGGCGGGCCGGCAAAACACAAAATAGGCCCCTTGGTGATCTGCGCAAATTTCTTCTTTTCAAGGACCTGCTTGACCGTCGCGCGCAGCTCATCCAATTTGAACGGTTTTGCAAGATAATGAGCAGCGCCCTTGGTCAGTGCAGCCACCGCGGAATCGACCGTCGCATATCCCGTGACCATGATGATTTCAGTCTGAGGGGCTACGCGCTTGATGGATTCCAATAGCTGCTGCCCGTCTAGCTTCCCCATTTTCAGGTCCGTAATGACAAGATCGAAAGAGCGCTCTCGCATTTTATCCATGGCTGCTACGCCATCTGTTGCGGTCTCGACGTCGTACCCCAGCTTCGACACAACATGCTCGACATTGGCGCGCGCAATCTCTTCATCGTCCACCACAAGCACACGAAATCTTTTCTTACTCCGCAGGGTCCGCACCGCGAGATACTCCAGGACGCGTTCCTTCACGTGGCCAAGCGCGTAATGCTCAGACGCCAGTATCCTTTCTGCCCTTTCTATATCGAGGTTGTCATCCGTGGATCGGTTCCAGGGCAGCGACACGAGGTAATCAAGATAATTCAGTCCCAGTGGATATTCTGCAGCGGATGGATCGGTCTTCTCAAGACGTTCGAGTTCGTTGAGCGCTATCGAGGCTACGTTCTCGGGCAGCCCTGCTTTTTCTATGGCGGCGCGAAGCGCCACGAGTTCTTGAGGCGTTGTCGGCTTCTGCTCCTCGTTTTTCTTGAAAAAGGACATGACGTGTACTCACCCCGCAGGCGTGACTTTGTGAGGAGAATTATACGAGGAAAACGGGAAAGTCACAATCAGTTGGGATCAAGTCTGGGCGTTGGAAAGGTGTCGCAACGTCATTGTTGCATCCCGCAACACACTTCCGGCGGCGGAATTCGCTCTATCCAGCGATCTGTGCAGTAAGGGGACGAGACGTCCCGTGAACCTGTTTCTTATTGCAACACACATCAAGGCGCGATTCAGCACGCAAAAGGCATTGCAGCGGCATAAAAACAGCTCTGGAGCCATTTATGAATGTTGGCACGATAATTGATACCACAAAGGCAGGCGAACAAACCGCAACCTGTCTGGAGGATATCATGAAAAATTGGCGAGAAAAGTTCATGGCCATGGCCATGGCTGTGGCCTACGCAGAAGAAGGAGAGTGGGACACTGCAGCGTCCCTGCTTGAGGATCACGATCGCAAGAACGCCAACGCCGCGATAGGCAAGGTAAACCGCGTGGATCAGCGGCAGAGGCCTCGTGTATATCGCACTTGATTGCAGCGAGACGCCCTCTGACTTTTCCTCACGTGGCAACGTTACTCCTCTTTTATGATTAAACAACCATTGGGAACGGAGGCTATTATGAGTTCTGGTGTGAGCAAAAAGAAACCCGTCGGAAAGACGGCGCTTTATGGAATCATAACCGCTTGTTTGTATGCAGCGGTATTTACACATTCCGACGCAGTTGTGCAGCTATTCTCCCTTGGAGGCATCTACGCAGCGCTCCCTATAGCGACGGTTTTTGTGGTCTCCTTCGCGCATGGCGCGTTTGCAAGCAATCTGTGGTCCGTCTTGGGAATAGAGGCGGTAACGAAAGTATCGGCCCCAAGGCCAACCGCTCCGGCGCCGAGGCCAGCGCAGAGACCTCGTCCGCGTGTTCGTTTGAGCGTGTGATGGGATGCTGAGGAGGAAACAACAATGCATGATGTAGTAGCCGAAGGCGTAAAATTCATTGATTTGACATGGTTGAATGTCGCATTTTTGTTTACCGTGGGCTTCATCGGCGGCCTTGTCAGCGGCTTTATAGGGTCGGGGGGAGCTTTCGTCTTGACGCCGGGTATGATGAGCCTAGGGGTGCCTGCTGCAGTAGCGGTGGCCAGCAACATGTGCCACAAGTTTCCCAAGGCCATGGTAGGCGCATACAAGAGATACAAATATGGCCAAGTTGACTTGAAGTTGGGCCTTGTCATGGCGGCCTCTGCAACCGTGGGAGTCCAAATCGGCATCAAAATTCAAGAGATGATCTTGGCGAAATGGGGAGAAGCGGGCTCGAATCTTTACGTGAGCCTCTCATTTGTGGCGGTGCTGGTGATCGTGGGGGGCTACGTGTTCTACGATGCGTATAAAATGTCTCAGTCCGGCGCGGTCAACCAGGTGAGTAATCTGGCCAAAAGGCTGCAGGCAATCAACCTTCCCCCTATGATCCATTTCAAGACCGCCGATCTGACAATATCATTGTGGTTCACAATCCCTGTTGGTGTGGCGACCGGTTTGCTTGCGGCCACCATTGCCGTAGGCGGCTTTATCGGCGTTCCTGGCATGATCTACGTCGTAGGAGCTTCTGGCCTCATTTCGTCGGCGACGGAACTGGTTATTGCATTTCTCATGGGATTGGGCGGCTCCATAAAATGGGCCATCCATGGGATGGTGGACATCCGATTGACATTGATCATTCTTGCGGGGTCTCTCCTCGGTGTACAACTCGGCGCAATAGGTACGACGTATGTCAAAGAAAACATGATCAAGGTCGTCATGGGGACCATCATGATCATCGTTGCGCTGAGCCGGGCTTTGGCCGTCCCTAAGTACCTCCAGCAATTGGGGCTGATGGAAATTTCCCCGTCCTCTGTGAGCCTTCTCGATGTAGCGAGTTTCATAACCATGTGTATTGCGCTGTTGGTCGGCGCGGTCATAATCCTCGGGAGCATGTGGAAAAACAAACCAGTGCATGAGCCTCATGTTGCGCCAATACAAGAAGGCCTCGAACATGTTTGATCGTTTGTTGGTTGCAGTTGACGGCTCTGAAGCCAGCTTCCACGCATTGCGAGAGAGTCTCCGTTTGGCCCAAGGCGGGGCAGCGTCAGTCAAAGTTATCTCGGCAATCCCGCCGTACGAAGGAGAACTGAGGCTTGTAGGAGTCAGAAACCTTGCGGCAACGATGCGAGGGCCTTATGAAGAGGCCCTCGCGCGATCCGAGGAGATGGGTCGGAACGTCGGCGTGAGGGTGACTACCCTCTTGGCCCAGGGCGAGGCCCACGAAGTCATTCCAGAAGCGGCGCAAGCCGAAGGATGTGATGTAATTATTGTCGGGGTTCGCGGTTTCAACCCCGTCGAGAGCGTACTCCAGAGCAGCGTGACGGCAAGAATCATTGGGGCCAGCCAAACCAATGTGCTGGTTGTGCCTTTACACAGCAGCATTGGGCTGACGCGTCTCCTGGTTGCGGTGGATGGTTCGGAGCTTGGGAAGAGCGCGTTAGAGGCGGCTCTGGGGATCCGTGAATCCTACGGCAGCCATATCTCGGTGCTCTCAGTCGCAGACGTACCCCCTGACCTCTACGGAGTGGATGCCAAAGCCGCGAGGGAACTGATCGAAAAAGCCAGAATTGTCCTTCAGGAATCGGCCGCAACAGCGACTGCACGCGGCGAAGACGAATTCAAACTGGCGCTGCGAGAAGGAGATCCTGCTAAGGTTATCAACGACTTCGCGCGTTCGGAGAAGATTGATCTAATTCTCATTGGCTCGCACGGCCGCACAGGCATCAAGAAATTTCTCCTGGGGAGCGTTACCGAGAGAGTTATCAGCCATGCGCCCTGCCCCGTTCTCGTCACGCGAGCCTGACCCCTTCGCATAGAAGTGGCCCTTCACTCCAACCCATACCGCCTGATCTTCCGCCATAGAGATACGCGATCGATGCCTAAGGTAGAGGCAGCCAAGGTCTTATTTCCTCCAGTCTCTTCGAGAACCCGCTTGATGTAATCCACCTCGAGTTCTTCCAGCGTCGGCAACTTTCCTTCTTTCTTCCGAAAGGTGGTGATCTTGAATTCCCTGATATCGTCAGGAAGCTGGTCCAGACCGATCACATTGTTGGTGGAAAGCGCGATGCCTCTCTCAATGATATTCTCGAGCTCTCGTACATTGCCAGGAAAGTCATAGTCGCTAAGCACTTCCAGGACTTCCTTGGAGAGCGACGGCGCTGTTCGTCCCATGAGCTTGGCGTGTTTATCGAGAAAATGCTGGGCCAGCAAGGGGATGTCGCCTTTGCGGGCTGCGAGGGGCGGCAGCTCGAGGGAGACCACATTGAGGCGGTAATACAGGTCTTTTCGAAATCCTCGGGTCTGGATAGATTCCTGAATGTTTCGATTGGTCGCAGCAATAAACCTGACGTCCACGTTAATGGTTGTCGTACCGCCGACTCTCATCATCTGTCTTTCTTGAATAACCCTGAGGAGTTTTACCTGCATGTTCGGAGACATCTCCGTGATCTCATCGAGGAACAGAGTTCCGCCTTTGGCGAGCTCTATAAGGCCAGGTTTGCTCGCGTGCGCGCCGGTGAATGCGCCCTTTTCATGCCCGAACAGCTCGTTGGTTAAAAGTTCCTCATTAAACACACCGCAATTCACCGCGAGGAAGGGACCGGATTGCCGAGGACTGTGTTCATGGATAAAGCGCGCTAAAAGCTCCTTGCCAGTGCCTGACTCGCCTGTGATAAGCACATTGCAGTCCGTCGCCGCTATCTGGGCAGCGGTGGCGAGTATCCTGCTCATGGCAGGGTCCTTGGTGATGATCTGGACTGCCGACGCCTTTTTGAGCTTTTTGAGATCCTCCTTGAGCTGAACATTTTCGTCCCGCAACCGAATTTTTTCCAATGCTTCGGCAACAATCTTGCGCACTGCCTCAACACGGTACGGCTTCGAGATGTAGTGATAGGCGCCCTTTTTCATCGCTTCGATGGCTGAATCCACCGTCGCATAACCTGTTATCATGATCACTTCACAGGATGGGTTCAGTCTTCGAGACTCTTCTAAGATCTGCATCCCATCGACTTTTTCCATCCGCAGGTCGGTGAGTACCACATCAAAGCGCTCGGCGCGCACCAATTCGAGCCCCAGCGAGCCTGTTCCTGCCGTAACTATCTCGTAGTTTTGCTTTTTCAGGATGTGTTCCAGATTGGCAAGCGCCAGTTCTTCGTCTTCGACAATGAGTATTTTCGGTGGGTTATTCATTCACGACCTCCTGCGCAGGGAGTTTCAGAAGAAAGGTTGTCCCCTTGCCTGGCTCACTATCGACCTGAATGCTTCCTCCATGTCGGAGAATGATATCGTGGGTGATGAAGAGACCTAAGCCGGTGCCCTTCCCTACGTCTTTGGTGGTAAAGAAAGGATCGAATATCTTGGGCAAGTCCTCTTGCTTGATCCCCTTGCCGGTATCGCGAATAGCCACTTCTACGAAACCGTCTGTGGCCTGCCGCGCCTTGATGGATACTACGCCCTCTCCGTCGATGGCCTGAACCGCATTTGACACAAGATTCATGACAGCCTGCTGAAATCGCTGTTTGTCAGCATATATCTTGAGACGAGGCTCGACTTCCACATCGACCTGAATCTGAGGGGGTATTTGGCCGTGCAACAGAGACAAGGTTTTTCTTATGATGGGCTCCAACTCGAACCACTCTTTCGAAAAATCCTTGTTTCGAGAAAACTCCAACAAATTTAGCACTATGCCCCTCGCCTTGTCCACTTGCTCCAAGACCTTTTTCAGAAGTTGCTTTTGCCAATCCGGATCAGCTTGATCGAGTTCTTCCATCAAGATTTCGCACGACGAAGAAATATTCGACAGGGGGTTGTTTACTTCGTGAGCTACGCCCGCGAGCATGGTCCCCAATGAGGCGAGTTTCTTGGACTGCACGAGCTGTTCCTCTCTGATTTTTAACTGCTCCGCCATGCGGTTGAAAGAATCAAAGATCTCCCGTATTTCCTTTTCCGGCGGGAGGTCATGGATCGGTTTGAATTGCCCCTTGGCGATGCTTTCCGTGCTCTTTTCCAGACGCCGAAGCGGCTTTATGACTTTGGTCACGAGAAAGGCCCCGTGGACGGTGAATCCAAAGGCAACAACTGCGAACACAAGCATCTGAATCTGAACCGCGGTCCGCATCGTCTGCCTTATGGATTGCCTTTTTTGCCGAGCCAACCCTTCAGCAAAATCAGATATGCGCGAGCCTAGGCTTCGGATTCTGGCCTCCTGTTCCGCTCGAGTTTCAGAACTTTTCTGGCATTCCTCCCCTACCCTTGCGGTCCAACAGCTTTGGAGCAAACGCTCGTACTCGGCAAGATCCGCCCTGAATCCATTTACCTTTTCGTGAGATGAGAGTGATTCTATCTTTGGAACGTTTTTCTTCAACAACTCTTTTACCCTATCAATGTGATACAAAACCGTTGCAAGGGATTTTTGATCATCGTACAGGAAATAGTTTTTCTCAAAGCGACGTATCTCGAGGATAGATTCCTCTAATTTACTCAATTCTTCTAAGTACGCTATTTTATCTTCTAATTGGTACATGAAGTAGTATGAACCTGCCACACCGGCAGCCATAAAGAAATACAGAGCAATGACGGCTATGGTGACTTTGTGTCTAATACTGAGAAGAGCTGTTGGCATGAGTTTTCCCCGATCAGGAAGGTTTTTGGAACAGTGCGTCCCGTGTTTTATTCCTCGACAAGATCTGTTCTCTCATGATATGGCAACGTCCACCTGTCAGAGTTCTAAGTCCTCCCCTGTCTGCATCGTCAGACCTCATGGAGATGCATCCTCCTCGCGAGATTACCATACCAAGACAAAGATGCACAATGCAACACAGTCTCATTCCTTTGCGCGGCTGCACCTTCTCCCATAAATTTCCGAGGTTTTGCCGAAGTTCTACTAAGCCATTGCAGCAAGTCATCGGCATACGAGACAGTTCCAAATGCGTTGCGAGACCATGGTCAGTTGCGACGCGCGGTCTGGGCTAGA
>Ga0078972_1007042_pt1 | contig 25660 bp, 18 predicted proteins | sample YelNatPaOPGAMG01_FD_67568 | JGI IMG/M metagenome (GOLD analysis project Ga0078972, IMG submission 67568) | Hot spring thermophilic microbial communities from Obsidian Pool, Yellowstone National Park, USA - OP-RAMG-01 (SPADES assembly) (version 2) | ecosystem: Environmental > Aquatic > Thermal...
ACTGCGTTGGGGGCATGGGTGGACCACACTTCGCCCCAGCGCATGAGATTGTCTACCGCTTTGAGTTCCCGGAGCGCCCAGGGGCGCTAGCACGATTCCTGAATGGTCTTCGTGGCTGGAATATTACCCTGTTTCATTATCGGAATCACGGTAGCGATGTTGGTCGGGTGCTTGTCGGCCTGCAGGTGCCGCCATTGGAGCGTTCCACCTTCTTAGAGTTTGTGGAGCGCCTTGGCTACGCGTACGTGGACGAGACCCAGAATATCGCCTACCGGATGTTTCTGCGTCTGGGGGATACTCCATGAATGAAGGCATATTTACATTGCGAAATCGTTTCGAGAATGAGCCGGTGAAATGCATCCGAGGATGCCGCCAATGACGCAGCACCTTCCGAGTGCAGATCTCCAGGCAGCAGAGTGTTTATCAAAAGCGCCTATACGTTAGTGTCAGCACGAGTCGCAGAAAGGCTGTGCCTCGTCACGCTCCGTACACGACAAGTTTCCGTTGTTGGCTTTTTTCCTTGTTCATGTGTGTTCCTTGCCGGATTCGCCGCGGAGCTCGCCTGGCGACCACCTCCACTGAGGCATTGCCCCAACTCTGATCCAGCGTTGGCGGTACCTCAGTTTGTGCGTTCCTGTCTTACGCAAGCGCAGAGACATCTACTTCCGGTCATTCTTCTTCGCTTGATTCTTTGGGGAAGCACATCTGACACGCGGTGTCGGTGCCTTACCGGGCGCTCGAGATGTGCGTCCGGGTGCTGCACAGCCAGTCAATATAATGCTCACAGCATATTATCAGGAAAGAGGCTCTCGAACAGTGTTGCCGCCTCTAGCGCAACCCAAGCAATCGATGTACAGCGAAGCGCGTCTCATACTTTTCAGAGACGACCGCTTCAACCCAAGACAACGCGGAAAACTCGACGGCCTGCTCGGGTGATCGTTCGTGTATGTAAGCGCCTCAGCCGTTCACGGTGCCCTGAGTACCTGCCCCGGAAAGCAACGTGCATTCGTGCTACCTCGCTTTTCGCTCGGTTGGCCTCATCCCAAATACCGTAACGCTGCTCGCGTTTCCAAGGTCTACAGCGCCTGTCGGCCGTCGCGGGTGACACGACTCCAGGGCGGTTTCCGAAAGCGTTACAAGTTCGCGGGTTCCACGACTCTCCCTGCGCAAATCACAACGTCCCACTAGTATACGAGCCAGTTCCGGTTCTGAGTCCGGCTTGTCCCTGTCATACACAAAGCCAGACGAGCAACAGGCTTCCTTGGCGTGCTTCACGCGAGACCTCGGGATCGGAACTCCTTGGTGTACGTGCGTTAGAAGCGAGCGCCCAGCGCCAACGTCGAGCAACTCAAGACTCAAGATCCCGAGACGACGCTATGTGCGCATCAGGGACATCAGTGCAACATTACAAAACGTCAGCACGTTTGCTAAACTAACGAGACTGATCCAAGCAACCAGTACGGACTGCAGCTGTAGGCACGCTCGTCGCTGAGGTAGCACCCGAGCTCGACCTGCCTTGACGGGTAGCGGACGCTTCTGGAGGCGCGTGCACGCTCCCTAGACCGCACGTTTCGAGCTTCACTTTTATTCAGTGGACTGAACAGGTCACTACTGACACCCAAGTGTGTATTCATCGAGTGGGGATATGTTGGTGCGCGTTCGGAAGGAAGACGGCACGGTTGTACGGTTCACTGTGGAGCCGCAGACCACTGTCGGTGAGCTGAAGCGGGAGATTTTGAGGCTCGGCCATAGTAACCGCGTTGATCTCGAGCTTCTTAAGAATCCTTCACTCACAGATTCGCGCCTGCAAGATGAAACTGCTTCCCTGGAAGCCTGCGGTGTAACCCATGGGGACCTGCTGGTCATCGAACGCGACCTGCAGAAGCCTCCCAACGGCGAGTCGGTGTCAGCGCCTCCGTCTGGGGCCCGGTCACCCGCACCAAACGCGACAGCCCAAGGCGGCTGCCAGAACTCCACCGAACCTACCGCTACACCGCAGTACCTTGTGTCCTATGCGCCAAGCGGGCTCTTCACCGAGAGCGAATACGAACGAGCGTGCGAGGCGTACTCGCGTCTGATGGACGAACGACGAAAGCGGAAACAGCACGAGTTTATGGAGCGGCGAGGTCTTGGCGGCCTCAAAGGAATGACAGTGGACTACCTGGAATGGCTTGACGCCCAGCACTTTAGACTGCGCTCTCAGGATGAATCACCGTGTAGTCAGTGCTCGATCGATCGCCAGGCTGCTGACGCCTTCCAGTCGTATCTTTTGCGCATTCACGACTCGCAGATGCGTTATGGGATTCTCTATGGTGACGTTGTCGCCAGTGAGGGTCTGGTGAAAGTAGAGGCGATTTTTGAGCCACCGCAAGCCGGAGACGCCGACCGGTATCTTCCGCTACCCGAGAGCGAGGTCGCCATTCGAGAAGCCGACACACTCGCCCATTATCTTGGCATGCGGCGAGTTGGTTGGATTTTTACGCACCGAGCCGAGGACCGCTCGCATGCGCTGCATGCTCGTGATGTTGCCTATGCGGCTAAACTGCAACTGGAGACTACGGCATACCACCTGGCCGAGCAGGAGCGAGATCAAACACCCGAGGCGTCTTTTGATTGGTCGCGGTACTTTGTCACGATTGCTGTTTCTATCCAGCCTGACGGTCGACGACATTTTGAGGCATACCAGCTGTCTGATCAGTGTCTGTTGATGGCACAAGCGGGAATTTTGATGCCGGTGAGCGATAGCGGTGAGCTTCACACGCTCGATGAAGTTGTTGTCGAAGGCAATCGCGTTCGCCGAGTCGACACGGACTTTTTCCTCGTGTTGGTACCCATTCGCGACCATCAAGGATGGCTCCGCACTGCGTTTCCTATTGAGAATCGCGAAGTGGAGCCCCAGAGCATCACTGATGTACAGCGTGTGCTAGAAAGCGGCTATGGAAAATTTACAGAGCGAATTGCAGACTTTCATTTGCTTCTCTTTCTTTCTCGGATCCTTGGTATGGAGAGCGATATGCCGCTCCTCGCGAATGCTATCGTCGAGCGACGTGACTTGGAACCGGCTGAGTTGGGATACCAGCTACTCATTGAGAGTCTCCGTTGAGCGTGAGCGTGTCTCGATGCATCGCACGTGCTATGCGGCGAATCTATGCACAAGTGGTACCTGCTGCGCGGTGTTTCTCGCATGTGTTCGTGCTTGTTCACGCGACAGGCGCTCGGGTTATCGCTTTCCAATGTTCGTCGTCGGTATCGCGACCGTCGCAGCTCACACCGGCGCCGCAGCAGCTACAGCGAGAAACACGGTACCTTGTGTATCGAACCGTGCTCGCTTTTCTACCGTCCATTGGATTACGAAACCTCGGGGAGATGACTCGACCCGTTCCAGTTCTGCTCATTCTGGAGGAATCGTGGAATCATCCAACGAGCAACATCTGATGTGGAGTGTTTTTCAAGTCGAAAACGCGCTTCTCAGTCGTGGATTCGTGGCGGCGCGTCCGACACTCGCCACGATCAGGCAGCAGCTTGAGCGTCACCGTTGCCTCGCATGGCCCGCGTGGAGTCCTTCGGGAGCAACTGCGCCTCCTGCCGATCGCACGCTTCTGTTTCATGTGGCAGGTGCGTCGCAAAGGGGGCCTCGCGAAACTCGCGTCGAGTAAACACATGCCGCCAAACCGTGTTATCCGCTGTCGCTGTCTGCTGGAATCTTTCATGCGGCAATGAGACGGCTTTCAGGACGGGTACCCGTATTCGATCGTAACCGTCAGCGTTGAAAAACTGGGGCATGGATCGAGATCGCATCTCGAGAACTGCCGCTTGCGATTGTTTCCGAGCTGCTCCAAGGTCAGCGATGATGCGCTGGGGGTAGGTCGCACCAAGCTGAACGCCTGCACTGGACAAGACCGACTCAGGCGCTTTCCACGGTGCATGAATATAAGCGTTCGGCAGTTGAGCTAGTTCGGGTAGCCACTTGCGAACGTACGCACCAGTTGGGTCGCTCGACCGGGCGCTGGTCTCTGGATGAATGACGAAATTCCACATGTCCAGGCCGGTGCGTCCCGCATTCTGCCACATCATCGCGTTGATGGCAATGTCCAAATCGATGAGCGTACGATGGAACCATTGCAGGCCGTGTATCCAGTGTATATTGAGGTACTCGACCAGAAACGATGCCGCAGCCATGCGGATGTTCTGGGGCATCCAACCCTTTTGCCAAAGTTGTCGCATTCCGGCATCAATGATGGGGTATCCCGTGGATCCCCGCTGCCAGGCCGCGAGCAGACGCGGATCCTCGTTCCATTCCTGCGAGGCATAATGGCTCCGAATGGGCGTCGTGACCGCCTCTGGAAACATATAGAGCGTCCAGTACGCCAGGTCTCGCCAGATAAGTCGACGCTCAAATGTCTTGGATCGCTCTGATGCCGCCAGTCGTCTAGAGGCCGCTCTCGTAGCGTGGAACACCTCCCGTGCGCTGAGCATACCCAGTGCCAGATACGGTGACAGACGCGATACGACCTCGAGGTCTGCTCTAGATTTGTTCTTCTCGTACAGGGGTAGTCGGTGTTCCAGAAAATCCCGCAAAAACGCGCGAACGCGTTCCTCGTCGACCGCCCACGAACCGAGCAGCACCGTATCCCAGCGTTTTGTACCCGGACGCACCGGGTGCAACCCCGTTTCCACCAACGATGTGACAAACTGGAAGGGCGCGCAGCGTGTTGTCCTATCGACAAACGCATCTCCAGCAAGCGGATGCGGCTTCTCACAGCATGCTGGTGTCCGTGGCTCGCAGCGCTCCAGCGCCGCAGCCGGCGGTAGCGTAGACGGCGCTGCTGCAGGCTCGGGCGGTAGGTCGGCGTTTCGTTGCCAGGCCTGCCAGAAGGGAAGCAGTGTTCCAAAGTGTCCAGCACTCGAGGTTGCATCGCCATCGTACGCTACTGTCCAGGGCTCATGTAGGAGGTGCATGTTGTGCGTATACACCTTCCATTTACGCTGTTTTGTGAGCGTGCATTCCAGCTCCATGTCGAGCTGGAGTAGAGGAGGCTCATAGCGTCGAGCCATCAGCAGCGTTCGTGCTGACAAAGAGGCTTCAAGGAAATGAAACAATTGCAGGTACTCTTCGAGGCCTGCGTCATCGCTGAGACGCACGTAGTGAATCACCTGCTGAAAGCGCATGTTTAAGGCTCGATTGAGTGCATCCACGGCGCTGAAGAGGAAAACGCGTTGTGCTTCACCAAAGCCGTAGTTTTTGTCCGCATCCGCCGATGACCATGTAAACATTATGAAAAGAGGTTCATTGAGCCTCTGCGCTTGCAGCAATAACGGATTATCGTGTATTCGCAGGTCCCCGCGTCCTCGGAGCCACACGATGGTAGCTGCTGAGGATGATGATCGCTTCATGGCCGTTTTCTGTGCGTCTATTTTTGAGAACAACGTATCAGGTGAATCCGTTGCTCGATTAGAGGACTCAACGGTCCGACGCTTTGCTTTTCGCATGCGTAGAAGAGCGCGATACCGGCTCGGTGTCCGTCGCCCGTTGTACGATCTCGGGCGAGCGTCAACCAAGTCCCTCTGTGCCGTGAAACCCTGACTGTCACTGCAGTAGCGCTCACCAGGGCACCAGCCATATGTAGACCTCGGAATCACTTCGCAAAACAGCAACGAGCTGCCGTTCACTGTGACACAATGGTGCATTCAATGCAAACGACAAGGCCGCGGAAGGTCCTGGACGACACCTTCCGACTCACCGAGACCGTTCACGTAGCGCACTTACTGATCAGTCTAAAGTTCTTCGTGTCCAGCGATGTTGTCCACGGTGATTGTCTGCACCGTCCTGCCGGCACGCTACGAGCGCGGTGTTGAACACGAAGTCTACTGTTGAAAAATACCGGTTCGTTAACTGATTGGTTTCCGAGCACATCGCTTGCGGCGACTAGCCTGGTGCAGCATAACGATTCGTTTCCAGGATGAATTGGGTCGCATCGGGTTCATGTTACTCGATATTGACTTTTATTACCCGGAAGCATGGCACTTGGAAGGATTTCTCTCGAGTTCAAGAGCGATCCGGAGTTGCCGTTCGTTTCGGTGACGTTGCCCGCCGGTGACGTTCTTCGCTCGTGCAAGGCCCCGATTCCGACCTGTACCTTAATCATGGTGCAGTAAGCATGAAAGAGGAGGAGGAAATGATCTAGAATGCTCCTGAGATTTCTTCTCACATAGAACAGACGACACATATGTTTCCCATAGCGTTGCCAGTCACGCCTTGTGCTGGTTGTCCTCCTTTTCATCGTCTTTGGCGCTTACGGTTGCAAAGTCCAAGCCGTCCGCATGACTGCACTGCCATTTTTCGGCAAGTTCTTTTTCTGCAGTGTCCCATATGTGTCTAAGGTTTCGACTAGGCAGCACATTTCTTCCTGCGTTGCGACTGAAATAGAGTGACCGATGGTTGCAGGGCAGCGTTGTACTGATTTGCCCAGTGGAGACGAGAACCACTCATAGCGTCACGCGGCTGTGGCAACCATGTGTTCGACGGATCCAAACCATACGGCGGATGGAATGAGTGATATCGTATCCAGGTTTTGAATGCATAAATGTGCTGATGAGCTCGAGCACGTACGCCGTGCACGAGAAGCGCTGATGATTTCGGAGACTCACATTCATATCGCCAGAAAGATTTGATGCACGATCACGACCCCCTTGTCGCAGAATCGCAAAGCGTACATGACTATGTTGATTGCACCAGCACGTCGTTGGAGAACTGGTGCGACTCACTGGCACCAAAGTAGACGCGAGCGGACCGGCTCTTCGACGTATGCTCTGCTTGTCATGAAAACCGGGGACGGTCACTGAAAACATCGGAGAGCTTCGTTCGAGATATGTCCTCCGATTCGACGAAAGACTTGGGATCAAAATGGTGCCTATTAAAGGTCGCTAAAGAAAGCGAACATGTTTGAAACGAAATCTTCTTCTGCTCAAGTATAGCAGAAAACTGTGCATGCGGAAGAACGCGCAATCGACAAGGTTGCCCGAACTGAAACGTTTTGAAGTTGCATCCATCCAAGTATAGCATAAAACAGTGAATGCTGGAGAATGCCTGATATGCGGACCTGCTACGGAGCACGCAAGCTTTCATGGGCATTTGTGAGCGATTCGGGGTTTGAGGTTTGCACCCGCGATAGCTGCCGCTTTGTTGCCCTGAAGTGCTCTGTCGCCTGTCGAGAAGCACTGCGGTAACATTGCTCAGCACACCGTCTCATATCCAGTGGGCGCGTTCAGAGGCGCTCGCTGTCGAACGCAGCATCTACACATGTGGATTCTTCATTGGAGCACTTAACTGCTGCGAGGCTCCTGCCTTTTCGATTTTGCCGAACTGTTCACCAGATGTTCAGCTTCGGAATTCGATTTACAGTATTAAGCAATAAAGAATTCAGGGTCAAGTTCAGGAATCTCGGTCGTTTCCACGGGGTTGCCCCTTCGACGCTTTGTTGCCGAAACCCAATCCATCATTGTGAGAAAGATGATCCAGGACGCCCTCGGGAATGGATTCGTATAATTAGCGATACCGTTATCGATATCAACCAAGAAGCCACCACGCTCCCTTGCTCCACACCAGCCGCATTTCAAATTACGTATTCAGTAACTTTTCTATTCCTCTGCTTCAAAGCAACTCTTGGGCACAGCAATCTGCATTGATTGCTTGAGGAGAAGAAACGCGCCCGAGGTCACTGGGTGACGGATAATTCAGCAACTCTTGCGGAGTGTGTACTGCAATCGTAAGGCCAAAAATAGATTTGGTTCGAAATAGAAATTATGATCTCTTTCGTGGAGATCGACGGAACGGAATTCCATAGCTCGCCCTTGCGCTTGCGCTTGTGCGTGCAGGGAGCAACATACTCGTTAAGAAGATCACCGAACGCAAGCCAATGACCCTAGGGTGCGAATTTACTCCTGAAAAACGGATGAGGATATCGAGAGACGCACTTGGCGCACGTCGAGAGCACGTACGGCACCATGAAGTCAGCTCTCACGCGCCCCAGTACAGTGCGTGGAAGCGAAAGTGTGCAGGGCGTACGGAAACACCTCAGCAACGATGACTGGCACCGCTGCGGGGGCCGAACCTAGACTACAAGCAAAGGTGATGAAAATGGCGAGCGAAGCAGAGATTGCAATGATTCCCAGTGCTTGAAATGGAGAGACGAGAGTCCTATGGGCAAATTCTGGAGTTTTAGACTGACGTGAATAGCCATCGACCGCTGACGACGGAGCTGGAGAGTGTGGAGCGGCTGGCTCGTTTGAAGCGCTAGCTAAGCGAGGTTAATTAGAAGCAGGGACAGTGAAGGCCCGCACGGGCTGGTACTCATGACAACGAGAGAAGCGATCCAGACCTTTAGTATGTACATATGTATCAGATGCATGGACTAGTTCCACTGGATGCTCAAATAGGTACACGCTGGCACGTGCATTCTCCACCGAAGAGCGACACCCGCTACCACACTACAGGCGCGACTGATCGATAATAATCCGGTGGCAAATATTCCGGCAGTTCCTCGGCTGTAACCCATGCATAATCTACTGCAGCTGGTGCGCGTACCCCAGTAATACAGCCGCTAATCAACTGTGCACGATAAAAAAAGATTTTGATCCCGGAAATGCCCTGAGCCTCTTGGAGCGCTGGCGAATAGACATGCTTCAAATGTGCACATGGAGCATTGCCAATAAAATGAGCCTCAAAATCGTTTTCGTCATCGCCATCGGTTCCGCCAGTCTCGATGAGACTTTGGAGCGCTTTTTCGGCCTCGCCCCGAAAGAAAAAGGTTTTCGAGCAGCGCGTCTCAGCGCCGCCACTGGTACCTAGCGCTTCGGCGGATGCAGCGGCTGCGTCTGTACCGGCCCGCAGAGGCATCGGGTCATTACTGGATTGCATTAGGCGCTCTTCTTCGATGAATCGCTGAGGGAACTGCCACAGTGAACGGCCTGTCGGACCAAGTTTGCGTTGAACGATAAGGAACAGCCACTGGTCCAGTTTGCGACGCAGGGAACGCCGATCATTGGTACGGTCGGCCTCTGTTTCGCGAGGCGCCGGCACATATTCACTATCGTCGAGCTCAAAAACTTTCGAGTTTAGAAAGGGGTGCTTGTCTGGGATTGCGTCACCACTTTCGCCGAAGAGTCGCTGCATGACCTCGGGAGAAAGCTCTCGGGCTTGCGCGTTGGCCATCAACAGCTGAAACTTGAGGAACGCCCGCTCCTCAGGAGTAGGCTCTGGCATGATGATCGGCGTTCGCTCCAAAATAGTAGCGACCGCATAACGAAACGGCAGCCGCTGAGGCTCAGTACTCGGTTTGCTCGCGCCCGCTTTGGAGGCAGAGCCTCTCCACGGGAAACCGTTCGGCGGCAGCTGGTAGCGTGCTAGCCGCAAGCTACGACGCGACGCTGCCAGTGCCTGATTCAGGCAGCTACTGCATAGGTATCTTTTCCACGTATGCAGCAGCGAAGCGGCCATACGCGTAGCGTACAACGACGCTCGTACTGCGCAGGTACTGGATGAGGCGCCTTGTTACGCGTCGACCAGGATCGTAGATGAACAGTATATTTCATATATGTTTCAGGATATACAGCTATGTACATATAGATACATTTACGAAAAGGGACCACGTGGGCAATGCACCACAGGCGGCCGACGGGGATCTATCCTCAGCAGCGGCGCCTGTGCGCATGAAGCCGCTGCGCAGGCCTGTCAGAAAGTGCGTCTCTGGCGCATGAATCATTCAAGCACACAACCGGCGGCTGCGGATAAGGTTCGCGAGTTTCGCCCTGTGCCTGATGGGTCATGTTCGAGTCATGTGTCTGCGGTACCAGGTCTTTGTCCCGTGTCGGAGAAGGAGACCGGGATCGATGTTGAGCGATCCACGCAAGACGCATGCTGCAGATTCGTTCAGACGCTGTTTCACCATCAGAGATGTGTGGGGCATCTCTCCATGCCAATGCACGAGGTAGCCGCAAAACGCTTTGCAACAACGAGCCCAAGCACGTCGAACCAAAGACAAGGTGTCTCTTATGGTACCTGACGTACTGGATTCCCCAGAGACCGTGATCGTTGCGATGGTGCTGGACAACGCCGCACAGCTACGGCTGCGATGCACGTGCCATGCCTGCTCGTCTCTGCGAGACAAGTGGCTTGCAGAGCGCTCAGCGACTCGGATCGGATGCACGACGTGATGCATGCCTCATTCCCCAGCATCCTCGTTCAATGCCTGATCTTTCACACCCATCAGGATGCAGATGTTTGTCATGGTGAGCAGCATCTCTGCAGTGCCGTGTAGGTAGTCTACATTTGCCAGCTTCTCGTGATATACCCGCAAAGCAATCACCCCGGCGACGATTGTGCCCAGAACGAAAACTAGCAGGTACGACAAACCGATCTTGGTGATCGTCGTGAGCGTTCGTTCGCGCGTCCATAGCACGTACAGAAACCCGGCGTACGGGATGATTGAGACCTGAAACAAGAACGTTACCAACTCGTCTGCACTCGGGAGCCGATCTAGCGACGGCAGCATCGGTACCAGGGCCAACAACGTACTTGAGTGCCGCACGCGCTGGATTCGACGTCCGAGTGACGCACTCTGCCGGTTGCGAACGCGCGTAGCGGCACCCGTCCCGTGAAGTCTTCCTGCACGCTGCCCTGCTGGTGCAAGGAAACAAGTCCGCAGAAACCGCGGCCGTGCGTTCGAGACCTGCGGCGTTAACCCCGCATCCTTCGAGGGTATTGCAACTCCAACGTAAAAGAGTTGGGAAAGAGTCCTCATCGCAACGTGCGCTACGCAGGATTGCCAGGATCCTTGCCGGCGAGTCGACCAGGGCGCAGCCGCAGCTGCGTACGGAAACAAACGACTACTTCCGGCCGCGGCAGCAGCAGCAGCAGCAGCAGCAGCACCAACGGCAGTAGATACTTCAGTACACGGGTTCTTTTGCTAGCGCACTGGTTTGCGTCTCTGGTGAGGTGTACCCGTCCGACAAAGTTTTCCCTCCGGTAACCGTTGGTGAATATTTGTTTTTTGTTGTATAGTGCGCTCGTGTCCATGGTTGTAGAGGTTGGTGCTGCTGGAGAGGCATCGCTCGGCAGGCGACAAGCGCAGGTGCAACAAGACACCAGAGGTGCAAACTCGGAACCAGCGCACGTCGTCTCGGGGGAACGTGCTCAAGACTCGACAGCATCCGTAGCGCAAGCTTCGGTCCAGGAGGAGAGGACGTCGCCACTGGGCGCAGAATTGAACGAGCTGGAGCGAGCAAACGGTGAACTCGAAAAGACTGTGAACGAATATGGCTCTTTAATAGAGCGTTACACGAAACTTCAGCAGCAGCTATGCCAGCTGGCAGCAAAGCAACAGAAGCGACTTGTACACTTAGAACGGACCCTTGCCAACCAGCGGGAGACGATGCGGCCTCGGAACAACTCGCCGGACTTGCGGCAAGAGACACGCGCTGTGCTCGAACGCTCCCGGAAACTATTACGGGAGCGGGTCGAGCCGCTTCTCCCCTCTGACGGTGGCTGGTTTGTGCGTCTCTTTCTGGGCACTATCAACGTGCGCTTTATGGATAAGCGAACACGACTCTCATTCAAGCGCGAGTACGAGCAGTTCAAGCAGCAAACGGCCCCGGCGCTGGTCATTGCTTCTGTGGTCTGTCTGCTTTGGACGTCGTCACGGTGGCCAAGCCTGCTTCTCCAAATGTTCATCGCCTATTATTACAGCGCTCTAGCTCTGAGAGAAAGTGTTCTAGTCGCGAACGGCTCAAATATTCGACGCTGGTGGCGTCTACATCATTACCTGAGTCTGGTACTTGCCGTTGTCGTGCTCACCTGGCCGGATGGGGAAGCGTATGCAGAATTCCGAGGCGAAATCCATTTTCTTGGACTCTACCTGTCGCTGCTACAGATTTTGCAAGCTCGTTATCAGATGTCACGATTATATACGCTGCGCTCGCTTGGCAAGGCAGGTGAACTGGACGTGGCAAACACCGACTCGCCAGCGCAGTTACACTGGGGCGCAAATATGTCGCTATTGCTACCAGCTATTCTGGTAGCGCACGCGCTGCAAGCGTGGACTGCTGTCCGGGCGTTTCAGGTGTATTTCAAATACCCGCGTGTTGCGCAAGCGCTTCTTGGTGGCACAATCACCCTCATTACGTGTATTGGAAACGTGGTGACGACTTTCCGCACGCTGAGAGAGAAAGCCGTCTTGTCTGGTCAGCACGCTTCGAGCTAACGAAGTAGATTGGGGTCTCGCATACATACTGGGGATTTATTTACGACCTGATGGATGATTGAAACCGAAAACAAAACCGGGCACTTTTCGTTGCCAGTGCGTCGCGATCGGCTTGGCGAATGATCTGCCGGGGCGGACGCTTTGCGTCTGCATAGGCATGTCTTTTATGCCATACAGTCTGCGGTTTATGTTTGTGGCGCAGGGAATTGGTCTGCTTGGTATGAAGCATTGGTGAGTTGCGGCTTTCCATGCTTGCAGTTGTGGAACCCGGTCCTGGATAGGTCCCCAGGCAAGATGATGTCGGTACCAGCGGCGTTCCATCTTCGTCATAGCCTTGCAAAACATCGGAATGAGTATGATCGGGTCCTGCGTCTCTGGAGGTACTCTATACTGCATTTAAATTCCACTGTGCATCTCTCGTCGAAGAGCAGCATACACTGGAGGCATTTCGAATGGAGTTACCGGTGAGCACCGCCATTCCTGGGTATAGCGTATCCTGTTGGCCAGCAACACCGCTCGTGAATGCGCGCAAGCTTATCGGTATAGTCCGTAATGTTTAGAGTCGATGCTGCCGCTAGATCTTCCTTAGCCTCCACGCATTTCATGGAGATTGGAAAAGCTGATCTCGACATGCAATGTGACGCCTAGGTGCGCACCGCTGACCGCCATGTGAATACTAGCAGCGCGTAGGTTTCCATCGGAGGTGTCGTTATTCAGTGAGTGTGGTTTCGTAGGTGACCCGCGTCATCCTATGTCAGAGCGTTGTGATAGAACACGAATCTCTCCCAGTACGGATGGATTCGAGGTATAGGATGGATGCATTTTCAAAGCGGCAACGCTATCGGCTTCTCACTCATTCGAGTCATTCCTCACTGCCGCGCGATAGAATGCGTATCCAAACGACCGCCGCAGAGACATCGAAATTCTTTACTGTCTCCGGATGACTCCGGCTCTAAGCTCAAAGCGCAGGAGAGCGATAGGATTCTCGGGCCTTTGTCTCGTCGGATCTTATGGTGCCGTAGCTCGTGGATACCGCACATAACTGACTAGGCGCAGAGGTAACGAGCCAGCCACTGGTAGCGTATGCGCTTCATGTGGCGTCTTGGCGGATGCTTTGAATGTTCAAATGGGACACTGAACTGCCCAGTCCGTTCTCGCGTGTTTAAATTTATTCCGAACCTTGCATCAGATCCTCAGCCGTGGGACTCGGAGTGCGGCAAAAAGCAATTGCGTATTCATGAAAAGTTTCTGGATCCGCATTCGGAATTTCCATGGGGCAGCTTTGTAGCCTTGTCGCTAGAATTCAGTTCGTCGACGCGAGAATGTTGCATCGTGAACTCTCGAAATGGATTCGAAAAATGACAGGCATCACTGTCGAGTTCAAAAATGAGAGACTCAGAGATTTCCAAATAATGCCTTCTGAAGTCGTCAGATGCTTCCATTTCAAGGCAGCTCGACAGCGAAAAATTTACGCCTCTCGATCGACGGGGAATCGTCTACGAGGTCACTGGGTGACGGATAATTCACCAACTCATGCGGAGTGTGTACTGCAATCGTAAGGCCAAAAATAGATTTGGTTCGAAATAGAAATTATGATCTCTTTCGTGGAGATCGACGGAACGGAATTCCATAGCTCGCCCTTGCGCTTGCGCTTGTGCGTGCAGGGAGCAACATACTCGTTAAGAAGATCACCGAACGCAAGCCAATGACCCTAGGGTGCGAATTTACTCCTGAAAAACGGATGAGGATATCGAGAGACGCACTTGGCGCACGTCGAGAGCACGTACGGCACCATGAAGTCAGCTCTCACGCGCCCCAGTACAGTGCGTGGAAGCGAAAGTGTGCAGGGCGTACGGAAACACCTCAGCAACGATGACTGGCACCGCTGCGGGGGCCGAACCTAGACTACAAGCAAAGGTGATGAAAATGGCGAGCGAAGCAGAGATTGCAATGATTCCCAGTGCTTGAAATGGAGAGACGAGAGTCCTATGGGCAAATTCTGGAGTTTTAGACTGACGTGAATAGCCATCGACCGCTGACGACGGAGCTGGAGAGTGTGGAGCGGCTGGCTCGTTTGAAGCGCTAGCTAAGCAAGGATAATTAGAAGCAGGGACAGTGAAGGCCCGCACGGGCTGGTACTCATGACAACGAGAGAAGCGATGCAGACCTTTAGCAAATATTTGCGATTTACAGAACACGTCACATTTTCAACTTACATGGGTGTAATAGGACGGATTAATCTCTCATCATGAAAAAGAAATGCATCATCTCCCGAATTATGTTATCCTTTACATTCTATATACTACATGACTATCTGAATTTCTCTGTGGCCCTCCTCGGCTCATCTCAAACGAGCCCTCCAGCGAGACGCTTACGTTCTCACACCAGTGCTCGTTTGCTGCTTACGAAGGTTTAGTAATATCGAACAATGGAAACCAAGAGGACTTGCTTCATCCTGCTGGAGAAAATCGTCCGGATGCATAGATATCGTGCTCCGGCTGTGCAATTTATTGAACGTTCCGTTAAAGTGGTACGCTCTAGGTGGGAATCCAGTAACCGCTCCCCTGGCCACTGATGTGTCTCATAGGATTTCAGCAGTTATTCAGCACAAAGTAGAGCGCGAATACGTGACAACTACCCCAAAACTTTCCTCAAAACAGAGCCGATGTACCCGCTTGATGCACGATGAATTTCCGAACAATCATCGAGGCGAACAATTCTCAGTATAGAGATGGCTCGAGCGCATTGAGGTTTGTCCAATATCGCAAAAGTCAGTTTTTCGCATTCGATTACATCGCCATGTGATGTGCAGTCGACTCATTGAACACCATCTCGTGAACCTGGGTCAGGTACTCTCTCTTCTTCCGTACTTGTTTCTGCGTGCAGCCATGCTCATGATGCGTTTATATCCTGATGAACGCACCAATGAGAGTCCCGCAGAATCGAATCCTGTGCTCGTTTCATGCCCTCGTTGAAGGAGCAGTAATGCAGCCTTTACGCGCTACAGAAAGTCCAGCGACCTTAGCCGTTAAAGTGGGACACGAATTATATGTCAATGCCTGTTCCAACACCTTGACCATTTTTGGTGAATGCACACTACCTGCATCAGTGCGATTGGACCCGTTCGTGGCCATGGTGAATTCTCGTTTACTCCTGCCAAGGATCGTCCATATGAGAGAGTTGGACGCTAATGTACGCTGCGAATGCTGCGTGCAGAGATGCCCCTCAGCTCGATCCGGTGCTCAGGGCGACAAGTTGCATATACTGCCGCCCCATTCTATTTTTCTCTGTTCCTCTCGGTATCCAGTATTTCCGACTGGCGATGATGTCGAGGCATGGTAAAACTGAGCAGCTACAACTACTTTCTGTTCATGTCTTTGGCCCCGTTTTGGATTTATCGGAACCGAGACGGACACGATGCTATTGAACCGCGGATGCACGCCCTTCACGATGGCATTCCCTTCATAGAATTCGAAGCGTTCGACATGCGACCCGTTGCGTGATCCATTCCTAGGCATCACGAAGTGTTTGAAGACAGGCATTTCTTCGGTCTCCATATGCCTGTGAACTTGATCCAACTTCCTACCTGAATCGAGAGCTCTTCCACGTCCGCCCGAGCGCTTAACAAAATAGACCGAATAGATCATTCATGCTCGCAGAGACGATCCGTAGCGTACTGAGAAGGCCACAATTTACGATACGGAAATATCGGGGTTAGTCTAATGCAACGTAATGTGACACACGGGCACCACATTTCTGAAACCAAAAGGAGTCTGTGGCTCGCAACTTTGATGGTCGAGGCTGCTCAGCTCTGAAGGGCCCTGCTCAGGAAGAACTCGCAGCGCGATTAGCATCCGAGGCACCCTCAGGTTCCAGATATCAACTCGTTCTGACACCCGTTGATCCGAACTTGATGGAACAAATACCGACTCTGGACGATCTCAAGCTATTCTCGCTCCGATTGCGACATATTTTCCGATCTCGGTACCACCTCGATCTCTTCCGCTCCAGTTTAAAAATCACCCGCTTCGATATCCCCAAGAGTCCTTTTAACCAGTACCCTCGGTTTCTGAGTCGCTACCATGTCGCTCTAGAGAACGCAAGGTGCGGTTTGTGAAGCGCCGAAGCTTGAACGGTAGATAATTTTTTCGCTTTTGAGATTGGCTCGATGCTTTTCGTTGTCATTGGCACTTTCGGTGTTCTGATTACCGAGATAGCACGCTCGCAGTTCAATGCATTCTAAGCAATGGTTTGACGAATCTCTGATATTTTAAACAGATTCTTCGCCTCCTCTGTGCCGAGTATCAGTTGTACTGGTGCGAGAAAGTATGATCCGAAAAATTCTGCGAAATGCCAACAGCTGATAGCCCTGCGTCTTTAGTTCCTCCCATTAGTAGCATGGCGAGATGCATCAAGACGAGGGAAACTGTGCGAATAGTCCCCGAGTGAGGAGCTGCGCGCTTCCCAACGGCTTGCTGCATCTCAAGTTTTGGGCCAATTTCCCCAATGATGTGATATAGTATGGAGGAATTGTTTGCTGTTTTTACTGATCTTTTAAAACAGACTTTTCTCCTTTCTGTCGCTCCTAGTCCTCCTCTAAAATGGATCATTTACTTCTTTTTCCGGTAGTGTTGCCCTATCCTTTGTTGGGCAGGGAGACCTGAATATGACCGCTAAAAGCGAAACCAGTTTTTTTGGCACTTGGAATTTTGACGCACTTGGTCGACTCCGAGGATCTAACTTGCTCTTTTTTTCGTCTGCATCTCATACTGCCCGAATACGTGTACACCACCTTCCTGGTCGCGAGCACGCCCACAGACTGGACTGCACTTCTTCTGCCCTCTCCTACGCAAAGGCGGAGCAGCGATAGTGCAGTTCATAGCTGTGACTGTAAAAATCAACTTGTCTATGGACAATGGGAAGAAGATCTATATTGCCGCGGATACCAGTGTCGCGTCTCTTGATTTGGGAACGTGAAAAATGCATTTGACCACGAAGAGGAAGCCTTCGTCCTAACTGTCTCGTAAAGAAAGGGCCTCAGCGAAGGGCAGCTCAACGCAGATCTCAGCGGCGGACAAGTTGACTGCTCCTGAGTCATGGAATGCGACGATTTCAAAGAGCTAGACAGAATGCTGTAGGATGGAGGAGCCGTAAAGCCCTCTAACGACAGATTTGCTGAGGAAAGCGTCCTGTCCGTTCCACAATTTCCAGGCAAACACAAGACTGAATCACGACTTGGCGCGATATCGGAATGCTCACAGGTCTCTTCGTTACGACCAGATACTAAGCGCTCTTTCAGCAACCATTTACAGTCCTCTCTCTCCTAGCGAATGAAAACTCATCGAATGAGGCGAGCAGCCGGCCATCCAGTGGGAAACCTTTGATTTTCCATATATATTTGGTATATTGTCGTTCGACGCGAGACGCTCCGGAGTAGTGGCGCTCGTTTTTTCGCTTCGAATGGTGTCAGTTCATTTCCGATCCAATCAAAAGTACAGAAACTTCGCACCTTGCGGCTTCTCTTGAATTCGTGCTAGGTCAATGCATGGAGTGGCATGGAGTTTGAAGCACAAATTTATGAAGACAGAGTGTCATATGTTCTATTTTGGGTGCGCCACGTTCACGATACTATTTACAAGACCGGATAAAATACACCCATATTTTTTACTGTAGAATGGTTGGCTTACAGAGATGAGGCCGTTACTTACCGGACGCCAGTGACCGCCTTGAGTCATTTCACGACCTTTTACCAATCTACAAAATGCATCACTTTTGCTGAATATGCGGAAGAAGAGAAAACAAAAATTAAAAAGCGAGGAAGCTCAGGAATTCCACAATTGAATGTTCAGCGTATAACGCCGCTTTAGAACGGCGCTCGTAAGGTAACCCTCGATGAGACGCAATTCGCGAAAGTTCCCTCGACGTGGAAAGCCAGTACATTTGGAGAATGCAATCTTTAAAGCCACCAAAACAGAAGCAGATCCGCAGATAGTGAGTCACGCCCCAACAATGCGACCTACGCCATAGGCTCTTGAACACCTTCGGTTCCGAGTCCGAACATGTGGGTGCGTTGCTCCTGCATACAGTGGCAACTTTAGAACCCGAGCCAGCCAGAACGACGATCCTTTCCGGACAACGAAGCACGATAGGCAGCTACAGAATCCAGAAGTTTCACGACCAGCGGCTTGCTTGTCCGTCGCTGACGGCGGCGCGAACTGTCAATACAGGTACGATTCCTGATTCGTAGACTTTGCAACCGTCAATCGCCTCACTCAAATACTGGTTTGAGGCTATTCGATTGTAGCGGCAAAGGGGACTTCTTAGCTTCGACGAGCCGGCAAGGATACAAGACGTACAGGAGCGGCTCCAGAATCAGCCGACTGCATATTCGTGTCCAGTGCAAAGCGCGGCCTACTTTCGGACGATTTCCCCCCGATGTCAACATAGGGTGTCGAGTCGGACCTCAGGGAGTCTAACGTTTGCTGCGACCGGGTTAGCTGACGCGACGTCGAGCTGCTGCTGTGGTCTGCGGCGGCCACTTGGGAAACATCCCCGTTTCGCGAAGAAGCGGCACGCTCCGTTATCGGATGTAAGGGCAGATCTGTGCTCGCTTCCTCTTCCGCAAGTCGTTTCCATTCATTTGCAAACTTACGACATATCTTCCCAAAAAGCGCGAGCAACTGAGCACTTTCAACCTGCATTTCTGCCCCGAGCTCTTCGAGTGGACGGCGCTGGAGTCCCACACCAACCAGGATAGCCTGCTGCGCCGGCGACAGCGTAATCCGCTCTGCAGCAAAATGGCCTTCAAAGTACAGACGACTCAGCACCGGAATGATATCCAAAATCACGTGATAGTCCAGCAGATGGTTTGCATACGCTTGCAAACGCCGCAAGTCGTGCATGGAAAGTAGCGAGCGAAGTTGTGCCGCGTTCCACAGACTGGCGTCGGGCGGTGCAGCTCGCAAGACGTCCAGCACGAGACCCAAGGGTAACGAGCGAAAGTCGTATGAGAGCAGCGACAGAAACCGTGCTCGCCAGTCCAAGTGCAGGGCCCTAAATCCCTGTTCATGGGCCTGCTTCAAACTCCGAAGCATGATGCAGGTATGCTCCGCAGTGACCTCATTCGGGGTAAGTCGCACGTAGACTGGCAGCATACCGATGCGATTCCAGAATCGATACAGTCCGTGTGAGAGACCGAACGAAACCCCCAGATAGTCCAGATCCGGAACCCTCTGTTCACTCAGTCTGTAAAGCAACGGCTCCGGTACCGTGTCGTCATTGATGCTTCCCACAGACAGATCGGGTTGTGCATCATCGGTTTCTCGCAGAGTCTTTCGTTCATGCTGCTGCACACCGGAGGCCACTCGACGGCGGAAATGTTCCACGAGGCACTCCATGGCGCGGGTGCCGTAGCCCATACCTTGCACATCAGGATGCGTAGCAATGCGGATGACCCGAGCACCTGCCAGTTGAGCAAAGGCTGTCTCCTGGAACTGTTGCGTTAGCGTCCAGGGAATGAGGTCCCCAGCAGCTCGCTTCCCTCGCGACAACTGAGACTCGGTGTGTTCACGCGAGAGGCGCCCCTCGAGTCCTAGCTGAATGGCGCACAGCACATCCGGTAGTCGTTTTGGATCAGAGGAAGTTGGCCCCAGCAGCACATACAGCTGCTGGTTCGATGCATCGCTCAGCATCTGAAGATCATTGGGGGTGTTCTTATAGTGCGAGGACACAAAAAGCGCCATTACCCGACGGAGGAAAATTTCCGCTAGGGCGTGTCCACTGAAAAGAACGTCGCGATTGACTTGGCATAGCGTGCACATGGAAGGGTGCGGAAGCGCACGTGTCTGCAACGCTGGCGCTTCTGTCGTCTCCAGGCAGAGGAGCGCGTGAAGCCACGCCTCCACCGGATCGTTGCGAGCGTAGCGGATGGGCTCCTCGAGAACAAGCTCGTGGAAGCGTCGACCATATTGCCGGGTGCCGGAGTCACAGCTGTGCTCTACTGGCGGCTCGATGCCGCCATTTGAGGTATGCGACACATCTTCCGGCATTGGGGGTGGCACAAGCCTACTTTCTGCCGCCACTGAAGTGTTTTGTTGAACATGGCGGCGAGCCTGCGCGATCAGCTTGAGGGAGAGACTACGGCCGGTTCCTTCGTAACCGAAGATCGTCGACGATAGGAAGACGTGACACGATTTGCTGGGCAGAAGTGAGAGTATTCGTTTCACAAGTACCAGCGGTATAGCGGCTGCTTCATCAATAATGACGAGGTCAGCGCTTACGAGGGCACCAATGGTGGCGGCATCCACCCGCCGGATAGCCTCTGGCTCAAGGTACGAGACCTGACGCACCCGCCGCCCAAGCATAGAGAGCTTGCTTATGCAGCGATCGTGTCGGGATTCTAGCACATAGTCCGTATGTTCTTGTAACTTGAGCTCATTCAGGCCTGACACTAAGAGTGAAAATAGAGTCTGGACGTTGTCCGCTGCGGGCGCTGTCACCACAATGGACGTGTAGCCGAGCGCAAGCGCCGCAGCCGCCGCTAGCCCCAGCGCCGCAGATTTGCCCCTGCCACGAGCTGCTGTCAAGACCACCATGGACGCTGCAAGCGCAGCCGGAGTTGTTGTATCGACGTTGCGGGCCAGCAGGGCATGAAGCGTCTCCAGGACACGAGCCTGGTCGAGCGTGCGGGTGCGACGCAGCAGCGGCCCTAGCACTTGCAGGTCTGCACGGGATGACCATAAGATTTCGAGCTGCTTTTGGCGAAACTCCGCTTCCGAAGTGACGTTGGAGTCGCCCACGGTGCCGCCAACTTCCGGAGGCGAACGAACATGAATCCGGGGAATAGAAGCGAGATCTTGCGCCCTGGAGCTATCATCTGCATTTGCAGCCTGAGGTATCGAATATGCTGACGAGCAGCTCGCACCACCAACGGCAGGAAGCACATTGAGTTCATCATCTACTGCAAGCGCCATAGGGCAGGTCTCGAGGCTGAGGACGAGTCGCCGATTAAATCGTGGTACTATATCCGGGCACGATTCCGTGCGATAGTGGGCGTGTACGTCCATTTTCAGCGTGTACAGCTGCCGCAAACTCTCCATGTTATGCAAGAGGAACAATACCAAACCGCCTCCCTGCACAGTCTCGATCGTGCGTGCAAGAAGGTTCGGTGTAAGGGCTCCAAAGTCCTGTAGAACAAGGAGACCATAAGTGTTCCCAAGCACCTTTTCGGATTCAGAGTAGTACGAGAAGCGGATGTTAGCTGTCGAGACGAATAGTTCAAAAAGGTCTTCGGTTTTGGCGTCCACAGAGACTCCACCGTGTCGCAGCTTTTTGCGGAGTTGTCGCAGGCGTTTGCGGCGGTGCGACGAAAAGCCCAGTTCCTTCTTATACATCCAAAGGACATCTGGCCGCGGCCTCGTTCCGATCCGAGTAAGTAAGTGGTAAAAGAAAGGGACCTGATCTTTGGCGTGATCACCAACAACAAAGAAAAGCGCGCGGGTGTGTGTCTCGTAGGCGCGAACGAGCAGCTGCCGTACGCGTTCATCAACACGTTTCTTCATCGAAGGCTGCTAACGGTACCAAAGTTCGTTGCAGGTCCGTACCGATCCAAAGCGTAGCCACGCTGTAAAGCGCCGTTCTCAAGTGGAACGTCGCCGGTCGTGTACAGTAGTGACGAGGCACCCGCCCTAAACATAGAGTACCAAGCGACGTGCAGACGCCTCGTAGTTTTGGACCCGCCACGTTCTACTGCCTCCAGGTTTTTCTCATATAGTTCCACTTTGGGTTTTCTACCACAACAATCACTTTTGTCCATTCTGGAGGTCTTTTCTCCATCATCGCATTTCTACTCATATTGAGAGCGGCGCTAAAATCTCGGTTCACAATTTCCCTACGTTTCTTGCCATCATTGGTTGTACTAAACAATGCAGGTACTCCATCAACTTTCGCCCTCCTTTCCATTCGCTCTTCCGTCAACGCTCCATGCTTTTTTATACCCTTCGGGGCTCCGTTGGCACTTTTCTATCTCGACGCTTTCATGTACACACCCCAACTCGTGTGGTGCATCGGACGTTCGAGACTCATCTACAGGTATCGTAACGAGACCCCGTGTGCACTCCTTGTACGTTCTTGTCGTCGAGGCTGGTGTACACCCTTTTTGGGTCTTCCAGCGCCCTGCTCCGTATGCTACTACGAGCATCTGACATTCATTCTCCTTCAGGGCGCTCAACTGATTGAAAAAGTTGGCAAATGCACGCTGCCACCCACAGTATAGATTGATTCGCAGACGAGCCCACGGAGGCTTTGTAGATTCTTTCCACATTTCCTCCTACTAAACAAGGCGAACCTTCCATGGACTCCCGAAAAGCTTCAGTGTCCGCTCTGGCGCTCGCCGCCTCGCTCAAAGCTTCCACGTGCTCTTTCATTCATGCATTCCAGGCCCCAATTTTCTTCCTCGCACTCATGATTCCCGATTCTCCATGGTATCTCGCTCTCGAGAACATCAACAGACGCATGTCTTTCTGAAGCAAGTTACCGTCAGTACCATCTTCCGCACGCTTGGGAGCAGCGGTGGTACTGATATTCGTGTTGCCGGGGTCCGCGCCAGCGAAAAGGTCGTTATCCTCCACCTCCTGCGTCGCAGGACCCGCCACCTTCTTTTCTTCCTGCTTCGCCGCGCCAACGACAATATGGTTATCTCCACCTCCTGCGCCGTTGGATGCTCCTCCTTCTCATCTTCATCCTTCGCCAAGGGCGGAACTGGACGATCTGTCTTCAAGCGCCGATGGTGTCCACACATGGCTACCCTATCGGTCTCGATCAACCCAGTGAATACCTTTTTCTTGCTCGTTTTCAGACGTTGGGAATCGAAGGTATTGTTCCAGTACGTGTCCCGGTTTTCACCGGAGAACACCTCCCCGCTGAAATCGAGCTCCGGGCTGATCTCCTGCATAATGCCATGGATTCTGGAGTCGATACTCACAAAATGTGACTTGAACTTGCATAACGGAGCGACACTGAAGCGGCTCTCCAGAAGCGCAGCCTTCTGTGTCTCCCACTCTTCATTTTTCCCCACGCCCAGTTCCGTTTCGGCCTTGCATTCCAGTTCTCGGTCCAAAAACACGAAATGTCGCTGGATGCGATAATAATATCTTTCTTTATCTTTTTGCAACTCTGATATCTTGTATGTTGGACTCATCAGCTCCAAGACTGCATGGTGCTCTTGTATAAACGCACGGATGAGGGAGTCCTCATTTATGCCATCGTTTGACGTCTTCTAGCCGACAAATTGGACCTCATCTTCATGCTCACGATTGTTCGTGATGCGTTTGATAATCGCCCGTTTCCCATTGCGAGAGACGCCCGGGCAGAGTGCAAACACGGCGCGTAACATGAAACGTTCGAGGTTCACCGTCAAATGGTTCTTCAGGTTCGTGATTTACTTCATCGCCCCATAGCCGTAAATATTCTGGTCACCCTTGCATCGAGTACCATTGAAGCTGTAAAAGGGATGCTTTTCGTGGAGAGCATGCACTAGCTCATTTTCACTCCGCGCTTCCTCTGTACCAAGTATCAGCTGACGAATTAAGGTCTTGTCGAAACCTCGTCTGGAATCTCGACAGTTTCCATGTGCGCCACGTCGCGATACATCTCCCTCGCCTAATGCATCAGTCCTGAAGAAGCCTTTATAATGCTCATGGAGTACGAGTCGCCACGTTTTATGATAGAGTCTCGCAATTTTTCCATGTATGGATCCTTGATTTGTCCAAGAAGAAAGGTTTTCACAATCATCTCGTCGTACAGTTGCCTTTCCCGCAGCCTTCGACGTAGGGCCCCCCCTTGGCTTCTTTTTGACATCCCTTTCTTCTGGACTCGGCACTGTTTTTTGTTTTTTCGGGCACTCAGCGACCCTGGGCCTCCAGGATCGTGGACTTGCTTTGTGATAGCTTCCTTTTTTAGTTTTTTTTTGAAAAACAACGCTCTTTGAACGCTTCTGCTATATACTGCGAAAAAACACTTGACTAGACTTGTTCGAGGGCTGAAACAAAAACGAACAGAAAACTAGACTTTGCTATGTCCTCAACGGAAATCCAACTTTTTGCAGCTGAACAACACGCTTCTGATCGAGATCGCGTTTCCCTTCAACAACGGCATGCGCATCGTGTCAGTTGACTGACTGATCTCCCAGCTGCGCTCATTTAGCGGAATTCGTCCACTGCGCGAGACGCTACTCCGATCGATGAAGGACACGTGTCCGAAAACCCCGCCTTGGCACATGCGTGTTCGCATACCACTGCAGCCAAAATAAAGTATCGTAGATTGGAAACTCACGTAGAATGATCTCTTGCTACAGGCTCTGTCGCTGGTGCCCATTGCAGTACCGCCCTGACATACATGGAGATGCAGCGGCCTGGTACGATACTCGTCGACGCTTCTATCAAACGCGTAGCGTTCTCTGCGGTTTACGCTTGTGTGGATAAGGTACACAACACTGTACTCAATAGAAATTTCGTTACTTTTATTGATCGTAAACAAACAAGGTACGGAATGATTCCTGACCAAGGATATACGTTTAATCAAAATGCTTGTTATGCATGCCGCACCGACGCTGGAATAAGGACCTGACCTGAATTTCGCTACTATCCTGTGCCATGGGCTGGAGCTGATGCTCGTTCAAGTCCTTGCCATGCTGCCGTGGTTGTCCAAGTTATGGTGCCTGCTTCGTCCTCAGGATCCGGCGATCTTGGCGGAGGCAGAGCACACAGGTAGCGTCCATGTCTGCCACGAGGTTTGAGCCTTCCATCTCGCCTGGCACGATCGTGGCACTTGACAAAAGCGCATACTGTATTCTGGTCTACTCTATCAGATTATTTTCAAAAGCCTAACCCGTACATCGAGCCCGAACGAGGCACCCCTGAAAACAAACGCCTTTCGAAAGTCGAACGGCGCCAGCGGTGTACAATAGTGGCGAGTGGCCCGCCCCAGAAATGACGTCTCCAACTGACGTGCAGACGCTTCCAAAATAAGATACCACCTTAGGAAATTTCCTTATGCCTCCTCTACGGTACTCGTCGGTGAGCTACGTGGAAGTTCGTCTACGATCGTTGTGATCTCTGAGCGCAGCAGTGCGGAACCCTTGGCACCAATTACTGATGAGGTTGTTGATGGGAAGCATAGGAGATTCGTCTAGTTTCTGAAAAAGACACTGAGCGCTTGTGCTAGATGTGCTCAACGCTAGACATTCTACGGGAGATTTAGGTCGGACTCTGGACAATGGATGGGTGATCACTCGTGCAGCTACGCAAAAGAGGTTATTGACTGGATACGCACACCTATGCGAGCGATTCTAGCCGGTGACGTGATCGGCAGCTTTGCACCGGAGAAAATCTAATCCAAGAAAATGC
>Ga0078972_1007043_pt1 | contig 25660 bp, 19 predicted proteins | sample YelNatPaOPGAMG01_FD_67568 | JGI IMG/M metagenome (GOLD analysis project Ga0078972, IMG submission 67568) | Hot spring thermophilic microbial communities from Obsidian Pool, Yellowstone National Park, USA - OP-RAMG-01 (SPADES assembly) (version 2) | ecosystem: Environmental > Aquatic > Thermal...
TCACCATGCTTCGCCTGTTGACAATAGAGTTGAGGTAGCGGCAGCACTCGGCATGAGGAAAGATGGAGCACAGAGCGCGCAAAACGCACAAGCTGCAGAGATAGCCGGCGGAAGCAGGTATTGATCATACTGAAAAGGTACCCAGACTTTACCGTCTGCTCTCGAGCGACTTCCCTGGATCCTTGCTTTCGTGGACTGGCATAGGTGTGTGAAAATCGTGTCATTGCTTTGCGAGCCCGCTGGGTGCGCGCAATAGAAGTCGCACCCGCACTTGCTGCAGCGCTGAAGTTTGCAGCACAGTCGAGCTCGCAGGACGGAAACTAGACCAGAGTTGCCTCCAAGTGAGTCGCGCCCTACTGGCCGGGCTGCAACTGCTTGTCCGCCGTTCACAGCTCGCAGGTTCGCTGCGGCTATGAACGCAGAGGACGGACCCAGAAGAGCGCCGTTGCCCGGGACTCCAGGTGGCGTCGCTCGAGAGCCCAGCGGGTCAGCTGCACTGTCGTTCCAACTGGCGTCGCTGCCGATGGGGTCACGAGGCGCCGGAGTAGCTCCTCCGCAGCCGCCACCACAGCAGCCCTGGGCCGTGCCCAAGCATCAGGAGAGCGTTGTGCCGTCTGGGGAGTACGTGTCGGCGGGGGTACCGTTTTGGGCCGCGATACCGCCGGAGCCCCCAATGGCGGGCTCCCTCACCTGGTGGGCTCCGGACGCATCAACCGCCACAGCGCCTCCCTTCGCGTTAAGAACTGGAGCCTACGCGAACTTGCAGGGCTATCCGGTGCCGTCAGTTGCCGTCGAACCGGCGGGGTGGTACTGGCCACCGCCACCGCCACCACCCCCGCCACCGCCACCGCCTCTGTCTGAGGCTGGCTTTCCGGGCGGAGCGCCAGACTGGGAAGAAGAAGAACGCCGAGTCGTCGCGTTTGCTTTGCTCGGTCTGCGTGACGGCGCAGCAGTGAGCACGGAGCTAGCATGGACGGCTGCTGCACTTTTGCCTCGCAGCGCCTACTCGTCGACCAGGATGCAGCACCGCCAGAGTCGCCGGCGCCTTCGCGAAGCGCAGCGCCTTTATCGCGGCGATGCCCCGCTTTTTGGTGTACCTTATGGCCTACCTGGTGTCTTCTGGCATGCATCAGCTCCAGACGCGTCCGACACGGCTGCGGATGACCACGGCATCGACGACGCGGATGGCAACGCAGCAGCTACGGAAACACGCAAATGCCCCGCACCCGCCGAAACTGCACAGCTCAAAATACTCTGGCGGGAGGAGGCCAATCGACGAACGATGCCAGGCCGTGGCTTTCTCACGGTATTTCGGATCCTCGGCGGACAGGGAGAGTTTCTGCGGCTCTTTGAAGATATCCCCGATTGGGCCGTAACCGACGAGGCGCCTGGATCACGAGATGTGAGCGAACCTCCCGAACCCGACGAACGCGAGACCTACCCGGTACCCGAGGCGGGTGTGCCGCCACCGCCAGTGCCCAAGTCTGGCGCTGGCGGGCGGCGTCGGGTGCCAAACCCGGCACCCTCGGGAACAGCGCCAGCGGCCGTCCGCGGCCGTGGCGGCAACCTAGAGCGACTCCTGGGGCCTGGCACCGATGTTGCTTTCCGAGTCAAAGACGAAGAAGGCGAGTGGAACTGGATCCTAGGCACTGTTTGCAGTTATCTGCCAGAGGAACGGAAGTACCGCATTGCGGACCGAGGCGAAGAGATGGTCGAGGCATTCGAGCAGCGCGGTGAGGAGCTGAGCCAGCCAAAGCACCGCCTGGACAGCGGCAAGTATCGGCTTTATCAGGTTGCCCGTTCTCGCGTTCGTCCGCTACCATCTGCGGCAGCCGCCAATCTCCGCCTTCGCCCATCGATGAAAGTGCTGGCCCTATATCCAGGGACAAGTGCGCTCTATCCAGCAACGGTCGTGGAGTCAGCAGAAACGGTTATGCAGGAAACAGATGCTCCCCACGGCATGGCATACAAGCTTATTTTCGAAAATGAGGACGAAGAAGAGGGATCTGAGAGCGAGCATTCTGGCGAAGAGCTGGGATCTAGGGATCTCATGGAGGCTGTTCCCTACAAGTACGTGCATGCGCGTTTTGTTCTACCACTGCTTTGATCTGCCTTGCTTTTCCCGCTCATGGACTGGGCATCTAAACGCCGTACGAGCCTGCCAGATTTTGTTGTTGTTGTTTTTGGTTCTGGGTACGGGCTCCACCGCTGTATACAAGACAAACTCGATCACGTGCATCAGGGGCATGCATGCAGTGCCCCGAACTGCGTCCATTCCCTAATCGGGTAAAATTACTATTTTTGGCGAGAGAACGTTTTCAGTAGAAGCGAAGATGATTTCCGACCGAGGAAGCTCGCGGAACTGCGACGCTTTCCGCCGGACTACTGAGCGGCGCGCAAAGCAGCTGGCGACGCCCGCTTGGCGCCTTTGGGACGCACGAAGCAATGCGTGTAGACGCGAGTGCATGCACGGATGTATGTACGAACGAATCTATGCATATCTGCTCGTTTCGGACAAACAATTGTATGGATGCATGATCAATGCTTCTCTGCACGGATGTATGTACGAACGAATTTATATGTTTTTCGTCTTTCGGGACATCGGAATACAATTACGTTCGAATATACGCACGAACGCATGCATTTCTGTATGTATCTATGCACGAATGTATCTATGCCGCGGACGCCATCAACGGTCACGCTCCGGTGTCGATATCCAGCCAGTCGCCGTACTTGTCACGCATAGCCGTCCAGGCGGCAATAGCCGATGCTCGAAGGCGCTGTCTATCCACGTCGACTGCAACCGAGGATGCATCGGGACCGTCCACAATCATATTGAGGATGATGTTATCATCGGCATCTAGCCACCGGATGCTGAAAACTGTGGCGTCTTCGGCACCTCCATTGGGGTCAGCGGTCTCGCCAGCGCCGCGGGCGTGATGTGCGCGCTCCGTCGTTCCTCTGGGTCGTGTTTCTCGAACAAACTGCACCGACTTAACCCGAGAACTGTCTAGGTGTAGCTCGAAGTTTCGGTCTGGAGTGAGCACGCTCACCACTTGACTTGTCGTGGGATCGCCGCCAGCGTCTCGGTTGATAACCGTTTCGAACGTACGCACGTGGGCGCCCTCCGCCAAGAGTGGAAATGTGGTCTCCAGGACCGCTGCCCCGGTTTTGCCTGTTGCTGATACGATACGCACCTGGTCGAAAGAGAGCACTATCTCGGTGACGAGGTCTGTGATGGCCACTCGTTGACGGCGCGTCCCGACCTGAGCGACAACGTTGCAATATCGTGTGTTGGGCGTACGCGCACGCCGCCTACAACGAGCAGCTCTGAACCCTGTATTCGTGCTGTATAGTGTTTGAGGAGCAAACGAAACGAACAGCATCAGGTTCGAGGAACCGGTCTGAGCACGGAGCCCCAAGCCTCGCAGCAAGCGTGTCGACACCTGCGAGATACGCGGAAGCATTCTGACGAACGCAATCGAAGCGTCGCCCTGTCGATCCATCGAGGCGCCGTGGAGCGCGACGTTCGTGTACGGGGCGCGCCTGCGATCCCGCCGTCTGGGCGTTCTCGTGTCGAGACGGGATGCACGCGATGCATCGATGCATATTACTACGGGTGCTCGATACGTGATGGTTTTACGGGGACTATTGACGGCTCTTCTCTTGACATGCCTCAATTCCGTAAAGCACAGACGAAACGTATTGGCGGGAATGGGGATCTGCATACTGAGCAATGCCGTGTGTGTGTATGCGTGTTTGTGTATGCAGAGCCTCCCGTGAGCGCCGTCCATGGCGGCTGGATGCGCCGCGTTCATCGACGCGGTGCCTGCGTCATCGCCAGTGGATGTGCAGTAGAGCGGAAAAACACCCCCAATGGAGCTGTGTTGCTTCGTGTGGTTAGCGGTAGCAATCGTGTGGGTGGCGAGTGGCGAGTGGCGGATCGTCATCCAAAGGAACTCGTTGCTTGTATGAAATGGAATGGATAGCATCAGTGACTCAGCCCGAGCCAAACCGGCCGAGTCGCGCTCTGGATAACAGAGACGTCATGTTGACGGAGGCGGCGGTGGCGGCGTATCTGACGTGCTTTCGTCATCGCCATAATGGAAGGCAACGGATAAAGACGCGCACCATGGGGCGCTGGCACCGCTGAGGTGCAGCTTTACAGGCCGCAGCGCCACGCATACGCATGCACGGCTGTAGATGCGCAGTAGATGCTTCACATTGCGGTGCGTTGCTCCATTCATGGGATCGTTTCCGGCGGAACGGTCGCTTGGTAGTGGACCCCATCGCATGCACTGGATGCGACGGATGCCGGTCCATGGGCGTGCCATTGCTCCAGCGGGAGCTTGGCGGATGTAGCGGGTGCTGAAGTGAAACAGCGCCGTTTTCTGGCTTGTAGCGTGTTCCCGCTTCACACACACACACACACACACGAACAGAACACTGTACGCAATTGGGTGGATACAGCTCCTGGACACCGGCGAAGAACCTGACGAGAAACGTGCACAACGATTTGGATGCGGGGCAGCGCATTTGCAGCTCGCTGCATCTATGCGAGCGCTGCAGTGCGCTTGGATTCGAGAAGCGGTGCGGCGCTCTGCGATATCAGGTACGGTACACCGGGGTCTTGGTGTCTCCCAGCGTCAAGCGAATGGTGAAAGATTCATATCCCGAGTGTCGCACGTACCTGCGTTGAGACAGGATCGCTCAGCAGCAGTGGGAGCACCGAGCATCGACATCGTGCAAGTTGTCTTCGGCGCCCGTGTTGCCAGATACAAGTGTACTCTGACGTGTGCTCCGCATGGACCATGCACAAATGTTTGGAGTGGTATAGCGTACATGGAGTCAAGGGAACGACGCTGTCCGCATTCATATGGAAAGCGTGTTTTAGAGGAGTGCAGCTGAAAAGGCACCGAGGCACACGCAGTTCTGTGTGTTGCTTACTGGGATGCGTCGCAGGGCTCCGTACCGCATGGCGTATTCTTGGAGATATTCGGACAAGTATATTTTTTCTTAGCATGTCATGCAGAGATCGTGACGTCACAACATACGCTGAGATATTCTCTGTATCAGCATTTGCACAGTAGATAGGTTAAGAGAGATCTACGTGATGAAAAGCAGCTCTACGTATTCTTGTCGTCAGCATTTGCGCAGTAGGGTATTCTAGGTGTATAAAAAAAGAACAGAAAATAACCTCTAACTGGCAATGCGACAACAGTGTCGCTCGACCTCTGTGGTAAGCGTTGAAAGAGGGAAAGGTTTCTATATCTTCGAAAGTTTACCCTCCAGGCAGAATGTCCCGCGAGTCGGACGAGTCTGCCAGACCAGTGCTTCATGCTCTCCCTCAGTGGCGGGCGCTGTTGTGAGATCTACGCAGCTTGTCCGCAGCGCAGTTTATTCTGGGACTTGGAGCGGGTAGCGTGCGTTTAGGCTTCGCCCTGGTCGCAGTGGACTCCTAGTGGATCGCTTCGCGCTGCCGCAGGCAGGGCGTCTATCTGCGAAGCTTGCAGGCTCCCAAAATGATTATGTACTCAGACACCGTGTCGCGCAAACTACGCCTCGGGCCGATGTCGTCAGTGGTACGGGAAAGCCGTTCTCTCTCGGTGAAGCATCCGCAACAGCGGTTTGTGCAGCGATCGCGGACGATCACAGCAGGCACTCGGCACACAAGAGAACATACGAAACGACCAGTATATCCGAGAATAACTATAAGTAATGGAAGTCCGAGGTAGGTGCAGCTTCATAGAAACTTTCCCGAAAGCCAGTATCCATCGATCCTGCAATCTGGGGTCTACGGTCAATGGATACCATGTTGTTGATTGAGAAAAACGGCGACCTCCTGGTCGCCACCAATACATTCAGAGCGTTCTCGTGGACTACACTTTACAGTGGACTCAGCGTTTCTATAAACACCAGGCTTGATCCGATTTGGTTCCACATTTGCATGGGTCTCTCATGACAGGACCACTCGAGGCGACAGACCTCAGTTCAGAGTCTTGGTTAGCGACTCGCGAGCAAGAGCTCTTAGCGGTACTGGAACAGCTCCAAAAGAAACTTGATGCTTTGCGGCGATCGCAGCACTTTGGGCGTCACCCTCGGTTATGGAAAGAACGCGTCGCGTCGATGCTGGCATCGCCAGAGCGGAATACTTTGTTCCGCTCCAGCTCCGAGGGAATAGAGAACACCACCGAGGGCGGCCTCGAAACAAAGCTGTACCCGATCCAACGAATCATTTTCGTGTCGCTGCACCTGCCTTCAAAAGCTGAAGTCGACCTCAATCGAGCACTATCCGTCACAGCGCGGGTTACAAGCGCCATTTTGACGGTGCTGGCGAGCGATCCAGAGGTGCCAGTCGTCTGGGTGGGTCTCGAGCCGCCCACCGGGGACGCACCACCCGAGACGCCGGGCGCCGGCACACTCACGAGCTATGCTTTGACAGATGCTTTGCAATTGACCGGAAGAGTGACGCATACGCCACAACTCGCTCGAACGTTTGTATGCGTGCCCATGGAGCCCGCACTAGCCAGTGCCTTTGTAGCTTTTGCCGAAGAGCAGCTATGGTCACTTCTACACTATGATTTTGCGGGCCTCTTCTGCGGAGATCTCTCTATTCAAGATGGGTGGCGAGCGTACTGTACGGCAAACGCGCTCTTTGCCGATACCATCAGGGGCCTCGATATCGGTCCGGGTGATCTTCTCTGGATACACGACTATCCACTGATGATGCTGCCGGGGCTGGTGCGCCGTCACCTCCCCCATGCACGTATCGGTTTCTATCTGCATACCTGTTTCCCGTCGACGGAGATCTTTCGTATTTTCCCGTATCGGCGTGAGATGCTTGAGTCGCTGCTCCAGAGCAACCTGATTGGCTTCCAGGCGTTTGGGTATGCGCGGCACCTGGTGACCGCCTCGACGCGATTGCTTGGAGTCGAAGGCACCTACGAAAAAATCGTCATCGAACAGCGACCTGCGCATGCCTGTTTTCTGAGCATCTATCCTTTGGGAGCTGGAGTCCGTATGGTGAACACCATCCTCGAGAGTCGTGCAGCTCGCCGTCGCATTGCCGAGTTAAAGGAACGTTTCCAGGGTCGGCGAATTATTGTGGGTCTGGAGCGGCTTGATGATCGTTTCGGGGGCATCGACTTGAAGCTTGCCGCATTTGAAGAATTCCTAGCACGGAATCCTCTCATGCGTAACCAGTGCGTTCTCGTGCAGGTTGCCGTGCTCGAGGCGCACGGTCATCGTGGTAAGGGGCGCTCGGCCTCGCCCGCTGAACGCAACAGCATCGACCCCAGTGTGTTTGCCACGAGTGTTTCGACGTCGAAGCGTCTTCGACATGGAGCGCAGGCCCCGAGCACCCGCTCTGGGTTCGGTGCTGGTGGCGATCATCATCGACCAATTCTGTCGCAGGGGAACGGACAATTCAAAGCGAACCGCTCCCGCACAAGCACGGGCCTTGTTGCCGACGAGGACGGCCGCCGGCAACTCATCCGCACGGTTTGCTCCCTGGTTGGGCGCATCAACGCAGTGTACGGCTCTCTGGACGCATCGCCAGTGCATTTCGTGAACTACGAGCCGAGTTATGAGGAGCTTCTCGCACTGTTCGCAGTCGCCGATGTATGTCTGGTATCCTCAGTGCGTTCGGTGATGACCCCAGTCGCCTACGAGTGGACACTGTGCCAACACGGGCGCGGCGAGGGTCCGCTCGTTCTTAGCGAGTTCAGCGGTGCGAATCGAACCTTTCCCTCGGCGATGCTGGTCAATCCGTATGACATTGAGGGCGTGGCGTTCGCACTCCAAGAGGCACTTAGCCTGGACGCCCGCGAACGCAAAGTCCGGCATGAGATCGCGTACCAGTATGTGATGCAGAATACCGTCAAGACGTGGTTCGATAACTTTGTGGAGGATCTGCAAGTTGCCGCCGCCACGGATCACCAGCATGCGAACGACCCAGTGCCGCTACCTGTGTCCGAGTCGCAGGTTGCCGGGTCGCTGGCGGCAGCCCGCCTGCCGTCTCCGGAAGCTTCCTCAGCGGACATGCACCCGGAGGCTGTGCTGTGCTCGGGTGCGGCAGGAGAGCGTGCAGAGATTGCGGTGGTCGCACGGCTCCTTGAGCTGAGCCAAAAGAAAAGGCTTTTTATCCTCCAGCACGACGGAGCGTTGATGCCGTTCCAAGCTATCGCGGAGCTGGCGGGGCCACATCCGAACGTGCTTCGCATCGTCAGTGTCTTGGCAACGGACCCGCGCAATGTCGTGTATCTGTGTAGTGGCCGTACGCGAAGGATTGTAACCGAATGGTATCAGCCGTATGCCCACAAATTTGGTTTCATTTGTGAGTTTGGATTGTTTCTGCGTGCGCCTGGAGCAAACAACATCTGGACGGTGAATGCCGAAGACGAACTGTCCGATCCCGACGAATGGAAACCGCTGATGCTGCCGCTGATGCGGACGTTTGCGGATCGAACACCTGGAGCGATTGTCGAGGAAGCTGAACACACACTCGTTTGGCACTATCGGGACGCGGATCCGGATTTCGGCAAGTGGCAAGCGCTCGAGCTCATGGAGGAATTGGGACGTATTCTGCGCTCGCCCCAGAACAATGGACTCTCTCTGGAGGTCGTCCACTATGAAGCTGTCCATGCAACGGGCGGCAAATGGGTCCGGGTTGGACCACGGGGGGTGCGCAAGGCCCGCACAGTCGAGCGGCTTCTCTCGGAGCTATCCCTGCGTGAGTTCGATTTTGTGCTGGCTTGCGGCGAGGATCGCCACGACGACGAGATGTTCGAGACGCTCCAGCACCGCACGAGCATGTCGAGCGTTCTGGTACGTATCGGCCGCTCATCCAGTGGACGTTCGCGAGCTGCGAACCTGCAGCTAGACTCGTGCCGCGAGTGGCTCGATGCACTCCAGCAGATCGTTCTCGGAACGCCAGGTAACGCGCCGCTGGTGTCGACTGCAGCGCTTTCGCCACGTCGCCAGGAGTCACTACCGCAGTTTGCGAGCGCTGAGCCAGTCCAATCAGGCGAAGCGACGGATCCGAACGTCGCATCATCCGTGGATACCCTGGTGTACCGGAGGAGTGTTTCGGAACCGCGAATCGGGTCTGCGGAATCAGAGCCGTCTACGAGCACCGCAGTCACAGCATTGCTGGCCGTAGCGTCGAGCGCGAGCGGAGCTGCCGGGCCGAAGCGACCGCCGTCGCTGCCCCGGATTCAGGAATACGAGACCCAGAGCGATACCGAGTCATCCTGAGGGCTCGTCGGCGTCTCTGTTGGGTCTGTGTGTGCGCTGCGTACCTGGCCCTGCATCGAATACGGTACTTGGACTGTGTGGACGCACCAGCGCTTTCTCGTGTTATTCGCCGACGAGCGCATCCATGGATCGCTGTTTCGCGATGCGGTATCGGGAAAGGCGGCCACGATCCGCATCACGACCTGTTCGAATGGACGCCTGAGACGAGTCTCGGCTATAGCCAGCATAGAGGCATCTCGAACGAAGCATCTCTGGAGCAGCAGCGGAGTGGCATCGCAGCACACCAGCATCTGTCTCATCCTTAAGCAGACGTGCCGCGAGACGACACGAAACGACACGATGCTTGCAAGTGCATGGGAGCATAATTAGTCGAGTTTTACCACAAGGCAGGATACGTTATCGGTGGAGCCGTCTTCGAGGGCCCGCCGAACGAGGCGCTCTGCAGCATACTGAGCGTTTTCGCGCATCCGCGTGTCGCTCAGAATCATTTGCGCAACCTGTTCGTCACTTAGGACGTCGAAGAGCCCGTCGCACGCCAAAACGACATGCGTATCGACGCCCTCTTCGATGACATGCGTACTGGTAAAGGGTTCGGAGATCACCACGTGTTTCATCGCAAAATCACCAAACGCCCGACTCACAGCCAGAACACCTAGCACCCGATGGCAGACCACGAAACCACCCGAGTCACTCACCCGGCGCGCCTCGTTCTCGTCGCTCGCCTTGTGGTCGTAGGAGAGCCGCAGCGCGTTTCCGTCACGGCGAACGAGGATGGCTCGCGAGTCGCCGGCGTTCGCCGTGTGCAGGTACCGTCGTCCATCCTTCTCGTCGCGCCGCAGCAAACAAGTGATGGACGTTGAACCAACGTAGAGACAGCGTTGCGTTTCTAGCTCACTATCCATTCGCGCGTATGCTCTCTGAAAGCAACGCTCGGGATAGCGCGTACGTTCCAGAGACAACGGCGGCGACGCTGCGCTCGAGCCGCTCGCTCCCTCCACCGCTTGCCGTTCCCTGGAGAGCTCCTCGGCGAAAACCTCGTGAAACCTGCGCTCTACTTCGGAGACGGCTTCCCGTCCGCCGTGGCCGTCGTAGATAGCGAAGAACATATCGTCGGCTCGACCAGCGAACCCGAAAATGAACTTGTGTCCGTCTTCGTTGGTTCGCCTGTATCGCTCGTTGGTGTCCTCGGCGAACCCGTAACTCAGGGTGCCCAGCGTCATGGCTGGCGTCAGGCCGTCGCCACTGCTCGTGGCGGGTGTCACCGGCACCGGTGCCGCAGCTGCAGTGCGCTCGACCTGGACGGTGTCGCCCGCACGCCTTGGCAGGCTGCTGGGCGGGCGACTTCGACCACCCACACCGACCTGCGTTTCCTTGTACTCGACGCCGTCAAACTCGACGGCCTGCTTCCGATCCTCCACCGCATCCATACCAGCTTCAGCTTGGGTTCCAAAACCCTTCACCAACAAGCCAATAGCTTGGTGCAGCGGCCTATTCGCCCAGAAAGGAAACGTGGCTTTTCACGCTACGTTATGATTCAAGCGCTGCTGCTGCTGCTGCTGCTGCTGCCCCTACTGCCCCTGCTGTGAATGGATCGCCTGGTACAGCCTTCGCGACAGCGGCCGTCTGAGATGCGTGCGCGCGCGCGCGCACGCACACGCGTACCACACCGCCCGGATGGCCGCGGCAGGGCACAGCGTGATGCGCCCGCGCTCGAGACAGCGCATTGCGTGCATGGATACGTGCAATGCGTGCGTGCGTGCGTGCGCATCTCAGGCGCTTCAGCCGCGATGATGATTGTCTTCTTTTCCGATGACACAACACATTCACAGTGACCACGGATTCCAGACTTCGAACTGGATATTCACATTCGGGAAAGCGTCCATCATGTTGCCACACCTTACCTCCAAGTTCTATGATGCATACTTTCTTTCGGACGTGCTGGTCGTTTTTGTGCGTCCTATCGCGCGCCTAACCCTCTTTGAGCACCCGCCCCAGCACCTAATCCGCCAGAGCAGATACATCATGGAGACAGAACCGCTTTGCCATACCACGGACGATATCGTCTCGATGGTGCGGAAACCGAGGCGGTTTCCATTGGCCCGCACCCAGGTTGCAGCGGGTGCTGTTCTTCAATAAAATTGGACCCAAGGCAACGCGTTCACTTGCAGATGAAAATTAAGTTTAGATCGCGCATAGGGATCCGAGACCTCGACCCATGCCTCGGAATCGTCCAGATCAAACAGAGTGAGCGGTGCATGGGCCCACGGTGGCGCCAGCGCGTTCTTACCGCCGCGCTACATGAGTTCGGCGATACTGCAACGCACACCGCCGCCGCCAACTACTTCAATCGTGCGAATATCGGCGTGAACCAAATCATCTAGATGTTCACGAAGAACCTGGCGCTGCTCTGGTGTGAATGCGTGGTAAGCACCCGTGCTCATCGCCATCACCGGTCGTCCGTAGCGCGACTCGATCTCCAGCACATTGCCGCAAAAGTGACACATCTGTTCACGGGTTATGGTGACGACCTCATGACCGGTGGAACGGAGCCGGTCCAGAATGAGTGCCCGCTCCCGTGAATCCTCCACCGATTCCGCACAGAAGACGGCGACGTGCGTTCCGATACACATCATCACGTTGGTGTGGTAAATTGGGCGCCCGTGGCCGTCCGTTGCGTGGAATGGAATCACTTCGTAGCCCATGACCCTGGCCCAGGTACGGGCAAGTTTCTGGTCGGATCGCTCACTGATCGCCATGTATGCAGTTCGATGGGGTCGGTCGAGGACCAGCGAGCCGGTGCCCTCGAGGTAGCGCGGCGTCTTGCTGACTTCCTCTCTCGTCAGGTCGTAGACATGCGTATACCGCCGGAAAGAGTGTAAGCGCGAAAGAAACTCTGGTCGACGCTCACGGCGACGATTCGGGGATTTCATGGGATAGAGCACGAGGGTGCACTCGCCGACCTCGAGATCCGTGTGCGTGCTGAACCAGTTATTCGGAAACACCGAGTCCGGTGCATCGTGGTATTTGTCGTGGGTGAAAAGGTGAACTCGGGCCCCGATTTTCTGCACGATTTGGTAATAGAGCTGCGCGAATTCATTCAATACCTGACGACGGATCGAGACGAGTTTGTCCTGTGCACCAGTGGTGCTGGTGGTCTGCTCTGCATCATCAGGCTGGTGTTTCAATCCAGCGACCACGGCGCTCGGATCATGCATGAAGTAATTATCATGTGCTGCGTATAGATTCGGCTCAAAGGCAGTTGGCGCAACCATAAGCAGATGATTGGTCGACTGCTGAATGGGAATCGTTGCTGGCTCCATCTGGTCCAGCTCCGTCTTGTTCTCCACGGGCACAATCCTGATGCCCAACTCGTGAAGATATTCCACGAAATCTACATCATGTCGGCCGAGAATAAACTCTCCCATGTGCGGAGTATTTAGCGGCCCGCTCTGATCCGAGAGAAAGCGCGCGGCATCCGTCATTAAGTCTGCATCGTTCGGCGTTTGTTCTGCAACAGTCGGCGCCGCGTTTTCTTGCCCGGCTGCGTCCAGCGAAGAAGATGCCGAATGCTGTCGCGATGGCAGCGGCGTCAGGTTCGCTGGAAGCATGTAATCGTTCACCAGTCGCGCTTGCGGAGGTTCCTGTATGGAGGTCAGCATCGCAGCAACATCATCGGTGACGATTTTGAACACGTCCTGCAGCGTGGCGCGCTCCTTCGTGTTGCGGTCGAAGATGTCCCGCACTGCAGCAACTCGTCGAGCTCGGTAGAGGCGGCGCGACATGGCATACCGGAAACCGGCAAAGTTTGTCAAGAGTCCGACACCAACGAAGCAGAGGTCGTCCGAGACCCACACGACATCGCGTGCCTCGAGCCGACAATGAGGTGGCAGTTCTTCGTGCATGATACGGCGGATTTGATTTTCTATTCGAGCCTGCTCCTGACGCCGCCGGGCCTCACCCGTGGTGCCTCCCGCGAGCGACAGCGCCTCGGTTTCAAACTGCGCCCGCTGCAGAATCGCATCAACGACTGCAGCGGACGTTGGAGAGCCGCCCCCTGGTTCCCGATCCCAGAGCGTCCCGATGCGCGACGTCTCCGAAGCGATCTGAGGCACCGGGCCCGAGCTCTCGACGGAGGATGCGCTTTGATCAGAGCCCTCTGGGGTTGACGTCGAAAACGCCGCCCTGCACAGCCCACGTGGCGGCGAAAACACGCGCCTCCACACTGCACCGCGTAGCCCAAAGACCGACCCCTCGAGCACACCAGCAAAGCGGCAACCGAGCATAGTGCTCATGACACGCCACGCTGCCGCGGACTCGCTGCGATGAGGGTGCGGGTCAGAACCCGACGCCAGCAGCTTGCGGGCGCTCCTCCTAGGCAGTGGTGGCGGGGTAGCTCGAGAATGAGACGTCTGCGCCCGGCTCGCGAAATGGACCGCTCCTAGAAAGCGGTCCATTTCGTCTGTCCGTTATGTCAAGAAACGACTGATTCATACTTGCGCACTCATGGAGCCGCCCGCCAGCGTCCGATCCGCATGCTGCCGCTGGCGCTGCGCACGCGTGCGCAGCGCCAGGATGCGATCCTTGCAATCAATTTGCGCTAAGAGCGCATTGCCTTGCGCTTGCCAGCGCGCTCGCTCTCCAGTAGCGTCTTGTAAGGGACCAGGGTGATCGCTCGAGAGCCTGCTCTGATGTCGACAGACGGAGAAACGCGCAAGCTAGCGTTTATCCTAGCGCCTCTGTTGCGAACAGGCCAGTGGCAACTTGCGCTGAGAACTGCTCCGCGTTGCCGGCTGCGCGCTGGCGGCTGGAAGCGTTCGGCGGGACGGGGTGCACTCCGTGCGAGTCTCAGTCCTGAGTCTAGCGCATCCGAAAGCGGAGGCTCAACGCGTAATGGTTCGCAGGGAACCGAGGGTCTGCTGCAAGACAAATCAACGGACGGGACGGGGGCGCAGCCGGCCACCGACCTGAGCCCCGCAGAGGCTGAACAGCTGCGCAAGAAGCAGGAAGCGGACGCGCTGCGTGCAGCAGAACGCTTCATGGAACGAGACGAGGGCAACTTTGCGTGCACCTCTTGCGGCTATGTCTATACGCCCCAGACTGGGGAGACGTTTCTAGGTATACCGCCGGGCACGCAGTTTGAGGATATCGATGCGGGAACGTTCCGTTGTCCCGTGTGCCGCTCGCCAAAGAGCGCGTTCCAGCCGGCACGAACAGTGGTCGCAGGTTTTGCGGTCAATCAGAAATATGGAATCGGTGCGAATGCGCTGACGCCGGCGCAGAAAAATGCGCTCATATTCGGGGGACTTTTCGCCGCCTTTCTCTTGTTGCTTTCGGGCTATCTGATGAGCTGAATCGGCATGAGCGCGAGTGCAGGCCTCATCATCGAATTCTTGTCGTTTTCAGACGTGCGATGCGTATCTCAGCGATCGACGGGATGAAGCGAACGCATCGCAGCCGGGTAGCAAGGCAGTGCTCGAAGCGTCGCAGATACTACGTGATCCAGAACTGATTGTGGACGTTCGATTGGCGTCGAGCACACGCGAAGGTGGCGGTCGCAAAACGCACCTTCATCGGAGATGGCGGTTTGTTGGGTTTTCATCAGAATATGTAAAGCGAAATACGACTGGTCTTGCGGGATGAGATGCTTCACCATTGCTGCGGAGCGTTGGATGACACGCCGACTTTGGACGTGCGCAAACTCTAAAAGAAGTACTTGCGCTGGTGCGCGGCAGCAGCGCGAGTTTTGTTTGCATATGATTAGGGTAGCGCTGGCAATAGTATAGGGTGGCACCCAGATGCTGGAACGTGTTAGAATGGAGCGCCTCTGCCATAAATTGACCAACTTGTATGCGCAGACAATCTCCATTGTGAATCACGCCACCTGCTGCAGGCGCTGCAATTCAGCAGCTCGTTGGTGCCGAGGCACTGTCGCCTGATCGACCCCGCCGGGCGGTTCCCGACTGCGTGCCCCGCTGTGCACCACTCGGATTTGTCCAGCGGCACGTACCGTGCGGTCAACGTCCAAGACGACCACCAGGGTCCAGACGGATCGCAACCTCACATATAGGGTGTTTCCGTGCCGTGGACATGGTGCAGAACGGCTGCCACTGGCGATGCCACATAAGCGAGACCTCATGAGAACGCAGTGTGCGATGCGATTACAGAAGGCGGCGAGTGCCTTGTCTGATTTTGATTGATGCACGCACGAAAACTGCTTTGCCGAAGAGACGCTGGTCACCAGATATATCTCCGGGAGCGATAACACGGAGAAAGAGTTCCGCCAGGATATCGATATGCCGTGGACACGACGGAAAGCATGCCGATCACCTGAACGTGCATCGGCCGATTCCTCGTCTTTTGTGTTTCCCAGGATTTCCAGCTGCTTCACAGTGCTTGCGTCTGAGACGATACCATGATCGCATGATTGAGCAGGTCTTGTCGACGGGACGAGCATCGTCCCATGCGTTCACGTTGAATCACGCCAGCTCGACCCTCGCCGCTGGCAGACGTCCGTAAACAGGAAACCGCAGCATCAACAATGCACGTGAATCCATAGGACAGATACGAAATCGACCAAGGCGCTGCGTTCTGACGATGGAGAGCGCCCGACCGGCGCCCGTTCCAGAGGCGTCCAGCGGTTGGACCGATTATTGGAGCCGCGCGCTGCGGATCCGCAGCGCATCCAGCGCCGAGCAGCGCGTTCCCCCAAGCCAGCGCAGCATCAGCTGCAACAGGTCACAAGGCAAGCGATCTTCCAACAAGAACGCGCGTAAAACAACCTCAACGCGCGCGCTCTCTGTTTGAAGGCTTTGATGGCGTCCGTCGCGAAGAAGCGTCGACGCGCGGTGCTTCGTTTCCAACAACGCAGAGTTTTCCTTAGGGAGAGGTTGTGTAAGAAACCTTCGCCGCAGGCGGCACAGCGTGCTGGACGCCGCGCAGCTGATGAAAAAGCGCATGAGAATTCGACCAAGCCCCGCAGTTCTGCACTTACAACAACGTTCGATGCAATCAACGATGCATTGAACTTGATCCAGGAAGCGCAGCGTGCGACACAGGTCACGTTGGACGGTGCCGCTTCGGCTGCGCGGGCAGCGAGTCACGGGTCCGAGCGAGGGCGGCGCGTAGGCACGCGCGGGACAGTGCCTGTGCGTTCGTCTGAGCACGATGCGCGGGCCAGTTTGGACCCTATCCAAGCTCTTATGAATTCGGAACGCTTTCGTGTGGACCCATTCAGAGCGTTGACTGAAACGCTACAAACGCGGGACTGAGCAAGGACGACGTGCTCTCTTTTCCTCCGAGTTCCGCCACTGCGCACAACTGGAAGAGCGCCGCTCGGCACGCTTCGCGGATATCAGCGTTTCCGCGCACCGACTTTGAAGCGCAAGGGTATGATATCGACTGAGCGTGCCCAGCGCGCGACGATTCTTGCGTCGCCAGGTGTCGACCATGGACGAAAGTGAAACACCTTGTTCGAATCAACCATGGGACAAACGAGAACGATTCTGTGGCCTGTTTCGCAGAGCATCCTTGGATTATGGGTCTTAGGTGGCATGAGAGCGATAACAACGCCGCAACCGGCATGTCGTATCGAACGGACGCTGCACTGGGCGCTTTGGACGATAGCAGCGGTGTCGAATGCAGGCGTGTCGTTCAGATGCTGGCTGGCTGGCTGGCTGGCTGGCGCGACACGCATGCTCCGGATGCTTCGCGCGTGCGTGCAAATGCCGCTGGCCGGCCGATGCGTGCACGCGTTCGTGGCGAACACACGAGATTTATGATCCTCTCGTGGAGTGCGCGAAAGACTCGAGGCAAAGGATGCGAGCGAGTGTTCGCGCCTGGAATTGCTTGCTGCTTTCCGCGAAGCGCTGTTTCGGGCGAGACATGACAAACTCGCCCTAAGCCTGGGGCGAGATACCTTCCATCTATGAACATGGTTTTCTGCACGGGTGAAGAGAATGCGTAGGTGCGTGGGATGTGCTGCACGCAACTTGCGCTCATGGAGTACGCATGGATCAGTGGAGATGCACGTCTGTCGGCGCTCTTGTCTCAGGGTTCCGCCTCCAGAGCGCGATGATCGAACGGGATCCCGACGTTTCGACGAATGCGAGCGCCCAGGAGCTGCTATCCAACACGGCCTCGGTAACCGAAATCGCTGCGGTTGTTGTGGAGCAGTCGCTCGGTTCCAGATTGGGAGCAGATGCCGCACGCACTGCAGATCGAAAAGGTTGGTGCCTGCATGATGCATGAACGCCTTCAGCTGTGGCTGGAGAGCGTGGTTGCGTCCCAGTGCACACGAGCGACTCGACGGGTCGCGTGTATCGACCATCATGAAAACGGGACACATTCGCGAGCGCGCTCTGATGCGCATGGATGGACGTCCGAATTGGTGACTTGCATCGCCTGGTGTCATGCAGTGCACCTCATATGCTGACCCTGTGCTCATGCCGGGATCACGCACATCAATTTCTGGCTTGATAGGAGACCCCGTCGTCGTACGATTTGGCGGCCAAATGGCAAGCGCCGGGCAGCACCATCGGTGGTGCTCGGGTGCACGAGCGGAGATGCTCGGAATCTCTGCACCCGCCAGAACAAACGCCGTGTTGAGGTTCTCGCAGGCGCCATTCCGCCTGTCGCGTGCGTTCGCCAAGAAACCCCACCTCTAAAGTGCTCCCACATTCGACGTTTGTATCCGCGTTGGAGATGCGCTGGCTGCCGAGCGTTCGCGAGTCATCTCGACTGCAAAGGCTCGCATGCACGCTGCCTGATTCCTTAGTTTTTTTGCCCGGTGCCTCCGAGGTGTGGCCGTTCTGCACGGCCTTCGTTCTGGTCTGGCCGCATTCTTTGCATATTCGCATAGCTGGGCCACCTGGGGGCGCGTCGCGAACTGACCTGCAGGATTTTTCGCAAACGGCAGCAGGCGTAGGCAAAGTCAAACACATGTTTTGTGAGCTGCAAACGCGCTGTTTCTGTCCTTGAATGCTGGACAACTCAAGAGCGCACTTGAAACTTGTCCCTAAAAACCCGTTCCAGACTGTGATGTGTCAACCTCGTATCGATATATCTTGGAGCCAGAGCGTGTCATACACGATAGAAAGGCGTCCTGTAGAGCCAGAAACGGCTCCAAGGGTTCCGCACCAGCAACCGCCCAATCCAACGCACCGCGAGCAACCCATTATATGCCGCGCGAGGAGGTGCACGCCTTGTCCGCGTCCGTTTTGAGCTTGCAACGTCTGCGAGGCGGCAGCGTTCAGATTCGAGACAGGGCACAAGTGCGAGAAGCACGCAGCGCATTCCAATGCAAAAAATTTCCGTTCCGTCGGCACGCCCGCCGGTGTACACGACGGCTCAACGCGCTCGCCAGGACGGATCTGTTGCCACCAGCGTTCCCGTCACGGGGTCCATGAACTCGAACGGGACCCTGTTGGCACACGCTGGTGTGGATCGAGTACCAGCGTACCGCTTCGTCAACGAACGAGCGCACGCACTGCACTGCATCGGTCGGAATTTCGCCCCTGGTGCAACGCGCTGTGCAGTGGAGATAATGAGTGCTCACTGGATGCTTGGAGGCTTGGATGCTTGGCAGGCAGCCAGCGCGCGTCCAGCGCTGGCATCACGCCGGGTTCCGCCGCTCTGGACATGCAGCGGCTCGAGGCGCACCACCGAAAATTGGCGCGTACCTCGCACGCGCTATCGTGCATCTGGCAGCGAGCGTCAACATCCTGGTAGTCTGCGCCACACACCAGTGAAGATAATGGTATTCGTTTCGATACCCTCACAACCTGTTACATCAAAAAAGTCGAGGATGTCTCGGCTGGCTTCCGAAAGACCGGTGCTGCGGTGTTCCAAGGGAACGCGACTGGAGAACAGCGGCGAACCGGCACTGCTTACGCGTCGAGCGTTTCTGGGAGCTGCAGCTGCAGCTGTGTTCGGGCTGGGCAGCGTAGTTGCACCTTCAGCGTCTGTGGCAGCACCTCTAACGCTGAACCCTTTTGCGCGGAAGAAGGAGGCAAAGTCTTCAAAGGGTAGCAAAACACAAAGTTCGACGGAAAAGGGTTCGGACACGCAGGCCACTCCGCGGCGGAAGAAAGACGCCCTGGAGACGCTCTCGCCTGAGGACCAGGAGGACATTGATGAGCTCACGAAGCGCTTAATGTCACGTAAGTCGAGCTCAGAGGAGGCATCGCAGTAACGCATTTGGTGCGTATTTGTAACAGCTGAGTTCGGATATAGCGTGCTTTGCTGGATCCTTCGAGAGCGCAGCGTATCGCGCCCAGCACGGAATCCAGCGGGTGCGCACTGCGCGACCACTGCAGTCCTGCGCGTCGACACACGTGCAAGCGTTGTCGACGAGATGCCTCGGCTGCGGCTGCGGCCCGGGTACCGCATTCGTCAAGGGAAACGCGAGCGTTACCGATGAGCGGCGCGCACCATTGGGCAAGGTGCGGTTCGAGGTGCCGCACCGCAACGCGCCGCAGAAATGCTGCACTTGGAGCGCTAGGGGACCTAAGATACTCGTTTAAACAGGGCATAGGGGGATTGATGGATCGACACCGGCCAGGAACGAGTCGCGACAGGCTAGAAATCGGGCGGCATGCCATGCCTCGGCCCGGGATTGAAGCGTAAACGTATACAACCGGTTTTCGTGAACGATGACCGAACATGCATTTTGCCGGTGCCAGCCCATGCGTCCGAAAACTTCAATTTCAAAGTCAGCGTAGACGCGTTGATCGACGTGCCGGGTATTGCGAGCAGACCGTACGCGAGCCGAGGCGACAGCGGGTCGGCTGCGCAGCGTGTTCACGAACTTGTTCGCGAGGATTTCGGCGCTTTCCAGGCCGGCCCCCGAATCCAACCCGGCGGATATAACTGAGAGATGATCAGACTCTGGAAACAACGGGGACTGGAACGCTGCCAAGACCAACATACCCTGGTTTGGGTGTCCTTTCGCGGTTGTCGTGATGGCCTCCCTCCGTAGCAACGTGTTCCGCACGGCTTGCTGTCGGCGCAGACGGTCCTCTGTCCAGTCTTTCGGGCGCCAGAACTGTATGCTGTCGTCACGATAGCAGACCAGGCTGTCGTTTGCGGTGCGGGGCAGCGTTTCCGCGCGTGCGTTTGTGCCGCGTCCGCCGTCGATTGAGAGCAGCAGCAGTAGCGCGGTGCAGAGCTCGCGGCGGGTGTAGAAAACAGCGTTGGTGCTCGTGTTTGGCGTATGTGTACACCGGATGTGGCTCGTGCCAGTTTGCTTCGTGTGCCGCCCGCGTACTTGTTGTTGGTGCAGGGCTGGTGGTGTCAAAAAGGTGTACCTCGAGACGATTGTCCGCATACTTGCGCAGTGCGGAAGCTGATCATCTCAGTTTGTTATCCATGGAATGGAGGGCGCGTACCCCTACCGACGATTCGGGCAAATCGCCGATAAAGGCGCACCGTGTTTGATCACACAAAATTCCATATATAAAGACTTTGGGATCTCGTATCGGAACTTGTTCCGCTGCGCGCGCACGCCACGCCGGTGGTTATATCTTCTGGGGCAGCTACGCGAGACGGGGTACAGGGTGTCGCGTCCGCTCCGTTTGACGATTTTTGGGTATGCTCTCGAGCCTGGAAGGTGGCCATTCCCGGGAAGGTGTTGATGGCGATTACGACGCGATCTTTTTGCGGCTTTTGGAGGACGAGGAGTCCTACACTGGGCGTCAACAGCACCGAGGCACAGTGCTACAGGCACCGCCGGCGCTCAGAGCGCGCCTTTCACAGGAGGCGCGCACTGGTGCTGCGCCTCAAACCGAGACCGCTAGGGAACGTTCGGCCTTCGACGTCGACCGCTGGGAAAGTGCATACGCGGACACGGACAGGGGTCTTTCCTGTACGGAGCAGCGCAAGCCTCCCGAGAACGCGTTGGCGCCACGTGAAGTCGCAGCGAGTGCCGGTATCTCGACCAAGAGTTCAGAAGCAGACCTTCCCGAGTGGATCCGACGTGAAATTTACGTCAGAGATGGGGAGCTTGTTATTCTCCGTGACCGACTGGAACGTCAGCAGCGGGAACTGATTGCCTTAAGAAACGCGCAGGCCGCAACTGCAACAGGTTCGCAGCAGCCTGGGCGAGCGCGCGCCCCCAGCTGGACCGCTGACGCCCAAAGGCACACCAGACCGAGCCAGGGTCTGCCCAGTGGAAGCGAGCAGGAATTTACGAGTGCTGTCGTCCAAAGACTCGCCACGGAAACTGATCGTTTGAGAGCGCGATTGGCGTTCCGAGAGCGCGAAATCTCCCAGTTGCGAGAGTTGCTCGCAAAGGTGGTATCCTCGCCAGCACAGGGCGTGGCGGATGGACCAGTGCATTCGTCGTCGTCGTCGTCGTCGCAAGGGCCACTGCCACCGCCACCGTATACATGCAAGAGCGCTGTAAAGCGAACCGCGAACGTATCCGTGGCCCCAACAACGCATCCGAGTCGGAGTAAGCGGGCTGGTGTCTTTTTCGACGAGAGCCTGCTGTTATTGAACCAACAGTGTGGCAATTCGCTCGCTTCGCAGCCGCCGAGCCCCAATGCAGCAGCGTCACAGGCCAGGGTCACCGTCGACTGGCGCCAACACGAACCTGGAGAACCCTCTTCCGCTCCTGCATTGCAGCATTCGCGGCCATGTTCTAGGACAACAAACCTCCAGTACAGTGATCGTACCCAGATCTTCACGATCTTGACGGCTTGCGAGGATTCATGGCGCGAACTGCTACGCCATGCAGCGCCAACAAATCGCGAGAATCCCCAGGTGAAGCTCGATAACTTTTTCGCTCAGCAGATGCTCGCATTGCTTCGTACCGAAGCAGACCTCCGGGAATGTGTGCGGCCGATTCAACAAGCCATGCTCATGAGCTACGCGGCCTGGAAACGCACAGCAGAGCCGTCTCAGGCACTGGACAAGGAAGCACGCTTCGCTGCTGCGCTCACTGTTCTGGATGCACTCCTGGAGCACAGCACCGCATTCCGGGATTACTTTATGGATGCGACCAGTCAGGAGCGTGCGGACGGAGCCTACTCTGCCTCGAATACGAACGGTCTTATGCTCGAGCATCTCATAGAGCTCGTTGTCGATGATTCCTCCTGGGTGTTTTGGCAAAATCACCCAGGTCTGCTGATCGCATGCTTCCGCATCGTGCATAACCTCCTGCGCGGCTGGTGCGTGCGTGTGCGTGAGCGTACCTCACCGCGGGCGCCATCTGCAACATTTCAGGTTCAAATACGGGTACTCATCGAATCCCCCGTTCTTCGACATATTTTCGCGGAGCTAACCCCTGATCATGCATCGTTACGCGAAACAGCGTGTGCAGCCTTGGGCTCCGCATTTGCCGTAGAGAATGCGCTGCGCATCTACACCGGAACTGGTTCCGCGGAAGCTCAATGTTGCGGCTGGCAAGCGGCAGCCGTCCAAAGCGGTAGCATCTGTCGGGTGCTGCGACTCGTCCAGGACGCGCCGCTGCCGCTCACCCTTGACATGCTTGGCCTGGTGGAAGCCGTCTTCCTTGGTCCGTGTGCCGATACCGCACTCGACGAGTGGATCACACATGTTCGCCCCGAGGATCGATTCGAAGCCCTAGAGGATTTGGTGATCGCCTTGGAGCGGCTCTGGATGCCGCTTCAGGAACTGCAGATGTTGTTCCATGAACCATCGGTTGCCGTCCTTGACGAGCGGTATCAAGCGTCGCCTAAACGCAGTGGATCCGCTTTACGAGGAACGCTTAGAAGCGCGCTGGAACGCTGGCAATGCGTTGCTGCTATGTCCATGCCTCGGAGCGACTCTGGAACAGCAACAACAGCAGTGACAAAGAATATGCCGCTGCCAGAGCCATTTCAGTCTGCAACAGTGCAGCAGCTTCAACATGGCATCGTTGGCGTTCTGGCGCTGCTTTATCGCTGGACGCAACCTCTAACCGAACGACCATCTGAACCGGATATCCAGCGCCAGTGGACCATTTCGGCAGACAAGGAGAACCGAGAGCGCTCCGAGGGCACCTCAGTGAACGCTTCCCAAGTCGGAGATCGTCCAGCACACGACTGGCCACATCGACCGGAGCATCTGCGAGCGTCGGTCAGGGCTCGTCTACGCGATCTGCTCCGTAGTTTGCGCCTTGCCGCTGCTGATCAGCAACGCCAGCGTACACCCGCGGCCGACAACAACTCGTCCGCTGACGCAGCAGACGAGATGGTCGTCCCTTGGATCCACTGGAGCGAGGCGGCGGACGCCCTCGAGCCCCTGCTCCGGGCGATATGGTGTTGGCTGCACCCCGCAGACGCCAGTTCGGCGACGGTTCACGCAAACGCCAAACCTGCAGCCGCGATGCCTGCATTGGAATCGACGTCTCTTGCGCCGTTCCGCTGAGTCATCTGTCGGCACCTCGGGTATCACCGGAATGCATCTAGTGACGATGCTCCATCATTGAGAAATACCCTCTCATTCCTACTTTGAGCGCATCATCCATCAGCGCCTCAGCTAGCACCGAAATGCATGCCGAGTTGGAGCTCCATCATGGCCGAAAGACCGTTTCGTTCAAAAGAGTCGCGTGTAAGCCAAAATCGGTGCGCTGCATGATCAGGAATGTTTCGTACGAGGGTCTGTAGACCAAACCAGCCAGTGTGCAGGGGATCTGGTGTGTCAGCGTCAGCCTCTGACGTCATCGCATCGATTCGGCGTTCGCCGATCCAAACCTGAACTGGAGTCCAGGCTGGTAAAAGGCTCCGCAACTCTTGCTGAAAACGCGCCGCAAAGCCCCTGAGACGCACGTTACCTCCGATGAGAACCACATGTTGGAGCAAGGCAGGCCAGAGCGCTTTGGGTATGCGCTCTAGGCTCTGGAGAACAACCTCTGGAATGCCAGCCTGTGGGATCTGAATGGTGTCTTGTGGTGCGAAGAGCGACTCGGGTGCGAGGAAATGCTCATTGGTCAACGTTAACACCGAACCCAAAGTCGCTGTCTCGTCAGCTCCGTCAGCATCTGCGTCTTCTTTGTCGATTGCGGCTGTCGTGGTGATGCTGGTATGCTCCGGAGCCAGCACTCGGCCGTAGCGAAACTCGCCGCGGTCCGTCTCGTTTGGTAGCAGGTACCGTATCCGAGTCTCTTCTGAATGCAGGCGACTCCGCTGCAGTTCCCGCTCAAGGTCCGCACACACGTAGCACACGCGCTCCTTGAGCCGCTGTACCAGGAAGCTCTCCTTCATCAGGTTCCAGGAACGGTAACTGATCAGTTCCTTAAGATAGTTATTCAGGAGCCGTCCGCCTACATCGAGGCGACGCACCGCGTAGTTCAGGAGCTGTCCATCAAAGACCGGTACAACATGCGTAAAACTATGACCGGAGTCTATGACAAGACCAGTGGCGCGACTCCATGGGCTCGGTGAGGCTGCTGTGCCCGTCACGAGCGTCTCGTGGTGCATGAGCGCTGCGTAGGCGGTGCAGGTGACGTAGACCGCGGATACGTCGAAGTAAAAGAATGCGGTTTTCAGCATCCGTTCTAGCGCTGGTAGCGGACAAAGCGGGGGCACCGTCAATACGAGGCGTTTCCTGGTCAATGATAGTTTCTCCTGGGCGAGCACATCGCTCCAGATCTTGGCTTGCAGCGCCAAGTCGGTAACAAGTCCGCGATCGATAGGTCGTCGAACCCGCAGACCCAGTGGAGAACACTGCTCCAGTGCTGCCCCGCAAAGCGTCTTGCGCTCTGCAGGCGAGTGCGTTACCCCAGAGCGCTTTGCACCAGCGTCAGTGTCAGCACCAGTTGAATGTTTCACACGAGCGAGGCCGTTCACGTGGACTCGCGGTGCGGCGTCGCCAAGCAGACCGATTTTCACAGTGTCTGCACCGTTATCCAACAAGATTATGGACGCGTCAATAAAATCGCTCATAAGAAGTGCCTTTCTGCGGAACACTGCGAACTGTTATGGGTCCATGCGTCCACGCTGCACACGACCGTCGGTAGGACACGTGGCTGCACCGCGTTCCCCGTTCCAGTCCGGTCGATGCGGTACCGTCAACAACCGCACTGGAGACGTGCTCTTCCAGAGTTCGACCTATGCGTAAACTAAGACCGCGGCGGGTACGTGCGCTTCTTATGGACCCTCTGTGGGTACCCGGCAGAACTCGCTAGCGGTCGGGTAACGAGCGCACCACTGCTACGGCTCCTGTACAGGGGCTTCGGCGACGGTGCCTGCGCACTCTCTTTTCTTTTCGCTCACCAAACGTTTATGTTGTACCTGGATCCCTTATCGCGGGACGAGAACTGGCTATCGGGAAAGCGCCCATCGTGATACGCCTCACCCTCAAGTTCCATTCCTTACAATTCCTTTCGGATGTACTGGTCGTTTCATAGGTTGTATCGAGCATCGAGTGCCTGTCGTGCTGCATCCACCTTGGCGCCTAGACAGCT
>Ga0078972_1007045_pt1 | contig 25647 bp, 24 predicted proteins | sample YelNatPaOPGAMG01_FD_67568 | JGI IMG/M metagenome (GOLD analysis project Ga0078972, IMG submission 67568) | Hot spring thermophilic microbial communities from Obsidian Pool, Yellowstone National Park, USA - OP-RAMG-01 (SPADES assembly) (version 2) | ecosystem: Environmental > Aquatic > Thermal...
TAACCCTGAGAAGAGTAAATATTTAGTTATCAGTGGTATTTTCGCCAGTTGCAATGGATGTGTGATTAAGTGAAAAGTTTGTAAGTGAAAATTCCCTTCTCGTATAGGGGTGGATGCCAAAGGCAGACGGGGTGTTTATTTTGTATGGGCGAACCTGTGTGTTCAACCTTATTTATAGATTCATCCTGTTTTTTGGGCAGGCCATCGGTCCGCCCTTATAATCTTACAATCAAAAATCAACATTCAACAAATAATGGCAATTGCCACCTGTAACTGCTGAATGATTACTGAAAAGGAGTCTTTATAATTGAAATAATGTACATAATTTGCTATTTTATCAGAAATGGAGGTCTATAAGATGAAGATTAAGATTTCAGCTCTTATCCTCTTTTTAGCCATAACTTTCTACTATTGTTCGGACTCGGGAGAGAATGGCGATATAATTGCAGACAGCAGTGATTCAGGCGCCAATATATCGAACGACGCGATGGAGTCAGATACTGATTTTATGGATGGTAGATATGATCTGGATATTATATCCGAAGACTCAGATCAGACATCAAAGGACTATAAAGAGATAACAGATGGGGTTATTAATACGGATATCCTTTCTGATACCTCGGAGGATATCGTGGATATTGTCGAAGAGGACATACTCGCAAAAGATGTACTTCAGGATGAAGACATAATTTTGGTTCAGGATACATATTCGGATGTTGCCGATACAGGAACTCCTTATGTAAATATTGTCTCACCAGCGGATGGGGCAACAGTAAAAAATCCTGTTGTTTTTAAGTTTACTTACTCTAAGGTGAGCAAGGTCAGATTCTTTGCGGATAATTACCCTCTGGGTGCTGCATTCGACCCACAGGGTACGGATACCTTTACATACAACTTTTCGGGTACGGGGTATGAAAGGAATATACTCCTCGAAGGATATGATGCCTCAGGGAATACTGTTGCATCGGATTCGATAAAGATAACCGTTGAAGACAACGAGAACAAGGGAGAACTGATTGGCAAGATGTACAATACCTATTATTACCTTGCATACGAGGCCTCATATTCAGGGGCGGATGATACGACACTGTATGATAGTAACTGTAAACCTATTGCTGATGTACCCTATAAGTTTTCAGATGCGGTCTGCATAGAGGGGAGCGGGAAGCTCGAGGATGGCAGAGTAATAAATTATGCAGAGACCTGCAATTGTGGCAGGAAGTGTGCAGGCTACAACTATATAGTCTGTTATACTGTGCTTGACCCGAATAAGTACCCATGGGGTATGGGTTCTAAGGGGAATCCTCTCGTCCCTCTGCGTTCGTGGGCAACGGATAATGCCATAATTCCGTACGGGACGATATTGTATATCGAGGAGTGGGATGGAGTATTGATACCCGATGTGGATGGGATCGGGAATTTTGTGCACGATGGTTGTTTCAGGTCCGATGATATCGGTGGAGCAATTCAGGGTATGCACTTTGATTTCTTTGCAGGGACAGCATCTATGTGGAAGGCGCTCGAAAAGATATACCCCACAAAGACCTACTTCAATGTCTATAAGAATAACCCCAAATGTAGCTATCTTAAGAATTGAACTGCTGGTGTGAATGGGTAGAGGTTGAGGTTGAGAGAGGGTAGTTTTTAAGAGAAATTCGGAGGAATTCTACCTGGCACTTTGGGCAAAATATCCCGTGATATCAATAAGTTAGCGTTGCTTTTGCCCTTTTTTTGCCCTTTTTGGGTAACTGGCACCTATGCGGTGCCTATGCGGTGTAAAACATACGGTTTTTTATCATTTTGGACAGCAGTGGTCTTATATAAAATTTATGCCGCTTTTATTTCGTCCTCTCCATTTTTAAAGCACCTGCAAAATAGGGAGACGATTATTCCAGATAGGGCATAAAATGCCACTATCGTGTATCCTGTTGGGAGGTCGAGGTAGTAGGAGAGGACTATTGCAATTAGATTTATGATTATACCGAGTATCCAGGCCCCGATCAGTTTTATGGAGAATCTATCCGCAAAAAAGGACATAATATAGGCAGGTGAGACGAGGATGGAGAATACGACAAGGACGCCAGCCAGATTCACCGAACTCGTAACAGTAATAGCAAATGAGGTAAAGAAGAGAATCTCCTTTAGTGTCCCCTGTACTCTCTCCACGACAAAGTACAGAAACAGCCCGATTATTGCATAGAGTATCGAGGTCTTGATCAGCTCTGCTTTGGTAATGAATAGAATATCAGATGCGGTGAGTTTCTGAACCTCTTCGGTTCCGTGGGGATTTTTTGAGAGGAGGATAATGGATAGACTTATACCCAGAGCGTAAATCAATCCAATGAATGCCTCGTGACTCATCTTCTTCTTTGAGGTAAGTGCAATCAGAAATGCACCAAGGAGTGCAAATGTGAGGGATATAGGGTATACATATTTGCCATCGAATAGTAAGAAGGCGATGGCGGTGCCAAGCGCCGCCATCTGCCCAATAGCAAGATCCGTAAAGATAATTCCGCGCCTTATGATGTTTATTCCATAGTATGAGTGAATTCCCAGTAGAACTGTTGCAAAGAGAAAGCTTATAAATAGTATGTCAATCATTTGGTGAGCTCCTCGACGATGTAGTTATACATATCGAAAATATCCTTGATATTATCGAAACTCTTGACATCGTGGGGTAGCAGAACGAATGGGGTCTTGATTGCCTCAGATACTTTTTTTACAGACTTTGTCTCGTGGTAGTCGTCACCAATTACCCTGTGAATCTTCTCGCTCTTCGATTTTTCGATGATCTCTTCAATGTGTTTTGCCGTAGGTGGAATTCCGGGCTTGGGCTCTATCTCCGCAAACATCGCGCAATTTGCATCTCTTGCTACATAGTCGAACATTCTGTGATACTGAATCAGTTTACAACCATTGATACTCTTCAACTTCTCATCCCACACCCTTCTCTTCACCTCGAACCTGTCGATGAGGTCTTTGAAATTCTTTTCAAAGAACTCCCTCTTTTCGGGCTTTACTTTTATGAGTGCATCCTTTATCCCGGATGCGATATTGGGGAAGTTTTTGTAACTGAGATAGTAGTGAGGATTCCCCTCCGGATGGATATCCCCCTCTGATCTGCTTACATTTTCGGGCTTTTGTATCAGTTCTACCTTCTTCGAGAGGTCTATCAAATACTCAGAGCCAGCATTGATCTTCGGGTTATTTGCCTGTTTCAAGAGTGGGGGAATAAAACCAATCTCCAGAGATGCCCCGTTTATTATGAGCAGGTCCGCCTGTCTGAGACGTCCGATTAGAGAGGGCTTTGGCACCACGAAGTGCGGGTCCTCTGTCCCCTTCGCGAGTGTTGATACCTCTACTGCATCTTTGCCTATCTCTTTTACGATTGACTCAATGTAAGGATATGTTGCAACTACCTTTATCTTTTCATCAGCATATAAAGAGCCCGTAATTGCTACTAAAAATAGTATCAAAAAAATAAATCTCTTCATAAAACACCTCCTTAAAATGCGTGGGCGCCGTGGGCACCGACTGCAAAATTGAAACTGAAAATAAATTCCTGAATTGGCTTCATACTCTCCTCGAAATATCTCGAATGGTCATAGTTGTACTGTGCCCTGAATCTGGCAAACTCGGAGAAGTAGTACTCTATCATATACGACAACTTATAGAGCTGATCTATATCCAGATCTACGCTCTTGGAGTCGAGCTCGATTGAGGGTTTCAGTAGATAGTCAGCTCTCAATCCCGTCCTCCATCTCTTATCGAATTTGAATAGTATCTGTCCATAGAGCCCGGAATTAATCTTATGCAACGCAATTACATCCGCCTTATCATCACCTTCATTATCGGGTGTTCCGTTGTCGTTCAATTTATAGAGTGTCCCATCAATGATTCTGCTCAGATATTCGCCCTCGAAGGAGACATACCTGTATGCATCTATGATGTACTTATATGTTATGTCGAATCCGTACACAACAGTTCCGTCAGCCTCTATCGAGTGATCGGGTCTTTCAGCCTCTTCCCCTTCGTGGTGATGGGAGTGAATAAGATTGGAAGGACCATACAATATCGAGGAACCCAGAAGGAAGATATGGTCCCCAAAATCGAATGAGGTCTTCAAGAATCCCGTAAAGAGGGCAGGTTTACTCTTTGGCTCAATCTCTTTATCAAGAAATGTATATCCATCTGCATTGAAAGATACTGCCTCATCAGATGAACCCTGAAATACCTCAGCGCCGAGCATCAGCATAAAATCGAGAGGGAATGTATATGTGAGCCTGAGCCCTACATCGGATATGCCTTCACTCCCGAGTAGTGCGTCATATATCAGTGGTGAATCATAGAAGTCCCAGTTGTGGGCGTGTTTCTCGTTGTGTCTCCCTATCGCACTCTTGAAGAGTCCGAGCCGTGCCCCAAATCCGTAAGGCAGGAATTTCGTATCTGCATATACCTCCTCCAGCTCGAGCCCGTGACCCGGTGCGTATGTCATAACACCAAAAAAATCGAAGTAAGGGTCTATGGGGGCAGCAAAAGAGAGTTCGAGATAGTTCAGGTGAACACCTCTCTCTTTGTTCATATGTGAATGAGGCGGGTGATGCATAAACTCCGGGATCTCGAGATGCTCTCTTGACTCATCCTTTATATCACTGCTAATAAAAGCCATATCCGCAATCAGGGATATGTCGGGATTGAACTTGTTCTGAATAAATGGATTTTCGTTTGTTTGGGCAAATGCATTGACCGATGAAAATATCAATATAATGATTAGCGATAACTTTTTCATAATTTACCTCCTTAAGTAGTAATCAGGATAGAAGAAAGTTTTTCTTATTTTCAGGCAGCTACGGGAGGTCCCCGTATCAGGATCGGGGTTTTTATACTCTCTATTTTGATGGAAATATCTTCAGGTGTGAGATCCTTTTCCGGGATATATTTTCGAATATCTTCGCCCTCCGAGTCATCTGTATCAGCATTGTTCTGATAGCTGTGAAACTGACATATTGGGCAGTTGTCTTTGAGGTCGAAGTTGTGGGCCGGGTGTATCAGATCGAATAGATTGAAGTGCAACAGAATGGGTAGGATAATCAGAAAATTTAAGAGCCTGCGACTCATATCCTGTCAATATAAACATACGAAATCGTGCTGTCAAGGGATTAAATGACATCTGTAAAGACTCAGTTACTGGTGGCAATTATTGTTGTCCGAAAAAGTTTATCAGACAAAAAATGATTGAAAATTGGAATTCTTTAAATTATGTTATTAAGCCATTTTACCTGTTTATCAGGAGGTGATATTACTGTGGAATACAAGGATACTCTGGCACTGCCAAAGACCGATTTCTCTATGAAGGCAAATCTGACGAGTCTTGAGCCAAAGATACTCTCAAAGTGGTATAGTATGGACCTCTACCACCGGATGAGGGCAAAGAGGAAGGGTTGCAAAAAGTATGTCCTGCACGATGGTCCTCCCTATGCAAACGGTCATGTCCATCTGGGCACAGCCCTGAACAAGATCCTGAAGGATTTTATTGTAAAGAGCAGATTTATGATGAATATGGACGCCCCTTTTGTACCCGGCTGGGACTGTCACGGGATGCCTATCGAACACAATGTCATAAAAATGATGCAGGGTAAGAAGCTGGATGGCATTACCATCAGAGAGGAGTGCAGGAAGTACGCCAATGAGTTCCTGAATATTCAGAGAGAGGAGTTCAAGAGGCTTGGTGCCATTGGAGAGTGGGACAAACCCTACATCACAATGAGTTATGACTATGAGGCAAAGATATTAGAGGCACTCTTCGACCTGTATAAAGATGGATATCTCACAAGGGGACTCAAGCCCATTCACTGGTGCCCCGAGTGTAAGACTGCCCTTGCAGATGCAGAGGTAGAGTATCACGACCACTCCTCCCCATCTATATATGTGAGATTCCCAGTCAGAGATGGAGACAGAAGACTCTCTGAACTGAATATAAAATTCGACAAACCCCTATTCTTCCTGATATGGACTACCACACCATGGACGCTCCCCGCCAACCTCGCCGTTGCCCTCCATCCTGATGAGAATTATATCTTTCTGGATACTGGTAGCGAAGTACTCGTTATGATGAAGGTATTGTATGAACAGGTGAGTCAGAAGACAGGGATTACAGGGAATATTGTTCTGGAGAAGAAGGGGCGGGAGCTCGAGGGAATTACACTTAAGCACCCGATGTATGACAGGGACTCAATAGTGATTCTTGCAGACTTTGTAACCACCGACACAGGTACGGGTATGGTGCACATAGCCCCGGGGCACGGTGCGGAGGACTATGAGATAGGTAAGAAGTACAACCTCCCTGTATATACCCCCGTTGATGAGGAAGGGAGGTTCATACAGGAGATCCCGAATTATGCGGGAATGAAGGTGCATCAGGCAAATACCCCGATTATAGAGGAGTTGAAGAAGAGTGGAGCCCTTGTAAGGAGTGAGGAAATTGAGCACTCCTATCCCCACTGCTGGAGGTGTAAGAACCCTGTAATCTTCAGGGCGACCGAGCAGTGGTTTTTATCGATAGATCACGCAAATCTGAGGGAGAGATTGCTCAATGAGATTGACGGTGTAAAATGGATTCCCCCCTGGGGTAGGGACCGAATATACAATATGGTCAAGATAAGACCAGACTGGTGCCTCTCGAGACAGAGGTACTGGGGGGTACCCATACCCGCCTTGAGGTGTGAGTCCTGCTCTCACACATTCCTCAATGAGTCAGTCTTCAAAAAGACAATCCAGTTCACCTATGAAGAGGGCTCAGACTGCTGGTTCAGAAGGGATGTAAAGGACTTCATCCCCGATGGGTTGAAGTGCCCACAGTGTAACTCAGATAGACTCAGGAAAGAGGAGAACATCCTGGATGTCTGGTTCGATTCCTCTGTGAGTCAGAGGGCCGTCCTTATGGACAATGACGACCTCTCATACCCCTGTGACCTCTATCTCGAGGCGACAGACCAGCACAGGGGATGGTTCCAGGTCTCCCTCATAACATCTGTGGCAAACAGGAATACGGCGCCCTACAGGGCAGTCCTCACCCATGGCCTCATACTCGACAAAAACGCCAGGAAGATGAGCAAATCCCTCGGAAATGTGATCGCCCCGGAGGAGGTGATATCCACTTACGGAGCCGACATACTGAGGCTCCTCTTCTCGAGTGTGGACTACACAGCCGATATCATATTCACTACAGATATGCTGGGTCTTTTATCTGAGAATTACAGGAAGATTCGCAATACCATAAGGTTTGCCCTCGGTAATCTGAGCGACTTCAACCCCGATAGAGAGGCTGTGCCTGTAGATAGACTCCTTGAACTGGACAGGATCGCCCTCAACAGGTTCTATTTTAAGGCTGAGAAGATGCTGAACGCCTACAGGGAGTTTGAGTTCTTTACAGTGTATCACACCGCTATTGAGGTATGTGCCGTAGACCTCTCGGCTATATATTTCGATATCATAAAGGACAGGCTCTATACATTCAGACGGGATGGCATCGAGAGGCGTTCAGCTCAGACTGTCCTCTTTAATATCGTCAGGGAGTTGATAAAACTCCTTGCCCCGATAATCTCGTTTACTGCCGAGGATGCATATACATACCTCCCCGTCTACAAAGGCAAAGAGGAGTCAGTCTTCCTCGAGAACTTCGACTCTGAGAATTATAAATACAATGCCGAGCTCCTCGACAAATGGGATAAACTTGCGGCCCTGAGGGATGAGATAATGAAGGGTCTGGAGGAGATGAGGAGGCAGAAGTTAATCGGACATTCCCTCGAGGCGGGTATATACTTCGAAATCCCCGAGAAACACATAGATGAATTTAAGAGACTCACAGATGGAATCGACCTTAAGGAATTCTTTATCTGCTCCGATGCGGGAGTGAATGTGAAGCCTGAGAGTTACGCCCTTTCGAGACCCCTCGAATTCTTCAGCGGGTCTCACATATACTTCAAAAGGGCAGATGGGAGTAAATGCCCTAGGTGCTGGAGGTATAGTAAGGAGTTTGTAGGGGAGATCTGCCCGAGATGTGCCCAGGCACTCGATAAAAGATAGGAGGTAGTGTGAACTTCAAGTACATTGTAGCGGTGATAGTAATACCCGTTGTCTTCATACTCGATCAGATTACGAAGAAGTGGGCGATAAGTAATCTCAAGGGGAAACCTCCGATAGATGTTATCAGGGGGTTCTTTGACTTAAGGTATGTGGAGAATCCAGGGGCTGCGTGGGGGATATTTGGCTCCGTCGATGACAGTATAAGGAAGCCGTTCTTTATTGCCGTAAGTATAATTGCTATATTATTCATAATTTACTTCTTCATAAAGGTCAAAAAAGAGCAGAGGGTCCTCTGTGTCTCAATATCCCTCATACTCGGTGGCGCCTTCGGGAATTTCTATGACCGACTCATAAACAGTTATGTCGTGGACTTTATCCACTGGTTCTACAGGGATTACCACTGGCCCACATTCAATATCGCCGATTCGGCAATTACAGTAGGGGTAATCCTGATGATAATACATATGCTTTTCCTCGAGGAGAAGGGGAGGGAAAAGAAGAGAGATGAATCAGAGGCAAAGGAGATGACAGAGGAGACTAGAGGGAATAATACTGCTGAGACTACCAGATTAGAATGAAACCTGTCCTCTTTCAAATAGGTGATTTGACCATACACTCTTACTTCTTCTTTCTTACCCTCGGTTTTATAATCGCTACTGTCATAGGTGTCCTCGAATTCAAAAGGGCCAATCTGAGTGTCAGGACATTCATCGACCTGGCGATTGTAATCGTGATATTTGGTATGATTGGCTCGAGGGTGATGCATATAGTCGCTGAGGACATACCCCACGATGTCTACTGTTCGAAGAAGCTCGACAGGTGTGGACCCGACCCCGAGAAGCTGAAGAAGGAGGGCGGGGACGATGTGGTAAAGGAATTCAATCGGGGTGAGAAGATAATAAAATTTTATATGGCCCACCCCTCGAGAATGTTCAACATATTCAAGGGCGGGCTTGCCTATTACGGCGGTTTTATCTTCGGGACGATTGCAGCGGTAATCTTTATGCGTCGTAAAAAGATGAATATGCTCTTTACCTCCGATACGATTGGATACGGGATTGCGATAGGTCTATTTTTCGGGAGACTCGGGTGTTTTTTAAACGGATGCTGTTTTGGGATTCAGACTGACTCCTTTCTTGGGGTGCGTTTCCCCAAAGGGAGTGCCGCCTTCGCAGAGCTTGCGAATGCAGGGGTGGTCATAAGAGGGAAGGATACAGAGACCCCGCCACTGCTTCCAACTCAGATATTCGAATCTGTCTTCTCTCTCTTACTGTTTCTCTATCTCTACCTCTACCTGCGAAGACACAAGAGATACGACGGACAGATAATAATACACTTTGTCTCCCTGTATGCCATATTCAGATTCATAATAGAGTTTTTCAGAAATGACAACAGGGGTATCTTCTTTGGACTTCTGTCGAGTTCGCAGATCATAAGCATTGTACTACTTCTGGGCTCATTGCTTCTATGGTATTCACTGCGAAAGAAGGGAGATGAGAATGTTTCCAAAACTGTTTGAATTACCTTTCAAGATAGGGGACTTCCCGCTGGCTATACACACATATGGGTTCTTCATAGCCATCGGTTTTATAGTAGGTCTCTGGCTTGCCACAAGAGAGGCAAAGAAATTGGGGATAGACCCAAAACTCATATCAGACCTGACATTCTGGATACTCATCTGGGGACTTATAGGCTCAAGAATAGTCTACATAATAACCACCTGGGACGAATATATGGCTGACCCCTCTCTATTCATAAAGATACACAAGGGTGGACTCGTCTGGTACGGCGGTTTCATCGGGGCATCCCTGTTTACTTTGTACTACTCGATCAAGCACAAACTTCCCTTTTTCAAGATCGCAGACATACTCATACCCTCCGTCTCCATCGGGCACGCCTTCGGCAGACTCGGCTGTTTCTCGGCAGGTTGCTGTTTTGGTAAGGAGTGTTCAAAGGACTTCATCTTCGCCGTGGTATTCAAACACCCGGAGTCAATTGCACCAAAAGGGGTGCCACTCTATCCTACCCAGCTCTTTGAGTCAGTAGGTGAGGCAATAATCTTCCTCATACTCGTTATCTTCAGGACCAGAAAGAGATTCAATGGACAGGTGCTTTTGATGTATATGACCCTCTACCCCATATTGAGATCGCTACTGGAGATACTGAGAGGAGACAAGATCAGGGGATTTATAATCGAGCCCTACCTCTCCACCAGCCAGTTCATCTCCATCTTTGTAATAGCCATAGCCATTTATCTACAAATATATCTCTCAAAAAGAAATAAGGAAAGAGAGAAATAGCCCACCGGTTAGTAGTTCTCTATCTCTTCTTCTCTCTACCCTTCACCGCCTGTATCTTGGACTCAAAGGTTATCTCTTTATCTCTCCTGTCATCTATCTTGATCTGAGTGGATATCCTGTCTATCCCCATCCTTGCAAACTTCTCGTGAATCCTCTCTACGAGAGAGAAGACCTCCTTAAAATCCCCGATTATACAGGTTCCCATCGGAGTCAATTGAAACTTGAGCCCTGACCTCTTTATCTCCTCATAAGATACCTTCACATACCTCGACAGAGATGGAGAATTCGTCCCGAGGGGTACGATGGTAATCTCAAACATCGGCATACAAGACCTCCCTATTTACTATCCTCAATGAATAGTCCTGTAAGCTTTGTCCTGGCTTCCAGTCTCCTCACCATTTTTATGGGGACATCCATAATCACAGCCTCGAGGGTCACTGCGACCTTCCCTCCTCCGAAGTGCCCTGCATAACACCTGTACGAGTGGTCGGCTATTGCAGTGTGGATGTGCAGTATATGCCCCTCCTCTGCCCTGACGATATTCCCCGAAAAAGAGACCAACTCATAGTCCTTCTTGAAGAGTTTGCTTTTGTACTTCCCCTTCCCAGTGAAGACCTTTAGTTCTATATCCCTGAGCATACCTATTCCCGAGAGGATTACAGCATTCTTTATCCCTGTTTTTAATAATGCCTGTTTTAGTGACTCCAGCACATCCTCTTCCGGGAAGAGCCTCACTACCAGAATATTACCCTTTTTTGAGTACTGCATATCAATCCTCCTTTTGTAATATTTCACTCCTCTTCTTCAACCAGAAACTTACCCCCGTAATGGCAATAATGGAACCCGCTATCGCCACGACCCACCCTGCAAAGATATCCACAACCCAGTGATGCCTGAGATAGACCGTTGAAAACCACAGATTCACCGTAAGTGGTGTGACTATGTACAAAAACAGATTCCCCTTCGGGAGTACCTTTCTGTATCGATATGCGAAGATTATAGAGAGGGTCGATAGACCCACATGCAGGCTCGGGAACGCCCCTAACATAACGGCCGCTGCCTTATCCCAGTTTGACTGGAGAAAGTTGTGCAGAAACAGGCTCGGAAGAGGGGCGTTGTATGTAAGGGTAAATCGAGGCGGAGCCGCGGGGAATACTACATACCCTATATACCCGATGTAGAGTGTGGAGATCATCGCCGTGGACACCTCGTAAAACCCCTTGTGATTCTTCATAAGATACAGCGTAAACCAGACTGAGAGGGGGAGTATGAAATAGAGGGCATAATTTAAGGCCATCAGATCCACGATCAGGGGGTGTGCATATCTCTCGAGCCACTGAGTGGGTTGAACTCCACCAAAGATGGCTGCATCCATTTCGGCGAGCTTCCACTCTATAGTCTTATTCTCCATCAGGGCTGTCTTGTCCTTCAGGTTTTCATAGACCAGTATCATGAGTATGAGAGGCAACCAGTCTCTCAAAACCATAGCTGAGTCTGCAATAATCAGCCATACCTCTTTAAGTGAACTGATTCTGTTTTTGAAAATCTTGTAGATGACACTCCATAAAAATACTATGGAGGCCCCTATGGCGGGTAGAACTATCGAGCCATCAACCCACTTCAAACTACCCCCATATTTCACAATGGTTATGGCAAGGACTATACCGAATATACCAAGAAATAAAAAATCGGGGGGTATAGAGAATATTCTCTTGATTAACTTCATAAATACCTTTCTCTCATAAAAATCTCCACAACTGAGTCCGTATCAATAAATCACAAAAAACCGAAATCTCAAAATAAAAACAGAGATAAGCAATGATTCAACAATCGGGATAGATAGGCAAAAAATCTTTCGCCCCCGCAATATTTGCCCCAATTATGGATTATATACGGGCAACCATTGAATTGCTATTACAATATCCTGAATGATCTCAAATCTAAACCTGAAAATCTATTGTCTGGTTCTCAGTAATCTTTTTGTTTGCGAATAGCGATAATTGACACCTGTAACCGGATACTGGTAACTCTTCTTCTTACCGAAAACAGACACTCAAAATATCTTTCAAATTCATAAGTTAGATGATAAAGAGGTCACTTATCTGAAAGGAGGTACTATGAAGTCTTACAGAAAGGAGCTCTGGTTCAATACAAAGAACAGGGTGGAGTTCATCAATATTACACCTGATGTGGAGAGGGCAGTACAGGAGAGCGGGGTGAAAGAGGGGCTGTGCCTCGTAAATGCTATGCACATCACAGCATCTGTCTTCATAAATGACGACGAATCGGGACTGCATCAGGATTACAGGAGGTGGCTGGAGGAGCTCGCACCCCACGAGCCCATCGAGAGGTATCTCCACAACAGAACCGGGGAGAGTAATGGAGACGCCCACCTGAAAAGACAGATTATGGGGAGGGAGGTAGTCGTGGCTATCACGAATGGGAGACTCGACTTTGGACCCTGGGAGCAGATCTTCTATGGAGAGTTTGATGGTCAGAGGAGAAAGCGTGTTCTTATAAAGATTATTGGGGACTAATCTGTATCTCTAATGGTCACGCTAAAAAGATTCTGCTGCTCCTGTGTCTCTGAATTGGCAGAGAAGAAATTTAAGACGAGGATGGCAAATATCGAAATCAGTATAAAGAGGATTACCTTCTTCATCTCGAGGAAACCTCCAGATAGCAGGGCTTTTTGCATCTAAAAGAAGGTAATGTCAAATAAAAAGTAATATTCTGTTATTGGTTCAACTTTCAAGAGGCTCACAACAATAAATGGGCAAGTAAGAAGTGGGAATACTAATGAATGGGTAAATAGGTAAGTGGGAAATGGGTAAGTAAAATTCCCCTTTAGTAGAGGGGTGGCTACCGAAGATAGACGGGGTGTTCATCCCCCCTTATTTTCCATTCCAAAAATTCTCTTGAATTTGAAATATAGGCTTGATATAAAAATCCCTCTAATAAGGAGATTTTTATGTCTAAGAAGACTCTGTTAAGAGTTGTTATTTTATTACTACTCTCAGTCTGCCTGTATGCTGAGGAGGCAAAGGGCAAAGGGGTGAGCGGCTCAGAGAATAAGGTGGTATTAGATGGTGTCAAGAAGGAGAATCCTCAGGATAGAACACAGAAGAAGGAGCTCCCATCCCTCATAGTCTTTGACATATCCCCTGAGAAGGGGGTGGAGAAGGGGGCTGCGAACCTATTGACTGAGATGATACTTTCAGAGGTAGCGAAGTTGAACAGGTATAAGGTAATCGGACAGGTGGATATAGACAGGATGTTATTCTGGGAGAGTAATAAGCAACTCAAGAACTGCACAGAGGACAGTTGTATGATGCAGATAGCAGGGGCGATGGGGGCTGAGTATTATGTAGTAGGTTCTGTAGGTGTGATAGGGGATAACTATATCCTCAATCTCAGGATAATAGATTCGATAAAGGCGGAGGTGATAGAGAGGATAACGGAGATGATAAAGAGGGATGAGAATGAGTTGATAAAGGGGGTAAAGGTGGCTGTAAAGGAGACCTGTCAACAGGTGGGTGGTTTATATGGGTTTATACCTGGCATTAAAGGAAAAATGTTTAGTGATGTCAATTGGTTAGTGTAAGAATATGTTTTTTGTGGTTGTTTTGTATAACAGGAGGTCTAATTTTTAGTAATTGGCACCGATCTGTTGTTAGGGTGATAGTTAGGTTGAACTTCACAGATTCACCTCCTTTTTGCTGGAGGATGTACCTATGAAATACTTTTTTCTTATGCACACATTTTGGGGCGCCTGGAAATTTTATAAACAGCAATTATTGCACCCATTACTGAATCCTTACGCAGGTACAAATAAGCTCAGATCTTAAAAAATTAGGGCCTAATTGATAGTGTGAAAAAATTCACACTGTGGCAGATATTCACTATTTGATCGCCAGATTTTATATTTATCTTATTGATATTACGCCGTTTTTTGTTTGGCATACATTTTGCGTATAATATTGGTGCTTTATTTGATAGTCTGTATTACAGGAGATTTGTAATGGATGTATTCTTGATAACCGTTTTACCCTTTACCGTTCTCGCCCTCTTCTTCCTTGCGATGCTGATAATATTTTATGTCAGGACCCTCGTCTATGGTATGCCCAACACGCAAAGGGTCTCCGATAAGGGTGAGACGATATTTTTAGGTAGATTTTTTATGGAGTACTGGTTCTGGCTGGTTGTAAATCCCGTTCAAAGGATCTTTGTAAACGCCCGACTCTCCCCGGATGTAATCACCATTGCATCTCTCTTCTTCGGGATAGGGGCGGGCATAGCCTTCCACAACGGCTGGTTTGCCCTGGCAGGCTGGTTGATATTTGCGGGAGGGACCTGTGATATTCTCGATGGCGCCGTAGCGAGGGCACTCAAGACCACCAGAAAAGCTGGCGCATTTTTAGATTCAAATATAGATAGATTTACAGAGATCTTCACATTTGCCGGCCTCGCCTCTTATTACAATGGGACCTGGGTTAGTTATCTGGTCTATTTCGCAATTACCGGATCTCTAATGGTCAGTTACACCAGGGCGAGGGCAGAGTCTCTCAATATCGATTGCAAGGTCGGGAATATGCAGAGGGCGGAGAGGATTGTATATACGGGCTTCGGGGCCGTTCTCTCCCCGATTGTCTCCACAGTACTTGAGCCACAAGTTGAACATCCTTTATATCCACTTATGATCATTGCCCTCACAATAATAGCCGTCTTCTCCAATCTAACTGCCGTCAGGAGATTCTTATACACCCTTGGCAAATTGAGAGAGATAGACAAATCAGCAAACAAATAAGGAGCGTTTTATGATAAAGAAACTCATAAATTTAAACTCTCCCGAATTGAAAAAGAGATTGTGGAAAGTAGCAGTTATCCCTTACAATGGTGTTCTGATTGGCGCAATCATTCTGACATTCTTAAACGCCCGCGTCTGGGAGATAGAGGGTAGAGGTTAATTAAATCCTGTCAATAAATGGATAAACCACTAAAAATAGGTATAGTTACAGAGTATTATTATCCAACTCTTGGGGGCATTCAGGAGCACGTCTACCATTTCTCAAAAGAGGTCGTATCCAGAGGGCATACAGTCCACATAATAACATCCAATGTAATCGGGGCAGATCTCTCATATGATATATACAATAAGGATGTAAAGGTAATCAGAATCGGTTACTCCCTGCCCATTGTCTCTAACAACTCCATTGGTCGTATAAGCCTCGCACCCAATATCACAGGGAGGGTCAAAGAAGTCCTCTATCGAGAGAATTATGACATCCTTCACATCCATTCACCCCTCCACCCTGTACTTCCCATACTTGCTTTGAGTAAATCTAATACGATAACAGTTGGTACATTCCATACAAACTTCGACAGGTCCATATTCTTCACCATATTCAAACCCTTCCTCAAGATGGGGATCAAGAGACTCGACGGGATGATAGCCGTATCGGAGACCGCAATCACCACAGTAAAGGAATATCTCAAACCCAATAAGGAATTCAGGATTATTCCAAACGGCGTAGATACAAATATGTTTACACCAGAGGCTGATAAAGTTCCCTCAGTCTGTGACGGGAAGATAAATCTCCTCTTTGTAGGCAGAATGGAGCCCCGTAATGGACTGGACAGACTCATCAGGGCATTTATATATGTGAAGGAGAAGGGGTATTCAAATGTACGGATTATCGCTATTGGAGATGGACCTCTTAAAAAGGTATATCAGGATATGATCCCGGAAAAATATAAGTCCGATGTGATATTCACCGGGGCACTCAATGGTGGTAGACCCGAATACTTTGCCTCCTCCCATATCCTCTGCTTCCCCGCTACAATCGCATCCTTCGGGATAACCCTCTTAGAAGGCTGTTCATCGGGGTTACCCTTCGTCTCTACGAAAGGGGCGGGATTCCCCAATATGTTCGAGGAGAGTCAGAGCGGATTCTTTATCAATACCGCCGACGAAAGGGAATTCGGCGAGACCCTGATAAGATTGATTCAAGATGAAAATCTACGGAGAAGAATGGGTGAGAATGGGCGCAGACTCGCCGAGAGATACTCCTGGAAGAAAGTTACAGATATGGTATTTGACTACTATTACGAACTACTCAGTTCAAAAAACTGACCCACCCCCTGATATCTTTTTCAGAACAATTCAATTCATACTTTTTAATCTGCTGACAGATTCAATTCTATATGTTAACCTGTATTTCGTAGATTGGCAGAGGACTAAATAAATGACCACAAGATATTTACTCATCTTTCAGATCGCAATTTTGATCTCAGCGTGCTACTCCACAGAGATTGTAACGCAAGATAATCAGGATACAGGAATTAAAGAAGGGGATTGCCTCAAAATACCCGTTGCTTATATATCTCCTGACAGAGAGGCCATCCCGGGGGAGAGTATAAACCTTTACATCACACCCCATCCCCTCGTCTGTAGAGGCGAGATCCTTGCTTACGAATGGTCACAGATATCGGGTCCCACCGTACATCTCACCAATAATAGTTCTGATAGCACAAGTTTTGTTGTACCTCCAGAGTATGAGGACATTATCCTTCGTGTAAGAATAATAAGCAAAACAGGTAAATACGAAGATACAATAAAGATAAAGGTCGTGGATAAGTTAAAAAACATAGCCCCGATAGCCGATGCCGATGGAGATGTAATCCTGCCCGATAGATATAACTATAAGTCCTCAGCATATTACAGCCAGGGTAAGAACAAGGCAGAAATGAGCTACCTGTGGATCAATCCAGACGATAATCAATCTATTACTATCTCCTCGAGATATACGGCAGAGACAGAGATTATGTTGACACAGCAGGTCACCACCCCTCAGATAATCCTGCTGGAAGTAATAGAAAATGAACTTCACTCCACCAGAGATATAAAGCTCGTCCGATACAACTCTGAGTCAAGAAGGGTAGAGCTGTCACCCCGTCTATACCCCGAAGCAGGGATTATCAACGCTAATCCAGGTGAAACCGTTGAACTTAAAATCAAAGCCATAGATACATACCCCGGGGCGAATATAGAATGGATACAACTTATGGGGGAGAAGGTAAATCTCATAAAAGATGGGCAGAGGGCATTTTTCATAGCCCCTAACAGGGTAGATGAGATGGTATTTGTAGCCTATATCCAGATTGAAAACCTATTCTCACCCCCTGTGGTATTTCGAGTAAATATTGGAAACCCCGCTGGTATCCCTCTACCTGTGGCAGACGCAGGGGCAGATCAGAAGGCAAAGACCCTCTCTTATGTCAAACTGAATGGTTCTAATAGCTCTGTAGGATTCCCGAGGAAGATAAAATATAACTGGAGACAGGTATACGGAAGCAGTATTACATTGCACGACAGTGATACGGCCTTCCCCTACTTCACCGCCCCCAGAATACCTGGCAAGATCATAATCCTCCTTACCGTTAGTGATGGCTATATAGAATCCAGACCTGACTCAGTCATAATAGATATCAGCAACAACTGACAAAAAAAGAGGGTCGAATGGAGGGACTCATTCGACCCAATTGTGGGACCCGGGAAGGTCCGGAGGGCAACCTAATCAATCCACTTAAAATACTTATTCTTGATAGTCGGGAAGGCCGATATACCCGCCCTTGATAATAGATAGGCCGCTATCTTTCTCCTTGAGAAATCATCCATCTCAGTAAATCTGATACCCATACCCCTGACTTTCAGAGGGGATACCATCGAGCTGTTTGTAGCCCAGACCACCTCACCCTGAATATCTAATGGCATTTCTGAATTGGGGAGGATCAGCCTCACTCTCACCTTTGTACCAGGGGGATCCGGCGTCCTGCAATCGATATAAATTCCTCTTATGGAGATATTTATAAACCGGGTTGTAAATGTCTGACTCTGGGAGATATATACACAATCTATAGGTGCCTCATATCTGGGGAACGCCCTTCTACCAGAGGTGGGGATCCAATCAACTCTTCTCACCTGCCTTCTGTCTACTAAATTGAGTTTCATATCTCACCTCCGTCTAACACTATATTTAACACAGACTCAAAATTCGTCAAATTTTTGGCAAATCTTTATTTGACGCAATGCGTAAAAATTGATTGACATTCCATTTTTACTAAATAGAATAACTAATAATATGTGCTGGGTCTGAGGTGGCATCAATATCTCCTCAGGAGGGATTTAATGAGTGAGACAAAGATAATAAAGAGATATTCAAATAGAAAACTCTATGACACAATCGAGAGCAAATATGTAACCCTCAATGATATATCTGAGATGATCAGAAAAGGGGTAGATGTAAAGATCATCGACAATCAGACGAATAAGGATATTACCTCATCAATTCTGGCTCATGTATTGTTCAATGAAGAGAAGTCCCGATCCAGTCTATCAATCAATATACTGAAGGAACTAATCAAGAGTGGACAGGAGGCCCTTGCAGACTATTACAAAAAGAGATTTCTATCGCGATTGAATCAGGAAAAGGTTCATAATAAAGGAGGAAATGGAACTGACAGCGAGGGCTCGGTAGAGATAAACGCATTTCTAAGGTCTTCCCTTGAAAAAATAGATAAGGAGTTCAAGTTGAATATAGATGAGTTCCTCAATACCATTCCCGCCGTAAAGAAGATCAGAGAGGATATGGACAGGATAAACGAACGAATCCTCAGGCTCGAAAGCCGTCTTGACGCCATAATTGAAAAGGTGGAGAGAATCAAAAAGAATGGTGATAAGTAGCTTTGAGAACAGGTCAAACTACCAGAGGGGAGGAAAGAAGGCTCTTGTACTGGCCGGGGGAGGTTTTACAGGCGGGGTATTTGAGATTGGGGCTGCAAGGGCACTGAACGACGCATTTGAAAACTTCAATATCAATGATTTTGACATATACATAGGGGTTAGTGCCGGGTCATTTGTAGCTTCCTGCCTGGCAAACGGTATTACTGCAGAGGAGATGTTCAAATCCCTGATAGAGACCTCTACCGAGATCCCCGTATTGAAGAGAGAGTATATCTTCTATCCAAATATAAAGGAGTTCAAAAGAAGACTCAGACGCACCCCATTTACGATATTGTATGCCTGGCTGAACTACTTAAAAATGAAAGAAGATATGTCCTTTACGGATATGTTGTTCTCTCTCACCGAGTTGCTCCCGAGTGGAATATTCAGTACCCAGAAAATAGAGGAGTATCTCAGATTCATATTTTCGATGGAGAGATATACCAATGACTTCAGAAAACTGAAGAAGGAACTCTATATACCTGCTGTAGATCTGAATACCGGGCAGACAGTGGTATTTGGAGAGGAGGGGTATAGAGATGTACCCATTTCCAGAGCAGTAAGTGCCTCGATATCTCTGCCGGGTGTGTATAGCCCAACGGTCATCGACAATGTAGAATATGTAGACGGCGGAATAGATAAGAACCTGTTCATTGACCTCGCTGTCAAGCACGGGGCGAGTCTGATTGTATGCATCAATCCCGTAATACCTATTTATAACAACCCCGAACAGATGGCAATCAGATTAATCTCAGGCAGGACAGCATACTTGAGTGAAAAGGGTATCGTGGACATACTCTCTCAGACCCTGAGAATAATAATTCAGAAACGAATAGATGACATATATGGGAATATAATAGAAAAATATCCCGATATCGACTGTGTAATCATTCAACCCGAGCGGGGCGATGCCACCCTCTTCTCTTATAATGTAATGAGATACTCAACCAAGATCATACTCGCCCGATATGGATTCTTAAACACCAAAAAACAGATCGAGGAGAACTTCAGCGAACTGAGCAATAAATTTGCAAGACACAATATCCGAATAAGCACCCGTCTACTCAATCAGGAATACGAGAATATGAAGAGGTCTCAATTCAACCTGAATTCTGTCGTAAACATCCTCTCCTCAGTTCCATTCTTAAGAAGACTCAAGAGGGAGACACCCGCCCAAAGTGCATAATACTGGCAATTCTCAGATTGCTGTTAATCCTGCCTGAAGTGCAAGTTATCAAAAATCCAAAATGTGAGTTAATTTATTGTAATTATTGAATATTTTGTTAGAAGTGCCAGTTACAATTCAATCCACGAGGACCCATTTCCTATTTCCCACTTATCCATTATTATTCGGTGAATCGTGTCGGTGTACAGTGAACCGTGTCGGCCTTCGGATCAATTCTTTATCGGAGGGGAATTTTAATTTCCCACTTCTTACTTATTCCATTTATTACTTTTTATACCCCGTAAAAAAATATTTCGACGCAAATTTTGAAGATGGCAATGTTGGATATTCTACTTACCCTTCACAATCTTCTCGAGTTCCTCGATGCGCTTTGTAAATATATTAAAGGCCTCTTCATATGGCTTTTTCGAATTCATATCAGCCCCTGCCCGCTCCAAAAGTTTAAGAGGGTAGTCCGAGAATCCACCTTTTAGTAGATTGTCTATATAAGCCTTTCTGGCGGGTTCACCCTCTTTGAGAACCTTCTCACTCAGATATAGGGCTGCAATATATCCCGTAACATATTTATAGACATAAAAGTTGTAATAGAAGTGAGGTACATATGCCCATTCGATTGAATAAAGGTCATCTATCTTTACAATGCCTTTGGAATCCCCGTAGTACTTCTTGAGCAAATCCAGATATGTCTTGTTCAGAAAGTCCGCGGTCAAGGGTTCCTTGTTTTCAGCAGCCTTGTAAATACTGTATTCGAATTCCGAGAACATAGCCTGTCTGAATACAGTCGTACGCATTGTCTCGAGCGATTCACCCAACAAGACCCTTCTCTTGTTCGGGTCCTTTTCCTTCGAGAGCATATATTCCAATAGCAGATTTTCATTGAATGTAGATGCCACTTCAGCCACGAATATCGGATAGTTCGCCTTAGCAAATGGCTGATTCTTGTTCGAATAATAGGAGTGCATCGCATGTCCAAGTTCGTGCAACATCGTAGATACGGAATTGTAGTTGTCATTGTAATTCAGAAGTATATAAGGATGTACATCGTAGTGATCTCCGGTCATATATGCGCCCGACCTCTTGCCCTTATTCGGAAATACATCTACCCAACCACTCCCGGGCTTCAATGCATCTACCGCCACCTTTACATACTCTTCCCCCATTGGTTTGAGCGTCTCCTCTGCAATCTTTATTGCCTCATCGTAGGAATATGTATCCTGTATTCCACTTGAGATCGGCGCATACAGGTCATAATATCTCAGGTCTGTCAATCCCAATATCTCCCTCTTCAATTGCAGATACCTGTGCAAGACTGGAAGATTCTCATTTATCATCTTAATGAGATTTTCGTATAGTTCAACGGGGATGTTTTCATAGAAGATCGATGCCTCGAGAGCGGATTTGTACTTTTTGGTCTTTGCATAGAAGATATTGGCATCCACCTGTGATGCAAGTGATTGAGCAAGTGTGTTTTTATATTTCATATATGTCGAGAAGAATTCGGTAAAGACCTTTTCCCTGTCAGCCCTCACAGGGGTCTCTCTATATTTCGTATAGTTGGCTTGATTGAGTTGAACCCTCTCTTTTGTAGATAGTTCTACCTCTGGAAAATTCAGCTCTCCGCCAGTAAATGCCTGATATATATTGTACCCTGCACTCGCAAATGTAGATGTCCTTGCAAGTAATTCCTCTTCCTGTCTCGATAGGATATGCGACTTCTTTCTCAAGAGATTCTTCAAGAACATATCATAGTCCTTGAAGTTCTTGTCCGATATCATCTTCTTTATTGTACTCTCAGGAAGGGCAACAATCTCCGGCTCGATGAAAGCCGTAGCCTCCCCAAAGTCAGCTGCGACCTTCTCCGAAATAGACTTCAGGGCAAGCGTATCTGAGACCCGTGTGTCCTGATCGTATGCCATCATAGCATATCCGCTTATTCTATAAAGTTTGTGCATCAAAGTAAAATAGAGATCCAGAACCTTCTTTATATCCTCAGGCCTCTTCAACTTACCCCTGTACTTCTCGAATTCCTTGAGATTGTTGAGTATATAATCCTTATCCTTCTTCCATTCATCTGCGCTCTTGTACAAAGCTGTCAAATCCCATTTATATTTGGGGTCAATTTTGTCCCTTTCCATCATATCGGCCTTCTTCATACTTACACCTCCCTGCTGATAAGCAGCGGCAATTATCAATACTATAAAAACAAACAAAACATAAAAATATGCCTTCTTCACAAAACACCTCCTTACGAGTACACCGGAGACAATAATATTGCCCAAACTATAAAATTTGCAAGCAAAATTAACAACATTCTGTTAAATACTCAGTTATTAGTGGTACTTTCAATAGGCTCACAATAATAAATTCCCCTCTGATAGAGGTATGTTCCAAAGACCGACACGGGTCACCGACACCGTCCACGGAATAAAAATGGATAGGTGGGAAGTAGGAAATGGGTAAGTAGAGTTCTTTTCTATTAGAGGGCTGCTCCGAAGGCCGACACCGACCACCGTACACCGACACGGTTCACGGAATATAAATGGATAAGTAGGAAATGAGTAAGTAAAAACAATAATAAGTGGGAAATAAGTAAATGGGAAATGAGTAAGTAGGAAGTGGGAAAATTCCACTCTCATAGATGAGTGTTCTGAAAGAACAAACCGACCACCGACCACTGATTACTGACACGGAGTAATTCCCCTCTTGTAGAGGGGCGCCCGAAATGACGGGGTGTTAACTCCCCTCTTAGAGAGGGTTATCTTAAACTGAAATTATTTTATAAGGACAGAGCCTTACCCTTGATTCAGCAAGCCCTAAAATTCTATAAACTTTATAAACAATGTAAATAGCTTCTACCCAAAACTGAATCTTTATAACCCAATGCTCCCCTTTTCCCCTCAATCCAGTAACAGACAGGAGCAACCCGAAGTATCTGACTGAGTTTCTCTCTTTGTATCGGGTATAGATAAGCTTATGTCTGTAAGGAGGTCTATATCCTTACCTCTATCTGAGGCATCTTTTATATCATATACAACATCAGTGGGATTATGGTGAGCATCCGCTTCCTCTGTATCCACAATCTGAAACGCATCTAATGTATCATTCATCGCTGTATCCACAATCTCTGTATCTGCCTTTGAGGTATCCATCTGCAAATCATCCCCTATATCAGAGGTGTCAATCAGAGGAGTGTCAAAAGATAGATCATCCGCAGATATATCTCCATACCCCGCATCCTGAATTGGGCTCCCCTTACTCCAGTTGAAGCAATCCATTACCGAGCCATCCACTCTATAAGCACAGCCGGAGACATCAGGACCATAGACATTGAAGACTACATAGTGAAGTACCGACTCCGAATAGATGGTATACTGAGACTGCCCTGACGAATAGAGTGGAGCTCCTCCCCCACCCGCCACCATATACCTCAAGCCATCTGCCTCACCCCTCTCATAATTGTGGTCGTGCCCTGCTATGGTCATATCCACATTATACTTCTTTAATATCGGGACGATCTTGCTCTTTGCTGCCGCATTATCCCCGTGATTGCTCGCAGAATAAGGACCGTGATGCATAACTGAAAATATATGATCCAAACTCTTTGTGGCAGTTGCGAGGTCATTCTCGAGCCACTTGATCTGCTCATTCGAAAATGTAAATATCCCGTCGTAGCTATTCAACACAACTATATGGACATTGGCAAAGTCGAAAGAATAGTACTCCTTTACACTCGAATATCTTTGAGGCGGGAAGAAGTACTTCTTGTACATACTCAGTGTAGGGTCTATTACCTCGTGATTCCCTATGGTAGGGAAGACACATACACCTCTTAGGAGTTCTCTCTCTATCTCAAAGAACTTCTGATAATCACTGGCTGATAATCCTGACTCCACAAGGTCTCCTGTATTTATTACAAAAAGCGGCTTCTCCTTTATTATGGCATCCACCACCTTCTGATGATCACCAAGATTCGTCCTGTTGTCCCCATAGACTATGAATTTGACTGGTTTTATTCCTGAGGGGAGGGTCCTGAAGGCGTTTATACGCGATTCTCCCTCAACCTGATATTCATACTCCTTATCTGGCATCAACCCCTCGATCAAAATATTGTGAAACGTACCTGCACTGGACTCCTCGATTGACTTATCCATTGAGCCCTTATACCCATATATCACCCGCCCCTTTGTAGAGCTATCGGTCTCCCAGATTATCCTGACTGAATTCTGTGATATATCCTGCAGATACGGACCCTTCTTGAATGTCTGGGCAAATACCAGATCTTGAGAGATAAATATTCCTGCCAGCAACAAAAATACTATCCTCATCATTACCTCCAGTAATACCACATATCATACTTTATCAATCGCATATTTGCAAACCAATAACTACTAAGTTATGGTTGCAATCATTGCTTCAATAGATTTTATCAGAGATTCTGATACCTACTTTCTCTTCTTCTCCTGAATCTTTTTATACATCCTCACCAAATCGAGAAGACTGATTACTATAGCCGCCGGGCTTACATAGGGTAAAATCACAAAGGCAAGTCCTATAACAGTAACCCAGGCCATAATTGCACCTATAAAATCGGCATATGTAGGGTCTTCCCAGCTCATTATGAATATTTCAACCCGAAGAATGCAATTGAATTTTGAAAATTTTCTTTAATACCTCCTTTTGGCGTTATTTCAATGTGTTATGATCTTTAACACTTAACCAAATGAAGGTATAAAATTATACAAACAAAAGATAGCACAAAAATAAGAATTGGCAAAATAAAAATTGGATTTGCGAACAAGAAGATAAGTGCATATGCGGGGTTTAGCCTACTTGCAGCATTTTTCAAAAAGATAAAGTTGAAGGAGGTTCTTGAGGAGATTATTCCGATAGGAGAAGAATCACCTAATAGTAAAGGGATATACAGCAAGTTGATAGTGTATTTTCTGGTAATATATGCAGGGGGTAGCAGGTTTTCCCATTTGTTGAATCCTGGTTGCGGGGAGATATTAGCGAAGTTGTTTGGGTTTAATAAATTGCCGTTAGCCTCAACGACATTAACGAAGTTATTTAACAAGATAGAGGGGATAAAACTGGTAGAAGAGATGTCAGGGGTTTTGTGTGGGTATATGAGAGACCTGCAAGATTTTTTATATTGTTATATCTATATTTCAGAGTGTTATTTAAATTTCAAAAGTGGACAAAGGTAGGTCAAAAAGTGCCTCTCTTAAAGTCCACTTTTCAACTTTATTTAAGGATTTAAATCTTAAAACTGGACTATAGTTTTAGTCCAGTTT